>Ga0310838_1000479_pt1 | contig 35037 bp, 34 predicted proteins | sample SM_ome_6_FD_202241 | JGI IMG/M metagenome (GOLD analysis project Ga0310838, IMG submission 202241) | Sorghum-adapted microbial communities enriched on stacked mutant (SM) sorghum from Joint BioEnergy Institute, Emeryville, California... ...
GAAAAATGATAATCTCCGCTAATGCGAAAGAAAACCTATTACTTTAAAGGAGGAAATGCGTGATGCTAGAAGAAGCAGGAAGACTGTTGGCGAGAGTCAGAGAATCAAGTCCGCTCGTGCACAATATCACCAATGTCGTCGTGACGAATTTTACGGCAAACGGTTTGTATGCGATCGGCGCCTCGCCAGTGATGGCTTATTCGAAAAAGGAAGTCGCAGATATGGCAAAAATTGCAGGAGCGCTCGTTTTAAACATCGGGACACTTGATGAGCCTGTCGTTGAGGCGATGCTTCTTGCCGGAAAGGCGGCAAATGCGCACGGTGTTCCGGTGATTTTCGATCCGGTCGGTGCCGGGGCAACGCCATACCGAACCGAAACCGCCCAAATGATCGCCAAAGAGATCAAACTGACCGTGATTCGGGGAAATGCCGCTGAAATCGCCAATATCATCGGAGAACAGTGGCTGATCAAAGGGGTCGACGGCGCAGGGGATACCGGTAAACAGGACCGGCTCCACCTTGCCGAAAAAGCGGCGAAAACTCTCGATACGGTGATCGCCATGACCGGTGCGACCGATCTCGTTACCGATGGCGTCCGTACTTATGAAATTCTAAACGGACATCCCATGTTAACGAAAGTCACGGGGACTGGGTGCTTATTGTCGTCCGTTGTTGCAGCTTTTACCGCAGTTGAGAAAGATCCCGTCAAAGCGGCCGTAGCAGCTATAACCGCATATGGTGTGGCTGGTGAAGTCGCCTTTGAGCGTGCGGGTGAAAAGGGGCCGGGAAGCTTTCAAATCGAATTTCTAAATCAACTTTCCAAAGTGTCCGCGCATGATGTGATGCGGCTCGGAAAGATCGAAAAACGGTAAGATGATGGAGGTAGCGAAGATGACGGTTAAAGCGTTGACGATTGCTGGATCCGATAGCGGTGGCGGTGCGGGCATTCAAGCGGATTTAAAAACCTTTCAAGAACTTGAGGTTTACGGGATGTCGGTGATTACCGCGGTGACGGCGCAAAACACGCGGGGCGTCCAAGGTGTCTATCCCGTTTCGGTCGACGGTGTCAATGAGCAGCTCCGTTCGATTGGCGAAGATCTCACGCCGGATGCAGTTAAAACCGGCATGTTGTTCAGTGCGGACATTATTCGCGCATGTGCGGAACAAATCAAGAAATATGATTGGAAACAACTCGTCGTCGATCCAGTTATGATCGCAAAAGGCGGCGCACCGCTTCTTAAGGAAGATGCCGTCGGCGCACTGAAAGAGGCGCTTTTACCATTGGCTGCGGTCGTGACACCGAATTTGCCGGAGGCTGAAGTTTTGGCGGATATGAACATTCATACTTTCGATGACCGGAAAGAAGCGGCAAAAAGGATCCATGCCTTAGGTCCGGACTACGTCATCATAAAAGGCGGCCACAGTGAATCCGATGACATCATCGATCTTTTATATGATGGTGATACCTTTCATCCATATGTGTCCAAAAGGATACATACACCTAACACGCATGGGACGGGTTGCACTTTTTCGGCGGCGCTGACTGCAGAACTAGCGAAGGGTTATACCATCCTAGAAGCCTTTCAAACGGCAGAAACTTTTATTCATGCCGCCATTGAAGAAGATCTTGGAATTGGAAGCGGTCACGGTCCAACAAACCACTGGGCCTATAGAAAAAAACGAATGGGGGATGCACATGGATCACATTCGTCAACATCTTAAAGTCTACTTTATTATGGGAAGCGTCAATACCGAACGCGACCCTCGGGAAGTGTTGGAGGAGGCCATAAAGGGGGGCATTACCGTTTTTCAATTTCGTGAAAAAGGAAAGGGAGCGCTTGTCGGTGCGGAAAAATATCGCCTTGCTTTAGACTTGCAAGCAATTTGCAAAGCGCACCACATTCCTTTCATCGTTAATGACGATGTCGATTTGGCGATCGAGCTCGATGCTGACGGTGTTCATGTCGGGCAAGAGGATGACAACGCGAGAATCGTTCGGGAACGCATCGGAAAACATAAATGGCTCGGCGTTTCCGCTTACACAATCGATGAATGCCGGGAAGCCATCGCCAACGGGGCCGATTATTTGGGGTGTGGCCCGGTCTACCCGACATCCACGAAGGATGATGCCAAAAAACCCCAGGGCACCTCGCTCATACGTGAGATCAGGCGTTTGGGGCTCGATATTCCGATTGTCGGAATAGGGGGCATTAACAGCGCGAACGCTGGTGAGGTGATCCGCGCCGGTGCCGACGGCGTTTCTGTCATTTCGGCCATTAGTCATGCGGAGTCGGCCGTCAAAACGGCAAAGAACTTAAGAGTAGCGGTTGAAAATGCGAAAAATCGAACTTGAAACATTAGGGAACCGGGCAGTGAGGGTGGCTGTCGCTGGCGACCCATCACATCACCCGGATCATGCCAGTGGAGGGAAAAGGTCGCCAATATCCTCTTTAAAAGAAGAAGGTATTCTTGTGATTTTTCCCTGCTCATGACGAATGAGCAATTTTTATGAGAACTCATCGGGATGTTTTCCCTTGAGTGATAAAGGTCGCTACTGTGGGCTTTCAGTGACCTATCGATACAATGAAAGGCGCTTGCATGAAGGAGGATCACATGGAACAAGTCAAAACAACCGTAAAAAGAGAGGAGATTTTCATCGGAATTGATGAAAAAGTCCCGCCCGTCCAAAACTTTTTATATGGGCTTCAACATGTATTTGTATCCAATGTGTGGCTCGACCCGATTTTTGTCGGTGCCATGATCGGTTTACCGCTCTCGCTTTCGGCTAATATCGTCAACGCCATTTTTATTGCCGCTGGGCTTGTGACGCTCATTCAAGCGACGAAGTTGGTGCGGCTGCCCATTGTTCAGGGACCGTCGGCCGCTTTTGATTCCTTAATGATCACAGTTGGAAAAGCCAACGGATTGGCGCAGGCGGGCGGAGGTATTTTATTCAGCGCCATCATCATCTTCCTTTTATCCGTAACAGGCGTCATATCCCGGCTGAAATCATTATTTACACCAGCGATATCGGGAACAGTGATTCTGATCGTCGGGGTTGCTTTGTCAGGCTTTACATTTTATGAATTTTTAGGTGGATCTCCAGGGATGCCCGGTTTTGCTTCGCCAACCACGCTCATGATGTCAATCCCGACAGCACTTATCGTCATTTTATTATCGACCTTAGGTAAAGGGAAATGGCGTTCTTTTGCTTTTCTCATTGCTTTAATCGTCGGGGATGTACTCGCGGTGATTTTGGGACAAACCGATTTCGGTAAAATTGCCGAAAAATCGTGGTTCGGCCTCCCCCATTTTTTCCCTTACGGTGTGTTGCAATTTCATTTTGATACATTCGTGATGTTCTTTGTGGCGTACATTGTCGCCATCATCGAAGCAATGGGTGTGTATCAGGCGGGAGCCGAGATGACGGGTGTGGATTTAAGTGACAGGCGGATCCGTAACGGTTTTGCGGGAGAAGCGGTCGGATCGATGGTCGCGAGCGTGATTGGAGGATTTCCAACAACTGCTTATGGGCAAAATGTCGGCCTGCTTCGCTTAACTGGTGTGGCATCCAGGTTTCCGGTCATCATTGCTGGCATCATTTTTCTCATTCTCGGTTTTGTACCGAAAGCGGGTGCCATACTCGCCTTGACGCCAGATGCGGTCGTCGGCGGCCTGTTTTTGCCTGCTAGTGCCTCACTCATTTTTACCGGTATTTCGATACTCAGCAAGATGAGAATGACGGATGCCAATTTAATGATTAGCGGCCTTTCGTTGGTGATGGCGATTGCCTTACCGAGTGCCTTCTCGGGATATAAAGGCATTCTCGGCACCTTTTTATCGAATAGCGTCTTGGTCGGTACATTGACCGCCATCATCCTCCATATCATCTTGATTACCCTGCCCGGTTGGTTTGGAAGGAAGGATATCGCATGAAAAAGGATTCGGAACTCATCATCCAAAAAATTTTGGCGTATCTCGCAAATCCTCTCGACGATAAAGATTTTCAGACGCTTGCCCTTGAAATCTTTCACTATCAATTTCAACATAATTTGCCTTATAAAAAATTTTGTCAGGCGCAACAAAAGACACCGCTCTCCGTCCGCGATTGGCGAGATATACCGCCGATTTCGATCCAAGGCTTTAAAGCTTTGACGCTATCGTGTGAACCGACTGAGGATTGCGAAGCTGTTTTTATGACAAGCGGCACGACCAATCCGGAAAGGCGCGGGCGCCATTATCATCCGACTTTGAAGGTATGGGATCGATCCATGAAAGGCCCCTTTAAGGACTTTGTTCTGCCGGACCGAAAGCGCATCACCACACTCGTCATATCGCCCGCAGCGGATCAAAATCGCTTTTCTTCACTTGCGCGCTATTTAACGAACGCGGTCACGCATTTTGGAACGGAACGAAGCCGGACATTTTTTAATGAGAATGGCCTTGATGTGGAAGGGGTTGTGAGGACTTTGCGACAATCCGAGGAAACGGGCGATCCGGTTTTACTTATGGGAGCCACCTTCAGTTATGTGCATTTATTGGATGCGCTTAAGGAAAAAGACTACCGTTTCTCCTTGCCGGAGGGGAGCCGGATTTTCGATACTGGCGGTTTTAAAGGGCAATCTAGAGAAGTGGAGATGGAAGCCCTTTATCAACAATTTGAGGAGATCTTTGGTGTTAAAAGAGAGATGTACATCAATATGTACGGCATGACGGAATTATCCTCACAAATGTATGATCAAACGATTCGCACTAAATTTTCAGATGGACCGGTGATTTTTGATAAAAAAGGACCAGCATGGGTGAGAACCGTTGTCTTAGATCCGAATACGTTAACGCCGGTTCAACCGGGTGAAATCGGCGTGCTCGCCCATTACGATTTGGCCAATTGGAACAGTTGTCTTGCTGTTTTAACCGAAGATCTAGGTATCGAAACGGAAAATGGATTCAAATTATTGGGGCGCATCAAAGGTAGCGAGGCGCGGGGATGTTCCATTGCGGTTGACCAGCTTTTATCGGCAAACGCCATTCAAGGATGACGGGATGTGTCAAGCATGACAGAAGTATTAACGATGTACCGTGTTCCACGGGAAGTTTCCATCACTGAGTGTCATGAAGAAAACATTGAGACAGAGCAAGGGAGTTTTACGCTGAAGTATCCGGTGCTATCTCCTGAAATCGTGGTGGACGCAGCACGAAAAGCCCAAAACGCGCGGGATGTTTACCTCGCCCATTTGCCTTTGATGGAAGTGGTTGAAAAAATTGATCGGGCGATTCAAAAATGGCTCGACCCTGATTATCCGCTGCGGAGATGGGCGGAGGCGCTTTTACCGATTCTGACCGGGTATCACTCAGACATCATCCGCCTCGAGTTGAAACGATATATGAGAAACTTTCGGAAAAAGGAACTCCTTCGTTTCTTGGATGAAGAATTCGACCATCCCGGCATGTTGGACGGCTTTCGACCGCGCAAATCCGGTGGTATGAGCCGGGCATATGGACCTCATATGATTTTCCATGTCTTTTCCGGGAATGTTCCGGGTGTTCAAGTTTGGAGCTTGATTATGGGGTTGTTGGTGAAATCAGCAGCTTTAGGAAAAACCTCCTTGGCGGAACCGTTAATGCCCGTTTTGTTTTCGATGTCTCTTGCCGAGATCGATGAGCGTTTAGCAGAATCCATCGTGATTTTGCCGTGGAAAGGCGGAGAGGTTGAGCTTGAGGCGAAGGCTATGGAAGCTTGTGAAGCGCTGATCGTTTATGGATCCGATGAAACGGTTGAGGCATACAGGCATCGGGTACCGATTGAAAAGCGGTTTTTATCCTATGGCCATAAAATCAGTTTGGCCATGGTCGGTAAAGAAGCATTGACCGCTGACCGTTATGAGGATACCTTGCATCGGCTCGCCGCTGATATCGCGATCTATGATCAGCAAAGCTGTCTTGCGCCGCAAATGGTCTATGTGGAGAGTGGAGGTGTCATCACTCCGAAAGATTTCAGCCAGCTGTTAGCTTGCGAGCTCGAACGATATGAGAAGAAATGGCCGCGATCCGCATTGTCCCACGAAGAGGCAATGGCCATTCATAAAATGAGAAATCAGGCGGTCTTTGCGGCGATAAATGGGGCCGATGTGAATGTGTACATGAGTGAAATGAATACGGCGTGGACAGTCATTTTTCACCGGAAAGCGGATTTTTCAGGTTCCCCGTTGAACCGGACCATCCATGTTTTCGCAGTGGATGATTTGGAAACTGCCGCAGAGACGCTAACTCGTTTTCGGCGCTATCTCCAATCTTGCGGACTTGCCGTCGGTCCGGAGCGGTTATTTTCATTATCGGAACGGCTCGGCACATGCGGCCTCAATAGGATTTGCGCGATCGGCGAGATGAATCGGGCCAAACCGGGTTGGCATCATGACGGCCGTTTTAATTTACTTGACCTCGTCCGCTTTGTTGACATCGAGCGAACGGCGGAGATGCTGGCCGAACAATACGACCCAGACGTGGAATGAGGTGAAAGGGATGGATTTAAAAGGGAATGTCGTTTTAGTGACCGGGGCGAGTCGCGGAATCGGGGCTGCGATCGCCCGAGCCTTTGCGGCTGAAGGGGCATGTGTGATCATCAACTATTTAAAAAACGAAGCGCGCGCGCGAGACGTTGTCGAAGAGATTCGCGAACACGGTGGTGAAGCCATCCTTTATCAAGCGGATGTCAGAGATGAGGCACAGGTTGGACAAATGGTCCAATCAGCCATTGATCAGTACGGCCAAATCGATTGCCTAGTAAATAATGCGCTTAGCCATTATACGTTTAACCCGAAAACGCGCAAAACGGCTTGGGGCATATCATGGGAAGATTATCAGTCCCAATTGGATGGCAGCCTTCGCGGGTCGTACATCGCAACCCAAGCGGTTCTGCCATTTATGAAGGAAAAAGGGCGGGGGCGGATCATCAATATGGTGACGAATCTCATCGATTTACCCATTGTCCCGTATCACGACTACACTACAGCCAAAGCGGCGTTATGGGGTTTTACAAAAAATTTGGCGAGGGATCTCGGTCATTTTGGGATTACGGTCAATGCCGTCGCACCTGGGTTGACGTATCCGACCGATTCCAGCCGCGAAACCCAAGAGGATGTCCGGGAAATGATCGTCAAGCTGACACCGCTGAAACGCCTCGCCCAACCCGATGATATTGCGGGTGTCGTCCTTTTTCTAGCATCGGACTGGGGCCGGTTTGTAACAGGCCAGTGCATCAGGGTAGACGGCGGGCTCGTCTGACTATGGTCTGAAGCATGGTCAGTAGGGGAAAAGTATGTGACTTAATCGTATTGGCGCGAGAATTCCGATATTAGCTCTCTCGCAAACGAAAAAAATAAAAAATTTCGAGGTGTTTGCCAAGTGTTACTTTTTTAGTGGTAAAATTAAGGAAGAAACGGAGGGATGACTTTTGACATTTGAAAGGAATTTGGAAAAATATGCAGAACTTGCCGTGAAAACCGGCATTAATCTTCAGGAAGGCCAAGAGTTGGTGGTTAGAGCACCGATTGCCGCCATCGATTTGGTGCGGAAAATCACCAAAATCGCCTATCAAACAGGTGCCAAGCAAGTGTATTACGATTGGTTTGACCATGAGTTAATGCTGACACGGCTCTTATATGCGCCTGAGGAAGCGCTGAAGGAATATCCCTCGTGGGAAGCTGATGGGCAGGAAGAGCTCGCCAAACGCGGAGCGGGTTTTCTCATTATAAAAACGCCCGAGCTTGACTTGCTGAAGGACGTCGACCCAGAACGCATCGCCTTGGATAATAAAACGACATCTGAAGCACTCCACCGTTCCCGTGAGTATCGCATGGCGGATAAGGTGAGTTGGAATATCATCGCTTTTCCGACAGAAAAATGGGCGAAAAAAGTGTTTCCGGATTTGGATGCGAAAGAAGCACTAGACAAGCTTTGGGAGACCGTTTTTAAAATGACGAGAGCTGACCGTGAAGATCCGGTCAAGGCTTGGGAAGAACACCAAAAGACTTTGGATGAAAAATTAACGTATTTAAATACGAAAAAATATAAAAAACTCCATTACAAGGCGCCCGGCACGGACCTCACGATCGAGTTTCCGGAAGGATATCTTTGGGCTGGCGGTGCCGCTCCTAATGAAAAAGGGACGACGTTTTTTCCGAACATTCCCACCGAAGAGGTGTATACTTTGCCGCTTAAAACCGGCGTCAATGGGACAGTGGCGAGCACAAAACCTCTAAATTACAGCGGGACACTGATCGAAGGCATCACGATGACTTTTAAAGATGGAAGAATTGTCGATTTTCATGCCGAAAGCGGGTTGGAAGTATTGAAGCGGCTGATTGAAACGGATGAAGGGTCGCATTATTTGGGTGAAGTCGCGCTAGTCCCTCACAATTCACCGATTTCTGAATCCGGTTTGATTTTTTACAACACGCTATTTGATGAAAACGCCTCATGCCACTTGGCGATTGGCGCCGCTTATCCCAAATGCATCGAAGGTGGTACGGAGAAGACGCGTGACGAACTTGACCGACTGGGGGTCAATAAAAGTATCACCCATGTTGATTTCATGATTGGCTCAGCCGAGTTGGACATTGACGGCATTACAGAGAGCGGTGAGCGCGAACCCGTGCTTCGAAAAGGGCTGTGGGCATTTTAGAAACCGATTCGCGGAACCCGAACATGTGGGGAAAGGGCCGATCCGCCAATTGTTAGTGTCTTATTTAAACCTTGTATGCCAGTAATAGGTTACGGTCATCGGAAAAAGCATAACATTACCGTGCTGATGGGGGGTGTCGTAGCGTTTGACAGAATCCATATAGAACATGTCAGACACCCCTTAAAAATATGGTGTCTGAGGGCGGACATCTTTTTACTGCCCTCCCATATGAGTTTTCTATAAATAAAAGCTCTAAGATTATCAAAACCTAGAGTGAAGGGGTAAAATCTACCTATCTTTCATAAAAAACTGGTATACTCAAAAATAATAATAGGAAAGAAGGGATGAAGATGGCTCATTTTGAAGAATTACTGGATCGCTATGCCGATGTGGTTGTCAAAATCGGTGTGAATATTCAAGAAGGCCAAGATCTCATGATCACCGCGCCGATTTCCGCCGCCGATTTTGTTCGCCGTGTCACGAAAAAGGCATACCTCGCTGGGGCGAAAAACGTGTATTTCCGTTGGGGTGACGATGACCTCACTTTGACCAGATATACATACGCCCCGGATGAATCGTTTAAAGAATTTCCGCAATGGGAAGCGGACGGCATGACAAAGTTGGCAGAACAAGGCGCCGCTTTTATGAGTTTTTTAGTACCAAGTTTGGACTTACTGAAAGATGTTGACCCTGAGCGCATCGCTGTTCAACAAAAAGTGGCCGCTAAGGCTTTGGAAACGTACCGCCAATATACAATGTCCGATCGGGTGAGTTGGACGGTTATTTCGGTGCCGTCTGAAAAATGGGCGAAAAAAGTGTTTCCCAATCTTGCCCCTGAACAGGCTGTTGAAAAGCTTTGGGAGCAAATTTTCATCTTGACACGTGTCAACCAAGATGACCCTGTTGCCGCGTGGCAAAAACATCAAGAAGCCCTTGCCGAAAAAGTTGCCTATATGAATCGCAAAGCGTATAAAAAACTCCATTATAAAGCGCCTGGGACGGATCTCACGATTGAGCTCCCTGAGGGCCATGCATGGGTTGGCGGCGGAGGTAAGAACGAAAAGGGCATTGATTTTATGGCCAATATACCAACCGAAGAAATCTTTACTTTACCGGTGAAAACTGGGGTTAACGGAACAGTTTCAGCGACGAAACCGCTTAATTATAATGGTAACTTGATCGAAAATTTCTCTTTTACTTTTAAAGATGGCAAAATCATTGACTTTAAGGCAGAAGCTGGCTATGAAACTTTGAAAAAACTTATCGAAATCGATGAAGGGGCACGTTACTTAGGGGAAGTGGCGCTTGTGCCACATGACTCACCGGTTTCCCAATCAGGGCTCCTTTTCTATAATGCGTTATACGATGAAAATGCTTCCTGCCATTTAGCCATTGGCCAGGCCTATCCGTGTTTCAAAGACGGTGCATCGCTTACTTCGGAAGATTTAGAAAAGCGCGGGATGAATAAAAGCCTCGTCCATGTTGATTTTATGGTCGGCTCGGACCAATTGGACGTCGACGGCATTACCGAAAATGGTGATGTCGAACCGCTTTTACGGGGCGGCCTTTGGGTGATCTAAACCACCCATCTATTGGAGTGTATGATGAAACTCATCGCTTATTTTATGACGCTATTATTGATTTTTTCCGCGCTTTTTGCTTGTGAGCCGACGAAAGAGACGGCCAAAAAAGAAAAAGCACATAAAATTGAAAAGAAAATGTCCGATGAGAAAGAGAATGAAAAGGGTACGTCTTCCAATAAGAAGAAGGTTAAGCCTCTACCGGATCAAGTGATTTTGGATGTCCCGCTGATTAACCAACTTCCCGAACTGCCGAATGGTTGTGAAGTGACGAGCCTTGCCATGATGCTTCAAGATGCGGGCATCGATGTCGATAAATTAACGCTGGCAGAGAAAATGAAAAAGGTTCCTTTTGAGGAAAATGGCATTCATGGGGATCCGAATACCGCCTATGTTGGCAATATGTATCACGGTGACCCAGGCTATGCGGTTTACCACGGTCCGGTGGCGGATTTGGCGAAGGAATATCTCGGTTCACGAATTATTGATCTGACGGGTAGCGATTGGCAGACGATCGAAAAACAGCTGGCTGCGTCGCATCCGGTTTGGGTTATCACAAACACCACCTTTCGTAAACTGGGTCCTGAGCAGTTCGAAACATGGGAGACACCAAACGGAAAAATCAAAGTTACCATGCACGAACATTCCGTGCTCGTAACGGGATATGACAAGACGTCTGTTTATTTAAATGACCCGTTAACCGGCACCAAAAACAAAAAGGTCAACAAAGAAGATTTCATTGAAGCCTGGAAACAAATGGGGAGTCAAGCTATCTCTTATAACTGATGCGATTGACCCAATAGCCTGCCTTTTGGTGAACGCAAACTAATTTTGGTTATGACTTTCGTTTGTCCTGCATTCTACGTAATTGGGAAGAACATTGAATATAAAACAATTTAAAATAATGAGCACTGGGGGAGCCGGGTGAGGCCGGCTGAGATAGGGACCCTAAGATGTCCCGGACCCTTAGAACCTGATCTGGGTGATACCAGCGTAGGGAAGTCGCTTGTAACCATCTGAAATGAAGCGCTTATCCTATTCTGGATTTGCGCTTTTTTAGATGCCTCTCGCGTCTTTCCCGTGCAGAGGAGGAGATTTGTTTTGAAAAACGTGCAAAAACTGACTTTAGCATCGCTTTTTATTGCGATAGGTACTGCCACCGGCCAATTATTGTACATACCGCTCGGCCCTTCGAAAATTTTTCCTGTGCAGCATTTTATCAATGTTGTAGCTTCCGTCTTGCTCGGTCCTTATTACAGCGTCGCGTGCGCTTTTCTTATTTCCCTTTTAAGAAATATGTTAGGGACCGGAAGCCTTTTGGCCTTTCCGGGTAGCATGATTGGCGCGGGTCTTGCCGGTTTACTGTTTTTGAAAACGCGAAAAATCGGTTGGGCGGCCATTGGGGAAGTGTTCGGAACGGGTATCATTGGTGCCCTTGTTTCTTATCCGATCGCCAAACTCCTTTATGGTATGGAGATCGCTGCATTTTATTTTATTCTTCCATTTTCTCTCAGCACCATGGTGGGGAGTTTGTTTGCTTACATTTTCCTTAAGTCATTGAGGTTCCGCCGCTTTCGCCCAAATGCGTCATTGGATGAACGAAAAACAAGTGATTTTCAAGGATGATGGAAAGGTTGTCCCATACTTTGTGAGTTTCAGGGTAGGTGATTGGATGCACTTACCCTTATCACACATGAATAGGATGAACAGCAGGAGATTTTTTTATGGCATTCATCGAGAAAGCCCGTCAAGCTGGCTTATTGGCAACGAAGGGGACGTAAGCTCGACATTCTCGATGACTTTTCGAAAATGATAGCTGACTTACGTGGCTAGTCCATTCTTTTTTAAAACTGTTTTTAAAAAGCCAACCCTCGTGGAAATGAAGTCACATCCGGAAACCGAAAGAATATGATAACTCATAGGCGAATGACCAGGTTTCTTAAATCCGAGGCGGGAGTTGGGAGATATGCCGCATGTCATAAATGTTCATTTTATCAAAACCAATCAAATCAGCCACAACGCCTCAATTACTATTGGCCCGGCTCTTATAAATAGCCACTCCACTCAAATCAAGCTGTTCGGCAACAATATTTCGGTTGGCGATTTTTCACCAATACATGGGGTTTTTTGTAATTATGTGGATGACAGAGATGGTTTGGATCAAAGTTTGGTAGGTAACAGCGACCGTGTCTATCAAGGAGGCATGTTTTAAGGAGTTGAGACCGTGCCGTTTGTCATAAATATCTTTAACATCAAGACGAATGTGATCAATGCCAACGGAAGTGTTGATACAGGGGCGATTATTCAAAACAGCCATACATCAAACAATAAATTCGTCGGCTCAAACTACGCTTTTGGAGACCTCTCACCATCATTTTCTGCACAGGCAAATGGGAATTTTGATCCCGATATCAGCGATCAAGGTCAAGTGGCAAACCCGTCGGCACCGATGGCCGGACAGTTTTAACAATGGGGTGAAGCGATGTCGGTTACCGTCAATATTTTTCACTTTAAAGTTAATAACATGACGAATAATTCTTCGATTGTCATCGGTAACGGTTATCATAACAGTCATTCTGTTGAGGAGCAAAGTCACGGGAATGTCACCGCGATCGGCGATGAAGGCTCCATCGCATCCAAACTTGATAACATCTTGAAAGATACAGCTTTAATCGAACAAAGTGAGTTTGACAACAGTGACAATATATACGTTGGTAGAAAAAAAGACGAACAGGGAACCTAGCAAAAAATTTTTTATGGAATAGCTTATAGCCTGAATTTATTTGAAAAACAGGGCAGGCTCGAGGGTTGATTTACCAATATCTGTATCCCAAAAGTCATTTTGGAGTGGAAAGCAGTTCAAAATGGCGTTTAGCAGCTCTATCTGCCATTTTGGGCTAAGAAATTTTTTGAAATGGTATTTAGCTTGAAATTGTTGGAAAAACGAAGCTTATTCGAGGGCTGTTTTGCCATTATCTGTATCCTAAAAGCCGTTTTGGAGCAGGAAGCGGATCCAAAATAGCATTTAGCACGGCTCTAACTGCCATTTCTGGCTGAGAAGTTCTTTAAAATGGCTTTTATCTTGAATTTTTTGGTAAAATATTGCGAATTCGCGTTTTTTGTATTTAATCTACCGTTTTGAAGTGAGAAATGGGCCAAAATGGTTTTTGACCGGATGATCAGCCTTATGCTTCACATCCAAAAGGGCAGTACGTATGCCCGGTTTTTCTTAAGGTATGATAATCCATGTTTTCTATCAAATAATGGGGCAACGAAGGCTCTGCCATTTTTAAAAAGCTTGGCAGAGCTAATTTTTCTTTATAAAATATAAAGTGAATATTTTTTTAAAAGGTGGATGCGATGAACACCCTTTATTCTATTTTGGTATTTATACATATTTTTTCCGCGATTATAGGGATGGGGCCTGGCTTTACGCTGATTCCCATTGTGAAAACCGCCAAAACCATGGCGCAATTACGCCAGGCATTTTTCATTAAAAATCGGCTTCATATTTTTATCATGATAGGTGGCACACTTTTATTGCTTTCCGGCCTGTCCATGGGAGCGATCCACCCGTACCTGTTTCATATGGGCTGGTATGTGACGAGCTTAATTCTATTTATAGTGGCACTTGGAATGGGGCCAGTGGTTTTATCACCGATCACCAAACCGCTGAAAGCCCAAATCGATAATTACCAGGGTGATGACATCCCGGAAGACATTCAACAATCGTTACGGAAAATGTACCGGTATGAAGGTTTGTTAAACATTCTCTTTTTAATCATTATTGCCCTGATGATTACAAAGCCATTCTAAGACATGCGGTGCTTTCCTTAAAGAACACCGGTTAATCATGGATGATAAAAACGCGATGCCTGGAGGCCGGATGATGATTACAATAGAAGATATCCGTAAAGCGAGAGAGGCGATCGCCGGAGTGGCCAAATATACCCCGGTTTTAACGTCTAAGACACTGACAGAAAGAAGTGGCGTTGAAGTTTATATCAAAGGTGAGCATCTGCAGACGACTGGTTCATTTAAGATCCGCGGGGCGACGAACAAGGTGAAAAAAGCCTTTCGAGAGGGAGCGCGGCACGTGATTGCCGCCTCTTCCGGAAACCATGGCCAAGCCGTCGCTTTTGTGGCAAAAACACTTGGGATGAAGGCAACGGTTGTCGTTCCGGAAAATGCCGCGAAAGCCAAGGTCGATGCCATCCGAAACTATGGCGCGGAGATCATTTATTGCGGCACAACATCACATGAACGCATCGAACGCGCCAAAGCCATTGCTGCAGAGGACGGTGCTGTCTTTATCCCGCCCTATGATGATCCATTGATCATGGCGGGTCAAGGAACGACGGGTTTAGAGATCCTTGAGCAGGTCCCTGATGTTTCGGCCATTTATGTGCCGGTTGGCGGAGGTGGGCTCATATCCGGTGTGCTCACCGCTGTCAAAGAAAGCCGGCCGAATGTAAAGGTCATCGGTGTTGAGCCTGAGCTCGCGAATGATACACAGCTTTCCCTAAAAAAAGGGGAGCCGGTCACGATTGCGGCAACCGAAACAATCGCTGACGGATTGCGCACCAATAAACCCGGTGAGCTGACGTTTCCGGTTTTACAAAAATATTTGGATGATCTCGTTCTTGTGAGTGAAGAAGAGATCAAAGCGGCGCTTCGATTCGCTTTAGAGCGGATGAAGCAACTCATCGAACCGTCCGGCTGTGTTTCACTCGCCGCGGTGATGAAACATAAAAGCGACATGCCGAACGAAAAAGTCGTGGCTCTTGCATCAGGGGGGAATGCCTCGCTGTCGCAACTGGGGAAATGGTTGGAAGTTTAGGCTCACATTTAAAAATGAGAAAGCGGGTTTGAATGGGCTTGTGCCGTTAGGATAGAACCGAATAAACGGACACTTAAAATAAGCGCTGATCAATGATGAGGTAAAGCGCAAAAATAAGGGACTAAATAACCATCAATGAAAACGAGGCTGCCTGTGAAAGGCGAGCCTCCGCTTGTTATGTTACTTTTTTAATCGGAGATACCAGCTCTTGTAATCCAAGCCTTTTGCGCGTGCCTCTTCTTCGGATTCAATGGCTCCGGCTTTCGGTGTGGCTGGGACGATGACCGGCTCGCCCGGAACCCAGTTGGCTGGTGTTGTATGTCCGGTTTTGTCCGTTGTTTGCAATGAATCGATGACGCGCAAGATTTCCGGAATGCTGCGGCCGGCGCTCATTGGGTAATAAATCATGGCACGCAAGATTCCTTTATCGTCTATGATAAACACAGAGCGAATGGTAGCGGTATTGGATGCACCGGGGTGAATCATGCCATACAGTTTGGCGACTTTCATATCCAAGTCGGCAATAACGGGATACGTGACTTTGACGTCAAAAATCCGCTCAATGTCGCGGATCCAGGCTAAATGCGAAGGCACGCTGTCTACCGAAAGCCCGATCAGTTGCACATTGCGTTTTGCAAATTCTTCGGCTTCTGCAGCAAACCCGCCCAGTTCTGTTGTGCAAACGGGCGTAAAATCACCGGGATGGGAAAATAACACGACATATTTCCCGCGATAATCACTCAATTTAATGGGGCCGTGAGTGGATTGCGCCTCGAAATCCGGGGCTGGCTCATTGAGAAGCGGCAAAGATACGCGTTCTTCAACTGTGGACATATTAACCACCTCCAATAAATGATATAAATCCTACTAATCTTATAGGAGAATTATATTTTATATTTGTATTTTAAATGCATTTTTTTTAAATGTCTATCACTTTGCCCAATTCTGACCGGGGGTCTCTTTCAATGATACAAAATCGCAGCATGAATCAGCATTTAAGGACAAGCCATTAAATTTGCATGCAAAATGGCTTATAGAAGCGAAAGCCGAGCCGGTCAATATGAGACATTAAAAATTTACGCGGGAAGGAAGGCGAAATCAAAGTGACCGTACATATATGGGAATTTTCACACAGGTGAAGGGGTTTTTTAATTATTGGATATACTTGGATTGAACAGCCACATATTAAACGATGAAAGGGAGTGAACGTTAAGATGATCAAGAAACTCGTTGCGATTCTTACAGCAGGGGGACTCTTACTTGGCGGCTATTCCATGAGCCATGCTATGGAAAACCACCCAGCCGTGCATCATGAACATCACATGATGGATCATGGCCACCTAGTGAGAATGGCCAAAAAACTTGGCATCGACCCATCGGGTAAAACCGATCAGGAACTGAGACAAGCGATTCGGGCAAAATGCAAAGAAAAACTGATCACCCGTGCGAAGGCGTTGGGCATCAGTCCGGAAGGGAAAAGCTTTCACGAACTAAAATGGGCTGTTCGCGAAAAAATGCTGGAAAAAAATCCTGAGAAACTGAAGAAACTAGCGAATCGTCTCGGCATATCCACTGAAGGAAAAACCGATCAACAATTAAAAAATGAAGTTGTGAAGAAACTCAAAGAAAAGCGTCATGAATGGCTTGTAAGAAAAGCAGAGAAACTTGGCATCAATCCCGAAGGAAAATCGGACAAAGAGCTGTATCAAGCCATTCATAAAAAGTGGGCCGAGACCCATCAATAATAAGAAAGCCGCCGCATTTTGCGACGGCATCATTTTTCCTCAAAAATCAGTGTCCATCGCCTCATCGGCGATGTGCTACGGTTTGGCTTTATCATCAAGTTTTTCACCCGTTCCGTCAAGCAATTTTAGTTGGTCATTTTCATAGCCGACGGTATAGGTCGTTTTATAACGATGGGTGACAATTTTGCCATCGTCCGCTTGCTCTTCGGCGCTAATGACGACCGTTACTTTAACATGCCGGCCGTCATTCAAAAGTGTGCTGGAGATATCGTTAATCGTGATATCTAGCGTTTTCAAATAGCCTTTTCGGAATTCATCATAAGACGTTTTTTTCTGCCAGTCGCTGCCAAGGAGCATATATGCGGTGACGTAATCGCGGGCAGCTAAGCTTTCGTAAAAATAATTGACAATGTACTGTGCATCTTGATTAAAGCTGTCTTGGTCGGATGTGTCACCGTCTGTTACATCCACCGTCCCGTTGACACCTGAGACATCTTGCGGATTTTCTGACCATGACTCGATTTGGTCGATACAATCGATGATTGGAATGCTGAAGCCGATATTTCCTTCTTCCGTTCCCGCGGAATTGATGGCAATTGCTTCACCCGTTTCTCGGTCGATCAATGGGCCGCCTGAATTACCATGCGTTATGGAGGCGGTGATTTGGTACATATTCTTATATTCATATGGGTCGATGGTAAAACTGCGATTGATTCCGCTGATCATGCCGGTTGTTACCGTATTTTGTAAGCCGAGAGGGCTCCCAAGAGCGATGACTTGATCTCCCACTTCCGCTTTATGGGTTCGGTTTATTTTTAATGGTGTGACACCAGCCAACTCGGGAACGCGGACAACGGCGATGTCGGTTTTATCACCGATGCCGATGACGGTACCATCATAGGTTTTGGCATCGGATGTTTTCACTGAAACTTTGCGGGCTCCTGCAACAACGTGGGCATTGGTGATAATATCCCCTTTATCGTTGTAGAGAAAACCCGACCCGATCACTTCTTCGTCTTGAGTGATGACGGTAATTTGCACGACATCCTTTTGACTATTATGGATGACCGTTTTTAAATCCACAGCCGTTGTACTATCCGTTTTTCCGTTCGGCTGAACGATCGCTGAAGTTTTTTGCACTTCAAAACCGGAAAAATAGGTGTTTAATTCATAGAAACTGAAACCCGCGGCAATTAGGAGAATGAGCGAGATGAAGATGGAAGAAAGAAGATGTTTGTTTCGCATGGTTCACCCTCCTAATCCGCCAAATACCATTTTAATTTTGTTGCTTTGACGGTTAATTTTCCATTGACGTTAAAATGCGTGTAATCAAAGGTGCCTTCGTCGCCGGGGTTTAATGTATCCGGGACGACGATGACCTCATTGGTCGCGTATTCCGCACCGTGTTCATCATATAAGGTGTAGCTGACAGACACGGATGTCACAGGGACGGTTGCGGTGCATTTGACTTTGCCGGTGACTTCTATGTTTCCGTATTCGTCCAACTTTGCTTTAATATCGACAAGCTGGACGCCTTCTTTTTTATTGTGTTCATATTCTTCTTGGGCTTTTTGAATGGCTTCATTGGCAATCGCCGTTTCTTGAGCTTCATATTCTTTCTTGGCTTTTTCAATCGCCTTTTTCAGGCCTAGTAATTTCTCGCTGCTTGGGTCATATTTTAGCCCGTCATTCACTTTTTCCAAGGCGCTTGAATAATTTTTTTCATTCAAAAGCTGATTCGCCTCGGAATAAGCGATTTCCACGATTTGTGCGCGGATTTGTTTAGCGATTTCTTTAGCTTCAGGGATATTAAGACTTTCAGCCTTCGTTAAAATCGGTGCGAGGGCATCAATGCTGTTTTTCCCTTCCATTTCTTGGCGGAGTTTACCGACCGTGGCGCTGATTTTGGCTTGGGAAATGGAATGGTTGATCAGCGTGACAATTTTTCCTTTATAGCCTTGTAATTTTTTTGAGGCTCGGTCAATGGTGGCGAGCGCTTGATCATACTTTTTATGTTTTTCCAATTGTTTGGCCGTTTGTAAATCACTTTCTATATCCAGTCCAATATTGACGATTTTTAAATTCAGTAGTGCCGCCGGAAAATGCGGGCGTTTTTTTATCGCATCGGAGAAGGCATCCCCGGCTTCCCGGTATTTCCCTTTTAAAGCAAGTTGTTCCCCTTTTTGGAAGGATTGGACTGCCTCGTGGGTGAGATGCTGTTGATAATAGTAGAAGCCCCCAAGACCAAGGCCTGCTAAAATCAATATAAATAGGGGAATGAGCCACCAACGGCGAAATTTTTCCCGCGAGGATGGATCCCCCCGATGTACCCGGTTGCCGCATGAAGGGCAGAATCGATTCATTTCACTAATATCGGATCCGCAATGCGGACATGTTATCAAGTCCATCACCAACTTTCGGACTTGGGCGTGAAAGGTGCCCAAATGTATTATATTAGATTATTATTCTACCATTGTTCATAACAAGTTTGCCATAAATATTGGAAAAAAGGAATGGGAGTTAGGTACTATAAAGGAAACTTTAACCGTTATGTAAAGTGATGAAATATTGTGATGGTTCGCCCTTGTCAACCATTTTATCGATATGTCAGAGTTTTCAGACAAAAGTGATCGATGCCAAAACGAAGGCGCACATCCACACTTTTATTATGGTGGGGGGATTTGATATAATGCTAGCGGAAGGTTTTGGCACAACATATTATACATATTAGATAAAGTCATCATTAGACTACCCAGGAGGTTTTTTTCTTGAAAAAAATACTGGTAACGGGTGCGCTCGGCCAAATCGGTTCGGAATTAGTCGTCAAGTGCCGAGAAATTTATGGTAACGACAATGTCATCGCTACAGACATTCGCCGCAATGCGTCGCGTGTGGTCGAGGAGGGCCCATTTGAAATTGTAGATGTGACAGATGAAAGCGCTTTATTCGAAACAGCCAAAAAGTATAAAGTTGATACAATCATTCACTTGGCCGCATTGTTATCGGCGACGGCGGAGAAAAAGCCTGTATTCGCATGGAACCTGAATATGGGCGGTTTGATGAATGCGCTGGAAGTGGCTCGAAATTTGAATTGTCAATTTTTCACGCCTAGCTCCATCGGGGCATTCGGACCGACAACGCCAAAAGACCAAACCCCACAAGATACCATCCAGCGGCCGACGACGATGTACGGGATAAATAAAGTGGCTGGGGAGCTGTTGTGCGATTATTATTATAAAAAATTCGGTGTCGATACTCGCGGGGTTCGTTTTCCGGGTTTAATTTCTTATGTGACACCACCTGGTGGGGGAACAACCGACTATGCGGTTGATATTTACTATAAGGCGCTGGAGGAAGGTCACTATACCTCGTATATTGCAGAAGGCACATACATGGACATGATGTACATGCCGGATGCCCTTTCTGCCATTATTCAACTGATGGAAGCCGATCCATCGGAATTAAAACACCGCAATGCGTTTAATATCACGGCATTTAGTGCAGCCCCCGAAGACTTCGCAAATGCCATTCGCCGTCATATTCCTGATTTCACCATGGACTATGATGTCGACCCGGTACGGCAGGCAATTGCCGAGAGCTGGCCAAATTCGCTTGATGATTCAGCCGCTCGCGAGGAATGGGGATTTAAACCAGAATTTGACCTGGATAAAATGACCGAAGATATGCTTTCTAAGTTAAAAGTGAAAAAGATGGCATAAAGAACCCCTTTCTCTGTTAATGAAAACTTTGCTCTGCCATGCCCTTTATGCGAAGGCAGAGCCTTCGTTGCTTTATACTGAATTGATAATAGGATAAGCTTTCTTATCGGCATAAAAAATCAGTCGTCTCAACCGGCCTTTATGCGGACGGAGGAGACGGCTGTTTATTGTGATGAAGGGGCTTTCCGCTTACAGGCGGAAAGCCTCTAATCGTTGTTTTTAAGCGCGGATTTCAAGGCTTCGGCCAGGCTGTTCATGGCAAACCCGTCATCGGTTTTGCTGTATTTTTTTAGAAGCATTCGTTCTTCGCGTTTGGAGAGCGCCGATTTTTCTTTCGTTGCTTTCTCAATGATATTACAGTGACGGCATTTGAAATAGGGGCCAGCTTTGCCTTCGTGAATCTCCATTTTCTTGTGACATTGCGGGCATCGATGATTGGACAATTTCGGATCCTTACGCCGGCGGTAGCCGCACTCCCGGTTGGAACAGACGAGCAGGCGGCCGTCTTTACCTTTGACTTCTTTTAAAAATTCCCCGCATTCCGGACACCGGGATCCCGTGAGATTATGCGCGCGGTAGCTTTGTTCGCTCATTTTGATTTCTTGTACGAGCTGTTCTGTTTGTTTGCGGATATTGGCGATAAATTGTTTCGGATTCCCAGCTCCGCGGGCAATCGCCTCTAATTCTTTCTCCCAACGCGCGGTCAGTTTTGGTGACTTTAACGCTTCGTTTACAAGGCCAATGAGCTGTTTTCCTTTTGGCGTCGGGTAAAGCCTGCCGTTTTGTCGATCAACAGCTCCAGAATAGAGCAGTTTTTCAATGATATCCGCACGGGTTGCGGGTGTGCCGAGTCCGTATTTTTCCATGCGGTGAAGAAGGTCAGCTTCGGAAAACCGTTGCGGCGGCTCCGTCAGCTTTTTATGGATTTGCGGTGACGCAACGGATAGCTTGCGGCCGACTTGCCAATGCTCCATGGACGGTGCCAAATGGGCTTCATTGTCTTTACCCGTGACCGCCCGAAAGCCAATCTCTCGCACTTGTTTTTCATTGATGATAAAAGTTTCCCCGTTAACCTCGATGTCTGCTTGAATCCGTTCATACTGGTAAGCGGGATAAAACAACGCGAGGAAGCGGCGAACGATCAGGTCATACAGTTTCCGTTCATCGGCTGTTAAATCGTTAATGTGAAGCCGTTCTTCGGTCGGGATGATCGCATGGTGGTCGGTGACTTTCGCATCATTAAACACTTTACGGGCGAGAACGCGGCCTTTGTTCTTTATGATGTGGCGGGTTTCAGCATCGTAAGCGCTTGAAATCGCCGTCAGTCGCTCGAGCATTGTCTTTTCGATATCATGGGTCAAATACCGGGAGTCCGTGCGCGGGTAAGTCACGAGTTTATGTCGTTCATACAGTTCTTGCAAGACATTGGCAGTTTTTTTCGCAGAAAAACCAAAGCGATAGTTGGCGTCCCGTTGCAACTCTGTCAAATCATACGGGAGCGGCTGGCTTTCGCTTTTTGTTGTTCGCTCGATGTTCTTGACGATGCCGTTTTGGCCAAAAATTTTTTTCAAAATACTTTCCGCTTCGGTTTGATCAAACAACCGCTTTTCGCCTTTACGGTGCCATACTGCGGTAAGTCCGCCAATTGTAACGGTAATCGTCCAATATTCCTGCGGCTTAAACGCTTGAATCGCTTTTTCACGTTCGATGATCATAGCGAGTGTCGGTGTTTGCACGCGTCCCGCAGATAACGGGTCATTATATTTCGTCGTCAAGGCCCGTGAGACATTGAGGCCGATCAACCAATCGGCTTCGGCGCGGCAGACGGCGGATGCATATAAATTGTTGTATTGGGATGCCGGTTTCAATTGTTTAAAGCCATCACGAATGGCTTTATCCGTTTGTGATGAGATCCACAGTCGCTTGATCGGTTTCTGCCAGCGGATTTTTTCAATAATCCAGCGGGCGACAAGCTCCCCTTCGCGTCCCGCATCTGTTGCGATGATTAACTCACCTAAATCTTTCCGCTTGGCGAGTTCGCTAATCGCGCGAAACTGGCTGGCTGTTTGGCGGATGACTTTTAATCCCATTTGTTTTGGGATAATGGGGAGGTCCTCTAACCGCCACGTTTTATATTGACGGTCATAGTCTTCCGGCATTTTTAATTCTACGAGATGCCCAAGCGCCCATGTCACGACATAACGAGGGCCTTCGATATAATGCCGCGTGGTCTGTTTACAGCCGAGCACACGGGCAACATCCCGGGCAACACTAGGCTTTTCAGCTAAAACAAGCGATTTCATAAAAAACTCCTTTCAAAAACGCCTCCGCTACCCAGTATAAAGGAATAGGATGATTTATAAAAGCAAGCCATTTGAACGATGGCTTTAATCTATGCCTAAACAAAAGTGGATCAATTAAAAGTAGAGACCGGCCATTATCCAAGCCGGTCTTCATGCATGACTTCGTTAATAGGTCCATTTATTTTTCTTTTTTTGGCGGTTCCACCCATTTGTCTGCCCATTCTTGAACTTGGTCCATGACTTTACCGAGATCTTTTCCTTTGTCAGTGAGTTTGTATTCGATTCGAACAGGAGTTTCCGGATAGACCGTACGTTTAACTATACCTGCGCTTTCCAATTCTTTCAGACGCTCAACAAGCATGCGGTCGCTCATTTGCGGAATCATCTCGGACATATCACCAAAGCGATGGCAACCCGACAATAGTGCTTTTATGATTAACCCTGTCCAGCGTTTTCCCAGAATTTCAAAAGCAGATTCAAATTTTGGGCACAGTTTTGTGTCTACCATGATGACACCTCCGTTCATGTGAGTCATTCGATAATAAAATTATAAAATAAAAGTCCTGCAATAATTATAACATACGTACTTGACAAAAGTAAGTGACTATATTATTGTAATAACCGTAGTCATCTTCTTACATTTTGTAAGTAAGTATATTATGCATAGTAAGTCAGTGATTAGGCATCTAAAGGAGGTGTAACCAAACGGTACCGTCTTTATTTATAGCTCATGGAGCCCCGCTTCTTGCAATTGAAGAAAATGATTATACATCCTTTTTGTCAAGCGTGCGGGACCGCTTCAATCGGCCTAAGGCGATCGTGCTTTTTTCCGCGCATTGGGATTCGCAAGTAGAAATGGTCAGCCATGCGGAAAATTATTCAACCATCTATGATTTTTACGGATTTCCAGAAGAGCTTTATCACATTCAATACCCGGCAAAAGGAGACCCAAGCCTTGCGAAAAGCGTGCACGATCTTTTGCAAGACCATGGGATAGAAGCCCAAGCCGATTTTGAACGCGGCTTAGATCACGGTGCCTGGGTCATATTAAAACATTTATATCCTGAAGCCGATATTCCTGTGATTTCCATGTCCGTCAACTCAAGGTTAACGCCCGAGGAACAATATCGCATCGGCAAAGCTTTAGCTCCGCTTCCCGAAGAGGATATTTTAATCATCGGTAGCGGCGGAACGGTTCATAATTTACGGGCGGTGGATTTTACAAAAAGATCATCTGAAGTTGACCGGTGGGCATTGGAATTTGACCAATGGTTAGAAAATGAGATTCTCTCATGGAACTTGGAGGCGCTGTTTTCTTACAGGGAAGCCGCACCTTATGCCGATTTGGCTGTGCCGCTCTATGGCACCGAACATTTCGTTCCGATCTTCTACGCCATGGGTGCGGCGGATTCGACTAAGCAGGCTCAATTATTATATCGGAGCTATGTTTATGGGAATCTCAGTTATAGTGTATGGCAATTTAATTAGAAAAATTGGGGAAACATCTCAAAAAAATAAAAAAGCATTATGGGAGGTAACATTATGACTTTATCAAAATGGACAGTGGACAAAGCCCACAGCAGTGTAGAGTTTACGATTAAACACATGATGTTTGCCAAGGTGCGCGGATCTTTTCATGACTTTGAAGCCGATATTGAGGCCGATCCCAACGACTTAACGTCAGCAAACATCTTTTTCTCGGTTGACGTCGCAAGCATCGATACCGGTAACAACGACCGAGACAATCACTTGCGTTCTGCCGACCTCTTCGACGTCGAAAAATTCCCGAAAATGACATTTAAAGCGACAAACATTGCTAAAAAAGGGGATAACGAATACGAAGTCACAGGCGATTTAACGATCCGCGACGTGACAAAATCAGAAACCTTTAAAGTGACCTATGAAGGTCAAGGCAAAGACCCATGGGGAAATATCAAATTCGGTTACAGCGCTGAAGGGAAAATTAAACGCGGCGATTATGGCCTGACATACAACGCAGCACTAGAAACTGGCGGCGTGCTGATCGGTGAAGACGTGAATATATCCATCGTCATTGAGGCTTCCAAAGCAGAGTAATTTGAAAAAACTTGCAGCCAAGGAGTATGTTTGTCCAGGTTGAATTTAAGAAAAAAAAGTCCGCTTTAGTGCGGGCTTTTTTCGTATTAGGTTTTCTTATCCAGGATATTTTTAATTTCGCACATCGATATCAGTAATTTCTGCTGTTCTTCTCACTAAGGTCATTTAAAATCTCAGCCACTTCATCTCTTGAACGCTGGTCTAAATCCGCAAAGACTTTCATACCTTCCGCTGTCAAGCGAATATGATAATTGTTCTTTCACAGAGCCTATTTTTCTTTAAAGACAAAGTTGAGCGTAAAAATTGATGCAAAAAAATGCTTTACAAATAGAATCAGGATTATTTATAATTGTTAAAGCATTCCTAATCGGAGAAAAGAGGGGATTACTATGAACATTTTACATAACGACAAACGACGAAATCCGGGAATCCCCATCACTGGCATATAGAATGCTTTAACCGATTGATCATTTAGGTGACTTTTGCGCCATGGGGTTTCCATGGCGTTTCTTTGTTTTTTTAGGGTAAATGGGGGGATGAACATGCGATTGTTTTTGAATCTGTTTTGGTATTTCAAAAAAGAAAAGCGTAGTTATATTTTAGGCATTCTGTTCTTAATGGCTTCTAGCTTTCTCAGCTTAATACCGCCATATGTCATCGGTATCATTGTGGATGATATCCGCACTCATCATTTGACGGGCATCCTCCTTGTTAAGTGGATCGGGTTTCTGATTGCCGTCGGTATTATCTATTACGGTACGGGGTATGCGTGGAGGCAATTTATTTTCGGGGCGGCTGTACGATTGTCGCGACTCTTAAGAAATCAACTGTATGATTTATTCACCCGATTATCACCGAATTTTTATCACAAACGGCGGATTGGTGATTTAATGGCCCATGCCACAAACGATATCCGCGCGGTGGAAGATGCCGCCGGGGATGGGATTCTGACATTAATCGACTCGATCACGATGGGAGCTATGGTCATCTTTGCGATGGCCGTGCTCATCAATCCTATTTTGACAGTGATTGCCTTACTACCGATGCCGTTTATGGTATGGGCAACGAGCCGCTACGGGTCGATGCTTCATGAGCGTTTTCATCTCGCGCAAGCGGCATTTTCGGATTTGAACGATAAAGTTCAAGAAAACGTTTCGGGCGTGAGGGTCATCAAAGCGTTTGGGCAGGAGGAAGCGGAAAAAGCAGCTTTTCGTCGATTATCTGCCGATGTGGTCCAAAAAAATATCGCCGTCGCCAAAATTGATGCCTTATTTGATCCGACGATTACCTTTATCGTCATGATTTCCTATTTCTTATCTCTTGTTTTCGGATCCATGTTTGTGGTTAAAGGTGCGATGACCATTGGTGAACTGACGAGTTTCACCTTATATCTAGGGCAGTTTGTTTGGCCGATGCTCGCTTTCGGATTTTTATTTAATATCGTCGAACGCGGCCACGCTTCGTATGATCGCATCCAAAAACTTTTGGCGGAAAAACCGGAGATCTGTGATCATGATAAGGCTATTGATGTGAAACCAGCTGGCGATATTTCCTATGCGATTTCCACCTTTACCTATCCGGAAAGCAAACAACCTGCTTTATGTGACATTCATTTTAACTTGCCAAAAGGAAAAACGCTCGGCGTCGTCGGGAAAACCGGAAGTGGGAAAACGACGTTGTTGAAAATTTTGCTCAGGGAATTCGATGTCCAAGACGGTACTATTGCGATCGGCGGTCGGCCGATTACGGAATATAAACTCGACCGGCTTCGTGAGACAATCGGTTACGTCCCGCAGGACCATTTCTTGTTCTCGGCAACGATTGCCGAAAATATTGCCTTTGCCCGTCCGGAGGCGACGCAGGAGGAAATTGAAGAAGTGGCGAAACTAGCCCGCATTCATGATGACATTATCGGTTTTCCGGATGGCTATCAGACAATGGTTGGTGAGCGAGGGGTGACGCTGTCAGGCGGTCAAAAGCAGCGGATTTCGATCGCCAGGGCGCTTTTGATTGAACCCGAAATCATGATTTTGGATGATTCTTTATCTGCGGTGGATGCGGATACGGAGGAGGCGATTTTGCGGTCGTTAAAGGCGACCCGCGGGGATAAAACGACTTTGATTGCCGCCCACAGGATGAGTGCGGTACAACATGCGGACCTCATTTTGGTGTTAGATAATGGGCGGATAGTCGAACGCGGCACGCATGATGAGTTAATGCGGCTTGGCGGATGGTATCAAACGATGTACCAACGCCAGCAGTTGGAATCGCTCGTTGAACAAGGGGGGAAGGCGGAATGACGACAGAAGCATTTCACACCGAGAAATTGACGCAAAAGCGTGTTTTACCGAGGCTATTAAAATATGCTAAGCCGCACAAAAAAGCGCTAATCGTAGCCTTTCTCATGTTGTTTCTTGGGACGGGGGCAGATATACTCGGACCGATTATAATGAAAATCTATATTGATGATTATTTAGCACCGCGCCATTTTGTTACTGGACCACTCGTAGCCTTGGCTGTATCGTTTCTACTTTTATACGCCATTTCAGTCGTTTTAAAGTACTTGCAGCTCGTAATGTTCCAAAAAATTGCTTTAAATATTGTCCAGCAACTGCGCGTTGATGTCTTTGGGAAAGTGCAACATCTCGGCATGACGTTTTTTGACCAGACTCCTGGTGGTAGTCTTGTTTCCCGCATCACGAATGATACCGAGGCGATTAAAGACATGTACGTCACGGTGCTTTCGACCTTTGTCCAAGGAATTGTCATGATGGCGGGAACCTTTATCGGCATGTTTATTTTGGATGTCCGACTCGGTGCATTCTGCTTAGCTATTTTCCCCTTAATTATTTTGTTAATGGTCGTTTACCGCCGATACAGTTCCCGCATCTATCGACGGGCTCGTAAAAAAATCAGCGAACTGAATGCTAAGTTGAATGAATCGCTGCAAGGCATGAACATCATTCAAGCGATGCGGCAAGAAAAACGGATGAAAACAGAATTCGGTCGGATCAATCAGGAGCTTTATATGGCTGAAAGAGGCAGCATCAAGCTGAACAGTTTGTTGCTCCGGCCGGCGGTTTATTCCGTTTACTTATTGTCTGTGATCATTGTGCTTTGTTTTTTTGGTGTGACCTCCATTGCGGGAGTCGTCCAAATCGGCGTGCTTTATGCCTTTTTAAACTACTTGGATCGCTTTTTTGAGCCGATCAACCAAATGATGGTGCAATTAACACGCTTTCAACAGGCGATGATTGCGGCAGAGCGCGTTTTTGGATTGCTAGATGAAGAGCGGATGGAGCCGAAGAAAGTAGGAGAAGGCCATCCCCGCATCACAGAAGGCGCGATTGAATTTAAAAACGTCTCTTTTTCCTATGACGGGAAAACCGATGTATTAAAAAATATCAGTTTTACAGCGCGTCCGGGTGAAACCGTGGCGCTTGTCGGTCATACTGGAAGTGGAAAGAGCACGATTATCAATTTATTGATGCGCTTTTATCCCGTGACAAAAGGGACGATTACGATTGATGGCACACCTTTGGAAGCATTTGATAACGAAACATTGCGCAAGAATATTGGACTCGTCTTGCAAGATCCGTTTCTATTTGTCGGCGACATCAAAAGCAACATTCGTCTAGGAAATACGTCCATTGATGATGAAACGATAATTGAGGCCGCGGAATTCGTGCAAGCCGATGCTTTTATCCGGCAATTACCTAACCAGTATGAGGAAGCGATTGGTGAAAGGGGAGCGACACTATCCAGCGGTCAACGTCAGTTATTGTCATTTGCCAGGACAATGGCGATCCATCCGAAAATTTTAGTTCTTGACGAAGCGACGGCGAGCGTTGATACGGAGACTGAAGAAGCCATTCAAAATGCTTTGCAAAAAATGCGGAAAGGGCGGACGACAATTGCCATTGCCCACCGTTTGTCAACAATACGCGATGCCGATCAAATTTTAGTGTTACATCATGGAGAAATTGTTGAGCGCGGGACGCACGAGGAACTTTTGGCTTTACGTGGCCTATACCATAAAATGTATGTCTTGCAACAAGGCGATAACGGTGTGGCTTTAACTAAATGATATAAAGGCTGTGTGACACCATAAATATCTAGGCCTGCCATCGCGTAAAGGGTTTGCACTGGCTTTTTAACCAGGCCAGCATAAGGGCACTTGGCTCCGTCTTCACCTAAAGTTGAGTCGGAGCCAAGCTTTCATTGATTATGATTTTTTGCACGCCTGTAGTAAACCCGTAGGCATTTTTTATTTTTTAAAAACATGGTGGCCGATCACTTCTGTTGTCGGTTTGGATTGGAGCCACGAATGCGGGACAACGGATGGGTTATAGAAATACAAAGATCCGTCGTGTTTGTCTTTCGTCTGCACCGCTTCGTCTACCGCCTGATAATCCGAATCGGAAGGGGTATTGTGAATCGCACCTGTTTTAACAGGTGTAAATTGTTTTGGCTCCATAATCACGCCGCGGATCGTGTCGGGAAACTCGGGACTTGATACGCGGTTAAGCACGACTTTAGCCACTTTGACTTTGCCGGCAAATGGTTCTCCACCTGCTTCGGCGTGCACAAGTTGCGCCAATAATTTGCGGTCAGCCTTTGATATTTTTTTGGCAGTCATTTTTGCCGCATTTTTGGCAACGTGTTTTTTATCTATATGAATGGCTTCACCGATCATGATTTTGTCGGGATGCTCGATTTGCGGATTCATGTTGATGATTTGATGGAGCGTAAGGTTATGCGATAAGGCAATCGACCATAGCGAATCTCCCGGTTTTGCCGTGTACGCTAGGGAGGTTGAAGCCGGGAGGAGTAGCGCAATGGCGAGAGCTCCCGATATCCATTTTTTCTTCAAGTTCATTTTGCATCACCCGCTTATACCTTACGTTTGTCCACACTAAACGCTGGGCGTTGGCGCCATTAAGTATGGATAACAAAGTTTACATAAGCTGTTATATATGTAAAAAACTTTAGAGACATAGTTAATCGAATCGAACCATTTTCCAAACAAGAAAACCATAAAAAGGGGGCGACTCCCGCCACGGTCTCTTGTGGTATTGGGAGGGGCCCCCCGGATATTTAGGTCAATCTTATGTTGTTATTTTTTGTGGATCATGTTTTGTTGGGCCATTTTAATCATTTCTTTTACCATCGGCCCGCCAATTGTGCCGCCAACCTTTCCAGCATCTTTGGCTGTGAGGTTACCGTTATACCCTTGTGACAGTGGAATCCCCAAGTCGGAAGCGACTTCATACTTAACATTTTCTGGGTGGACCGGGTCCACGGTATAGCCTTTTTCTTTCATCACTTTGCCTTCCAGATGCCGTAAACCTTTTTTGGCATTTGGAACGAAGGAAGCGTTGCTTGACATGACACATCCCCCTCTTCCTTTATGATGCCCTGTTCAGGAGGGGATTAATGAACCGAATTTTTCCATATCTTTTCACAAACCCACTTTAAAATGAGGCCGATCATCACACCGGGGATGACACAGAGCATCGGGAAAAATACAGGGCCAATTTGCGACCAAGGGGTATCGGGTTTTGAGGAAATCATTAAACCCCAAGTCACAAAATAGGCTGAAAAAACAAAGGGAAGGTACGTAAACCGTGAGACAGGTTCGCCAGCGTTTTTATAGGCATCCCACATCGAGAAAAAATAAAGACATGGATAAAACAAAAGCCAATTGATATGGGCTTCCGCCAATGCGCGATCATAATCGCCTTGAAAGCTATAAGCGATGATTTGGTTAAAATTGGCTTTGTAATTAACGATAAGTTCCAAAAAAATAAAAAGAATTCCTTTCAGGAATTGGCGATTGAGAAGTTGTCCAAAGCCAGGAAAGGCGATCGACCATAAAAGACGCTCCATTCTTTTCACGGTAACTGATCCTTTGCATAGTGATCTTTGTTATTAGTATGGATTCAGGACTTCCGAAATATTCCTTTGGGCGGTCTAATGTAAAAAATTGTAGATGAAAAATATCTTCTCAAAAAAACGATGGGCAAGCCGCAAAAAACTTGCCCGAAACGTGTTTTCTTTGCAAAAGGTAAAAGAGTCGTTCATTTTCCTCTCATAAAGGTGGGTGACTATTCAATAATCCCTGTTTGCGCCAGTGTGGTTCGGACATCTAATTTTACAGTAACATGCGGATATATGGCACGCCATTTTTCTTCACTCCAGCCCCGATCATAAGAACGCACCTTGTCGCCGAGTCTTAAAGGGTCCACCCCCAACTTTTTTAACATCTCAAGAATTTGATTGCCTTCTCTTTCTAAAGTACGTTCCATGATTCTTTCAATTTCTTTGATGTTTTGTTTTGGCTGCATCGTTGAACTCGATTCGCGTAAAAAACCTTTTTCCTTTACATTGATATAGATAATGGGCCTGTTGGAGGAAGCGTTTTCCACTTTGTAATCGACTTTTGATGAAATATTGGTAATGGACATATAATGGTTTCGGTTGATGGGCACTTCATAGGATCCATCATTAAAGGATTCAAACATCATTTTAAAAGGATAAGCGTATTCGAAAGGCAGATAATCGACGTAGTTATCACCTTTAAATAAGGCAATGCCCTCAATTTCTACATGGTGTTGTTTTAATTTTAGTAAAGGCATGAACGGATCCATGCCGTCCCCGAAATAACTGTATAAAAATTCATGCAAATTATTTTTTGGAAAACTGGCTTTTGTGTTATGTTGAATCAAATCGTTTAAATAGGCGGATACCAATTGATCGGTTGTAAATTTATGATTTAAAATTGTCTCGGCCCGTCCGTCCACGACAGCCAAACTGATGGTACGCCCGACATCTGGATTCCGATTCACGACATCAATGTACGGGAAAAGCCCGCCCTTTGCTAAATCTTTTCCGTATAAGATCACTAACAATTTCCCAATTTCAAGTGGAAATTCTGATCGAGATTCCAGCAAAGTATTCAGTGTCCGTCCGATATGACTGACAACCGAGTAGGTGTCCGCAGTCGCCTGCACCTGACCGCTACCCCCGGTATGCGCGTAAATGGGGGTCGTGATCGTCCCCAAAATATGCGATTCATCATAGTAGTCATAGCCGAGGGCCTGGACGATTCGAATATCATCAACCACTTTCGGCTGTTCACAACCGACAAGTAACAACAGACTCGATAGCGCGACAGCCATCCGTTTAAGTTTTTCCATTTCGTTTCTTCACCTTGTACACGATGGATTGTAAAACGAACAAAAATGGCACATAACCGCAGAGGAACCCGAAACCGATGTTGGATAATATTGCATTGAGTAAGTCGATGTCGTCACGGCTGTTTAGAAAAAAACCAATGACATAAATCAAAATGCTCATTAAGATGGCAGTGATCCGCTGGTTAATATTAAATACCCGTTTAAAACCGCGGGAGGCAGCCCATAAAGAGAGGGCGATATTCGGCAGAATCGTAAAAAACCAAATGGTGATACCGATGTATTCAAACCGCTCCATAAAAGGGAGATCGACGATTTTCCATATCTCGATGGTCGGCCATAAAATGCCTTTCAATTGTCTTCTTGGATAATAAAGAATCGTGATGATAAAAAGCAGAATATATAACATGGTTGTCAAATAGATGGCGTAATAGCCCCATTTTTTTGCCTTTTTCGGTTGTTTTATGAATGGATAGGCTAGAAACAGCACTTCAAAACCGATGAAATTTAATATCATTTGATGTGCCGCAGAAATGATCGCCAGTGGTGAATGATGAAACATCGGCAAAAGATTTTCATAGTGCACATACGGAAGCGGAAAAAACAAGGAGATAAAAAGCGGGGTAGAATAAACTATGCTCAAAAAACTGATCCCCGTAATACTGCGAAATCCGCCCGATACGAAAGTATAGGCTGTCCCCCCGACCATTCCGGCGATCGCAAAATAGGAAAGATGCGGGAACATCCAAACTTGAACAATTTCTGCATAGGTGCGCATGACGACCAAACTCATGGTCAAAAAATAAAGGGAGAAAATGACAGAAAAAAGGCCGCCGAGCCATTTACCGAACAGCTCTTTATGGATGTCGATGAGGTCCCCGCCGTTTTTTTCAAGAACGCGATACACCATCCAAAGGATGACTTCCATAAGAATCCCTGAGATCAAAATGGTGATCCAGCCATCATTTCCGATTTCTTCAGCAAGAACCCGTTCATAGGACAATACGCCGATCCCGACTTGTATCCCGTATATGATGAATAACATAAAATATGGTGAAACTTGACGGTTTTCGGGAACTTTGACAGGCATTGCCCTCACTCCCATTTGCTTGTACTTTATTCGTCAATGTCATACTTAAAATTGGCACGCCAAGTGTTGACGCGCCCACTGTCAACGGGCCGTTGTAAGAGCGGGCGTTGGCCTTGTTGGCTGTAAGGCAAGCGGACAAACGCATCTTTCAGGTCGCTCAGGCGTAGCGGGTAAAACGGTTCAATATAGGGTCGGCCGAGTGATGTGAGTTTTAACAAATGCGCGACAAGAATCGCAAATACCGCAGCAATGCCGATCATACCGAAAAACCCGGCGGCTATGAGAAACGGAAAGCGCAAAAGGCGAACGGTATTGTTCATCTTATAATTTGGCGTCGTAAATGAGGCTAGCGCCGCCATGGCAATTAAAATAAGCAACACATTGCTCGTCAAGTTGGCTTGAACTGAGGCTGTACCAATAACGATACCGCCAACGATACCGATGGTTTGACCGACCTTGGTCGGAAGTCTTACCCCGGCTTCACGCAGCACCTCAATCGTCAGCTCCATCAGCAATGCTTCAATGATGGGCGGAAAGGGCACACCCATGCGCGATGAGATCAAAGTCCCTATTAAATCTTGCGGTATGAGTTGATAATGATACGTTAACACCGCGACATAAAACGGTGTGGCGAAAACCGAAAAGGCGACGGAACCAAGGCGAACTAATCGGAAGAACGACGCGAGATACCAAACAAGGGCGTAGTCATCAAAAGCTGTAAAGAATTCCATAATGGTCGTCGGCCCCATAATGACGAAAGGTGAACCATCCAAAATAAACGCGACCTTCCCTTCGATGAGCGCTGACACCACCCGGTCAGGGCGTTCCGTATCCACGAGTTGGGGGAAGGGGGAATGCTTATTATCTGAGAGCATTTGCACAAGAAACGAGCTGTCGATGATATTGTCGTACTCGATGTCTTTAAGCCGCTGCGTTAAAGTATTGACATTTTCGCGATTAGCGATGCCGTCGATATAAATGACTGCCACTTTTGTTTTTGTGACTTTTCCCACGCTCATTTCTTTTACTTTAAAATTTGGTATGGGAAGAAGCTTACGAATCAATGCGATATTCGTATCGAGTGATTCGACAAAAGCGGTTTTCGGGCCGATGACGCTGAATTCGACTTCCGGTGGTGTCACTTGCCGTCCGTGTTGGGCTGTCAACTCCAGCAATAAGCCGTCTGGGTCCTCTTTATGTTTTTGAATGAGAATAAAGCCCTTTAATAATTTTTCTTTAATTTGTTCAACATCTTTCGTATGAGTAATCGACACGAAAGGAAGATAGTGCACGAGGTCTTCTAATTTCGTAGCATCGCAAGAAATGAGATATGGCAAAATATCCCGACGAATGGATTTGGGATCAACCATTGGATTTAAATAAGAAATGCGAACGGTCATGTGTTTTAGTTTGTGATCACTTGAGACGAAATCCTTGGACTCTTCCATCATGGAAAAAAAGTCGCTAAGGGATTTGGCTCTTTCAGCACGCGAGGGTAGCTTATGGCCGTTTTTGTTATTGTTGTTGTTGGTTTTGCTTTTTCGTCTGAACAACATGGCCGGCATTCCCTTCGTTATCCTTTTTCTTTGATTCTCGGCTTTCTATGATTAACCCGACATATAGAAAAATAAATGGCATGATCATTAGCCATAAAATCATTAAGACCATGAGCAGGTTAGACATTACAGTAATTCGGAACAAGACAAAAACAAAGAACAAGATCAATAAAGGAACGAAACTTAGAACGGTCAGATGTAATTTCATTTCATTCCACCTTTTGGCAGAACTCATCCGTTTGCCCTGCTGAT
>Ga0310838_1000499_pt1 | contig 33752 bp, 33 predicted proteins | sample SM_ome_6_FD_202241 | JGI IMG/M metagenome (GOLD analysis project Ga0310838, IMG submission 202241) | Sorghum-adapted microbial communities enriched on stacked mutant (SM) sorghum from Joint BioEnergy Institute, Emeryville, California... ...
AGCCTGAACATCTCAATTTTATGGGAATGGTCTAGTTGGTCAAACCTTCGTTCCTCCACCCGCATAGCGGGTGGTTTTTTGTTTCGCACGCTTCGCGAGCTCAACTGGCTAAAGCCATAATAAAAAAGCAGAGAAACTAGCGCCTGTCGGCGCCGGTCCTCTGCTACGGGAACTCCCTTAAAAAACGCAAAGGACCAAGGACATAACATTGTCCTTGGCCCATCCATTCATACACCGGTTTCAAGCACACTTAAATAAGCCTAGGGATTTTATGCTTTCCGAGTTGCGCTGTCACTTAACATGAATCGATTTCGAGGCTACGTTTGTCACGGCAGTGCGCCTTCCTGAATGACCGGTTTGCCGGCTTCCAGCAATGCTTGATTCCGTCCAAGAAAGATCGAAAGAATTAAGATGAGAAGGCCGGTCGCAATCAGCAGCCATTCGATCGCGATCACATCGGCGATCGGCCCGAAGATCAACATCCCGATCGGCATCATCGACGTGGAAATCATGCTGAACACCCCGAAAATCCTTCCCAAATAGCTCTCATCGACTTTTTCCTGAATCATCGTCATCGTTGGCGTATTAAAAGCCGGCATAGCTACCCCAAACAAGGCCATAAACGCCAGATAGATCCAAAAGACGGGAATGACGCCGAGCAAAAACGTGCATGCCCCCATCAGAACGGTAGCCAGCGTCATCGTATGGACTTTATTCTTAAAGCCGCCCCATGCGGCAATCAATCCCCCACCCGCCATCATGCCGACGGAAAAAGCAATTTCAATTGCAGTAAGCCGCCAGACTTCCTCGCCGTAAGTTCGAGTCACCTGAAGCGGGGTTAAAAATGCGGCGGGGGCCATCAGAATAAAGAAGACCGCCATGAAAGCGAAAAAGGATTTTAAGTACGCTTGCCGACGAATGTAGAGCAGCCCCTCCTTAAGATCGCTGAAATAGCTGGACGACTGCTGGTCGGTGGCACGTTGATGCGGCGGTATCCGGAAATAAAGCAGCAGTGTCAAAATCGCGATCGCCGCCGTAACCACATCGATGAAGAAAATGGTTTCGATCGTAGCCACGGTAAGCAGTGCAGCGCTGACGATAGGGGACACAAACATAATGACGGCTTGAATGCTTCCGTTAATTCCGTTCACCTTCGTTAATTGGTCGGACGGTACGATTTGCGGCAAAATTGCCCCAACTGACGGCGTCTGCACACCCGAGCCAAGCGCACGAATCGCAGCCATAACAAAGAGCAGCCATGCTTCCTCATATCCCATCAGGAACAGGAGCGCGAGGATCAGGGTGGCCAAAGCGATCATGCCATCTGACAGCATAATTAACCATTTTCGGTTGTATCGGTCCGCCCAAACGCCCGCCACCGGGGATAACAGGAACGTGGGAATAAACCCGCAGATGATATATAACGTCATCATAATCCCCGACTTCGTATTCAGCGTAATATACCACATGATGGCATACTGCACCAGCGAAGAACCAAACAGTGAAATGGTTTGACTGCTCAGGAACAGGATGATATTTCTTTTCCACTGCTCTTTTGTTGTCGCTTGATTTGACCTGTCTACGTTATTCACGGACATCCCCTCTCGATCTGAAAATTACAGAATAATTATACTGTAAGCGACTCCAAATCACCAAATCAATGGAAAAGATGGTTATAAAAAAGAACCCCGAATCCCGGGGTACATCGAGCCTTGTTATAATTTGGCGTTCTCCTCTTTGGCCATGGAACGAATGTAGAACACTCCCAGCACGGAACAAAGCAGAAACGAGAAGAACGCCATCGCTGCTGCCTGCTCTCGCTCCTGAAAGACACTAAACACCTGCTGCATGGACACGCCCAGCATTTGCGGTGAGTTAGCCCCCAGCAAGAATGGAGCCGTAAAGGAGCCAATAGCCCCCATAAACACGAAGGTTAGCGCAACGAGAAACGTTTTGTAGGACAACGGTAAAATAAATCTCGCAAACAATCTTAACTTCCCTGTTCCGACGTCTTTGGCGCTTTCGATAACCGATGAAGGAATTCCGGCCAGCGCCGAGCTGAGCAGCATGGTCGTAAACGGAATATTGAACCAGAGGTTCGCAATGATGATCCCCTTCTCATCGAAAATAATCCGCGGCAGCGTGACGCCGATGTGCGTAAGCAGGCGCGCCAACCAGCCGTGGTTCCCGAGCAGATTGATCAGCCCATAAGTCGCGATCACCCCTGGAATGAACAACGGGATCATATACGTCTTGCGTATCAGCTCGACGATGGGGCCCTGATTAAAACGCATGTAGATCGCCAGCGTATAGCTGATTAGCAGCACCAAGGCACAGGTAATGAGGGTGATCCGCAAGGTAAACAGTAAATTCGCCCGCATCCCTTTATCCGCAAACAGGTAATGGTACCGGCTCAAATCGTATCCCCCAGCCTCGTTCGTGAGACTTAGCACCAATGATTGGATGATAGGGATGATGACGACAACCAATAAAATGGCGAAGGAGGGGAGGACCATTGCCAGCCCCGCCATCGCTTGTTTCCACTCTTTACTCATTGTGCAGCAACTTCACTTTGCCAACGTTTGTTGATTTCTGTGCCGAGGTCGCCAATGTTGAAGGTGCGGAAGCCTTCGGCCACCCCTTTGAATTTATCCTGTGTTTCCTGCGGCATATTGGACAATTCGATCCCCGGGAACCCGTTCATTTTCTCGACGATGACGTTTTGTGCTTCTGGCGACAGGACAAAGTCGAGGAACTGGTAGATTGCTTCTTTTTTATCGGACTCTCCGTTGACCATCAGATACGTAGGCCCGCCGTTAAAGCCAGGCGTGATTTGCTGCATTTTGATCGTATCGGGAAGCAAGCCTTCGTTAATTTGCTGCAGCACCATATCCGACCATGCCGGAATCAGCGATACCTCGCCGTTCATCAGAAGATCTAAGGTGCCTTGGTTCTTCTTAGGGTAAATCCCATCACCGTAAACGTATTGACCCAGCTCTTTGAGCGTTTGGAATCCAGGATCCCATTTGGCCATCACGGATGGATCGGAATTGTGAATATCTTCCTCTGGTAAGTCCTTGTAGATTACCGTATGAACAAAGGAACTGCCCGCACCGCCGGTGGACGGGTCATTATAAGCAAATTGTCCAGGGTTCGCCTTGATCCAAGCCAACAGCTCGTCCAACGTTTTTGGCGGGTTGGAGATTTTCGTACTGTCGTAAGCTAGAACAACGGCGGAGGAACGGTAAGGAATTGCGTAGTTATCCACGTCTTTCATAGTATCGGGATTGACCTTGGCCAGATTCGGGATAGCGTTCGAATCTAACTGCTGCCACACTCCGTCCTTCGTGCCTTGGGATACAACGCCGATTCCGTCTTCATACAAATCGATGTCCCCCGAGCCTTTGCCAGCCTGCTTGGCAGCCAGAATCCGATCATAGGTCGGCTGCGCACCGGTTCCGGACGGGATATAAACGGGGTTCACGTCTACTTGATTGTTTTGCTTCTCGAACATCGGAATCAGTGTATCCCACAGATCCTTCACGTTTTGCGAGCCTGTAAAGTAAAAGTTAAACTTCACCGGTGCATTCGCCGTTGCCGGCGTTGTCGTTGATTCGCCCTGTGCTCCTGTATTTGACGCCGCTCCATTTATACCCGCACCCCCACATCCGGCAAGCAAGGTCATTGACAACAACGCAGTAGACAATAGAGTTAACCACGGTTTCTTGGATCTCATGTTCGTTTATCCTCCCTTAGTTGGGTTCACCTGACGGAAACCCGATCAATTTGACAATCTTGACGCCAACGTCCTTCCCAACCGACAAGTGCTGTGTTGCTTCCTTCGATTGGAACGTACGCAGCGTCCCCCATCCCGGCAGCTCCACGGTCACTTCGGCATAATGCCCTAGTACCATCACTTGCTTGATTCTCCCCGCCAACCTCTCTTCATTCTCCTCTGCCTCACTTAACACGACATCCTCCGGTCGGATCGCTGCGGTAACTTTGCCGCTGAGCCGCTTCTCATTCGGAAAGCGGAGCGCACCGATCCGGATGCTCCGTTCATCCGCCACCCCCTCCAAAAAGTTCATCTTGCCGATAAAGCTTGCCACATATAAAGTCTCAGGCGCATCGTAAATTTGTTGCGGGCCTGCGATTTGCTCGATTCGCCCGTGATTCATCACCACGATCCGGTCGGAGAGCGACAAGGCCTCCTCTTGGTCATGCGTTACGAACACCATCGTAAGTCCGGTTTGCATTTGGATTTCACGGAGTTCCTCACGCATCTCGTGACGTAGCTTCGCATCCAGCGCCGAGAACGGCTCGTCCAACAGCAGCACAGCCGGCTTCAGCAACAAGGAGCGGGCCAAGGCGACGCGTTGCTGCTGTCCGCCCGACAATTCAGCAGGATACTTCTTCTCGTAACCCGATAACCGGACCAGCTTCAACGCGTCAGCGACGGCAGCACGGATTTCCAATTTGGGCATTTTACGGATCTTCAGCCCAAACGCCAAATTTTCGTACACAGACATGTGCGACCATAAATTGTAACTTTGAAACACCATCGACGTAGGGCGCTTCTCCGGCGGCACCCCGATAACGCTACGGCCTTCGATCAGGATGTCCCCCCCATCTGGTTCGAGAAAGCCGCCGATACTGCGCAGCACCGTCGTCTTTCCGCATCCCGATGGACCCAGCAGGGTCACGAGCTCACCTTGCTTCACGGTTAAGTTGATATCGCTGACTCCGTCCCCTGTCTTATAACGTTTCGTCAAATTTTGCACCACTAATTGCATGCGGTTTACCCCCTTTTCCCTTGGGTCGGCTTATTTCGTTTGGAACCCGCTCGCCAGCACATCTGCGCTGACCAGACGTTGTGCAGCAAGCAGCAAGATAATGGTCGGCAAGGTTAAAATGATGGAGAACACCGCTCCTGCGCTGCTCGGAAAGTCCGAAATAATGGAGTACATCACGATCGGCATTGTCTTGAAATCCGGAATCCCCACAAGGAAGGTCCCTTGCGCCTCATCCAACGAGTTGAGAAAGGTAAAGACCGAAGCAACCATAATGCCGGGCATCGCCATGGGCAACGTGATACTCCGAAACACCCGAAATGGAGTTGCCCCAACATCCCGTGCCGATTCCTCCTGCGCCCGATGCACATTACGGAAGGCAGCCGTAGGAATCCAAGTCATGAACATCAACACATTAATCATATGAATCAAGACGACACCCAGCAGGGTATTCATGAGACCAATTCGATAAAACAACACCGCAATCGAGACATATAACCCCATCTTCGGGAATGCATGCGTCAGCAGGAACGAGAACAAGAACATTCGCTTCAGCGGAAACTGGATTCTCGCGAATGCATACGCAGCTGGAATACAGATCAGGATGGATAACGCCGTTACGATCACTGCGATCAAGAACGACAATGAAATCGAGGAGACGATGTCGTCCTTGGCTAATACGAAGTTCCACCATTTGAATCCCCAAGTCGTCGGCAAGACGTCCGGATAGTTCCACTTCTCACTGAACGCCAGCACCAGCAGGTTCAAGAGCGGGCCGGCGAAAAATATCGCAAACACGGTAAGCAGCACAAACTCGATAATTCGCCTTGCCCCTACTTTTTTCCAATACCATCCCATTCAGGTCACTCCTTCCCTTCCGTTGATTGACGTTTGACCACATAACTCTCATATTCCACCAGCTTCGGCAAATCGGCTTCGCCGCGGATCAGCTTGTCCAACAGCTCCACCGCATCTCGTCCGATCCCGACGGCATCTACGGTAACCGTTGACAGCGACGGTGAGTACATGCGGCCAAGCTCGATATCGTCGTACCCCAAGACAGCAACTTCCTGGGGAATCTGAACGCCTCGATCCAGCAGCAACTTCATGGCGCCCAGCGCCAGCATGTCGTTGGTCGTGAACAGCGCGGTATATCCGTATTTCCGAAAGTCCGAGAAGTGCTTCTCCATCCGTTGGAAGCCGGTATCAAAGCTGGACTCCGGAGAAGGAATCACCCTTACAGCGCCGGATTGCTCCGAGAGGCCTAATTGTTCCAGACGCCGGAGGAATCCCGTTAAGCGGAGCGAGTGACTGCGATGCTCTATGGGTCCGGCGATGACGAAAAATTGACGATGTCCCAGCCCGTATAGATATTCGGCTGCCCGCGCGCCGCCAGTTTCATCGTTGCTGACGAGATGAATCACATCCGGATCGTCGGTCGAACCGTTGACCATGAGGTAAGGCAGATGAAATTTTTTGACGTAATCGATCACGTTCTTCTGCAAACGGCTGACCAGAATCAATCCATCCACCCGCTGTTCCAGTAAAAAATCGGTGGAGCGTAAGCTCATCTCTCGATCCGTCTTCAAGAAGACAGAATACCCGCGGGCTTCGGAAGCGAACAGAATTTCGTCAATGATTTTGCCGTACAGCGGATGAGAGACGATCGGCGGCTTCTCACGAAATACGATGACCCCAAGATTGTAGGTGCGTTTGGTCACCATCGCCCGGGCGACAGCATTCGGCTTGTAATGGAGAGCTTCCGCCGCTTGCAGCACCCGTTCCTTCACCTCCGCACTGGCATATCCGTTGCCGGAGATCACCCGGGAGGCGGTGGACTTGGATACTCCCGCCACCCGGGCAATCTCCCGCAAGCCATGGTTCGGCTTCCTAGTCAACGTAGAGTCTCTCCTTCACTTGCGATCATTTCGTTTTTCACAGCGATCAGCTCGGCAACATTCCGGGATGTGATCGAATCTACGCCCAAGCCAGCCATTCGCCGCATAACGTCTGGCTCTGCGACCGTCCACACATAGACCGCCAGCCCTACTTGTCTCGCCGCGGTTATGAGCTCCGGTCGAACCAACTGGTACGGAACGTTTAACCCGAAGCATCGCGCCGAACGGGCTTCATCACAGGCCTGGGCAACAGCCTCTGCATATGAGCTCAATCGAAAGCTGTCGATATTGACGTTCAGCAGCTTACGAATGGACGGGGTGAGACGTTCAGCTTCCATGGCAACCGCATACCCACATCCGCTGAAAAAGGCTTGATTCGTCATTCCCATTTGGAGCAGCGTCGCAGCCGCTGGTTCCAGGCAGGCCGCTGATTTGATATCAAGGTTCATCGTTTTTCCGGTTTCTTTGATCCAACGCAGAACGGATTCCAGAGGGAGACGCTCCTCCTTCGAAAATTCCTCCAGCTCCGCCAGTGTAATGTCTGATAATCGGGTCTGCCGTCCATCTGCAAGCACCACCTCGTCGTCATGAGCCAACACCAACTTTGCGTCTCGCGTAATCCGAATGTCGTCTTCATAAACGTCCACTCCAAGGGCCAATGCAGCATTAAATGAGGCTAAGGAATGATCGGGGTGCCCCATGCACCCGGTATGAGCTGTGATCAAAGGGAATTGCTTCATGTCATGAATTACCTCCTTAATCGAAATAAACCGGATTGGTAAAAGCAATTAACGTATAAATTTCGCGCACCCTCCCCCAAAGCTCGGCTCGCAGCCATTTTCTCGGCTCAGACGAGAGCGGCAAACCGGATAGACGGATGACATCGTCGCCCGGTTTGCCGCCGTTCCACATCACCTCGGTATCCAGCTCCTGGCCCCGGTCCGAGCAGAGGATCAGCTTGAAATTTTGATCGGGCAACGACCATAACCCCGGCCGAACGGAGAAATCAATCGTGATCTCCGCTTGCATATCCCTGTCCTCTTCCGGTTGCAGAGGTGACGGAATGACGGAACCCAGAGCGTAGCTTTCGCCGCCGCAGCTCACCGAGAGCAGCAGCAACGGGCCGATCGTCACCGAAGCTTTCCCTTCTCGAAGTGCGTTGACCAGATGTTCCTCCTTCGGCAATTCGTCTTCCGGGATGCCGAGATAGGTCACCGACAGCGGCTCATCCGTCTCCTTCTGCACATGCCAATCCCGGCCAGACGTCGCTGAGATCCGCAAGCCTTCACTCAGCTTGTCGGTCCAGAGGGCATACGCTCGTCGGTTGTTGGTGCGAATGGAAGCAAACGTCTCAGACCAAACCTCAATATAGTCAACAACGGACCAGTCCTGAATCTCATACTCCCAGAAGCATCCGGTGCAAGCCGGACTGCCGATCCGGAACGGATGAGCCAAACCGGCAATCCCGCCGAGTCGATGCACCGCTTGAATCCCCTCATCGATCTTGCTGCGGTCGGCTTTCCGCCAATCCGCATATTCGCTTAATCCGATCGTCACCATATGGCCATAGAATGTCGTCCACTCCATCCCAGGAACGATGAGCAGTCCAAACTTTTTGGAGATCGTCTCCTTCCCTGCGAGCCCGGTCATCGTATTGTGATCGGTAAGCGCAATTGCATCGAACCCAAGTTTTGCCGCGCCCTCTGCTAACTCTTCCAGCGTCTGGGCGCCGTCGCTATGCAGCGTATGAGTATGCAGCTCACAAGCCAACCATTTCATTACGCCTCATTCTCCTTTTCCGCCCAAACTTGGAGCAAATAATTACAGGTATCCGTGACGATCGAGTGAACGCTTAGCGTGACTTCCCAATCTCCGGCGGGTAGAGGGCCTGGAAGTAACCCAGGGGAAGCTTCCCTTGCCGAAAGCGCCAGCTCCTGTACCGGATCATGACGATGACAGGCGCCCCGATAACCTAGCGGATCGTCAAGCGAGAGCGTGATCAGGTTTTTTAGGGGGATATATTTGTCTGCTTGGGCTAATGCCGGTGCCTTCTGTTCCGGCAGCAGATATGCGTCGAAGCTTTGACTTAGCAGTTCCAAAGATCGTCCGCGCTCTTCCAGCAGCTTCGGAGTATATTCAAATTTCAGTCGCAACCGGCTGCAATCCTCATCCAATTGAAACGGAATACGAATATGCGTCTTGTTATTGTCCGGCGTCACACGCCCCATCACATCGAGTACTAGCAATACGGCTCATCGCCTTTCTTGTTTTATAGAATCATCACAAAGCCTAATGTCCTATCTTGAAGTGGGAACGGTCCCACATGTTCTCATGGTACTGCTCGAACATCAAGGCGGTATCATCCGCGTGTTAATCTTGTGTAAAAGCAAAAGAAGGAAGCGAACAGGTTCGCATCCTTCTTTTTTCATCCTTATTCATGTTCAGTTGTCCGTATGCGTACAGATAAGCCTTACCCGCCGATTGCTTCTTACCGGTCTTGCAGCATAATTCGGTAAGCAGGGTATTGATGGATGGCGATGCCGCCAAACCCGGCATGCTGCGCAAAATAAGCGTTGATGGCCTGAATCTGTTGGTTCATGTAAACTAAGCCTTTATTATAGTACGTAATCTCACTGGGAATCGTAGAGCCATTAGGCGGACTGGTCTCTGCACCGATATAAACCTTCTTCCCCAAGCTTGCGGCATAATCGGCTTCCGCCAATGACGCGCGAATCTGCCGGTCAGCCGTGTCGCGGTAAGCCATTAGGGATACGGTATCCACGATATCCAATACGAAGTAACTTAACGGCTTCCGTTGTCCGCCTGTCTCCACCATCACCGGATTTTCCCCTGTCGCATACCAGCAAGGAATCGCCGCATTAAACTCGAGCGGATCGCCGCTGGTGCGAATTTCTGCCGCGATTTTCTTCAACACCTGCAGGTATTGATAATTGACAGAACCTCGCTTCGTTTGGTATTCCGGCAAGACATGCGGTTCAATATCAAATTGAATGCCGTCAAAGGTGCTGTCCGGGTGGGAAGCATTAAACGCCAGCACCTGCCGAAGCTCTGCGAGCGCATCGCGATGTCGTCCTTCCAAGGCCCACTCGGCTCTTCCGACCAGCGCAAAGACGCGGATCCCCTCCGCATGTGCACGATTGATCAGCTCCGTATAGGTTGCCGGTTGATCCGGCAGCGTTCTGCTTGTTCCAATAAACAACAGGTTGATGTTCTGGTCCTTCAAAAACTCCAGCAAAGACGTAATTTTTTGTGAGTTGGAAGCCGCATCATAGAAATCCCATGCCCAAATGGCTTTGGTTGATCTTGCCTCTGCTTGGGCCGGAGTGGTGACTCCCATAATTCCCGCCAAACAGATTGCCAACAACAGCAAGATTGCCTTGTTCTTCACTCGTTCCTCTACACTCCATTCCTTCTCTGATTTCCCTGTGATGCGATCCTCAAATGTCCGTACTTCTTCCAGGGCGATTTGATTCAGAATGAGATTAACATAAAACGGAGGAGCGCAAATGATCTGTTTGGCCTATTGTAGAGGGATTCCAGCCCTGATTATTCGACATTATTCAGCGTGAACCCAAACTTCAAGCAAGCTGTTCCACGTATTGATCTCGTTACCTTGCCCCACATATCGGATAAATTTTGCCGGCGTCGGCGTAAACTCAAACGTCTCCAGCTCCGTTTGTTTCTTGCTGGCCATCCCCGTTAGAACGGTTTCGAAATGCACGCCATCCACGGAGACCTCCAGATCAAAATAGTTCGAACGGGTGTGACCGTTATAAAACCACAGGCTCACCCCATCTACCGTCGTGACCTCATCCAGCTCTATCTGTAAATATTGGCCTTTCCCATCCGCCGACCAACGGGTGTCCGGATCACGATCCAGCGTGTTGCTCGGCACATTGCCGTCATCTGCGCTGGCCGATACTTTGGCAATTGCGGCTAAAGGTCCCTCCGGCTCAGGGATAGGTTCCAGCACCTCAAAGGTCTGGCGCGCTTCAACAATCACGCCTTGGAGCTGGCAGCTGGCAATGATATCAACGACACCGGGCCGTTCAGCGTAAAATGTATTCCCTTCGATATAGCCCACCTGTTCGTCACTAACCCGGTACGTTACCGGGATATTCAACTCGGAAGTGTTCACGACTTCTCCATTATCGAGCGTCAGGAAAGATTGCAGACGTCCGGTCTTGCCTGCACTGATCGCATAACCGGCGGAACGCCAGCCCGGTACGCTTTTGTCCGGAGCAATCGTAATATTCTCCGGCAGCACCGGCGTCTTCGCCACGCTGAACTTCACCCGAACCGTTTGTGTCTTTCCACGCCGTGTAATCGTAATTACGCCAGTTCCGTCGATCCCTTTAGGTTGATCGATCTTGAGACGGGCATCCTCGGAAACCGCCTGTGCAGAAAGGACTGGGGTTTCTGTCGTGCCAAAGGGCAGTACGTAATCATATTGCGTTCGCAAAAATTGCACGCCCGCTACGGCTTCCCCGTTGACGAGGATCGACTGGAGGCCTAAGGCCTGGAGATCCAACCGTTGCTTCGTTTGATCCTTGTACAAGCTTTGCGGGAATAGCCGCTCCCCTTGCCCAACGCCTTCAACCCAATCAAACGGCGAGGTATCGGCATCCGGGATCGAGCCTACAATATCGACCTTCACCCCGTTCACTTTCCCTTGGGTACCGATGATATACCCGTTGCCAAACTGCTCCGATTCGATAATGACCCCAGGTTTACTTGAATGGGCAGCGATGCCTTTCGTATTCCAAAATACGCTTTCGGTTGTCACTACGCCGTGCCGGCTCGTTGCGGACGAGCCGTAATCCCTTGTAATCGCGGATATCGCGTCCCCGTTCACCGTGAAATTATCAATCAAATTGGCCATGCTCAAATACATGTGGAAGTCCGTGAGGTAAAAAGAGTTCTCAGAATACGAATCGAGCAACACATTGCCATTTGCTGAGAAATTGGCATAGGTGAAGCTGTGTCTCGCCCCAACGGCACGGCTGTTCTTAATCAGGTTATCGTTTCCGATGAATTGGTACAGATAGCCGTTTCCGTTGGCTCCCCGGTATTGCGGATACTGCATCGTGACGTTGTCGACGGTGATATTTTTTGTCCGGTCTAAAATAATGCCCTTCGATAAAATATGGTAGGTGGCATTCCCCGGCGGCTTGTACGTGCTGACATTGCGGATCCAACTGTTAGCCACTGCAATCATATTGATCGCTTTAGCATTATCAGATTCGTACCCGGCGGTTCCTTCCACTTTGAAATCATCTTCCCCAAGCCCCGGCTTCGAGTTCTCAACGTTCGCGATCGAGAAGTCCTCCAGGCCAACTTCCGTAATGGGGGCTTCCGTTTTGGTAATCGTAATGTCATCGCGAAGCTTCAGAGGATATCGGGTAGGAATATCTAGGGTCAGGGTTCTGACCTTGGGATCAACCGCCACGATCTGCCGATAAAATATCGGCTCCACCTTACCTAGACGGGAAGCCCATTTATTCTGCATCCCATGCTCCTTCAGGAAGCCTTCCGTCGTCTCAAAGGTGATCACGACAAAGTCATCCACTTGAAAGCCATCCGTGCTTTCTACGGGCAACAGCACCGTAGGTTCGGACACCGTTTTGCGCAGCTTGGTCACCGTGCTGGTCCGTTTCCAATCTCCATTGCCAACCCGGATGATGTCCTTTTGTTTCATAAACTCCTGAGTATTGTAAATATGCGTCTGTTGCTGCCCGTCACCCTTAAGCACCACCCCGCTGGAGTGGATATTCAGAGCATAATCCTTCCCTTCCTGGGGTGTCACACGGTACGTCCCTTTGGGAAGGTAGACCACGCCTCCACCGCGCTCCGCCGCATCATCAATCGCTTGCTGAATGGCGCGTGTGGAGTCTGTACGCCCCGTAGGGTCCGCGCGGTACGGAGATTTCGTTACATTAATGCCCCGGTGCTTGTTAACGGAAGGGATCGGCATCTCACCTCTCCGATAGCCTGCATAGGAGAAGTCATGCAAGAATTTCCCCTCTTCCGTCCGGTATCCCGGATACCACCCCTTGGGATAAAGCAGGCTTCTCCCATCACGACCAAGGGACGGACCTTGATTAGCTGTAGGATTCGCTTCTTCAGCTGACACCGAGACAGCACCTCCTCCCGGAACAGCGAATCCGGCGACAACGGCGAGGGCGAGCAGCAGAGCGGGCCATCTTTTGCGCATCACATCATCTTCCTCCTTTGTATTTGGGATTCACCCCCGATTGTAGAGCGAGAAAGCTTGTTTATCGATGCTCAAAAACGCCACTCGCGTTGCCATTTTATCCAAATCCAACCATCATCTCGCAGATAATGCCGCGTTATACCGATCAAGGGACTGTTGTTGGATCTGAATCGCCCGGTCGATCCCCATGGCATGGATTTGCTCCACGTAACCTTCGAACGCATCCAACGGCTCCATCCCATAGATGATCTTAAGCGACATCTCATCCACGAGGCGGTTCACCTCTTGCATAATGACCGAAAACTCCGTACTCTCCTCCTCGGTCTTCGGCAGTACCGGCAAGATGTGCAGCGCAGCGTCCGTGTCGGACCACAGCCGGGCAGCCTCCTGCTGCTCTGGCAACGCATAATACTGCTCCATATACCGTACATCCTGCACGAACGGACCAAAATAACTAGCCCGTGTATACATCGCCAGCGCTTGTGATGGAGCCCACTGGTTCGGATTGTTTAAAATGAGGTCAGTATAAGCTGGATAACCGTCCTTCATTTCATAGCTAACCCCTTCGATCCCAAAGTTGAACAGCATATGCCCCTCAGGGCTGTAACCATAATCCAGCATCCGGGCCGATTCCTCCACATGCTGATTGCTTGTTGAGATCGCAACACTGCCGCTGACTCCCACGACCGGAGCAAGTTGACCAAATTTCGGACGATCCCCCTTTTTCAGTACCGGATAAGGCGTCGGCGCCAGTTCGACCTTCGGGTCCCGGGCTCGCATCACCGGCAACCAAGTCCCGATTCCCGCCCCGGCGTTCCAGATGCCGGCGCCGCTGCGCCCGAGAATCATGCTTGTATCCTGGGTTTCCGAGTCCACTGCAGCAAGGTTGGGATCGATAAGCCCTTCCTGATACCAGTCGCGGAACAGTGCAAGAAACGCCTTGTACTCCGGCTCGATGGCGCCAAATTTGACCTTCCCCTGCTCCTGGTAGAAGTTTTTCTTAATCCCAAAAGCGCCAACGAATCCCCCGCCTTCGATACCAAACAACGGATTGGGTACGCCAAGGAAGGTGAGCGGAGCCTCTGCTCCCTTCCGTTCTTTGAACGCCTTCAGCACATCATGCCATTCCTCGATTGTCTCCGGAATCTCAAGCCCAAGGTCATCCAGCCAATCCTTGCGGATGATCGGGCCTTGGTAAGTGCGAAGCCGCGGTTCACCCTGAATAAAAGGGAAAGCGTAGTAACTGCCGTTTGCAGTACGAACTTGGAGATCAATTTCGGGATGGGCTTGGAGATACTTTTTCAAATTCGGGGCATTTTGGTCCAGGATATCGTTAAGCCTCAGAATATAACCATCGTTCATTGCCTTCTCCGGGCCGCCCGGATAATTGATCCATTCATATTCGATCAAATCCGGCAGTTCTCCGGAAGCAAGCAGGACGCTGATTGCCTCCTTCCCTTGATTGGCTGGAGGCTGAATGAAATTAAGCTGGACTCCGGTTCTCCGTTGCCATTCTTGAAAGAAGGGAACTTCGCTGAACTTAGATTTGATACTGGCTGCATTTCCGTTGAGCTCAGCCCAATAGGTCAGCGTCACCTGTTCCTTCGCTTCTTTCCCGACCGATTGTTGTATCTCCTGTGGACTCTCCGCCGAAGCAGCGGATGACCCGTGGAAAGGCCTCACACTGGAATCACAAGAGCTCAACAAGACAAACAACGCCAGGATCACCACCATCGCGAGTCCTCGGTTTTCATAAGGCTGAACCTGATCTCGATTCCGACTCATACCGTAACCTCCTTCCCATTCATGCCGCTGATCTCTTTATATCTGCCTGGCGTGATGCCTTCATACTTCTTAAACACCCGAATAAACGTAGCGGCATCGTTATACCCCACTACTTTGGACAGCTCGCTGATCGATTCCGATTGCGCTCGCATGAGCTCCTTCGCCTTCTCAATTCGACATCGGTGGATGCTGTCCAGCAAGCCTTCTCCCGTCTGATTCTTGTAAAGCTTGGAGAGGTAACTGCCTTTCATCCCAAAATGATCACCAATCGCATTGACATTTAAGTTGGCGTCGTTATATCGTTCCGCGATATACGCCGACACTTTCTCGATCAGGTTGCGGAGCGAGTCCTCCCGTTCTCTTAACAGATGGCTTGCACGTTTGTCGGCGGCAAAGGTGCAGACCTCATGCAGCAAGCTTTGCAGAGCGCTTTGCATTTCCTGTACGGTATCACAGGCCAGCACCTCATCGATCCATAGCGGATAATCGGCCAGCCGGCAATCATCCTCATGTCCGCCAAGTTCATGGATGACCTTGATCATCGTACTTACCAAATTAAACATGAGGCATTTAGCCACATTCAGCGACATCACCGGCTTCTCCAAATTCCGCTTCATGATCTCATTCATGTAATGACCGGCCTGTTCGGCATCCCCGGCTTTGATGAAGTTAATCAACTGCTGCTCGGTCTGCAGCGGATAGTCATACCCATACATGCCACCTGTCGTCTCTTGCTGGATTTCCCCGTAAGCAATGATCCCTTTCTTCCCCAAAACCATCTTGTATTCCATCGCATCCACTGCTTCTTGATACGCCTCATGAATGCCAATCCAGGATGGATGGCGACCGCTGAACGAAATCGTCAGCTCCATCTCGTAACGCTCCAAGAATCGCTGAGCTTCCGCCGCAATCGCTCTCAAATCCTCGCTCCATGTCACGGAATCCGCCTGCAAATTCACCAGGCATACGATCATCTCGTCGACCTCCGCAACATAGCCCACATGTCCTCGCGTGGCAACCAGTTCCTCGACCACATTGGAGATGATCAGCTGAATCAGTTTGCTCCGTTCGCTTAATCCCACGCCAGGCAACTTGTCATAGAGTCGATCTTCATTTTCGATCACAAATAAAATAACTGCAAAATCCCGCGAATACAGCGGCATCTGAAAGGAACGAAACGATTCCTCATAAGGAACAAGCGGGTCGGTCTTCCCCTTCAGCAGTCGATAGATCAAATTCGAACGAAGCACCTGCTGATGCTTCTGGAGTTGCTGGGCAATCTCATTCTTCTCGCTCCGGGCCCGCTGGATCATGTTCTGGATAAACCGGAGCTCATTCGGTTCTCCAGGTACAGACTGCGACGTTTTGTCCTTCAACGACTCCACCAGCTGTTGGATAGGAGAATAATTACGGCGCATAAAAAACCACGTCAACACGCTGGCACCGACCAAGCTGACCAGGATGCTGATATACGTGAAATTGCGGACGTTCACGGCTTTTTCCCAATACAACCCGCTTGGGATGATCAACGCATATTTAAGATCCGATACCGCCGAATCCATATAGAACAGCTCCGATTCTCCGACCTTCGCCTGATCCAGCCTTACGCGGTTGCCCTCCATAAAGGGAAGCAGCTCCTCGGCAGGGTCCCGATTGGTCATCAGCACTTCGTCATTCTGATTGAGGATCATTAGCAGACCATCACTGAAGCCGGAGATCCCCTCAAGTGCCTGCTGGAATCGGCTCGTATCCGTCATCACCACAACGGTCCCGGTCTCTTGCCCATTTAGATCAGCAGGCAGCTGCGTGACATAAGCGATCGAGGATTCCGCAGGCCCCGCATTGAGGTGAGGGAGCACCATAAAGCGCTTTGTATCCGCTTCCAAAACTGACCGTTTCCATGTCTCCAAACTAAGGTCTCCGGTTTCGTGAATCGTATGAAAGGCGGTAGGGATATCCCGAATATTCCCCGCCCGGAGAACCGCATCCCCTTTTTTCCAGACTACGTAAAATTCATCGATCGTGGCGTACGACGTCTTGAACAGGCGGAACTCCTTGACAAGCTGATATGCGGTGTAAGGCGCTTCGGCGTCAGATTGGCTTGAGTACATCAAAGTTTGCAAGTTCGGACTCCAGGTCATCTCCATGTTGAGCCGCTTCATCAAATCGATTTGCGTATCGATCGTGTAGCGCATTTGCTTCAGCAATGAATCATTCGCCCGATGAATTTCGCTCTTTAATGCCGTATTGGCCTGAGCGTAAATGATGAGGCTGAACAGAATCGGCACAAACAACACTGCACTGTACGAAACGAGCCAGGTTACGATCACGCTTTCCCGTTTCCGCCACAAAGATTGAATGTTCAACATCCGTTCCTCCCCCGTATCCTTCTGGTTTGTAAATAAGCAGGTAACTGGGTTAATCGGTTCGTTAGTACGTTGGTACGTTGGCTTTATGCGTTTGTCAGTATGTCAGATCAAGACCTAATTATAACGTGTTTCCCCGGCCCAAGCCTATAGATAAAAAGTTCAATTCGATTGATAATTCTGCTTACAGGCCGTTCTGCAACCTATCCAATGCCAATAGCCCGAGGGACTTAGTCGTCCTTCGGGCTGATTATAATCGAGTTCAAGTTCTTAGAAAATTCGCCGCCTCCAACCTTGGAGCTTCGCCAAAGCTTCAACGAAGTAATAATCTCCATAGATCAGCGACACGTTCACGTTCTGATTCGCTGGCTTATGACCCGTGCCTTGAAGCAGGATCGCCTCATGCTTCGGCTCGTCCCAAGTAGCATAATTCGCCGCGAGGGAGCTTAAGATCCGCTCAGCTGCAGAGCGGTACGGTCGGCCAGTGGGTTCATCCAGCTGGTCGGCAAGCTCCAGCAATCCGGAGGCAGCGATCGCTCCGGCCGAGGTGTCCCGAGGAATTTCTTCCTCTCCGCCTTCGCGCACGGCCCGGAAGTCCCACGGAGGGACATTGTCCTCAGGCAAGCTGGCGATAAAGAAATTCGCCACCCGCTGGGCTGCACTTAAGTACACGGCATCATTCGTATGACGGTACGTATTCGTCAAGCCGTATAGCGCCCAGGCGTTCCCCCGGCTCCAAGCCGAGTCAGGACCCGCACCTTGCCCGCCTAATGCCCCCACACGTTCACCTGTTTCAGGATCAAACACCACGATGTGATGGGTCGACCCGTCCGCCCGTACGAATTGCTTCACAACCATATCTGCATGAGCCTTGGCGATATGCGCAAACCGCGGGTCGCCGCTTTCCTCAGAAGCCCAGAAGAGCAGTGAGATGTTCATCATCGTATCGATGATTGACCAGCCGGTCTTTTCGATGCCGTTCCAGGCCCTAAGATAGCCGCCCTTTGGGTTGAAACGACCGGCTAGGAAGTTTGCCGCGAACAAGCCTCGCCGCAAGGCGTCTTTGTCGCCGGTCAGTTTATACTTAGAAACCGCTGTCGGCAAAAAATGAAACCCAACATCATGATCAAAAGCATTCTCCTGCTGGAACAGCGCAAACAACCGCTCATCCCAAGACCAGGCCGCCTCCCGCCAACCTTCATCTCCTGTCATGTCGTACATCAGCCAAAGCATTCCCGGCCAGAATCCGGAGGTCCACCAGTCCAGCTTCGTATCATCATAAATCCCGTTTTGTCCTGCAACATGCGGAGCCTTGGTCCCCAAGGAATCCCTCATCTGCGACACCTTGGACTCCAACCGCGGCCAGATCTCCTGACCGATCGTATTTAAGGTCGTTGTCATGCTTCTCCTCCTCTACCTGTACTCGTGGATATCCCCTTCATCCATTACCCCTTCAAGGATCCGACCATAACACCTTTCACGAAATATCGTTGTAAAAAAGGATACACGCACATGATCGGAAACGTAGCCACAATGATCGTGGCATATTTAATCGTCTCCCCGATCTGGAACCGATCTCCAGCGGAGGCACCAATCGACATACTGTCCGTCGAGTTCGAGATCAGGATTTCACGGAGTACGAGCTGCAAAGGGAACAGCTCCCGGCTTCGAATGAATACCGAGGCGTAGAACCAACCGTTCCATTTATCTACAGCATAATACAAGATCATTACAGCAATCACGGGCATTGAGAGCGGGATGATGATTCGGAACAAAATCGTAAAATGGTTCGCTCCATCAATCTTGGCCGACTCCTCTAAACTGTCCGGGATGCCCATAAACGACGTCCGCATAATAATCAAATTAAACGTGCTGACAGCAAACGGAATGATCGTGGACCATAACGAGTCCAACAGACCTACGCCCTTGACGATCAGGTACATCGGAATTAAGCCGCCGCCGAAAAACATGGTGAACACGATGATGAACATAAAGACTTTGTTCCACATCACGTTTTTGCGGGACAAGACGTAAGCGCCCAGGGCGGTCATAAAAATATTCACGGTCACCCCAAACACGACGATAAACAACGTATTGCGAAACCCGATCCCGATACCTGGGTTGGCGAGCACAGCCCGATAAGCTTCCAGACTAAAACCGATCGGTTTCCAGAGGAACCCTTTATAGGCCAACAGGCGTGCTGGATCACTCAGCGAAGCTAACAGAACATAGACCAACGGATACAAAGTCGCGATCACGAGCAAAATGAGCAGCGTATAATTCACTACATTAAATAATCGATCCAGCCAACCGCTTTCCGTCTTCATCGCTTCCACCTCACCATAAGCTGTTTTCATTCACTTTGCGGCTGATGTAGTTCGCGGAGATGAGCAGCGCGAGATTGATCACCGAGTTAAATAATCCTACGGCCGAGCTGTAGCTCCAGCCAAATTCCAATAGCCCTTTGCGGTACACAAATGTGGAAATAACATCCGCCGTTTCGTAGGTAATCGGATTGTAGAGTAAAATGATTTTTTCAAAACCTACATTCAACAAGTTTCCGATCCGCAAAATAAACATGATGGTGATGACAGGCACCAGACCGGGCAAGGTGATGTAGAACATTTGCTTCAGTCGGCTCGCCCCGTCGATTCGCGCGGCTTCGTACTGCTCAAGATCGATACTCATCAACGCGGCAATATAGATAATCGATTCCCAACCGATCCGTTGCCAGATTTCCGACAGCACGTAGATCGGCCGGAACAGCTCTGGCTTTTGCAGCATCGCTTGACCATCGTATCCAAACAGCATGAACAGCCGGTTGATCAGTCCATCCGCATTCGTAAAGTCCGTAATTATCCCGCAGATGACAACTAAAGAGATAAAATACGGCATGTACGTAATGGTCTGCACGACCCGTTTGAAGTAGCGGCGGCGCACTTCATTGATCAATAAGGCCAGGATGATCGGTGCGGGAAACTCGAAGATTAACGTATATAAGCTGATGAGAACGGTATTTTTAAGCACTCGCAAGAAATAGTAGCTTCCGAAGAACTCTTCAAAATGCTTTAGACCTACCCAGTCGCTCCCCAAGATCCCCTTCACCGGGGTAAAATCCTTAAAGGCGATAATCGCGCCATACATCGGACCATAATGAAAAATCACGTAGTAGGCGATGACGGGAATCATCATGAGATACAAGTATTTGTTTAACCGAAAATCCCAGATGAACCGGCGTTTGAAGGACACGGGTTTATTCATGGGCTTTAGGGGTTCACCTCATTTCAAGTCGGGAGGGCAGATCCGCCCTCCCGCATGCTTCTTATCGGTTGTTGTAACGCTCCAGCGCTGCAGTTTGGATCTCGATTGCACGGTCCAGGCGAAGCGACTTCATTTTTTCTACATAACTTTCAAATTGGTCTGCGGATTCTTCCCCTAAAATGATCTTGATCGTCATCTCATCCACCAGCGTGTTAATGTCGTTCATAATCGTAGCGTATTCCGAGCTTTCCTCCGGCGTTGGCGTAATCGGCGGCAATTGGTATTTCGCGACATCGGTGTTCTTCCAGATTTCAATCGCATCCCGCTGGGTTTGCAAGGCGAAGAATTGCTCCGCATACCGTTTGTCTTGGACAAACGGTCCGTTGTAGCTGCCGCGGGCATGTAACGAGATCGCTTGCGCAGGTGCGAGCTTCTCTGGATTATTCATAAGCAAGTCGGTGTATTTCGGATATCCATCCACCATTTCGTAGCTGACGCCTTCTTCGCCAAAGTTAAAGAACATATGGCCTTCCTCGCTGTAGCCGTAATCCAGCATCCGCACCGCCAACTCCGGATCCTTGGCCGTTGTCGTGATGGCGACGGTGCCTTCAGAGGAGTACGGTTGGTTGCGCTGTCCGAATTTAGGCTTCTCGCCTTTGTTCAGCACCGGATATGGGGCTGCCACAAGCACGGCTTTCGGATCGTTGGCTTCAATCAGCGGCTGCCATTTCCCCATCCCGCCGCCGGCGTTACCAATCGTTGCCCCCGTGGCGCCGGAGGCCAGGTTGCTGTCGAGCGCTTTCCCATCCACCGTCGCAATATTTTTATCGAGCAATCCTTCCTTATACCAAGACTGGAACAATCTTAAATACTCTTTAAATCCGGGCTCTGCAGGGCCAAATTTGACTTTGCCGTCCTCCTGGTAAAAGCCTTGCGTTACCCCGTAGGCACCTAGAAACGCCCCGTTGTAGGATTCATTAAAGAAGCGTGGCTTGCTGACCAGCGAGAGCGGAGCGGCAGCCCCATTCTTCTCTTTAAACGCACGAAGCGTGGTCGTCCATTCGTCGATCGTTTCCGGCACCGGCAGGCCCAGTTCATCCAGCCAATCCTTACGGATCATCGGGCCTTGGAAGACCTGCAGGTACTCATCGCCCCGAATAAACGGGAAGACGTAATAGCTGCCGCTGTCGGTTTTCACCATCTTATCGATTTCTGGATGCTCCGCTAAATACTTCTTCAGATTAGGCGCGTACTTGTCGATCAGATCATTCAGGCGCAAAATATACCCGTCACTGATTGCTTTCTCCGGTCCGCCGGGAAAACTCATAAAGTTGTACTCGATCATATCCGGCAAATCACCCGAGGCCAGCATGACGTTCAACGCCTCGCGGGCTTGACCTGCCGGCGGTGCGGTAAATTCGAGCGAAACCCCCGTTTTCTCTTGCCACTTCTGGAAGAACGGGACATCGTTATGGGAATTCACGATCCCGATCAGGTTCCCGGTCAAATCCCCCCAATACGTTAGCTTCTTATCGGTTTGGATCGGATACGTTGTCGCAGTTTCGGTGACTGGATTGTTGCCGCCGGTATCTGCTCCCCCTTCATTCGATTTCGCGCTGTTCGTCTGCCCCCCGTTAGAGCATGCCAGCAGCATGGTGCCAAGCAAGCCGATTCCTAGGCCAGTGGAGACCCAGCGGGCTAAGGATTTTGTCTTCATATACCTTTCCCCTCCATGATTTGTGATGGGAGTGAACCCATCCTCAGCATACGAACGATTCGAAGAGCAGCCTATGGGCAAAACCTCCAATGGCATGTTGATTTCATTTGAGGCGGATTGATGATTTGTGCAATGAGGTTGATGATCTATGTAAAAAAGCCCGCCGAACAGTAGTTCAGTGAGCTCATTCGCTTGCTTGCTCCGTTTGAATTCAGATGAGCGACAGCGCTGATTTCGATCAGCTGTTCGGGAGATACCAAGTAAGTAACACCTAGCAAGGTTTCCCCCACATCCGCTTTCAACAATCCAATCACCGTTGCAATATCCTCCAGCGGTCGAGTCAAATTAATCTCCACCTTTGTTTTCTCTCCTTTACATCAAAGTAAGGATAGGATAAACTGTGCACAAAATATGCAGTCGTACGCACTATTTTGATAGGTACTACCCGAAACTTATGGGAATGGCGGATTATCAGCAGAACAAAGGAGAAGCCTATGAAATTGGAGCGATTAATCTCCATCATTTATAAATTGCTAAATCATGATGTCTTGTCGGCAGCGGTGTTGGCGGAAGAGTTTCAGGTGTCGCCGCGGACGATCTATCGGGATATGGATGTGCTTAGCGCAGCTGGTTTTCCGGTTGTGGCATACCAAGGAACCAAAGGCGGGTACGGTCTGATGGACGGGTACAAAATGGAGAACAGCTCCAAAAAGCACTAAAACTTTATGAAGAAGTATGACAGCCTGTTGTCATACTTCTTTTTTTATAATCAGAACATCAACAACCAAAGGAGAGATTCAAATGAGTAAACAAAATATTCCTTTCGACATGTACAACTACCACGCTTGGGCAAACCAAACGATCCTAGGAAGAATACGTGAACTCCCGTCTTCGTTGCTCCACCAAGAAGTAAATAGCTCCTTCCCCACTCTTGCCCATGCCTTAAGCCATATTTATGCGGTGGATCAGATGTGGTATCTGGTTCTGACTGGGATGGACATGCCCGAAGCCTTTCAAGCCTGCCGTTCGCTAAATGAACAGGTGCTAGAATCCGTGGATGATTATGCGAATGCCTATACCGAGTTGGCTCAGAAGTTTAACGCATGGTTCCAGACCCAACCCGATTGGGATCAATCGGTGTTGTTAAACAATCCGTTTGCCGGTCCCCGCCAAACCCGTTTATCGGAAATGATCCTTCACGTGGTGAATCATGGTTCGTATCACCGAGGGAACGTGTCCACCATGTTGCGCCAGCTCGGGCACGCCTCTACGATGAATGACTATGCGCTGTATTGGTATCAGCAGCCTGCGGCTTCCTTGGAATAAACGATGAAGATCGAGAATCTGCTTCCCGTGAGGTCCAGAGCGGAATTGAGGGGTTGGCTTCAAGAGCATGGCCGTACTGCGAAGTGTTGTTGGGTTGTCGTACGCATGAAGCCTAGCCCCGACACGCTCTATTACTTAGATGTGGTTGAAGAAGCTTTATGCTTTGGTTGGATTGACAGCACCAAGAAGAAAATCAATGATACGGAGACCGCCCAAAGGCTGTCTCCACGTCAATCAAACAGCTCATGGACGGAGTTAAACAAAGCACGCGTTCGTCGCCTTGAGAAGTTGGGGCTTATGACCGAAGAGGGACGACAGGTTCTTCCCAATATGGCTCCCGAGGCTTTTCAAATTAATAAACAGATCGAACAACGGCTGCGAGAAGATCCGCAAGTCTACGAGAATTTCAAGAACTTCCCGGCGCTCTATCAACGAGTTCGGATCGATACGATCCAGAGCGTCCTCCAACAGCCGGAACTTTTTCAGCGCAGGCTGGATAAATTTATCGCCTGCACGAAAGCAAATCAAATGTACGGCCAATGGCATGATGGCGGACGATTGCTGGAGGTTTAGATACTTCAATCGCGCAGTAATCACTCTGTGGTAACCAGAACCATCTCTTGAGCTTGGGAGGTGTGATCACTGCCTAAGGCTTGAACTACGATACGGTCGTGCATGCTACGGCTGCCAAAGTTCCACGTGAATGACCATCCATCGCTTCCATCGAGGTCATAACCGAGGAGTTGCCGTTCTCCCCACGTTTCCGTCCCTGTAGGAACAACCCAAAACAATACGGTTTCGGTATTTAAGGCTTTCACCTGAAGGGTCATCGACTTCATACCGTCGCGAACAACCCACCAGCCTTCGTTATGCGGCAAATCCACGGTAACTTCAACAATTTGAGCTCGTTTATCCTGGGCTTGAGGTTCTTGGGGTTCAGCGGAATAGCTGCATGCCGATAATATCAAGGACATGAATAAAAAGAAGCCAACAAGATGTAATTTCCTCATCCTAACCTCCCCTACTAAAACGACTTATACTATTATTGCGCATTCGAAAAATGACGAGAAGTGTTCCGGTACGTTGTCGGGGATATCCCCTTCTTGGACGTAAACTGTCTAATGAAATAGGTATCGTATTCAAACCCCGTCGCACGTGCAATGTCGTTCAGATTCATATCGGTATGGGTTAGAAGTTCGCAGGCGACTTTCAAACGATACGAGAGCAAGTAACCCATCGCGGTTGAACCACATCTTGCTTGGAACAACTTGTTTAAGCTGACCCGGTTCAAGTGCGCAGCTTGAGTGAGATCCCCTAAGGTGATTTTGCAGGAATAGTTGGCATGAATGAACTCTAGCACTTGATCCACCGGGGAAGGCTCCCGAATTTGATTCAACTCCTCTAACAAGCCCAGAATTTGAATCAGATACTTCTTAATCCGACAGGCCCAGCGTTCATCGCTCTGTGCCATCACTTCCATCCCCAGGACAAAAAACCATTCAAAGATATGCGGATAAGCTTGACTCGTCATTCGGGGAATGATCGGATACGGTTCCACGCGTTGAAAAAACGATCGCCCGGTTTGGATACTTGGTTCTGACGGAAATAGGTCCTCCGTTTCAGCCACCCTAACGCTCCTCAAAAATTCAGGGTGAAAATGAAACGATTGGGCAGCTATACCTTGCATCTCGGTAATCTTCCAATCATCGCTTTCAACCAAACAGAGAATTGCTGGAGCCGTGATGGCAATCGGGTGATCGTTCAGGGTGCCTTGAAGGCTTCCGGAGGTAATCAAGACCAGGGAACGGCGCTCAGGATAAGGCAGCCGAGTGACCTCCTCCATCGGAACAAACTCAATGTTGACAATGCGGTTCTTATAGCGGTCTAGCAGCGGCATGGGCTTCACCTATCAAATCGTATAGTCAGATCCTTCATTTATGTCAGTGTATCATATCTACCCGAGGGATATAATGAGCGATATAGCAAGAGAAGGAGGGAAACGCAATGGCACCTATGCCGTATCGCATTCATGTTCCCGAAGAAGTTTTGGACGATCTGAACCATAGACTTCAGCATATCCGCTGGCCCGATCAGCCCGAACATACCGATTGGGAACGAGGAACCGAACTAAAGTATTTACAATCGCTAGCTACTTATTGGAGAGATCAATTTGATTGGCGAGCCCAAGAAGCTAGATTAAACCGCTTCTCTCATTTCCGTAGCCGTATCGACGGGATCGATATCCACTTTGTGTATGAACGCGGGAAAGGCCCTAATCCTCTGCCTTTGATCCTGACTCATGGATGGCCTGACAGCTTCCTTCGTTATGAAAAAGTCATCCCGCTCCTTACCGATCCGGCAAGTTACGGGGGCCGTGCGGAGGATGCTTTTGATGTGATTGTCCCATCCGTTCCCGGGTTTGGGTTCTCTAGCCGTCCTTCGCATCCGGGCACGAACAACGCCCAGGTTGCAGAGCTTTGGGCCAAGCTGATGACGGAGGAGCTAGGTTATAAGAAATTCGCTGCCGCTGGTGGGGACATCGGCTCTGGGGTAACACGGTATCTGGCCGCAAATCATCCAGAGCTGTTATACGGTATCCATCTCACGGACATCGGGATCATCCGGTCGCTCATGAACGCCTCAGGAGAGGACCTCTCAGCTGAAGAACGGGAATATCAACAAGCTGCTTTGGCTTGGGTCGCTCAAGAAGGGGGCTATATGTCCATTCAATCTACTCGCCCCCAAACCTTAGCTTATGGGCTTTCCGATTCACCTGTTGGATTGGCCAGTTGGATTTTGGAGAAGCTGCGCGCATGGAGTGATTGCAACGGGGATCTTGATCAAAAATACACCAAAGACGAGTTGCTCACCCATATTATGATTTATTGGGTAACGAACACGGCCGGCTCCTCAGCCCATATGTATTATGAAAATGCGCATACCCTTCCGCCTCTCGGATACATCGAGGTTCCAACTGCTCTCGCGTTGTTTAAAAAAGACATTTTGCCTCCGCCTAAGGCATGGGCTAAACAAAACCTAAATATCACGCGTTGGACAACCCTCCCCCGCGGCGGTCATTTTACCGCCATGGAGGAGCCGGAGCTGATGGCCAAAGACCTTTGGGCGTTCTTCCGATCATTTCGAGCGTCCCATCAAACAGCAAAAGGCTAACCGCAGAGGCGGTTAGCCCTTCAACTTGCTGTAGCATTATTTTTTATGATTGGATTGTAAAATATCATCCATCAGCTTCATAACCCTGCGAACTTCAGCATTCTTCACGATGGGCTCAGCGCCTTCGCGTACAACTTCATAGAAGTTCTGATAGAACGGTACGAAATCCGCTCTAGGCTCAGGGAAATCCAATTTCTCCGTAGCTTCCTCCGAAGGAGGCGCCATCGTCTTCGTGAGTCCTACGCCCGCTTGGATTGGGGTTGGAGCTGCCACATCCTCACGGCCGGTAGCTGCGATGATCTCGCCGGAGAGATCCCAATCGTTAATCTTCGCTGTCCCTTCAAGGCCCTTCACATACCAACGCGGAAGCTTGGTATAGTTGGTGGTGCCGACTTCAACCAACGCCTTGACACCATTCTCAAAGGTAATGTAGCAGATGAATCCGTCATCAACTTCATCCCCTAAGATGTAGCTTAAATCCGAAAATACGCTTTGAACCGGGCTGTCGACCAGCCACAGCAGTTGGTCCAACAGATGAACGCCCCAGTCCAGGAGCATCCCGCCGCCATGCTTCTTCAAATGACGCCAGTCGCCTGGAATGCCGTTCGCCCCTTGAACGCGGGATTCGATTTGAAAAATCTCCCCAATCGTTCGGTTCTGATACAACTGGCGAATGATAAGGAAATCCGGGTCCCATCGCCGATTTTGGTGAACCATAAAGACCTTGCCCGTCTCTTCAGCCACCGCCAAAATCTCATCCAGCTCTTCGGTATTCATTGCTACCGGCTTTTCGCAAACCACATGTTTACCAGCTCGCATCGAGCGGATCGCGATTTCCTTGTGCGAATCATTGGGTGTCGCGATTAAGACGGCTTCGATGTTGTTATCAGTTAATACTTCCTCCAAGCTGCCATAAATATGCAGGCCTTTGCCCTTGGAGATTTGCTGTCTTTCTCCGGAAATATCGTAGGTTCCCACGACATGAAAGCGAGAGCTTTCTGCCGGAATGAGGCTGTGGGCATGATAAGAGCCCATCCCGCCATAGCCGATGACGGCAAAATTGATCTTCGACATCTTGCTTGCTCCTTTACGCCCACCACATGGCAGAAGGCTGCTCATGGATCATGATGGATTTCAAGTTCGTAATTGCACGAGTGAGGCCTTCATCTACCGACATGATCGGATCTTCATGTTCGATGCTAAGCACATAATCGTAACCATATACGCGCAAAGCGGAGATGATATCCGACCATACTTTCAAGTCGTGGCCGCAGCCCACCGAACGGAACGTCCAAGCCCGTGTCTTCACATTGCCATAAGGCTGCATGTCCGTTAACCCGTACATGTTGATGTTATCTTGATCCAGATACGTATCCTTCGCATGGAAGTGATGAATTGCACCAGCTTCGCCAAGGATCTTCACCGCAGCAACTGGATCAATCCCTTGCCACCACAAATGGCTTGGATCCAGATTACAGCCGATCGCTTTGCCGGTCGCTTCACGCAATTTCAGCATGGTGTACGGCGTATGAGCCAGGAAGCCGCCATGGAGCTCGATCCCGATTTTCACGCCAGCCGCTTCCGCTTCTGCGTTGATCTCCTTCCAATATGGAATCAGCTTCTGTTCCCATTGGTAATTGTAGTTATCGTCGTATTCGGTTGGCCAAGGCAAGACCGGCCAGTTCACTTGGGTATCCCCGGGTTTCCCGCCGGAAACGCCGGAGAATCCGTTGACGACCGGAACGTTCAACAAGCTGGCCAGCTTAATCGTTTTGCGCAGCAAAGTGTCTGCTTCGGCAGCCACTTCCGGGATCGGGGAGATCGGATTGTTGTGACAGCTGAGCGCAGAGATTTCGAGGCCTTTGTCCGCTAATTTGGCAAGATATTCTTTACGCTCATCGCTGCTTGCCAGCAATTTGTCGATATCTAAATGAGCGTTGCCTGGATAACCGCCGGTTCCGATTTCAACCGTCTGCAATCCTTTTTTGGCTACTTCTTCAATCATCTCTTCAAAGCTTAAATGATTAAACAAAGGTGTAAATACACCGAGTTTCATTGCTCTCACTCCTACTGGTTTACCTTATTTTTCGCGTGCTTCATAGTGTCCGTATACAGGGTACAGGTTCTGGGTAGGTGCGCACCAGCGGATCCCGTTCTTAATGACCTTCTGCACTTTTTCGTTATAGTAGCTTGGATACGTTTCATGGCCAGGTTGGAAGTAGAAGATCTTCCCGTTCCCCCGCCGGAACGTACAGCCGCTGCGGAACACTTCGCCTCCCGGGAACCAGCTCACAAAAATCAATTCGTCCGGTGCCGGAATATCAAAATGTTCCCCGTACATCTCTTCCTTCTCCAATTCGATAAAATCACCGATGCCTTCAGCAATCGGGTGGCTCGGGTTCACGTTCCAAATGCGGCTATGTTTCCCGTCTTCACGCCATTTCAGGTCACAAGAGGTTCCCATCAGTCTTTTGAAGATTTTTGAAAAATGCCCCGAATGCAGTACAACCAGCCCCATGCCTTCCAGCACCCGTTTATGCACGCGTTCCACGATTTCATCCTGGACTTCATCATGGGCCATATGCCCCCACCAGATCAGGACGTCCGTATCTTCTAGCACTTCTTCCGTCAGGCCGTGCTCTGGTTCATCCAACGTTGCCGTCTTCACTTTAAATTGATCCTCACGGAGAAACTTGGCAATTTGCCCGTGAATCCCTTCCGGATATACTTCTTGAACGACTTGATTAGTCTTCTCATGCCGAAACTCGTTCCATACGGTGACTTGAATCATGGATATCGCTCCTTGATTTTAGAGGTAAACCGGCTCGCCGGTCTTCGAGGATTTGTAGATCGCCTCAAGGATTTCCGTAACGACCAAAGCTTCTTCCGGTTTCACGACTGGCTCGGTATCATTAAGGATTGCCTGAATCCAGGATTGGGCTTCAAGCACTTCCGGTCTTTCCCCTGCTCCGTCGTAGAAGGCTACGCCGCCGGTTTGCAGCTCGATCTTCTTCTCATACAACAAGCTGTGGTCTTCCCCGTTGATGGTCAGGCCGTTGTTCATATCGGCGCCCGCTTTCGTTCCGCACAGCGTCGTTTTGGCTTCCTTTACGTCCAGGCTATTCAGCGCCCAGCTGGATTCCAGGAAGATCGTCGCGCCGTTCTCCATCACAACAAAACCAAATGCAGAGTCTTCTACAGTGAATTTTTCCGGATCCCAAGGTCCCCATGCATTCGCAGCATTTTTCGTTTGGGACAATTTATGATACGTTTTCCCCACCACGTACTTCGGTTTGTAGTTGTTCATCATCCAGAGAGTTAAGTCCAGCGCATGGGTGCCGATGTCGATCAACGGACCTCCGCCTTGCGCTTCCTCATCCAGGAATACGCCCCAAGTAGGTACCGCGCGACGACGAATCGCATGAGCTTTGGCAAAGTAAATTTCACCCAATCCGCCCTCTTCACATACTTGATGCAGATATCTTGAATCCGTCCGGAACCGGTTCTGATAACCGATCGTTAATTTTTTGCCGGTACGTTTCGACGCTTCGATCATGCTTCTAGCTTCTTCCGCTGTCTTCGCCATCGGTTTCTCACACATTACATGGCAACCGGCTTCCATCGCTGCAATCGAAATTACCGCATGCGAGGAGTTCGGCGTACATACGTGAACGACATCCAAATCCGTGTTCGCTAACATCGTTTCATAGTTATCAAAAACCTGCGCATCCGCAGTACCAAATTTCTTCTTCGCTTCCTCCGCACGTTCTACGACAATATCGCAGAAGGCTACCATTTCTACTTCTTTGACCTCGGAAAGTGCTGGCATATGCTTGCCGTTTGCAATCCCGCCGCATCCGATAATACCAACTTTAAGTTTCATCTTATCCCTCCTGAAAGCGTTTCTATTGTCGAATTCATTATAGCCAATTTGATAATAGCTTTCTTCCCAATTTCCTCGCATGATACTCCCGAATATTGCTCTTCATTTCAAAAAACAACAAAGGCTTCTAGCGAGAATAAACTCGTAAAAGCCTTTGATCTTTTAAGACTCTATTAGATTTTTGCGATATTGCAGCGGCGATTGTCCCACCTCATCTTTAAACACATGATGGAACGTTTTGACACTGGCAAAGCCGGCTTTGTCGGCGACTTCCGCCATTGGGATATTTTCATTGGCCAAAATAAACTTCGCTTGATTGATCCGATACTCCGTCAGGAACTGCATAAACGTCTGCCCTGTATTCGCCTTAAAAAATCTAGTGAAATAGTACGGGCTAAAGCCTACGAATTTCGCCACATCTTCTAAGGTAATCACTTCCCGATAGCGATTTTCTACATACTCAAAGACTTGATTCAGCAAATCCAACGTTTCTTTATGTTGAATAGTGGATCGCTTGCTGGGCAAGTTTGAGGTTTGGCGTCTTGGCAAGTGCAAATAGAACTCGCCGATTAATTGATACAGATACCCTAAGGTCAAATAATTCATGCCCATCGGTTTCGTCTGGTCGACTTCATATAAATGAATCAATAATTCCGTCGCTCGCTGGGTTAGCTCCTGCGGCCAGTTGCGGCTATGCGGCTCGCCAGTCTCGAAGAGATTTAATAAGGAGTCCTCCGATATCCGCAGGATTCGCTCATCAAACAGCTTCAAATTAAACTGATAGACATACCGTTCACTCTCAGGTGAAGCCAAGAAATAATGGGCCTCCCCGCTAGGAAAAATGAAGATTTCCCCTTCCTCCAGTTGAACGATCTCTTCCCGAACGCCGATGTTCACCTTGCCTTTTCGGGAATAGATGATTTCAATTTCTTTATGCCAATGCGGATAGACAATCGTCATTCCGTCATTTTGGAACGTTCGAAACAAGAGGGAATCCTGAAACTCCGGGATTTCCAAGTACTCGCTCATAAACCTGATGACTCCCTGTACGTTGGATTTTGTCGTGTTCAGTTTGATTATAAGGGGCATCACTTGTCCGGACAACCCGAGAGGGGATTTACCTTTAGTTTTTACACTTATGATTAGAAAAGTCCATGAAAAAACCACCCTCTGCAATAAGCTTTGGGTGGGTTGCTATAATTCCTTCTATGCTGAATGAACCTCATCCACCATCGCCCGAAGACGCTGGCAATCAATCGCTGTAGCCTCTAACGGCGGATAGTTCTGAAACTCCTCTTGCTCCACAATTAACCATGGAATATCGATCTGCTTGGCGATCTGGACGTATTCCTTCATCGGCAGGACGCCGGAGCCAATTTCCGTGCTTTCCCGAGGAGAATCCTGCATATCTTTCATATGAAAAAGACCAATCCGATCCTTAAGCGTCTCTAGCCAAGAAAATGCGTCCACGCCGGCATCTGCCAGCCAGTATAGATCCACTTCCAGATCAATGTGCTTCGTACGTTGCACCATTTCAGCCAGAATGTCTACGCCGGGGATCTCCGAGAGTTCATTGGCATGATTATGGTAATAGAACTCGAAGCCTTCAGCCGCAGCCTTTGTTGCAACCTCCTCCATCTTGCCAATGAAGGTGTGCCAATCTTCCAAGGTCTGGAAGCTGGCATAAGGAATCACAAGCCGAGAATTGCCAATCTCCTTCTCGAAGGCCAACGTCCCCTCGAAATCCCGTTCCAAAGCCTCAAAAGAAAGATGCGAAGCCGCGACCTTTAATCCCAGTTCCTCTAAGTAACCTTTGACTTCAGCAGCACTTTTCCCATGATAACCGGCAAATTCAACGCCGTCATAACCGCTTTGTTTTACTTTTTTGAGCGCCTCATAAAAGTCGTCTTTGCATGCATCCTGAATACTCCATAATTGCAAGGCAATTTGGGGTTTCATCGAACCTCCTCCTTTCACGAGTCCATTATAGCGAAATCACCTCCCACATTCTTCCCGCTTTCTTCCGAAAAGCTCCTGAATAATGCGCTTTCATTAACGATATAATAAAAAGCCACAACAAGAAATCCTTGTTGCAGCCGGTAGATAATGACTTCCTTCTATTAATTTTGTTGGAATAATTGGGGATACAAAGCTTGTACGCCGCCAGCAAAGTCACGTTGCACGTTACGGCTAAATTCATCGGCGACAATTTCGTAGTTGTCTGCTTCAACACCGTCGATGGCAATCTTCGCAATATCCGCAGGACTTGCTTTTGGTGCTTTTACATTTGCAGTCCGATCGACCAAATCCTGAATGGAGGTTCGCTCAAATCCTTTCTCCCAGAACAATTCCATCGCTTGCTGCAGTGCGGTCTCCTGATCAAATTCCCTTGGTCACTCCATTCTAAGCTCCTCCTTTCTTCTTCATCATACAAGTTTGAGAATGATTAATAAAGAATGATCGATTAATGAATACTATTGTTCCGACTACCGTCAAAAACAAAAAAACTTCCATCTTTATTGCAGACGAAGTTCTAAGGTGTTTAGGTCAATTTTGAATTTTCCTTCCATTAATATATCAAGTCCTAGTAATCCATTAATGTGCTCGTATGGAAACGACATAAAGTCAATGAATGCATTCTCTATTTTAAGTTCAGCTATCTGAATGGAGTCTACTTTCTTAACATAAGAATGCTCTTTTCCACCAATTCCATAGCTGGTATATATCTCATCCCCAGCCTGCACTCGAATGCCTAAATCATCAACAGCATCCTGTGAAATTAATGTGTGACTCGCTCCCGTGTCAATCACGATATTATCAATCGTCTTTGAGCGGCCTTCATAAGAAAGTAAAATTGTCGTAAAGAGCAATCCATCTCGATATTCAAATTTCATTTTATCTTGCTCCTTAACCCAATACTTTTTCTAATCCTTACAATAATCTTGTCATTGGATGTATGATAAACCAAAGTATTGTCCTTGCTATTTAGTAGTTCATAAGTAGCATCTTCGTCACGAACAGGTCCAATTACAGCTACTTCAGAAACAACTTCTTTATCGTCAATTTTATTGAATTGGAGAACTTCGAATTTAACAAATTGATTTGGATAAATGGCTCTAACTTCATCCCATTTCATAAGTTAATTCCTCCAATAATTTTTCTTAATTGTATCATAAACAAGATGGACATGTCGGTTGCTATGAACGTTTTTGTCAAGCCCTCGGTTTTAAATCTGCCTGAGCACGTGGCGCGAGAGCAAAAATGCGAGCGACGGTCGGCACGCTGCTATCCGTGGGTTGGTTACCACATGTTATGCCTTC
>Ga0310838_1000510_pt1 | contig 32911 bp, 27 predicted proteins | sample SM_ome_6_FD_202241 | JGI IMG/M metagenome (GOLD analysis project Ga0310838, IMG submission 202241) | Sorghum-adapted microbial communities enriched on stacked mutant (SM) sorghum from Joint BioEnergy Institute, Emeryville, California... ...
CACTCCCCAGCATGGATGTATTCCCTCCGAATCACTTTGGTCGGTTGTTCAGAGGGTCTATTTCGACGGGGGTGGGTCATTTTCATTCCGGCGCCGATGGGTCAATTATAGTCCGGCGGTGACAGTAGTGACAATTTTGGTGTCTGGAGTTGTCAAAAAAAGTGCAGTTTGAAAACACCCTCATACAGCAAGAACATAGTTATGCTGCTTGCGCAGGCATCCTTTCCCAGTATATTGCTGGGGGCCATCCTCCCGGATTAGAGGTGTAGATCCAGTCGTGGCGCCATTCAGAGTATGAGCGGCACAGGGCGCTGTTACGACAATGCGAGGATGGAAAGCTTTTTTGCCACGCTGAAACAAAGGCTCGGTCACCGTGTTGGGATTTGTTTTTTCCATCCCTGCAAAGTGAAGTAAGGAATACCTAATTGCTCAGCGGCTTTCTTGAGCCCGATCTCATCGCTTAATCTGATAGCTTCTTCTTTAAGGTTTCATTTTATACATGATGAGGGGGTTTTTCGACTGCATTTTTAGCATAGCACTCCAGGTGGGTTTATTCGCCACTGGGTAACCCCGCCAAAAAAACCTTAAGAGAGTCTGTAAAATAAAATGTGTAAACTCCCAGACCTGCTACAATAGGAATAATAGAAAGGTTGGGAGCACACATGGGATTGTGGTCGAAGGAGCAACTTCGAGCGTTCATCAAGGAGAATAACCTGGTTACCGCTCAGGACGCACAAAATGCTTTGAAAGACTTGTTTGCCGAAACGTTGCAGGAGATGCTTGAGGCCGAGATGGACACTCATCTGGGCTACGAGAAGCATGATGTGCAGAACAAGCAGACGAGCAATAGCCGTAATGGGAAAAGCAAAAAGAAAATCACGAGTGAGTACGGCGAGCAGGAGATTGCGGTCCCCAGAGACCGATTGGGCGAGTTCGAACCGGTCGTTGTCCGGAAGCATCAATCAAACGTAACGGGCATCGAGGACCAGATCATCGCGCTCTATGCCAAGGGCGTCAGCACCCGTGAAATTCAAGATCATCTGGAGCCTATAAAATATTTTGTGTAAACTCTCAAACCCAAATCGATTAAACTGAGAGAAAGGTTGGTTTGAGAGGATGACGGCACAAATGGCACGGTTTAACAAGGACCAGGTGAAAGCATTCATCAGGGACAACAATCTGAAGACAATGGATGACGTACAATCGGCGCTGAAGGAATTGTTTGCCGAGACGTTGCAGTCCATGCTTGAGGCCGAACTGGACGCAGAATTGGGCTACAAGAAACATGATGTAGCGAACAATGGTTGGGATGCCAAGTAATGGATAGAGAATTATTTATTTCTTTAATATTAAAAGGTGAATACAACGAAGCTGAATTATATCTAACATCAAACAAAATCAATGAGGATGAATTGGAGAACATCCTGATGTACGCTGCTTATCAAGAAAATAATATCTCCATATACACTTTTGTCGTTAATCTATTGCTAAAAGATGAAACAGCAAAATTACACCAAATTGCTTGTGGTCTAATGAGCAATCCTCTTTGTTTCATAGAGGGTGCGTATTCTACAGCTTATTACCATGCAAAAAGAGCCGTGCAAATTGAACCATCCGATGTTGCTTCAAAGGAAATACTTTTATTTCTTCATATAGTCCCTGAGCAATTAGTATCAAAAGAGGAAGCGATAAGAATTGCAAAGGAAATATTAGAAATAGATCCGCTTAATAAAACTGCTTTAAATTTTTTGAGTGAAAAGCAAGTTTAATACGTAGTATAACCACATTTGACCTTTTTGTATTTTGCAAAATACTCTGTTCTATTCTTGCCTAAAAAGAGTTAAAGTTTAGAACTTAAGATCGACAAACTAATGGTCATTTTCCATTCGCCCGGACAAATCGCTCGTTTTCTTTCCAATAATCCGCCAATTGCTGCGCAGGGCGAAAAACCGAACCGCCATGGCTCACTTCCAGCCGCAATGGATCCAATTCCTGTACGATGCGGCTGCTTTCCAGCGCAAGCGGCATGTCGAAGGTGAACATCGGTTTGCGCAGCTTCCCGCGTTTGGCATTGAACAAGTCTCCTGCCAGCAATATACGCTCTTTTGCATCGTAATAAACGATATGCCCTGGGGAATGTCCCGGCGTAAGCAGCGGCAGCAATCCGGCGATCGGTTGCAATTGTCCGTCTGCCTGTGCAGGCAGCGGTTGTGCCAGCCCAGGAGGCAGGGACGACACCGCTTTTTTGCGGCCGGGATACGGCAATTTGCCTTCCATATAAGGGATCTCCGTCGGGTGCGCATAGACCGGAACGTCATGCTGTTTCAAAATGGTGCGAATGGCGCCGACATGATCGGTATGACCGTGCGTCAGCAGGATGCGCCGGAGCGGCCCGGCATCCAGCGTTTCAATAAAGCGCAATATGCCTTTTGCCATGAATGGCATGCCTGCATCCACCAAAGTCACGCCCGCTTCCTCTTTGACCACCCACATTTGGATGGGGAAGATGGCCCATGTTTTCAATGCCCAAATGCGCCCGGAAATTTGTTCAATTTTCATGATGATTTGCCTCCTCCTTTAACAGACGCTGGAATCCAATCAGCAACGCATCGACTGCGGTATGAAAGGTAGAGGACAATCGGTCCATGAGCTGTTCAACCGTTTCTTTGGATGGTGTATATGTGGCCACAATGCCATAAAGCGTAAAATAGCATATCCGGCTGTACGCCAACAGCCGTTCGTCGTCCTGCCCGATGTGCAGAAATTCCTGCAGCGAACGCATGAGCAACCGGAACAGTCCGATGCGCAGGCGATTGATTTCAAGTGCAGGTTCCTCCTCGTCTACCCGCGAGGCGCCGGCGCCAAAAAAAATCGTGTGCATGCTCCGGTTGGCCAGGCAAAAGTGGATATACGCGAGAAAGATTTCTTTCAGTTTGTCGGACGGATGTTTGTTTTGGGCGGAGATTCGTTCCATCTCGTCTTTCAGGGATTGCAGCGGAGGAGCGGCAAGTTGGTGCAGCAGCGTTTCCTTGTCGTCAAAATAAAGATATATGGTCGTATGCGAGCATCCGGCTTTTTTGGCAATTTCGCGCATTGTAACGGCATCGTATCCCCGTTCGGCGAAAAGGGCGCCGGCTGCTTCCAGAATGCTGCGTTTGGTTTCTTCTGCTCGCTGTTCCTGCTTGCGTGACATTGTCTGCTTCTTCCTTCCAACAGGATGGTTCAGATTATAACCATTGGTTACTAACCTTTGGTTATAATATAACCGATGGTTACTATTGATGTCAACCTGCTTTTCGATTGAAATGTCTATCCTTGAATCCTTCTTTTCCCCATACTTTAACAGGCCAAATAGAAACGATTGCAAAAAAACGCATGACCAAAACAGTAGGCACATTGCAACCGTTATCATGCTCGTTTGTTGGCAATGAAACCTTTTTGAACCATTGCCCAAACACCAAAAACGAATTATGCTAGAATTCGACAAGCACAATGGGTCGCATATCGTTACGCTGTCCGGAGACGGCATGTGATCACAAGACGCAGACGGAAGACAGGGTGAAAGTGGCATGTGGCTCTTGATGGCGATCGGGGCGTCCATCTCTTTTGGCATTCGGGGGGTCTTTTATCATTGGGCCGCCAAACGTGCTGTGAACAGAAATTTGATGCTGTTTGGCGTATATCTGTGCGGGATGATCGGCAGTGTCGCTTTGGGTTTGCTGAATGGACAGGCTTGGAATGCGGCCAGTATGACAGGCGTCCTGATGGGGGCGTTTTCCTTCTCTGCCAATGCCAGCTTGGTGAAAGGTTTCGCCGGCGAAAAAGCCGCCATCGTGGCCTTGTTGTCCGGCCTGGCTCCGGTTGTCGTCACCATCCTGGCCTATTTGCTGTGGCATGAAACATTTACCGGATTGCAACTGGTGGCTTTCCTGATCATCATGTTTGCCATTGTCGTCACGAATTGGGCTCCCCAAAGCGGACAATCCATTCGTATAGGATTGGGCATGGGACTATTGGCCATGTTTTTTTTCGGTTTTACTGATACGACTTCGGCTTGGTCGACACGTTTGGGAGCGGACGTTTTCCCGACGCTTTCGATGATGTTTGCAACCGGAGCGGCCTGTTTCGGCTGTTGGTGGCTGCTCGAGCGGCGGGCTGCCCGGTCGCAGGCGTCACGGGGAGGCGCCAGAGGCTGGCCCATTGGCAAGACGCTGGTTTTCGGCATGTTTGTCGGCCTGCTCAATCTGGTGGGCATGTATCTGGCTTTGAATGCACTGCATGGCGGTATGGCAGGTTTGGTGTCAGCCCTTCTGGCCATGAATATCGTCGTCATTTTGTTGTACATTCACTTTTTTGCGGGAAATCACCTGAGGCGGGTCGAATGGTTCGGTGTCTCGCTGGCTTTGGTCGGCATTATCATCCTGCAATTGGCCGAGTGATTTTGGCCTGCATGCATCGCTGACGAAAGAGAATGTTCCCCGCGGTTCTTTTTTACATTGGATATCTCCGTCAAATCCCCGGTAACGTCCCCGCTGGTTTGTCCGATGGGGCTGTCACGCAATTCAGCCCGAACCAATGTATCCATGACGACAATGCGTCCTTTGGGGGACCAGCTTCCTTTCCGGCAACCGCATTGGTTTGCCCGCCTCCGCCACACGACCCGCAGGTTCTGCAACTTTCCGGCAATCGCGAGCCGCTTCACTTGTTCACGATGATTGGGGGTATGGTCCCCAGTTCTGGTGTTGCAATTCCGCAACGTCTTGCCATCCCATGCAGGTTAGCAACCCTGCACAGGATGGCAATTTATTACAATTTGTTTGCATACTGAAAGCCCCTCCGGTATAATGGATGGGAACAAACATTCCTATTGAGGAAGGGCGACAGCGTTCAGGCTTTTGTTGCAAGCCTCAGCCGCTTCGTCGTGAAAGGGGCTCATATTCTTTGGCCAGCGAGCACATCGTCATCAAGGGCGCAAGGGCCCACAATTTGAAAAATATCGACGTGACGATTCCCCGGGACAAGTTTGTCGTGCTGACAGGCCTGTCGGGGTCCGGTAAATCGTCGTTGGCATTTGACACGATCTATGCAGAAGGGCAGCGGCGCTATGTGGAGTCTTTGTCGGCATACGCCAGGCAATTTCTCGGCCAGATGGAAAAACCGGACGTGGACTCTATCGAAGGGTTGTCTCCGGCGATTTCCATCGACCAGAAGACGACCAGCCGGAATCCGCGTTCCACCGTCGGCACCGTAACGGAAATATACGATTATCTGCGGCTGCTGTATGCCCGGATCGGCAAGCCGCATTGCCCGAAGCATGGCGTGGAAATCACTTCCCAGACCGTGGAGCAGATGGTCGATCGCCTGCTGGAATATCCGGAACGCACGCGCATGCAAATTTTGGCCCCGATCGTATCCGGACGCAAGGGCGAACATGTGAAACTGCTGGCGGACATTCAGAAGATGGGGTTCGTCAGGGTGCGCATCAACGGCGAAATCCGGGATCTGTCCGAGAAGCTGGAACTGGAAAAGAACAAGAAGCATTCCATCGAAGTGGTCGTCGACCGGATCGTAGTGAAGGAGGACGTAGCGGCGCGTCTGGCGGATTCGCTGGAGACGGCCCTGAAGCTGTCTGAAGGCCAGGTGATCGTGGATGTCATCGGCCAGGAGGAATTGCTGTTCAACGCCAATCTGGCCTGTCCGATATGCGGATTTTCCATGGAAGAGCTGTCTCCGCGCATGTTTTCATTCAATTCGCCTTTTGGCGCATGTCCCGAATGCGACGGCCTGGGCGCGAAGATGATCATCGATCCGGAACTGTTGGTGCCGGATCGCAGCAAGACCATCGCGGACGGCGCATTTGAAGCATGGGCCGGCAGCACTTCCAACTACTATCCGCAGTTTCTGGCGGCCGTCTGCGCCCATTATGACATTCCAACCGATGTCCCGGTATCGCAGCTGACCGACAAGCAGATGGATATTTTGCTGTATGGGACCGGCGGCGAACGCATCCGTTTCCGTTACGAGAATGAATTTGGCCATACGCGGGATGCGATGGTGCCGTTCGAAGGCATCATCCACAATCTGGAACGCCGTTATCGCGAGACCGGCTCTGAAGGCATCCGCGAGTTCATCGAGTCGTTCATGAGCGCGCAGCCATGCGGGACATGCCACGGGCATCGGCTGAAGAAGGAGTCGCTTGCCGTCACGGTAGGCGGCAAAAATATCGCTTATGTGACTTCGCTTTCGATCGGAGAGGCGCAGACTTTCTTCAGTGAACTGAAACTGAACGAGAAGGAGCGGGCCATCGCCAACCTGATATTGAAGGAAATCAACAGCCGCCTCGGTTTCCTGGTCAATGTCGGCCTGAACTATCTGACATTGTCCAGGGCGGCTGGCACGCTGTCCGGCGGTGAAGCCCAGCGCATCCGTCTTGCGACCCAGATCGGCTCCAGCCTGATGGGAGTCCTGTACATTCTCGATGAACCAAGCATCGGACTCCACCAGCGGGACAACGATCGGCTCATCCGGGCGCTGGAGCATATGCGGGATTTGGGCAATACGCTGATCGTGGTGGAACACGACGAAGATACAATGCTGGCAGCCGATTACATCATCGATATCGGACCGGGAGCGGGCATCCATGGCGGTCAGGTGGTTGCCCAGGGCACGCCGCAGGAAATCATGGCGAACGAGGCGTCGCTCACCGGCGCTTATCTGAGCGGCCGCAAATTCATCGCCGTACCGCTGGAACGCCGCAAGCCCAATGGCAAATGGCTGGAAGTGAAGGGCGCCACGGAGAACAACCTGAAAAACTTGAACGTCAAGTTTCCGCTGGGCGTCTTTACGGCTGTGACCGGCGTTTCCGGTTCGGGCAAATCGACGCTGGTCAACGAGATTTTGTACAAAACACTGGCGCGTGATCTGAACAAAGCCAAAATTCGTCCCGGCGCTTACAAGGAACTGCTTGGCCTTGAGCATCTGGAAAAAGTAATCGACATCGACCAGTCACCGATCGGCCGGACGCCACGATCCAACCCGGCGACCTACACGGGAGTGTTCGACGACATACGCGGTGTCTTCGAAATGACGAACGAAGCCAAAATACGCGGCTACAAGAAAGGCCGGTTCAGCTTCAACGTCAAGGGAGGGCGATGTGAGGCGTGCAAAGGCGACGGGATCATCAAAATCGAGATGCATTTCCTGCCGGACGTTTACGTGCCTTGCGATGTCTGCAAAGGCAAACGCTACAACCGCGAGACGCTGGAAGTCAAATACAAGGGCAAAAGCATAGCGGATGTGCTCGAAATGACGATTGAGGATGCAGTCGGATTTTTTGCGAACATCCCGCGGATTCACCGGAAAATCCAGACGCTGATGGATGTCGGTCTCGGTTACATGAAGCTCGGACAACCGGCAACGACGCTATCGGGTGGTGAAGCCCAGCGGGTGAAGCTGGCGGCCGAATTGTATCGCCGCAGCACGGGAAAAACGCTGTACATCCTGGACGAGCCGACGACCGGTTTGCATGTGGACGATATCGATCGGCTGCTGCAAGTGTTGCATCGGTTGGTTGACGCGGGAGATAGCGTCATCGTCATCGAACATAATCTCGACGTCATTAAAACCGCCGATTACATCATCGATCTCGGTCCGGAGGGCGGAAGCGGCGGCGGCACAATCGTGGCAACGGGCACGCCGGAGGAAGTCGCGCGCCATCCGGGGTCTTATACGGGGAAGTATCTCGCCCCCATATTGGAGCGGGATCGCCAGCGCACCGAAGTTGCTATGGCCCGTGCTTGATGGCCCGGAGGCAAAATCAGGGGAGCCCGGCGGATTCGTATCCGCTGGGCTCCCCTGATTTTGGGCGCACGGACCAGTCCGAAATTTAGCCCAATGTATAGCACAATGTGCCTGAAGCCGTGCGTCACGCGCGCCGCGGCACCAACACTGTTCCTGAGGCATTAATTCACAGTACCGTTCGGTCAAAAATGTCCGTTAGCAGCGTTTTTTGGACAAAATGCCATTTCAATGGACAAAAATGTCCATTAGCACATATTTATCCAGGGAAAACAGTAAAATTGGCATTTAACGGTCATTTTTGACCGCGATTTTGCGAAGTTCGCACCAATTATCTGGCTAACGGACATATATGTCCAAATCCAAAGTACTGAAGTGTGTATCGCCCACTGGGTGCATATTACCACTGGGTGCATATTACCACTGGGTGCATATTACTCACAGAGGGCCGAGGGCCGTATCAGTGAAGTTCATATCGCCACTGAAATTCGTACGGCCATTGGGACTCGCATTACCTACTCGGGCACATGTCCCATCGAGATGCATATCGTCTACTGAGGTACAAATCTCCAACCAGTCAATGCAGTTCCTTTTCGACGGGGGTTGTTCCGGAAGTATATGCGATCAGGGTGATCGGCTGTCCGTAACGTTCCGAAAGCGACTGCTCGGTTTTTTGAATTTCCTCGATGGCTTCCGGCGACAGTTCGGCAAATTCGTAATCGGCCCGGCTCATGACCGCAACCTGCCGATGATCTGTTTTTGCGTATCCAGCAACGTTTGTTGCTTGGCGAGGATTTCCTTTTTGCGGGCAATGACGGCCTGCAAATCCAGCTTGGCTGCGTCCCATTGTTTGGCTGCCGCATGTTGCGAGAACAAATCCCAGGCTGCGTGCTTCTGGTTGTTTAGCATCTGGATGTCGTGCCGGGTTGTCTTGAGTTTGTCAATCAGATCCTTCAATTCCGTTCTTAATGCAGCGCGTTTGGCTTCGGAAAGTTTGCGATGGGCATCGCGAATTTGTTTCCGCTGTAACTTGAATTGCTCGAACATGCCTTTTTGCTGTGCTTTGAGCTGGTCGAGCTGGTTTTTGTAGGTTTGGAATTCGGCGGGGTAAACGGACCAGTCGATTTCAGGCGGCTGAAGCTCCGGATGTCCATGCCTTCCAGCGCCTTCGCCCCTTGGCCCATGAACATGGTAATTGCTATGTTTCCCGCCATGCTGTCCTGCGTGGGAATCCCCAGATGGTTGCCTGTCATGCTGCTGTTCATGGGAACCGCCGGATGGCAGCTCGCCGTGATGGAAATGGCTGTCTGCTTGGCTGCCTTCGTGACTGCCGGGTTGCGCCGCTGCCCATGCGGGCATCGACAGCAACAAACAGACCCAGAGCAGAATCAAATATGTTCTGTTGCGCATCGCATATGTCCCCCCAAATGTTGGATTCCCTAATAGTATGGTTCATTGTTGCCGGAATAAACCGGATTGCGACCGGAACCTAAGTGTAGCCGGAATCCGGGTATTGCCGGAATCTGGTCATTCCCGGGACCAGTGCATAGCCGGGACCAGTGCATAGCCCGGACCGGGGGGGCTGCCCCGGACGACACTTCGGCGGAATAACGGGGCGGGTGACGGGGGAAATCTGTGACAATGTTGTTACGGCCAAATGTTCGGACTTGCAACGAAGCCGCCCAAAAGATAACATATACAAAGATAGGTACAATACTGGCCTTGCCAAACAATCCAAGCGACAATAAATAGGCGTTCACCGAAGGAAAGGGAGGTCCCACCATGTTCCTGACAGAGCAAGCGGGAGAGACGGCAAGCACATTTTCGGGTTTTGACATATTCATGGTGCTGTTTACGATCTTGATCGCAATCGGTTTGGTGAGACTGCTGCTTCAGCGGCCTCGCAAAAATTTGTTTGCCATCGGATTTGCAGTGGTGGCGCTGATCATTTTCATCGTTGCGGACATAAAGATGATTAGCGGCTGGTAAATTGCAATGTCCGAAGCAGACTGGAGAGCACAGGCTCTTCAGTCTCTTTTTTTGTCCCGATTTCCATGGGATTTTGTGGAATATGCATGTTCGACAGAATTGAAATATGGTAGAGTGAATGGGAGGAATACGGAAAAATTTGCTTGAATGGAGAGACGTCAATTGCGGAAGCATCGTGGATTCAACCGTGGATTCAAATGGAGAACGCTGCTGTTGTTATTGGCGATGTTGCCCGGATTGGGGGCGACTGCCGCTTCTGCCTCTGCTGGTGGAATACCGTTGGATGCGGTGGTGGTCAATGGAGAGGTATATGTCAAAGCCTCGTCTCTGGAAACCGGACTGGGCGGTTCGGGTACGTATGATCGCGTTTCGAAAACTTATATCTATCAGCCGGGTGCAAACATCTCCGATGTGATCGACCAGGTTTCGCCTTCCGTCGTGGCGATCATCGGCAAAGTGGACGACCCGTTTACGGATGACAATCGTTTCTCGCTTTCCCATGGCACCGGCGTCATTGTCAAGTCGGACGGTTGGATCGTGACGAATGCGCACGTGGTCCAGGATATGAAGCAGATTGTCGTGGTGACGGCCGACGGCAAATCCCATGCGGGCAAACGCGAAATGATGGATATTGTAAGCGATCTGGCGCTGGTCAAAATCGAAGCGGACAACCTCCCCGCAGCCCGGTTTGCGCCATCGCCCCTTCAGGTGCGGGTAGGTGAGACGGTCGTGGCCATCGGCACTCCGGTGTCCTTCTCTCTTCGCAATTCGGCCACGGTTGGCGTCATCAGCGGGATGAACCGTTCTATTTCTTCCGATTACAAATTGCTGCAGACGGATGCGGCCATCAATCCGGGAAACAGCGGTGGACCGCTCGTCAACATGAAAGGCGAAGTCGTCGGGATCAATTCGCTGAAATTTGTTGAAGTGGGCGTTGACAGCATGGGATTTGCCATACCTGCGGATACCGTTCAATACGTGCTCGAACATTTTGAAACCTACGGCAAGGTGAATCGTCCCGCACTGGGTCTCGATTTGGAAGAGAGCTGGACGGCCTTTGTCGGTCTGCCCACGGATGAGCCGCTTACGGTCGTACGGACCCTCTCGGATTCGGCTAGGGAAGCGGGTATCAAACCGGGAGACCGGCTGTATGCCATCGCAGACCAGCAGGTGTCCACACTGGTCGAGGTGAGCGAACTGCTGAAATCGTATTTGCCCGGAGATCGGGTGACGGTGACCCTGTTGACGGCATCCGGCGACCTCGCATTCAGGGAACTGGAATTGATCGAAAGCGGCGCATATTGATGTTCGCGAGCCATTGATGTTCGCAGGCACCATGGGAAGGGGAGAAAGCTCAATTGAAGAGGAAGCGGTTGTTGCTGTTGTTACTGGCAATCATGCTGTCGGTTGGGACCGTATCGCCAATCCATGCCGCAGCGGATGACCAGCATGGGGCGCATACGGTTGTCATTCAGGCCGGATTGGCCGAAATGCAGGTGAACGGTCAACCTGTGGAAATTGCAGCGCCATTTGTGGAAAACGGTTTGACGATGGTGCCGATGTCCGTATTTATCCGCGGACTGGGGACGGATTTCCGGCTGAAAGACAACCGGACGATATCACTGACCCTTGCATCCCGGACCGTAGAAGCCGCAATCGGCAGCAAATCTGCGCTTCTGGATGGTGCGCCGACCATGTTGGTCGCGGCGCCAGCCATCCGCGGGGGCATCGTATTTCTGCCGGTTCGGACTGCAGAATTGCTTGGCGCGTTTGTTACATATGACCCCGTCACGCAACAGGTCACCATCCGGACGGACCAACCCGGTACGGGCACTGGCGGCGGCCATGTTGCCACCATCGATTCCGATGCCGGCAAATCATGGATCGGCGACAGCCATTATGAATGGACGATGAACTATCCGACCGGGCTGGTGCAGGATTACGAATCGGAGTCCGGCGATGAAATCATTTTCCGCGATTTGAAAAATGAATACTATCTGGGCATCTTCATATCGGAGGAAACCGAGATGTTGACGCCGGAAGAACGCCGTGACCGGTTGTTGTCCGAGTTCGCGGACAGCGGCGAAATCGTGCTCGATGAACAAACGATCCGGCTGGAAGATTACGAATATGATCGCATTACGACGAAAAATCACGGCGGATTTTATTATGAAATGCGCGGGTTGCAGGCCAACGGCTTTTTCTATGCCATCGTATTCGGCAAAAAAGCGGCCAATTTGACCGATTTCCGCCGTCATACCGACATTCTCGACAGTTTCAGGCCATCATTTGACCGGGACGATGAAACCGTCAAAAATGTAACCAATCGGAAAGACGAAGTGATTACCCATCATCATGATGTATTCGGCCTGACGGTCGATCTGCCATCTTCCTGGTGGGCCGATAATTGGGGAAATCCGTTTTTCAGCTCCGAAGAGGATGACGCATATTTGACGATGCAAGTCACTTCATCCGTACCCGGCGACACATTGGAGGATTGGGTGGAACGTAGCATCTGGCGATACGAAAATCTGTATGCCCCGGAATATCGACAAGCGCCGGATGTCAGCAAGGTCACCTGGAGCGGATTGCCTGCACGGATGGTCAAATCGGCGTATTCTCCGGATACAAGGCAATGGCAGAAGCAATACGCCATTTTTGCTGTGCACGGCAAACACCGCTATTATACGGAATTTGTCTATCCCCTGGATCGGGAAGACGAATACGGCGGCATGCTGCACAACATCCTGGATACCATGATCGTCGATTTTGAGGTCATAGAACGCGAATTCGGCAACCTTCCGGACAATGGCGATTGGCTGGCGGAGCCGCCCAAAATCCGGAAAACCAATACCGACTACGGATTCAGCCTGGAAGTGCCCCGGCATTGGCAGTCCCGCAGCTATGTCTGGAGCGATGAAAAGCTCGAATTGGTATTCCCGGGGGGCACATTGAGTGTTTCGGTGTACGAATATGAAGATCCGGCAGAGAAGCTGGACCAATGGCTGAACACCTACCGAGAAGTGACGAAATTCAGCAGCAAAATCCGGTTGATCGAAGACGGGGTTGCCGCATTTGCGGGCAAACCCGCCCACAAGCTGGTCATTGAAGATGCGCGCACCGAGGGATACCTGCCTCCTCGCCGGATTACGTCCTACGCTTTCGAGCATAATGGGCAACTGTATGTGGTGGAAGGCTCTTACGGTCTGGCGAATGCCACCGAATTTGTAATCGGACAGCTGACAGCGGCGATGAATTCATTCCGATTGCTTGAATAGCAAGTGTGGATGCCCGGCAGGCATTTTCGGCTGCCGGGCTCTTTGTCCGGTTCGGGTTCGGGATGGCATGGTTCATTGCGGATACGTTTGGTATACTTAGACGTATCGAAGCCGCTTCTTTAGCGGTTCCTTGGGGGTAATCTGGAAATGACGGAACGGACCGCTGCTAGGCGTGAAGATATTGAGCTATTGGCCCCGGCCGGGGACTGGGAATGCTTGCGTGCTGCTGTCGCCAATGGAGCGGACGCGGTATACTTCGGCGTGGAAAAATTCAATGCGCGGGCACGCGCACACAATTTCCAGACCGGCGATTTGCCAGAAGTGATGAAGTTTTTGCATCGTTACGGCGTCAAAGGATTTTTGACGTTCAACATCCTGGTATTCGAAGAAGAACTGCCGGAAGCGGCAAAATTGGTGGAAGCCTGCATCGATGCCGGTGTCGATGCGGTCATCGTGCAGGATCTCGGACTGGTGAAACTGATTCGTGAAATTTCACCGGATTTTCCGATTCACGGTTCCACACAAATGACCATTACGTCTCCCGAAGCGGTAGAGTTTGTCAAACCCTGGGGACTGGAGCGGGTCGTGCTGGGCCGGGAGAACAATCTGAAACAAATCCGCCAGATTGGCGAGCAGGCGAAGCTGCCGATGGAAGTGTTCGTCCATGGCGCATTGTGCGTTTCCTATTCCGGCCAATGCCTGACTTCGGAAATGTGGGGGGGCCGTTCCGCCAATCGCGGTGAATGTGCTCAGGCCTGCCGTCTGCCTTATGACCTGATCGTCGACGGCGTGCACAAGCCGATGGGCGATATTACCTATCTGCTCTCTCCCAAAGATTTGGCGGCCATCGAATTGGTGCCCGAGCTGATCGAGGCGGGCGTGACGTCCTTCAAAATCGAAGGCCGGCTCAAAAGTCCCGAATATGTAGCGAATGTCGTCAGCAAATACCGGGCGGCCATTGACAAATATTTCGCCGGACAAAATCCGGACCCTGGCCCCGAAGCGATGCGGGAATTGCAGCAAAGCTTTTCGCGCGGCTTTACCTACGGGTTTCTCCGGGGCACGAACAACAAGCAGTTGGTGGAAGGGACGTTTCCGAAGAGCCGTGGCGTTTATCTGGGGCGCGTCGAGCAAGTGTTGCGCGATGCGGTCGTCTGCCGCCTGGAGGCACCGCTGAAGCGCGGAGACGGCATCGTATTCGATGCCGGCGACCCGACGAAGAAGGAAGAGGGCGGTCGCGTATACGATCTGCGCCAGGGCCGGGTCAAGCTGGAAGGCGAAGCGGCGATCGGTGAACGGATCGAAATCGTTTGCGGACGCAACGATGTCGATCTGGGCCGCGTCCATGTCGGCGACCGGATCTGGAAGACGAACGATCCGGCGCTGGACCGCCGGCTGCGCAGCACGTTTGAAACCGACAGACCGTACCGGACGTTTGGTGTTGCGGTGTCGGTCCATGGACAGGCAGGCTCGCCGCTGCGCACGTGCTGGACCGACCTGGACAGCGGCAAGACGGTTGTGGTCGAATCCGAAATGGCGCTGGAGACGGCGGAGAAACGGCCGCTCGGGTACGAATTGTTGCATGAGCAGTTCGGGCGGCTTGGCGGCACGCTGTTTCAGTTGGCACAACTGGAAGTGGCGCTGAAAGGGGACGTCATTGTTCCGGTGCGCGAACTCAATCGCATGCGGCGGGAGGCGGTCGCACTGCTGGAGAACTTGAGGGAACAGCCGCCGCGTTACGAGAAGCGGAACGTGAACGTCTATGCAGATGCGTCGGCGGGGACGTCCGAAGACAATCGGCCGGCCGCTTCGGCGTTGCGCCTGACCGCGCTGTGCCGCAATCTGGAGCAGGTGAAAGCGGCCGTAACCAGTGATGTGGAAATGATCTATGCCGATTTTGAATTTATCAAGCAATTTCCCGATGCCATCGACGTCTGCCGTCGGGCGGGCAAGCCCATTGCGCTGGTGACACCCCGAATCCATATGCCGGGAGAGAACGGCTACCACCGGAACATCCTGAACTTGCAGCCGGACGCGGTATTGGTCCGCAACACGGGGGCATTGTATTACTATTTGCGGGAGCGCATGAAGCATCCCGACCAACCGGGTCCCAAACTGATCGGCGATTTTTCGCTCAATGTCGCCAATCACAAGACGGTGGCGCTGTTTCAAGAAGCGGGCCTGGATTTGTTGACGCCATCCTATGATCTGAACATCCAGCAGATGGTGGATTTGCTCCGGCGCACCGACGCTTCCGCACTGGAGGTTGTCATCCACCAGCATTTGCCGATGTTCCACACCGAGCATTGCGTCTATTGCACTTTTTTGAGCGAAGGCACCGACTATACGAATTGCGGCCGACCGTGCGAGCAACATCGCGCTTCGCTCCGGGACCGCATCGGCATGTCCCATCCCGTCCGCGTGGATGAAGGATGCCGAAACACGGTCTATAACGCCATCGAACAGTCGGGATCGGAATATCTGGATGTATTTATCAACCTGGGTGTGCGGTCGTACCGGGTGGAGTTTCTCGAAGAAAACCCGGACAAGGTGCTGGAAGTGCTTGGACTCTACCGTGCTGCGCTGGACGGCCGGATCAGGGGGCCTGAAGTGTGGCGCAAGCTCAAGGCGATCAACCAGCTTGGCGTGACACGCGGCCAATTGGTCAAATAGCGGGACTCCATCGTGGCACCCAACGTGCAAAGGAGCAGATGACATGAAAATTCGCAAGGCGATCATTCCCGCTGCCGGATTGGGCACGCGATTTTTGCCGGCGACCAAGGCAATGCCCAAGGAAATGTTGCCCATCATCGACAAACCGGGCATTCAATATATCGTCGAAGAGGCGGTTGCTTCCGGCATCGAAGACATTTTGATTGTAACGGGCAAGGGCAAGCGGGCGATCGAGGATCATTTTGACCGCTATTTCGAACTGGAAGACATCCTGGGCCGCAACGGCAAACACGATTTGCTGTCAGAGGTGCGCAAGGCAACGGAATTGATCGACATCCATTATATCCGCCAGAAAGAACCGCGCGGGCTTGGACATGCGATTTGGTGCGCCCGGAAATTTATCGGCAATGAGCCGTTTGCCGTATTGCTGGGCGACGACATCGTGCAGTCGGAAGTTCCCTGCCTGCGGCAATTGATGGATGTTTTCGACCGGGTCGAACACTCGGTATTGGCCGTCAAAAAGGTGCCGAGGCACGAAGTATCGAGATACGGCATCGTGGCGTTTGATGCGAACGATTCTTCTCCGGAAGAACGTCTGATCAAGGTGAGCAACCTGGTCGAGAAGCCAGCCCCAGAAGCGGCGCCGTCCAATGTGGCCATCATGGGAAGATACATTTTGACGCCTTCGATTTTTGAATTGCTGGAAACGCAATCCACGGGTGCGGGCGGAGAAATCCAGTTGACTGACGCGATTTCCCGGCTGCTACTGGACGAGCCTGTATATGCCTATGATTTTGAAGGCGTCCGGTATGATACCGGCGAGAAATTGGGTTATCTCAAGACGATTATCGATTTTGCGCTGGCGCGTCCCGATTTACGGGATGAGGTGCGTCAATATTTGATGGAAAAATTGCAGGAAGATTGAGCCGGAACGCCGGCTTTGTGCAGATGAACAATTCCTGTCGCAAATCGTAAACATCGTGCGGAGGCTTCATGAACGCAACCTTTTACAGTGGCTGGAGACATGTATTCAAATTGGACCCCGATCGGTCCATCGATGATCGTGCTTTGGAAGCGGTATGCCAGTCCGGCACCGATGCGATCCTGGTCGGCGGTTCAACTGGCGTCACGTTTGAAAATACGGTGGACCTGCTTGCGCGGATTCGCCGGTATGCTGTTCCTTGTGCGCTGGAACTGTCGGATGCGCAGGCCGGTGTTCCCGGTTTTGACGGGTATTTCATTCCCTTTGTGCTGAATGCCGGACGACGGGAATGGCTGATCGGCCACCATGTCGACGCCCTGAAGCGATATGGACATTTGTTGCCATGGGCATCCGTCATCGGGGAAGCGTACCTGGTCCTCAACCCCGATTCGGCCGCAGCCCGGATTTCGGAAGCCCTACCGGCGGAAAACGATGACGAAGTGCTGGCCTACAGCCACGTGGCAGACCGGCTGTGGCGCGTGCCCGTGTTGTATGTGGAATATAGCGGTACGTTTGGCGACATGAAGCTCATCCGCCGGATGCGGGAAGAACTGCGTCAGGCGCAGCTGTTTTACGGCGGGGGCATCGACAGCCCGGAAAAGGCGCGGGAAGCGGCCGCTGCCGCCGATACCGTCGTCGTGGGCAATGCCGTCTACCAGAATCTCGAAGCGGCGCTGGCCACGGTTGACGCCGTCAAGCATTTCTAACGTAAAGGAGCAGGCGCATGTTTTTTGAGCAAGTTTCTTCTTCGGACAACCTGGACATCGACCAGGCGATCAATCAGTTGAACCCGATGCAGAAAGAAGCGGCGACGACGGTGGAGGGCCCCCTGCTCATCATGGCAGGCGCGGGAAGCGGCAAAACGCGGGTGTTGACGCATCGGGTCGCCTATTTGATTGCCAAGCGGTATGCGGCGCCCTGGAACATTTTGGCCATTACCTTCACCAACAAGGCGGCCCGGGAAATGCAGGAGCGGGTTGCGCGGCTTGTCGGTCCGTCCGGCCGCGATATTTGGGTGAGCACGTTCCACTCGATGTGCGTGCGCATGTTGCGCAAGGACATCGAACGGATCGGCTACAGCACGAACTTCAGCATACTGGATACGACCGACCAGTTGTCGGTCATCCGCAACGTGATGAAGGAGCTGAACATCGACCCGAAAAAATTCGAGCCCAAGGCTATCCTGGCTGCGATCAGCAGCGCCAAAAACGAACTGCTGAACGCCGAGCAGTACGAACAGCGGCAGGGGGACTTCTTCCAGTCGATCGTGGCGAAAGTGTACCATGCCTACCAGAAAAGGCTGAAAAGCAACAATGCCCTCGATTTCGACGACCTCATCATGCTGACGATCCAGTTGTTCCGGGACGTGCCGGACGTGCTGGCATTTTACCAGAACAAGTTCCGCTATATCCACGTGGACGAATACCAGGACACCAATCATGCGCAATACATGCTTTGCCGTATGCTGGCGGCGGGCCACCGCAACATTTGCGTCGTCGGGGACAGCGACCAGTCGATCTACCGCTGGCGCGGAGCCGATATTGCGAACATCCTCCATTTTGAGAAAGACTATCCCGAAGCCAAGACGGTGCTGCTCGAACAAAACTATCGTTCCACCTCCACGATTCTCGATGCGGCCAACGCCGTAATACGCAACAATGTGGGACGCAAGCCCAAAAATCTGTGGACCGACAAAAAGGGCGGCGACAAGATCGTCGTGTTCCAGGGGCAAACCGAACATGAAGAAGGCTACTTCATCGCAGGCGAAATCCGTAAAAATCTGCAGCAACATTTCCGTTACCGGGACCATGCGATCCTGTACCGGACCAACGCGCAATCGCGGGTGATCGAGGAAATTTTGATCAAATCCGAAATTCCCTATCAGATCGTCGGCGGCATCCGGTTCTACGAGCGTAAGGAAATCAAGGACTTGCTGGCGTATTTGCGCCTGGTCTCCAATCCGGATGACGATATCAGCCTCATGCGGATTGTCAACGTGCCCAAACGGGGCATCGGCGAGACGACGATGGACCGGATTCAGGAAGAAGCGCAGCGGCTGGGCATTTCCATCTACCGGCTGCTAAGCGAGAGCCTGCACGAGCTGGACATTACTTCACGCGCGCGGGCGGCGCTATATGAATTCCGGGATTTGATCGGCAATCTGGCCGCGATGCAGGACTATCTGTCGGTGACCGAACTGACGGAGAAAATGCTGGAATTGACGGAATACCGGCTGGAACTGCAACGGGAAAACTCGCTGGAAGCGCAGTCCCGGCTGGAAAACATCGATGAATTTCTGTCCGTCACGCAGGAATTCGAAAAACGCAATGAAGACAAATCGCTGGTGGCGTTTCTGACGGAACTGGCGCTGATTGCCGACATCGATTCGATGGCTGGCGATGCGGAGGACGATGGCGGCGCGGCGGATGCGGTCGTGCTGATGACGATGCACAGCGCCAAAGGACTGGAATTTCCGGTGGTTTTCATCGCGGGGATGGAAGAAGGCGTGTTCCCGGGCAGCCGGGCCTATATGGACAACGAAGAACTGGAGGAAGAGCGGCGTCTTGCCTATGTCGGCATCACCAGGGCGGAGCGCAAGCTCTATCTGACCTGCGCCCGCACCCGCTTGCTCTATGGACGGACGAGCAGCAATGCGCCTTCGCGGTTTCTGGCGGAAATACCCGATGAACTGAAGCTGCAACCGTCGTTGCGCGAACCAACCGGTTCGTTCGGCGGGGGATACGGCGTGCGGACCAGCTATGGCAGCGGAGGCGGTATCGGCTTTGGGGCACGACCTTCGGCGCCTGGAGCCGGGAGCTCTTCCGCAGCGCGTGCCGCATCGCCGGCCAAAACGGCTGCGCCCCCATCCGGCGAAGGTCTCCGGGTGGTCCCCGGTGACAAGGTACAGCACGCCAAGTGGGGCGTCGGAACAGTCGTTGCGGTCAAAGGTACGGGCAATGACACCGAACTGCAGATTGCATTTCCGGCACCGGTCGGTGTGAAGCGATTGCTCGCCGCGTTTGCACCGATCACGAAAATATGACGAAGGAGGCAGCATGCGATGGCGGAACCGATGGCACGAATGCGTGAACTGGTTGATGCGTTGAATCTGTACAATCGCCAATATTATACGGAGGACAATCCGACGATCAGCGACAAGGAATATGATGCGCTCTACGATGAACTGGTCGCGCTGGAGCGGGACACCGGTACCGTGTTGCCGGACTCCCCGACCCTGCGGGTGGGCGGCGACATCCTGAAGGGGTTTGAACCCCATCGCCACCTGGCGCGGCTGTGGAGTCTCGACAAGGCGCAAAACATGGAGGCCCTGGCGTCGTGGGCGTCCCGGGTCAGCCGTTTGATCGCGGACTACAACGCCCGGAATCCGCAGCAGCCGCTTCCCGACCCCGAATATGTGCTGGAGTTGAAATTTGACGGGCTGACGCTCAATCTGACTTATGAAAACGGACAGCTCGTACAGGCGGCCACGCGCGGCAACGGCGAAGTGGGCGAAGGCATTCTGGCGCAGGTGCGGACGATCCGTTCCGTGCCCCTGTCCATCGACTATCGGGAAGGCATCATCGAGGTGCAGGGCGAAGGCATCATGCGGTTGTCCGTATTGGAAGCCTACAACGAGACGGCGGAAGAGCCGCTGAAGAACGCCCGCAACGCGGCTGCCGGGGCATTGCGCAACCAGGACCCGAAAGTGACGGCTTCACGCAAACTTGATGCGTTTTTCTACAACGTCGGTTACGCAGAGAAGCAAATTTTTGCGCATCATCGGGAAATGCTCGCATTTTTGCGCAGCAACGGTTTTCCGGTCAACCCGTATGAACGCTACTATTCCTCCATTGCGGAACTGGAAGCGGAACTGTCGAGACTTGCGGAAGAGCGGAGCAAGCTCGATTACCTGATCGACGGGGCCGTGATCAAAATTACCGACATGCGAACCCGCGAGGTATTGGGCTATACGGACAAATTTCCGCGTTGGGCCATCGCTTTCAAATTTGAGGCGGAGGAGACGACAACCGTACTGGAATCCGTTTCTTGGGAAGTGGGCCGGACGGGCAAAATTACGCCGCTGGCGCATGTTGCGCCCGTCGAACTGGCCGGCGTGACGGTTCAGAACTGCACGCTCAACAACATTGGCGACATCAAGCGCAAAAATTTGATGCAGGCGCTTGGTACGCGCGTGTTCATTCGCCGTTCCAACGATGTCATCCCGGAAATCCTGGGCAAGGCGGACGATGAAGCAGGCGGCGCGATTGAAGTGCCGGATGTCTGTCCGGGTTGCGGGGGGCCGCTGGAAATGCGGGGGGCGCACCTGTATTGCACGAACAGGCTCGGGTGCAAACCGCAAATTGTCGGCCGCATTACCCATTTTGCCTCGCGGGACTGCATGGACATCGAGACGTTCAGCAGCAAGACGGCGGAGCAGTTGTACGACGAGCTGGGGGTGCGTGACCCGGCCGATCTGTACACATTGACGATGGATCAATTGCGGGGATTGACGAGATTCGGCGAGAAGAAGGCGGCGAATCTGCTGAGCGCGCTGGAGAAGTCCAAGTCGCGGGATCTGGCCGCGTTCCTGAACGCACTTGGCATTCCGAATACCGGCAAGGCAACGGCCAAAATGCTGGCCGAACATTTTGCGGATCTGGACCAATTGATGGCAGCCGATGCCGAAACGCTGATGGGACTGCCGGACGTCGGCAACATTGTGGCGGAAAGCATAGTCGGATTTTTCCGCGATCCGCTCATGCGGGACAGCATTGCCCGGATGCGCGCTGCCGGCGTCAAGGCTGAGCCGGCCAAGGCGGAGGCAGCCGACGAAAATCATCCGCTGTTTGGCAAAACCGTTGTGCTGACCGGCACGTTGAGCCGTCTGAGCCGCGATGAAGCGGCGAAGTTGCTTCAGGCGCGCGGCGCCAAAGTATCCGGCAGCGTGTCAAGGAAAACCGACTTGGTCATCGCCGGGGAAAACGCGGGAAGCAAGCTGGCGAAAGCGCGGGAACTCGGCGTGCCGATCCTGGAAGACGAAGCCGAATTGGTCCGGTTGCTCGGGTTGGACGAGAAATAAAAAAGACTCCCCTTTGGGCAGATGTTTGACGGGTTTGTCACCCTGCTGTCCAAAGGGGAGTCTTTTTTTGGGCAAAACAGCACCGATCCTCATGAACCATGCATGGGTTGCAAAGGTTCCAATTCCGCCAAGGGGATGCTCTCCGTCATTCCCCGGCGCAGCAATTCTTCGCGCAGCAGTTCGATAAAATCCTTCTCCAGCATCAGTTTGACAGCATGTTGATAGCTCTCCAGCAAAATTTGGTCTTCCAGTCCTCGCAGCAATAGTCCCCACATCCCATTTTTTTGATTTGAAGTGTCCAAAATGGATCTGTCCGCTCCGCTCATGGGCAAATCGTCCGCAGGGAGGTCGTCAGTCAACCGGAATCACCTTCCGACAAATTTTTTGAGGTAAAATTTGTAAAGATGGTATATCATTATCTTAAAGGTTCCAATTAGGAGATTCATCCCATAATTGGTTCATTTTTATGTAATGATTTTTTGCGTTTGAACGCAAAAAAAAGATTGCCCGGGTTATAGGCAATCTATCATGGGTAATCCTGAAATCTATTTAAGTAGATTTAGAACCAGAAACTTTGCATGACATTGTCTTTGGCGTCTTTGGAAGGCTGCATTGATTGCAAGATTTTCATTTCTTGCGGGGTTAACTTCTCCGACGATTTTCCCATTGCAGCAAAATCATGCGGGGCAGATTTCCATTGCTTCACTACGTCACGCAAGCCGGAAGACCAAGTTAAACTTACCATTTTTTCACCCTCCAAAATACAAAATTGTTAATACAAATATATAATATACTAAAAAGTTAATTATGGAAAGGAAAGGATTATGAAATTTTTAAAATTGCGCAATATAGGCGTAATTGCAATGATCTCGGTGCAAATATGGTTTTTGTTTATCACTTTTAATTACCCTTATATCGGTGCGGATTTGATAAAAGAGGGCGACCGCTGGTTCGTTTATCGAAGCGACCCGAAAATCAATTCGGGGTTGCGGGTCGGGGATGAGGTCGTCATGATCGATGGACAGCCCACGGATCGTTTTTTGTCTGTGATCAGGTGGCGGACGATCGAGCAAGCCAGAACGATCCAGATTGTCAGGGAGGGCCGGGAACTGCAGGTTGACCTGACACAGGTCAACAAGTTTTCAAGACTGGATGTCGTGGCTTCAATCGGCCAGATTTTCAATTTCGTCATTGCGGCGTTTTTGTTGAAAGGCAGGTCATATGCCCAGTCAGGCAAACATTTATCCTATGTATTTTTGGGGATCGGCATTACGTTCATGGGACTGAGCGCCTCCATCAGGGGGGATGTCATCGGCAAGCTGATCATTTCAATCGGTGTCATGTCGACTCCCGTTTTGCTGTTGCATTTTTTGATCGTGTTTTTTTGGGAGAAAGGCAGGATCAGACTGCCGATTCGCCTGGTGCAATGGGCATATATCGTGCTCGGCTTGATTTCTTCCATGCACCTGCTGTTTTTCGCCAAGTCCGAAATTGCCTATTTGGTCTACCGTTACAACTATAATATGAACATTCCGTTTTTTATTGTTGCTGGTATCCTGAACCTGGCCGTATTATTTTACATCTATTTGAGACACCGAAAAATAAACCGCGATATTACGATCATCGTCAAGTCGGTCTGGATTGCTTTGTTTATCTCCTTCATCCCGCTGGCATGTTTGTCTTTTCTTCCGCAGATTCTGTTTGGACAAGCGTGGATTGACTCTTTTTATACCAGCTGGGCCGTCATGTTTTTTCCTTTGTCGTTCACCTATTTGCTGGCAACCAAAAAGTTGTACGACATTGATTTGGTCGTTCGCCGATTCTTTCTGACTTTGATGCTGGCGATTCCCCCGAGTGCGGCAATGAGTCTCGTCATCGCCTACCTGTTCCCGGTGGAAGCCGATTTCAATCATTTGACGATTGCATTTGTGCTTTGCGTCATCTTGCTGTCATTTACCCTCTACACGTTCGAATATTTGACGACGAAGCTGGAACGGATCATTTTTCCGAGAAAATACCACTTGAACGAAGCGCTAAAGAAAATTTCCAGAAATCTTGCAAATATCTCCAGTTTCCGGGAATTGAAAGATATAATTTTGGTAGACATCATCGAAACGCTGCAAATTGTCGGCGGTGCAATCGTCTTTCGCTACCAGGATTCCGTTGAAGTGATTTCGGAAGGGGTAATCGATGCTGCCGAGGTAGAACAACTCAATGAGTCGGCGATTGCCATGCACCCGGTTTACACGATCTATGCCATCAGCCGCAACGAAGAATATGTTTGCAATCTGATCCTCTCACAGAAAAAAACGAACACCCATTTTGGCTACGAGGAATTGCAATGGTTGAACCTGATCACCTCGTACTTGTCGGTCAGCATGGAAAATATCTATCTGATTCGCAAGCTGACCATGCGGCTGGAGCAGCTTGCCGCGCATCTGCCGCAGGAAACGCAATCTTCGGAGATAGCCTGGTTCCGCAAATTGATGTTTGAACTCCAGGAGAAGGAACGGGTGCGCATCGCGGCCGATCTCCATGATACAACGCTGCAGGATCTGTTTTTCCTCAAGCGGCGCTGCATATCGCTGATGGAGAAGGAACTTTGCAAGGAGGAAGGCCATGGTCTGTTGAACAGCATCATCGAATACATCGATGTGATCAACATGAATCTGCGGCAAACCTGTTTTGAGCTGCATCCCTATCTGTTGCAGGAAATCGGTTTGATCCGCACAGTGGAAAAGCTGATCGATCTGGAATCGACGACGGCCCCGTTCCAGATCGAACTTCAGACGGAGGGTATCCACTTGATTGAAGGATGCAGCCTTGAAATGAAACGCCATTTGTTCCGGATGATCCAGGAATTGCTGAACAATGCCAAAAAACATGCCAAGCCGACCCGGGTCGGATTCGGCATATCCGCCGCCGAGGGCCGCCTGAAACTGTGGTACGAAGACGATGGTGTCGGATTTGATCTAAAGAATGCCGACAAGAAAGGAAACGGTACCAATGGATTGGGATTGGAGTACATCAAAAGCAGGGTGCTGTTCCTGAACGGTCAATACGAGTTCGTGACGAGCAAGATGAACGGCTTGGTCTTCAGGGCCCAATTTCCATTGGAGGAAAGGAGAGCGGTGTCATGAAATGGGTGAAGGCGATTGTGGTCGACGATCATCCGCTGATGGCCCAGGCAACACGCCAAATGCTGGAGCGCATGGAGCGGATACAGGTTGTCGGGGTGGCGCATGACGGACAGGCCTGTCTGGATTTGGCCGAAGCCCGGCAGCCGGAACTGGTGATCCTGGACTATCAGCTTCCGGACCAGTCGGGGACACAAATCGTGGAAGCGCTGAAACGGATCGTTCCGCAAGCGCATGTGGTCATTTTTACCGGCATGGACATTGCGGATTTGATTTCTCCCATGCTGGAACTGCGGGTCAGCGGCATCATCCAGAAAGAAACGAGCGAAACGACGCTCAAGCGGATCATCGATTGCATCCTGGACGGCCAGATCGTCATGCCGCGCGAAGTGTTCTACAAGATGAAACTGTCCGCAGACAACGGGACAGCGATGTGGAATTTGAGCGAGGAAGAAGTGCTGATCATGTCCATGATGGTCAAGGGAGCCACATACGAACATATTGCGGATACCATCCATGTCAGCAAGCGATCGATCGACAACTATCTGCGAAAAATCTACGGCAAAATGGGCGTCCAAAATCGCATCCAGGCCATTGAACGGTTTGTGAAATCGCGATTTTACGATGGCCAGGGGGGGATTGCATGAAGGCGGAAGCACGTCTGGAAATGCTGCGCATGGTGGACGACTTGTTTGCGGAAGGCCCGATCCGCCAATATTTGCACACGTTCGTGGAGGAAAAGGCGGGGGAAAGCGCCATATGGTCAAATCTCGCATGGCACGTACATGCCATGATGGGCGGAAATTCCCCGTTGATCGGACGCGCAATGGCGCTTACCGAAATGCTGATGCTCGCGCTGGACATCGTGGATGATGTGCAGGATCGCGACAATGCCGAAAAACCGTGGATGAAGATGCCTGAAGCGGAAACGCTGAATGCGGTGCTGGGGATGTTTGCCGTCATCATGGCGGAATGGGGAAAAATCGGACAACCGTCCCTGCAGGTGCATTTCGCCAAATTGCTGGCACAGACGATCGAGGGGCAGCAAATCGACGTCGGCCAGACGATCCGGACGGAAGCGGACTACATGGATATGGTGCGGAAAAAATCCGGATCGTTGACAAAACTGGCTTTTTTGATGGGTTACGGGCTGATTGGCAATCTGGCTGCAGAGACGGTGGAGCAGCTGGACGATCTGGCGGAATGCATCGGGGTCATGGCCCAGATCGCTAATGACATGAACGATGTCCAAAGATATGACGTCAAAAACGACCTGTTGCTGAAAAAGCGGACGTTGCCGGTTTTGTTCATGCTCGAAGACAGCCGGGAAGAATTTCCTCCCATTGCTGACTATTATGAGGGCCGAATTACGGCAGAGACGTTCCTGCAGCACAAATTGGCATGTCTGGCGTATATCCGGGATTCGGGATGCCTGGAATATTGCCGGGTCATTCGCCAGCTGTACGCGGACGAAGCCGGGAAATTGCTCTCAGCGTTGCCTGCGGAAACGGTCTGGAAAGACAAATTGCGAGAGCTGGCGTTCGGCACTCCCGCATGAATTGCCATCCGGCGATGGCCGCCCGTTCAAAAACGGTGGCGAAGCTGTTTCCATTGAACGTGTTGTTGAAGCGGGTCAGTTCCGCAGCCTATAGCGTGAAACCGTTGAACGCTCAATCAGGCGGAATTCAAGCTCCCGGTTTTCGGGGGCTTGCGTTTTTTTCATGATTTGATCGTGTGCGATCTGAAAAGCGAGACTTCCCATCGTAAACAGTTGGTTATCTATCGTGGTGAGATCGAACATTTTGGCGATTGGTTGATTGTCGAATCCGATGATGGCCAGGTCGTGAGGAATTTCAATCCGTTTTTTTCCAGCCTCTATAATGATGCCGGCCGCTACCTGGTCGCTTGTCACCATGAGCGCGGTAGGCCTCTCGTTCATCTCCAGTATTTTATGGACGACTCCGACGCCGTCTTCAATGTTTAAACATTGATAAAAGATCCATTCTTCTCTTAAGGGCTCCTGGATCGCTTTGAGCGTATCTTTGTAAGCCCGGATGCGTTTTAGACTGTTGACGCTGTTGGCTCGCCCGAGGCAAATGCCGATCCTTGTATGCCCTCTGTCGATCAAATACTGCATGCCCATCCGGAAACTGCTGTAATGGTCGAGATAGACGGAAGAGATCGTTGGCTTTCCGGCATCTTCACATGCGACCAGGGGGCCAAATTTGCTGTAAGGCTCGATTTGTTCCCACTGCAAAATTTTCGAACAAACGATAATCGCATCGACTTGCTTCATTTTGAGCATGTCCAATGCTTTTAATTCCTCATTCGGGTCGTAATTGGTTTGACACAACATCAATTGATAATTCGCGTTTAAGGCTTCACTTGAAATGCCTTCGAGCAGTTTGGAAAAATATGCGTGGTTAATGAACGGCAGAATAACCCCGACGATATTGGTTTTTCCCTTGCTCAGATGGATAGCATTCAAATTTTTGGAATAGTTTAAACATTCTACGGCATCTAGCACAGCTTTTCGTTTGGCATCGCTTACATAAGGATGGTTGTTAAGCACCCTCGAAACGGTCGCCGGAGAAACACTGGCCATTTTTGCGATTTGCTTGATGTTCGCCATGGTTATCCTATTCCTTTCGCTTCGCTCTTTCTTTGTTGTGGTCATTTACTAAGGATTTCAGACTTGAACCTTCCCCGCAAATCTTTTTTTGTTGATTCAAAAAAATTTTTAAAAACCATGTTGACATGAAACGCGTTTCACAACTTAAACTGATTTCACAAGAACATTATACAACATAGGAGGTTGTAAACCGTTATCAAAACAGATATTATAGTGCTCCGTAGCGACGGTTGAAATGGAGGAACAGCCAGGTTTCACATTCAATTAAATGCAAATAACTTCATCTAAATCAAATAATAGGAAAAACAATTATTTCCAAGGGGTGGTTGGGGTAAAAATTTGATCCCGGCCCAGAAACGCGACGAAGCGCTCAGACAGATGAGAATCGTGGATCGAGAAGAGATTGGTGCCGCGCGGAAATGCGTTGCCGGGCGATCCACGCTGGTCGGAGCAACTGAAATACGAAAGGGTTAAACACAAGCGACTGGAAACCGGTTTACAGGAAACGGGGTTTACGAAATCCCATCATCACGCATATCGGTATCATTCCGGGCGTTTTCGGACGTATTTTCCATGAATGCAGATGCAAACCGGTTTCCTGCTATACTTCATTTAGCTGTTTAGATCAGGAAAAGAGATGTCATGGTATGAAAAAAACAGCAACGATTCAGGATGTGGCCAAGCTGGCGGGTGTATCGAAGTCTACCGTTTCGAAGTATCTCAACGAGAATCAGCACGTCTCGGCCGAAACGCGAAAACGGATTGGGCAAGCCATTAAAGAGCTCGGATTTAAACCGAATAGTTTGGCTCGCGGACTGGCGTTCAAAGCAACCGGTTTGATCGGACTTGTGATTTCTGATTTTGACAATCTTTTCAATATGGAATTGATCAAATCGATCGATGCCGAAGCGGAAAAGTTCGGTTACAATATCGTACTGGTCTGCACCCGCGACGATGCCGACAGTGAAATGATCATGCCCGAAATATTGGCGGAGAAATACAAGCATCTGGACGGCATCATCTTGACCAATGCCAGGGAAAACGGAATCGAAATCTCCAAAATTGCGGAGAATTTTGAGCACTTGGTTCTGGTTCATCGGCATACTCCTGCTTGTTCCACCGATTATGCCGTTGTTGACGGTTATGTGGGAGGGCGGTTGGCTGCCGAGTATTTGATCGGTCTGGGGCATCGCAAATTAGCCATGATTTCCGGACCGCGGACGATTTATCAGTTTAAGGAACGCGTGCGGGGCTTCCAGGATGTGCTGCGCGAACATGGCTTATCCGAACAGGGCGTGGTGGTGGATGTGGGGCAGCACATGATCGAAGGTTACCGGGCTGCGGAAAAGCTGGTGTTGGAACATTCGATAACGGCTATTTTCGCCGGTTCGGATTTCCTCGCCTACGGCGTATTGGATGCCGCCCGCAACTATGGTTGGAAGATACCGGATCAAATCTCTCTGATCGGCTTTGACAACCTTTTTTTCTCCAGACTGGTGCAGGTTCCGCTGACCACCATCGATGCTCGTATTGAGGAATTGGGCAAGCTCGCGGTGAGGAGGCTCGTGGAAAAAATTCAAGGGCACAGACCTGGCGTAGAGCAAATGGTATTACGCCCGTCATTGGTGGTTCGCGATTCATGCAAAATGTTGAAACATGGTTAAGGATAGAAGGGGGAGAACAATGGCGGAAGTTGCGTTAAGCGTGGACGAACATGGGGTAGGAATCATCGAAATGGATCGCGCACCGGCCAAAAACGCATTGAATCGAAGCATGATGAGCCAATTGGACGCCATCCTTCATGACATCCATCAAAGAAAGCCGGAAGTGAAAGCGCTTATTATCCGCTCCAAGTACGCCGAGTTTTTCTCGGCGGGCGGCGATATCAAAGAATGGTACGCCTATGACACGATCGAGGCTTACCAAGAGGGGTATCGGGGCGGCAAAATATTCGCCGCTTTGGAGGAATTGCCCGTGGTAACCATCGCTGCCATCAGCGGAACCTGCTTGGGAGGGGGCTGTGAGCTGGCATTGTCATGCGATATTCGGATTTGCACGCCGGATGCTACTTTTGGCCAGCCTGAAATTTTGCTGGGGAACGGGCCGAGTTGGGGCGGCTATTACCGGCTTGCGCGAACAGTTGGGATCGCTGCTGCCAAAGAAATGATCTTACTGGGGGATACGTACACCGCGGCGGAAGCGCACAGATTGGGTTTGGTCAACCGGGTAGTTCCGACCTATGAAGAATTATTAAAAACGGCTTATGTAACAGCCAGAAAAGCAGCCCTGAACGCGGATACGGCGGCTGTCTCCAAATTGGTGCTGAATCGCATTCAGCAGGATACGGTTTCAACCAATTTCTTGATTGATGCCCACAGTGCGGCTTATTTTGCCGGGACGGAAACCTCCAAAACCCGAAAGCAAGCATTCATGGAAAAACGTTTGAAAGAATTGTTGGAAATCAGGTGATCACACATGCAATCGAAAGTGATGAGTTTGGAGCAAGCCGTCGGCTTGGTACGGAATCAGGATACAGTGACGATCTGCGCATCTTCCGGTGTTCTGGTTCCGGACAAAATATTGGAGGCGCTCGGAAAGCGATACCAGGAAACCAGGGAACCGGCCAATCTGACCGTCGTATTGCCGATTGCGATAGGGGACAGCTTCGGGCTCGCGGGACTCGAGCATTTGGCACATGAAGGCATGATCAAAAGGCTCATCGGGGGTTCCTATACCGTGGGAAGCCGAGACAGGAAGCCGAAAATCAATCAGATGATCTTTGAAAATCAGATAGAAGCCTATAACTTGCCGCAAGGCGTATTGATGCATCTGCATCGCGATATTGCGGCCAAGAAACCGGGTGTCATTACCAAAGTCGGCATGGGCAGCTTCGTCGATCCCCATTATGGAGGCGGGAAATTAAACGAGCGCACCAAGGAAGATTTGGTCAGACACATCGAGATCGATGGCGAGGACTGGCTGTTCTACAAAGCGTTCCCGATCCAGGTCGCCATCATCAGGGCAACAACGGCGGATGAATTCGGCAATCTCTCCATGGAACATGAAGCCGCTTATCTTGGCGTTCTTCACCAGGCTTTGGCAGCCCATAACAGCGGGGGGATCGTCATCGCCCAGGTTGAACGCATTGCGAAAGGTGGATCGCTTCCACTTCAACAGGTGAAAGTGCCCGGCATGCTGGTTGACGCCGTGGTAGTCGCCCAAGGGCAGCAGCAGTGTTCGCTCACCGTTTACGATCCCGCCCTAAGCGGAGAGATCAAAGCGCCTCTGGATCAAATCATCAAACCGGATACGGCTTTGGACGCCAAAAAAATCATTGCGAAAAGGGCCATCAAGGAGTTTCAACAAGGCTGGTCAATCAATATCGGATACGGTACGGCTGACATTATTCCTGAAACCGCATACAAAGAAGGGTTGGAGGGTCAATATACCTTTTTAATCGAACAAGGAACGATAGGAGGCGTAGCGGTTCCGGGCAATCGCTTCGGGGTCATGTGGAATGCAACGGCCATGCTGGATTCGCCGTCGATGTTCGATTTGCTTGATGGCGGCGGGTTTGATCTCACCTGTTTGGCTTCTGCGCTGATTGATCAGAACGGATCGGTTACGGTGCATCAATTGCCCGGCATGCTGCCAGGATGCGGCGGATTCCTCAACATTATCGAGAATGTAAAGCGCATCATTTTTTGCGGAACCTTCACTTCCGGGGGCTTGCAGGCGGCTGCCGCCGATGGAGGGCTGCAAATCGTACGGGAAGGAACCATCAAGAAGTTTGTGAAACAAATCGATGCCCCGACCTTTAATGCCCGAAGAGGTTTGGAGAAGCAGAAGGAAGTTAAATACATCACGGAACGCGCAGTATTCCACTTAACCGAAGCAGGGCTGGAATTGGTTGAAATTGCGCCAGGTATCGATCTCGAAAGGGACATTTTGCAGCATATGGAGTTTGTCCCCATCATCAATCAGCCCCGGATCATGGACCGGACAATCTTTGAAATAAAATCATGAAACCAATAAAATCATGAAACCGAATCGGGAGGAAACAGCGCCATGAAACCAAATGTGTTCGAATTGCTTCACACGACGAAAATCATTCATGGACAAGGCTCACTGCAAAGGATGGCAGAAAGGCTGAAAGCAAACCAATTCAAGACGTCGCTGATCGTCACCGATGCCATGCTGGTCAAAGCGGGCCTGGTAGATAAAATCGTCGATGCCTTGAACAAACAGGAAATCCGTTCTGTCGTATATCCCAAAGTCGAACCGAACCCAACGGCGGAATCCGTTGACGAAGGAGCCCAGTGGGTGAAAGAGCATCAAATCGACAACATCATCGCTTTGGGCGGCGGAAGTTCCATCGATTGCGCGAAAGGCATTGCCATCCTGGCTGAAAACGGCGGCGCTATTCGGGATTATGAAGGCTTTAACACCTGGTCCAAAGAGAAAATGTTTCTTACGGCTATTCCGACAACCGTCGGCACCGGCTCTGAAGTCACGTTCGGCGCGGTGATTACGGATAAGGCCAGAAAGCTGAAGATGATCATCGCGGGTGAAGACCTGAGTCCCAAACTGGCCGTTCTCGAACCCGACCTGGTGGCCAAACTGCCGTCACAGGTAACGGCCGCAACCGGCATGGATGCGCTTACTCAGGCTATTGAAGGCTACATTTCGTCCAACGCGACTCCAATCACCGACGCTCTCAATATTTACGCGGTCAAGGCCATTTCGCAATCGTTGCGGGCTGCGGTATGGAGCAATGACTACGACGCGCTGGCCACCATGCAAATTTCGGCGACGATCGCCGGCATCGGATTCATTAACGGGGGGCTGGGGATCGTGCACGCGATGTCCAATACGATCGGCGGAATTTATGGCACCCCGCACGGCATTACCAACGCGGTTCTTCTTCCCTACGGCATGGAGTACAACCTGCCGACCAATCTGCGGAAATTCGCCGATATCGCACAAGCCATGGGTGAGAACATCGAAGGTCTATCGCTCAGGGACGCCGCTGAGAAAGCAATTGATGCGGTCAAACGGCTTTCCAAAGACTTGGGCATTCCGGAGAAATTGTCGGATTTGGGCGTGACGGATGAACACATCGATCTGATGTCCGAATTGGCGCTCGATACACCGGACATTAAATCGAACCCCCGTCACTATTCCAAGCAAACTGTTGCCGAACTGTATTACAAGGCGCTTTAAAAGTCCGGTGATTTAAGTCAGTTTTAGCCGTCTAACTGACATGAAAAATGAGGAAACAAACTTAACCACCGCTGATATGAGCAGGCTTGATACCGCCTCCGTCATCACGGATTTCGGTTT
>Ga0310838_1000516_pt1 | contig 32640 bp, 27 predicted proteins | sample SM_ome_6_FD_202241 | JGI IMG/M metagenome (GOLD analysis project Ga0310838, IMG submission 202241) | Sorghum-adapted microbial communities enriched on stacked mutant (SM) sorghum from Joint BioEnergy Institute, Emeryville, California... ...
TCTGGTCTTCAAAGGTGATCGTGGTGAAAGGCAGGGCCGGATCTCTAGGCGGTTGTTCGCCGCCGCCGGAGCTGTCTGTTTCTGTGATGCGAATATCTCCAATGTAATAAGGAACCGCAGCGCCTGCAGCGTTGGAGTTAATGCGCAGCGCTCGATCCGCGCTCGTATCTACGGTGAATTCCTTCGTCAACGTCACCGCTTGCCCTGCGACATAGTCCGTCTCGGCATAGTTGCCATAGCTGTCTACGGTTTGGAGCGCGGCTTTCGCGTCGGCTGGCAAACTAACGTCAGCGTCTACGTAAATCGTCACGTGTGCCGTATAGGTCTTACCGTTCGTGAGGCCCATGTCGCTAAACCGAAAATCAGCAGCGTCCCAGTTGTTGACCCGATTGCTAACATAAAGGGCACCTCCGTCCTCGTTGCCGTTAAACACCTTGCCGGATACCTTTGTCAGGGTCGCGCCCCCCGATTGAACCGCTTTGCCAATTCCACTCGCGAAGTCCTCATGATACACCGTCACCGTGCCGTCCGAAGCCGAGGTTTCGGCCTTCGTGACCTTGGCCGGCCATCCTGCAGGCAGCAGTAAAACAGCGGCGATCAGCAGCATGAAGATACGTTTCATCGTTTGATTCATTGACTCACTCCCCTTTGTCTTGGAATAGTTTTGTTAAGCGCTTTCATTTTTTATTGGAAGGCTCCTCCTTTCCTGCCACAAATCATACCATCCCGCCGGCAGCCTCGGCTTTCTCGAAATTAAAGAACTTTGCTTGGTTATTTTGGGAGCTGAAGTTTAGGACTTCATTCTCTCCGTTTTTCCACGTCCATTTGCACCCTTGGTGGTATAATCATTTTATAAATTAAGAAATGGAGGGTGATTGAGGTTGATTTCGACGCTTATCGTGGACGATGAAAGCCTGGTCAGAAAAGGCCTGGAGTCAACTATTCCTTGGAGTCAATTCGATATACGGATCGTTGGAGAAGCAAACAACGGGAACGCGGCTCTTGAGCTCATGAGACTCCATTCGGTGGATCTGCTCATAACAGATTTGATCATGCCGGTCATGGATGGCTTTGAGCTGATGGATGCCGTTCGTACGCAATTCCCTCATACCTGGATCGTCGTTCTGACCTGCCATCAAGACTTTGATTACATCCAGAAAGCGATGAGAGCCGGTGCAATCGACTATATCGTCAAAACGCAGCTTGAAGACGATAAATTAGAAAATACCCTCTCCAGAGTCGTAAGCCGGATCAAATCAGGCCAAGCGGCCACTCCTGTGCGCGCGAATCAATATTGTGGGACGCTCCTTCTTGACACGAAAAAAAGACCTGATCTGAAGCAAGTTGCGGCAACCGTATTGCGAGATGTGCTTTGGATGACGGCTGGCGACGATGCCATCTATGTCCCTCCCCATGCCAACTTCGACAAACACGATGAGATGTATGAGTTCATTAAAGGTGAAGACGGATGGGCGATGATCGATATTCGGAACAGCCATTCCGTTTCGGCCCCCTCGCTGGTGAAACTATTGCCAGCTTTCACGGCTAAATTTCGGTTTTATGAGTACGATCCCTCTATATCTTTGTATGAATTTAGTTACACGGATTTGGTAAATCTGGCGAGGGTTGAAATGGAAGATCAGGCTCGACTTGAGGAAGAGGTTTGGCAAACCTGCGGTTTACTGCTCGAGGATCGCCAATACAGTGAAATGAAGAACAAATGGTTATCCCACAAGATCCCACCTGAACATTTGAAAAGATTGGCCGAGCGGATGATGGTAGGCTGGAATCGGATCATGCGATCTCCGTTGTTTGAATCTGTGGTGCTGCAGGTCCGTCAAGTTGATTACTGGAACAAGTTTGAGCAGCTTCTGGATGGCTTCCGGAAGGACGTGATTCGGTTTTGCGGAAAGTTCGCTTATTCCTTTGAGATTTTAGGAAGAATGGTTCAAATTCTTGATTACATGCATTCGACCCATTCCTTTGCGCTGAATCGTGATCAGATTTCTGCCAAGTTTTATATGAGTACCGGTTATTTCAGTCAGTGTTTTCGCGATATCGTAGGCACCTCATACAGTGATTACATGAAAAAACTGCAAATCGAAAAATCGATGGAGCTCTTACGGGACACGAATTACCCCGTCTATTGGATTTCAGAGCAGGTAGGTTATAACGATGAAAAGTACTTTAGTAAAGTTTTTCGTAACTATACGGGATTAACTCCGGTGAAGTATCGAAAACAGATAGGTAAGGAAAGCTAATGAGAATCGTAGATTTTATCAAGAGTCGGTTTTCCTCGTTAAAAATGAGGTTGGGCGTTATTTTAATCGCGAGTTCATTACTTCCTCTCCTGCTTCTTGGCATGGCAACGTTCTTTTCAATTCAGTCCATCTTTCAATTGAAGATCGAAGGAGGGATCAGAAATACCTTATCGCAAACGCGAATTGGCTTTGAAAATATGTTAAGTAATATGGAATACGCCTCGGAACAATTGACGTTTGAGGGAAATATCGGAGAGAAGATGTACAAGCTGCTGAATACCGAAAGTATATTCGACCAAATGCAAATCGACAAGGAAATTGAGCAGAACATCAATCTTGTGAACTTTACGAATCCCTACCTAGGCGTCATGTTTTATTGCTTTTCGGATACAGGCCAAATCAAATTTCAAAACGCAGCCATCAAAACGGATTTCACGATTGAGGGGCGAGAACCATTCGGCAATATCAAAGGCTCCACTTTCTATGGACCGCATACGACGGCGCATAATTATAGAGACAATGTGGTCTTTTCCTTGTTAAGACCGATTTATGCCTCCGGGTTGGATGGCGAACGCATCTATATCTACATCGAAACCAATCTGAAATTGTTGGAAGACCTGTTTAATCGGGAGCAATACGGCATGGAAGCCAATTATATTGTTCTAAATCAGAACAACGAAGTCGTTTTAAGCGACTTGCCGGAGCAGTTTCCCATTGGAAAGCAAGATCCGCTCCGATCAACAGGTGATAGGTTCTTTATTTTTACAGATAAAAGTGATCAGGGCTGGAGTATTGCGGTCGCTATCAAACGAACCCAATTTTACAAGGAATTTTATGATTGGTTATTGGAATATGGCCTCATTGTGGTGATTTGTTTGCTGGCAAGTAATCTATTAGCCGTGCTGATCTGGAAAAATGTGTACCTTCCTCTTGTCAAAATACAACGCAACATTGCTTCTTTATCAAAAAACAACTTACACTACCCTATTCGACCCCTTGGAATTCGGGAGTTTGATTCTGTTCTCAACGAGTTTCAACGCGCAAGAAACAAAATTGTAGATTTAATGCATGAAGTTGAACAGAATGAACGAACCAAGGCACAGGTGGAAGTCGAAAAATTACTGTATCAAATTAACCCGCACTTTATTTACAACACCTTAAATAGTATTCAATGGCTTGCCCGGATGGAAGGTCAAACAAAAGTCGTTTCGCTGGTGTCCATATTTTCGCGCCTGCTCCATTACAATTTGGGCAAGGAAGGAGATACCGTCCCTTTAGCTAAAGAACTAGAGGCTTTAAAAGATTACATATCGTTACAATCGATCCGATACAACCATAGTTTTCTGGTTGAGTTTTCAATCGATGATCGGTTATTGGACGTCAAGGTACCCCGTTTTATCTTGCAGCCCCTCGCCGAGAATGCCTTGTATCACGGAATTGGGGTGGACTACCAAAATGGTGTAATTGAAGTATTTATTCAGCAAATTCAATCCGAGATGGTCATACAGGTGAGGGATAACGGAGCGGGCATGACCCCAGAGGAATTAAGAAGACTGATGGATGCAAAATCAAACGAGCAGAGAAAGACTGGACTAGGGATCGGATTGAATTATGTGTACCGTGTCCTCAAAGCTCATTACGGCGAGAATTGTTCCTTTGCGATAGACAGCCAGGTTGGGGAAGGAACAACGATCACGATCCGTATCCAATTGGCCCCGTAAAGGGGGAAGAACGTCACTGAAAGTATGAATTTGGTCAGACCCTCTGCTATGATATCCAAAGCCCGGATGGATCTCTCACTAATACTGACCGTTTCCTCTCATAATCGAATTTAATTGTAACTTATAATTTGATTTGAAAGCGCTTCTCATTATGTTAATCGAAGGGGGAATCAGCCTGTGAAGGTGAAGACAACGGTCACAGCGGTTATCTTGATCATCAGTATGATGATGGTTCTGGTCGGTTGCAACGAGTCAGACACAGAAAGTAATTCCTCTGCTCCACAACCCAATTCCCAGAAGGAATTAGGGGGACCTTATGATGCATACGATGAGCCGATTACGCTCAACATCGCTAAGAGCATCAGCACACAAAACACGAATCTTCCATCTGGGGATACGGTCGAAGACAACGAGTATTATCGTTTCATTCAAAAGAAATTAAATATCATCGTCAAACATGAGTGGCAGACGGAAACCAGCGAGGCGTACGATCAGAAAATGGGGTTAGCCATTAGCTCCAGAGATTTGCCTGACGCTTTCGTTGTTAACGAACAGCAGCTTAAACAATTGGTCGAGGCTGATTTAATTGCGGACCTTACGGAAGTGTATGAGAAAACGGCAAGCCCTCTCATCAAGAAGTACTACGAATCTTACGACGATCGGGTTCTCAGTAGGGCTACTTTTGACGGTAAGCTCATGGCGATTCCGTCTACAAATATTGGCGGCGAGTTTAATTTAACCTGGATTCGTCAGGATTGGCTCGACAAATTGGGTTTACAGCCTCCCAAAACAGTGGATGACCTCGTTGCAATTGCGGAGGCATTTGTGAAGAATGATCCGGATGGAAACGGGGTTGCTGATACTATTGGGATCACCGGCGTTCCGGATCTGGCGGGCTATAACGTGACGCATGGTTTCGACCCGATTTTTGGGGCGTATAACGCGTTCAAAGGATTATGGCTGCAAGATGAATCAGGTAACGTGAAGTATAGCTCTACCCTCCCGGAAATGAAGACGGCGCTGAGTAAATTGCGCGATATGTATGCATCGGGCATTATCGACAAAGAATTTGCCATCCGGAAAGACACCAACGAATTGGTTGCGGGGAATAAAGTAGGTATTGTTTTCGGTCCTTGGTGGATTCCGTATGCCCCGCTTTCCGACTCGGTGAAGAATGATACCAAAGCGGAATGGCGAGCCTTTCAGCTGCCGTTGGGTGAAAACGGAAAATACAATGTGTATGGTCAAAACCCGACGGGCCGCTATCTTGTGGTCAGCAAGGATTACCAGCATCCAGAAGCGGTCATGAAGGTGTTTAACGTACAAACGGATGGTATTCGTAAGCTCGATCCGGAGTCGAAAGACCTGTATGTTGGATTGAACGTAAACTGGACGATTTGGCCGCTGTCGATCACGGTTGATTACGAGGATGTCGTATACCGCGGTTACCTGCAGTTGAAGGAAGCCTGGGATAAGCAGGATCCGTCGATCCTGACCGATGAAGAGTTAAAAGCGGAGTACGAGAATGTAAGGAAAAATGAAGAAAACCCGAAGAAAGACATCGCAGCGTGGGCGGATGCGACTGCTAGACTTGAGGCACCTGCGGCTCTTGCACCTGAGAACCTGAATTATGTACGTAATGTGTTTTTCGGAGTCACACCAACGATGGAGCAGAAATGGGCCATTTTATCGAAGATGGAGAACGAAACCCTCCTGAAAATCGTTTTGGGCGAGGAATCGCTAGATGCGTTCGATCGATTCACCAGCGAATGGGCTAGTCTCGGCGGGGACCAAATTATCCAGGAAATTGAAGAAACGATTCAAGAATAATCGCACCGTAGGGGACAACATCTCGAAGGAAGGTCGGATAAAGAATGAGGCATCGAAGCGATATTTTGAATTACCATCTGATGCTGCTGCCTGGAGTTATTTTGCTCATTATTTTTAGCATCGTCCCCATTCTCGGCAACGTAATCGCCTTTCAGAGGTTTGTTCCGGGGAAAGATATTTTGAAGCAGCAATGGGTCGGTTTAGATAACTTCATCTTCATGCTGCAAATTCCAGACAGCAAGCAAGTGTTTTGGAATACGATTGCTATCGCATCTATGAAAATGGTTCTGGGCATTCTCGTCCCTCTAGTATTTTCATTATTATTGCATGAAGTTCGTGTAGGGTGGTTCAAGCAAACCGTACAGAGCCTTGTCTATCTCCCCCATTTTATGTCATGGGTGATTCTGTCCGGCATTCTTGTCATGATTTTGTCCCTAGACGGTATTGTCAATCAAATTTTGATTCTATTCGGCCTGGATCCCATTATGTTTCTTGCTAGCAACAAGTGGTTCCGCCATATCATCGTATGGAGTGATGTGTGGAAGGAGTTTGGTTTCAGTACGATCGTGTACCTGGCAGCGTTAACTGGAGTGAATCCAGCGCTTTATGAAGCTGCCGAAATGGATGGAGCGAGTCGTTGGGGTAAACTCGTCCATATCACGTTGCCGGGGATCGTTCCCACCATCGTACTCATGTTGACATTGAGCATGGGGAATATCTTAAACGCCGGGTTTGAACAGATCATCAACCTCTACAATCCGATCGTGTACGAGACCGGCGACGTCATTGATACCTATGTTTATCGTATTGGTCTCGTCCAGATGCAATACGGATTGGCTACCGCAGTAGGGCTGCTCAAATCGGTTGTAGCCTTGATCTTGATTGCAGCATCCTACCGATTGGCTTATCGATACGCTAACTATCGAATTTTCTAACGGGAAGGAAGGTTTGTATGGTACGATCCCAAACATTGCCCTCAAGAATGGTGGACCTGTTGATTGTGTTGGTTCTGACCGTCTCTTCCCTCGCGTGCTTGTACCCGATTTGGTACACGATCATGCTTTCTTTCAGTGATCAGGCGGCCGCAAATGCCGGCAGGGTGTGGTTGTGGCCAGTCGGATTTAATCTGGGTTCGTATCAGATTATTTTGGAAGACGCTCAGTTTTTTAAATCCTTCGGTATTTCATTAGAGCGTGTCTTGCTTGGGGGAGCCATTCAATTCATACTCACGGTGATGATGGCCTATCCGCTGTCCAAGGAAAAGGATCAGTTTCCAGGCAAGATGTACTACGTGTGGTTTCTAATCTTCTGCATGTTGTTCTCGGGCGGACTAATTCCTACCTATCTGACCGTCACGAATCTGGGTTTGCAGAATAGTATCTGGGCACTGGTGTTGCCTGGTGCCGTACCTATATTTAACGTCATCCTCCTCATGAATTTTTTTCGGAATTTACCGAAAGAACTGAGCGAAGCTGCGGTTGTCGACGGAGCCGGTCCATGGTATGTGATGCTGCGCATGTATGTCCCGCTCTCCTTGCCAGCGCTAGCGACGGTGACCTTGTTTAGCGTGGTAGGGCACTGGAACTCCTTTTTTGACGGGCTGATTTACATGAGCAAACCAGAATACTACCCGTTGCAAACCTATATCCAGCAACTAGTGGTTCGGACTGATCCGCAGTTTATGCAAAATTTAACGTCAGAAGAACTCATTCAAATGATGAAGGTATCGAATAAAACATTAAACTCCGCAAAGTTAGTCGTCGCTATGATACCGCTGATTCTTTTATATCCGTTTCTTCAAAGGTTTTTTATCCATGGCCTGGTGCTGGGATCGGTAAAGGAATAAATTGCTCAACAAAAGGAGATTACACCATGGACTGGTTAACGTTTAGATGGAAAAGATGGACGGTTGTATACGGCCGGTATGAAGGTGTCGAAGCGTATGCCGTTAACGAGATCGCCAGTGTCATTCAGCGCCACGTTCCTTATATTGTGGTCTTGCGTCCGGATAACGTAACCGAAGAGCTTCTCAAAGGCACCAATGTATTGTTGATTGGAACCAATCACTCCAATGCTTACATCCGAAAACTGATCGCGGAGGGACACTTCGAGCCCAATATAAACAAGGAAGGATACACGATTAAGGTAATGCAGAGCCCGTTCGATTCAAATTACAAAATCGCCGTGATCGGAGGAGCAGATGAGAATGGGGCGTTATACGGTGTAAGAGACTTTGAACATTATTACGTAGCGCCAACCAAGTACCGCGGTGAATATTACAACAAGCGCCACGAAGTGTTCCTAGACGAAATGCCGGATATCGAGATATTGGCCTCCCCTTTGATCGAGCACAGGGGGTTATGGACCTGGGGGCACGCCATCTATGATTACAAGCATTACATTGATAATATGAGCCGCTGGAAAATGAACACCCTAACCATTTGGAACGATTTTGCTCCAGTCAATATAAGGGAAGTCGTGAACTACGCTCACAGTCGCGGCGTACAGGTTCTGTTCGGATATTCCTGGTGTTGGGGGGAAGAGGTCAATCCGAAAGACCCGGAACAGGTGGAATACTGGCAGAAGCGGGTTCTAGAAATTTACGAGACGCAATATCAGCCGGTTCACCCAGATGGAATTTACTTTCAAATTTTCACGGAATTTCAAGGAAGCACGATGCTGGACGGCGAATCGACGGCTAAGCTTGCCGTTGAATGGGTGAATCGTGTAGCTGCGCCGTTGCTCGACCGTTATCCGGGCTTGTGGGTGCAGTTCGGGTTACACGGCACTGGCGTGATCAACGACCTCGACATGATTTCGAAGGTTGACAAACGGTTGGCCATCGTATGGGAGGATATCGGCAGCTTTCCGTTTCACTACGTCCCGTCGAAGACGGAAGAGGTTGAGGAGACCCTCGCTCTTTGTGATCGGATTGTCAGTCTTCGAGGGGATGAAGAAGATTTTGGTGTAATCATCAAAAGTATGCCTACTTTACATTGGCCGTCCTTCGAGCATCAAAGAGGTCCGTTTGTACTTGGAGAAAGTCACCCCCGGTTTATCCGGGACAGAGCGAGGGCAAAGGAAGACTTGTGGCTCTATAAACAAACATATTGGGTGAAGAACCTGGAGTATGTCATGCGTACAATGAGATCCATCGCCAATGGCCGGGCGTTCCGGAAATGTGTGATGGGTTTGCTGGAAGATGGACTATGGGAGGACCGCACATGGCTTGCGGGTGCATTGCTTGCCGAGGCGATGTGGAACCCGTTGGAGTCGCCTGACGAATTGTTAAGAAAAGTGATGCTTACCGGCGAGGCAGCTTTCGCCTAAACCATCGTAAGAACGGGGAGTTTCCATGAATACACTGTCGTTGTTTGAGCGTATTTACAAAGGTTTAGTGGTATCCTGTCAGGCACTTGAAAGCGAACCTCTTTACGGTACGGAGATGATGGCCAAAATGGCCAAGGCGGCCGAGAGAGGAGGGGCTGTGGCCATCCGGGCTAATAGTGTCAGGGATATCACCGAGATCAAGAAAGTCACCGATCTGCCGATGATCGGTATCATCAAAAGAGATTACAGCGATAGCGAGGTTTACATTACACCTACGTTGCGGGAAGTGCAAGAACTGATGGAAACGGGGGTTGACCTTATCGCGTTGGATGCAACACGGCGCCCCCGTCCCAACGGGGGAACGGTGGAGTCGTTAGTTCGGTTTATGAAAGAACGGGGCCAGCTTGTGATGGCCGATATATCGACAATAGAGGAAGGGCTGTATGCAGCTTCCTTAGGCGTAGACTGCGTATCCACCACCTTGTCCGGTTATACACCATATTCGCCTCAGCATGACGAACCCGACTATACTTTGGTCAGAGAAGCGGTGAAGCAACTACAAATTCCGGTGATTGCGGAGGGGAAAATTCGGACCCCTTCCCAGGCAGCCCAAATGGTCGCGATGGGTGCTCATGCCGTTGTAGTTGGTTCCGCAATTACTCGTCCCCAAGTCATTACAGGGTGGTACACCGAAGAAATCAGAAAGGTTGCGAGCTCTCTGGATTCGGGAGAAAGGGCGGCTCCCTTATGAATTTCATTGGCATCGATATCGGGGGCACTTCAATCAAAGGCCTCGTCGTGAACAGATATGGGGATGTGTTAAATGAATACCAAGTAAATACAGAGGCGAACAAGGGGAATGGCCGAATTGCCCATCATTTGGAAACGGTGATCCGGCGACTGTTCGATTCTTCCTTGGAGATCGCAGGTATCGGAATAGGTACGGCTGGACGGGTTAACACGGATTCGGGTTGTGTATTATACGCGACGGATAATTTACCGGGCTGGCAAGGTATTGATCTGAGGAAAACCTACGAAGAGAAGTTTGGCCTGCCTATTGTGGTGGATAATGACGCCAACACAGCGCTCGTTGGAGAAGCGTGGATCGGCGCTGGTGCCGGCTTGTCCGACCTGACCATGCTGACGCTTGGTACGGGGGTTGGAGGTGCCAATATGATCGGCAGCCGATTATATCGGGGCGTTCATTGGCACGGCGGCGAATGGGGGCATGTTGTGTTCATCCCTCACGGCCGACCTTGTAATTGCGGTAGGGAAGGGTGCGCCGAGCAATACCTGTCCGGAACCGCGTTAGTCCGATTGGCACAAGAGGCGACCCAGCGGGTCTACGTATCAGGAAGGGAGGTTTTTGACGATTACCAACGGGGCGATAAAGCAATCGCCGCCGTGATACAGGAGTTTGTTGAACATTTGGCCATCTTCATTCAAAACATTCATATGGGACTTGACCCAAGCGCAATTCTCGTTGGCGGAGGAGTTGTCGAAGCAAAGGCCCTATGGTGGTCTTCCTTGCAGCACCGGCTGGCTGAACTGGTTCCAAGCCTGGATGTCCGTCCTGCTTCACTTGGCAATAAAGCGGGGGCGATGGGGGCGGCCAAATTGGTGATGGATGCGCTACTGTTAAAGCGTTAACCATCGAGGTGAATTCAGTTCACGTCCTGCTACTCATTTTTATCTTTTAACACCTTCTAAATAGAAAGGGTGCTGGCCTTTATGAAATTGAGGAAAAGTTGGGTATTCAGTTTTATGGTTGCTTTCTTATTAACTACACCGTATAACTCGGTGCAAGCAAAATCGGTGGGAACTGATACAACGGTTCTGCAATCGGTTGATGGGAATCCAGTGGAAGCGGAAAGTGTAAGCGATACCCATCCAGCTGAGGTCGACATGAACCAGATGAATTTTAGTAATCTCGCGGCAGGTCTCCCATATGAATGGTCCGAGGCGCCAGAGGCATCTCATCCTGATGTGGGGTATAAGCTGACGGATGGCCAGTATGGCCAATTAGATCTGAATGATCCAGCATGGGTGGGGCATTTGCGTGGAAAGACACGCGAAGTTGTGTTTGATCTTGGGGAGGATAAGTCGATTGGAAAGATTACGGCTCACTTTCTGCAAGACTATCCTGCGAACTCAATCCTCGTGCCGTTATCGGTATCGATGTATGTTTCCGACGACAAGGAACATTGGGGGCTGCTCAACCATTACGCAACTCAGCTTCTCTGGGGAGGAGGACCGCCCAGACAGGAAATGTTCGAGTGGGATGGCAGCCGTGATGGAATCAAGGCCGCAAATACGGATGGACATTTGGCTTATGCCCGTTATGTGAAGGTCACCTTCTTCATGCATCCCATCTATTGGGAGTATATTGATGAAATTGAGATTTGGGGGACGGACGGAAAGGTTGAAGGGGCGATTAAGGTCCCTGCGGAACAACCGCAATTTTTGGAACCGGGGGAAGCTACAGCAGGGATCCGAAATCTGAATCTACTGTATAACGGGCATTACGCAAATGGCTTAGGGGATTGGAACAAGGAACGGATTATCCCGAACATCAGTTATGTGGATAAAGAGGGTGAGCCGATCGATTGGCTGTTTGACGGTATCCTGTATCTTGCGATTTACTCGCCTGCAGGCCGCGATTTCGGGCTTGGTCAGACGAATCTGGAGGATTGGCAATGGTATTTGGATAAAACCTTCGCTCCCACAGGGGATATGCAGCAGTTGAATGAAGCCGTCAAGGAAGTCGCGGCCAAGCTGAATCAACCAGATCATAAGGAGAAGGTTGTTCTAATGATTCCGAATCCCGGGGAAGTTTTAACGGATTTTGGGGATATCGACGGCACCGGTTCCTTGAATTTCAATGCCTCCATTGTGGGGAAAGAACAAGCAGCTGAAAATAGGGAGAAAGCAGTGCAGTGGTGGTTGGAACAGGTCCGGCAAAGATGGCAGGCCGCGAACTACTCCAATCTTGATCTAGTTGGGATGTACTGGATGCCGGAACAAATCGACGTAACCGAATCTGGGCCAGACATCGTTCGGACTGTGACGGATAAAGTACATGCCATGAATTTGAAGGCCTTCTGGATCCCCCATTCGTATGCATACAAGATGTTTATGTGGAAAGACGTAGGTTTTGATGCCGCAGCGCTTCAACCGAACTATTTTTTCGGAGGGATGGATGCGGATCGCCTGGAGGATGCTGCCAATGAAGCCCAGCGATATGGCATGGGGAACGAAGTTGAATTTGATGATGGGATGCTGACAGTACCTGAGCTCCGTGATCGTTTTATTGAATATTTGGACAGCGGGGTTAGATCCGGTCTGATGCAACAGGGGTTCAGAGCTTACTACCAAGGAAATAATGCCGTGTACAACTTGGGGGTAAGTCAGGATCCAAACTTGCGCCTCATGTATGATTGGCTGTACCAATATTTAAACGGAACTTATTCTATGAACAGCAACCCTGCGCCCGAGACCATGGCGGATCTTGTACAAGATTATATTGCATCGAACGATATCCATCCGACTTTTGGCAATGAATTGACCTATCGTTTACAAATCATTAAGCTTCTGCTGGATCAGAACAATGTGAAGGATGCGATAACCTATACACAGGATTTTCTCACGCACATTCATGATCCGGCTGTTCAAGCCCAAGGTATGATCTCGGTACAGGCAGCGTCTATCCTGGATACCTATGCTCGGGTGCTTATTCAAACCTGGTCTGACGGCTGGGGGTTAAGCAATCTGGTTCTGGGCCAAAGCTATACGATTTCGCGGACGTCGAAAAGCAACTATCCTGATTCAGGGAACGAATTGACGAAATGGGCTCTTTGACGGGACAGATTACCAGAATGAGCAGTGGCAAGGCCATGCCGGGAATGCTTACCCTGAAGATCGGAGATGTTCCATTGTCTTTGATTTAGGCAGTAATAAATCGATTGGCGTGATTCGGGCTCATTTTCTGCAGGATAGTGGACCCGGTATCCATTTTCCACAGAATGTCGTTTTTTCGGTTTCATCTAACGGTGAGTCTTGGAGCCATTGGCAAACTTATCCCCGCAAGCAGCACGTGACGGTTCTGCAGAGTTCGTTCGGTGGAGCGGGGTTGTAGATGGTGTACCAGGGAATGCGGGAGCCGATAAAGTGACTGCCCGATACATTAAAGCCGACTTTTCCGTGAATATCTGGGTTTTCCTTGATGAGATCAAAGTCCTTGGTGTGGAGTGACGGCTCAGCGGCGAGTGCCGTTGTGATGGTTTGTAGAGAAGGGGTTAGGAAGAGGATCGTCCCTCGGTCATCATAGATGACTGAGGGACGACCCTCTTTTCAATTCATCAAACAAAAAGAAATCACTTTTTAGTAAAATGGAAGTACCGCCAACCATAACCTAAAGGAGAGGTTTCTTGGTACATTCAATATACCGTTGATCAACTCTGCCTGCCAATGGATTTAGAAGAAGACTTCCCGCAAAATCATGTCGTTCGTGTCGTGAATGCCGCCGTAAATTCATTGTCAGTTTCACCCTTCATCAACGCCCGACGGACACGCGAACCTTGAAGCCACACTTGGAGAAAGTCAAAGTGCAATTGGGCCGATTACCCGGCACGGTCATTGCTGACGCCGGATATGGGAGCGAGGGAAATTACGCTTACCTGGAAGGCGAAGAAGTAAAAGTGATTGTCAAATACAACACCTATCACAAAGAGAAAACAAAAGCTTGGAAGAAGGACAGAAGCAAGCTAGACTGGCAGTATGTCGAAGCCAAGGATACATGGACCTGTGCAGGTGGGCGAAGATTGACTTTCATCCAGGAGAGCAAGGAGAAGACCGAGCGCAGATATGAGATTCGCAAGTGGCTTTACAGAAGTACATCGTGCGCAGAATGCCCACTCAAAGCTTAATGTACTAAAAGGAGACCGTGAAATCCAAGTCAGCATGAATTATCAGCGCTAGAGACAGACTCGGGAGCAATTAACCAGTGAAGAGGGCTATGCTCTGTCGGTTTAGAGCATGCATGAACCCAAAAGTATATTTGGTCAGGTGAAGAACAACCGAGGATCCCGTCGTTTCCTGCTTCGAGGTTTACGAAAAGTAAGCCTTGAGGTCGGGTGGCTTCCCCTTGCCCACAATTTTCTGAAAGTTGGGCAACTCAGCCAACAAAGAAAAATAATCGGCCAGGTGGGTTCATACCTGACCGATTATTTTTTCAATCAAGGGCACTTCTCGATCCCTTAGTAGTAAAGTAACTACCTCTTGGGACAGCCCCTTTTGTTTGGCCTTCTCGACCATCCTAAAGCGTAAATCTAGCCATGTGGTAACGATCTAATTTGTTAAAGTCATTTTGACTTTCGAAATCCTAATCGCTACGATGTTCTGATTGTGAAGGCAGAAACATGGTCGAGAGAGGTTTAAAGTTAGGATGAAGATGAAGAAGTATTTCGCGGATATCGCTGTTTTAATTGTTGGGGCTTTTTTATTTGCGCTAGCCGTCAATTTGTTTATTGTTCCGAACGACTTCGGTGAGGGAGGGGGTCAACGATCATTTTGTACTACCTGTTCCAATGGTCGCCTTCCCTGGTGAATATCAACGGGGGGCCTCTTATTGTGGGGTACAAATTTCTGGATCGGCGGACGACGATCTATACGATTATTGCGGTCGCGTTTAACTCGTTGTTCCTGCATTTGACGGAGAACTGGCGTATCGATTCGCACGAGCCAACCATCAATGCGGTGTTCGCCGGCTTGATCGTGGGGGGTTGGCATCGGTCTAATCGTGCGAGTCGGAGGGACGATGGCGGGAACCGTTATTCTGGCCCGGATCGCCAATAAATATCTGGATTGGAATATCAGTTACGCGCTGTTGTTTTTTGACCTGATCGTGGCGTTCTCTTCTTATTTCATCATTGGCGCGGAGAAGCTGATGCTGACGATCGTTATCTTATATGTAGGCACGAAGGTGATGGACTTCATGATCGAAGGTCTCAATCCCAAGAAAGCCGTCACCATCATTTCCGAGAAGCAGAATGACATCGCCGAAATGGTCATCACCGAAATGGACCGTGGCGTAACCGTCCTGTCGGGTCATGGCTACTATACGAAGAACCCGAAGGAGGTCCTTTATATTGTTATCAGCAAGCAAGAGGTATCCACCTTGAAAAAAATCGTCCGCTCCATCGACCCCTCCGCATTCCTGACAATCCACGACGTGCGGGATGTGTTTGGGGAGGGATTTTTGGATATATCGAAGTGAGAGTGTTTGTTTGATTGGCTGATCTTTCTCCAATTACTTCAACACGATAAACCGCAGATTAACTGGCAGGGTTTCATGCTATAATGCACATATAAATAGGGGCTGCCCAAAAGTGATGTGAATCTACCTGTGGAAGCTGCTTTATGGGATGTCACAGAAGAGGGGGGGTTATATTTCTTTGGTTTCAGTTCGCAATATGCAGTTAAAATGAAATGAAACAGTAGGAGATTCATGGCGAACAATTTTTTAGGCATTTCGTCATGAATGTTATTAACTTGGTGCGAATATGAAGTGAACATGATTCTCCTAGGGGGTTCGCACCACAAATTTCTTTTATAACTGCCATTTCTACCAATATTAAACATTATATAGATTGAAATTAATCCAATATTTACACAATCTGTTGATAATTAGCTGAAAATATCTGTGAAATCGCAGTCGCACCCTGTAAGGGTGCGTGGATTGAAATCGGCTGGTGCTTATGCTTTTGACCTGACTTATCAGTCGCACCCTGTAAGGGTGCGTGGATTGAAATCAAAGACAACCAGAAAACCAACGATGCGCTGGACGGTCGCACCCTGTAAGGGTGCGTGGATTGAAATCATTTTCGTCCGTCGAAATTAGTTTGCGATTCATCGTCGCACCCTGTAAGGGTGCGTGGATTGAAATCGGCTGGTGCTTATGCTTTTGACCTGACTTATCAGGGTCGCACCCTGTAAGGGTGCGTGGATTGAAATCTTCCCAATCAGTGCTCAAACGTTTTAAATCGCTGTCGCACCCTGTAAGGGTGCGTGGATTGAAATGCACCGTAGTTATCATAGATATCCGCCGCTTGTGTCGTCGCACCCTGTAAGGGTGCGTGGATTGAAATGACACAATGATCATAAGGGTGGGTGGGAAAATGGTCGCACCCTGTAAGGGTGCGTGGATTGAAATTAAGATGGAAGCATACGCTTGGGATATTGAAACAAGTCGCACCCTGTAAGGGTGCGTGGATTGAAATATCCTCGTCGGCTTTGGCTATAAAAACAAAATAAGGTCGCACCCTGTAAGGGTGCGTGGATTGAAATTTAATGCTCTTGGTTATGATGTTGGATATAAGGCCGTCGCACCCTGTAAGGGTGCGTGGATTGAAATTATTGCAGCCGCTATTAATATCACAGGTACCGCGTCGCACCCTGTAAGGGTGCGTGGATTGAAATTTGGTTAGTGTACATGAAGCTGTAATGCACATTTCGGTCGCACCCTGTAAGGGTGCGTGGATTGAAATAGGGCGCATAACTCGCCGACGCGAATACCGGTATAGGCGTCGCACCCTGTAAGGGTGCGTGGATTGAAATTGGCAAACAATCTAATCATCTTATACCCTCCTAAGTCGCACCCTGTAAGGGTGCGTGGATTGAAATGCTTCACGTACTTTCCTGTATCGCGTGCTTTGCGTCGCACCCTGTAAGGGTGCGTGGATTGAAATCGTCAAATCTGTCAAGAAAGTAGCCATGCCTTTAGTCGCACCCTGTAAGGGTGCGTGGATTGAAATCGACCGTAGTAATTACTACGGGGCTGAATCTGGTGTCGCACCCTGTAAGGGTGCGTGGATTGAAATCTGGCCGGAGATTGTTAGAAAATTCCTCGAAGCAAGTCGCACCCTGTAAGGGTGCGTGGATTGAAATGTAACAACTGCCAAAGGGTTCACCTCCTTTCCGGTCGCACCCTGTAAGGGTGCGTGGATTGAAATCTCCTCGAAGGTATCGACGCAAATATCGAAAAGGTCGCACCCTGTAAGGGTGCGTGGATTGAAATGATCCGACGGGCATTCATATCCTCAAGTTCAGAGTCGCACCCTGTAAGGGTGCGTGGATTGAAATTGCGGGATGATGCAAACTTGACCATCCGCCAATTGTCGCACCCTGTAAGGGTGCGTGGATTGAAATTATCGAGATACCCCTGACCGTCACGCGAGTAATGAGTCGCACCCTGTAAGGGTGCGTGGATTGAAATCCAAAACGGAAGTCATCAAGAAAATACCGGAGGATGGTCGCACCCTGTAAGGGTGCGTGGATTGAAATAACAAGTCAACAAAGAGTACGGGATTCAGGACAACAGTCGCACCCTGTAAGGGTACGTGGATTGAAATTCGTGCAAAGGAATTCTCTTTCACGTCCTCAAACGTCGCACCCTATATGGGAGCGGGAGGTTTCCGACAAGTAGACAGTAAGAAAAGAGGTATATTAAGCAAAATCGATTCCCGGTATCCACCGGAGAGCGGTCACCAAGCTTTCCCTAATCCCAGCTTGTCCTTCATGGAATACGAACATTCCTCCCCGAGACAAACAGCTTCTTTCTTATTCTCCACATTCTATCAATTCAACTTCTCCTTTATTTGTAATCATAGTACTTTTTGCCCGAATATTGGTGAAATATGACAATCAATGCGGTAAAATAGAACTAGATTGTATATGATCATGTGCGAGGAGATGTGCTTGTGTTTATTGCTCATGTACGAGAACGTGATAAAGAAATCCAACCGTTAAAAGCACACTTACTTGGAGTGCAACGACTGGCGGAACAATTCGGGGCAAAGTTGGGTCTGAAACATGTCGCAGGGTTAGCCGGTTTGCTTCACGATCTGGGGAAATATAGCGATAAGTTCCAAGAATATATAGACGTCGTTGCCTTTCACCCTGAATGGCCTCAACCGAAGCGCGGTGAGGTTGATCACTCTACAGCTGGAGGCAGATTACTGTTTTCGCTGCTCCATCATAAAGAAAGTACCTTCCTAGAGAAGCTATTAGCTGAAATCGTCGGCAATGCTATCATATCTCATCACTCTAACCTCCAAGACTATCTCTCACCTGAAATCAAATCTGACTACTTAAGAAGAGTACATGATACGGACCTTCCTGAATACGATTTGGCTGTTGAACGTTTTTTTCAGGACACGATGTCCGAGGAAGAGCTTATTCGTTATATTCAAGCTGCCGTAAATGAACTGGAACAATTTTGGGATCGCACGCCTGCACAAAGTTTCTTTGTTACAAAGTATATTTTCAGCTGTTTAATTGATGCGGATCGGACCGACACACGTTGTTTTGAAGAACAGGTTGAGGTAGCGGAGTCCAACCAGCATCTTCAATTATTTGAAACCTACTATCGTCGTTTAATGAATCATCTGACTAAATTAAAAGATAAAAGTAATGCAAGCGAACCGATCAACGTGCTAAGAGCCCAAATGTCGGAACAGTGCGATGTATTCGCTGCTGAACGTCCGTCCGGCATTTATACGTTATCTATCCCCACGGGTGGAGGCAAGACACTGGCTAGTCTGCGATATGCTCTTCGACATGCCTGCAAGTACGAGAAACAGAGGATCATTTATGTCGTGCCATTTACGACAATCATCGAACAAAACGCGGATGAGGTCAGGAAGATCTTACAAGATAGCGAACATATTTTAGAACACCACTCCAATGTTATCGAGGAGGAACAGAAAGATATGGAGGATGGTGATGAAGCTGATGACGGGCTCATTACAGACAAAGAGAAACTCCGGCTTGCTCGCGACAACTGGGATAGCCCGATCATTTTTACGACCCTTGTCCAATTTCTCAATGTCTTTTATGCCAAAGGCAACCGCAATACTCGTCGTTTGCATAATTTGAGTCATTCGGTGATTGTGTTTGATGAAGTACAGAAGGTTCCCATTCATTGCATCTCCCTTTTTAATGAGGCGTTAAATTTCTTGAAACAAGATGCCCATTGCAGCATTCTCCTTTGCACGGCGACTCAACCTACGCTAGAGAATGTGAAGCATAGCCTCTTGAAGGATCGGGATGGGGAAATTGTGTCGAATCTAACTGAAGTTGGGAAGGCATTTAAGCGGGTCGAGCTGATTGACCGAACGGAAGAGCCTATGACGAATGAGACGTTAGCCGATTGGGTGGAGTCGGAAATTAACACATGGGGCAGTACACTGATCATTTTAAATACCAAAAAGGTAGTAAAGGATTTATACGAAAAGTTAAAGGATAGACCTATGCCTGTCTATCACCTTAGCACGTCCATGTGCGCGTCACATCGAAAGGATCAGCTCAAGGAAATCCGAAGTATGCTGGACCAGCAAGTTCCTATCATATGTATCACTACACAACTGATAGAAGCCGGGGTTGATGTCAGCTTTAAATGTGTGATTCGTTCTCTGGCGGGGCTGGACTCGATTGCCCAGGCAGCTGGACGATGCAACCGACATGGAGAAGATGAATCGCAGAATGTATATATCATCGACCATGCGGAGGAAGCCGTTTCGAGGCTGCAGGAGATTAAAGTCGGAAAAGAAGTGTCCGGCCGCCTACTAGCCAGGTTTAAGAAGAAAGCAGATCAATATGAAGGAAACTTGCTTTTGCCAAAGGCGATGAGTGAATATTTCGTCTATTACTACAATCGAATGGAGGCCAATTTAAACTATTATGTTAAGGAATTAGATAAAGAGATGACCAAGCTCCTAATGTCGCTCTCCCCGGAAAATGATTATGTGACGCACTACCGCAAGAAACAGGGGACAAGCTTTCCATTAATTTTAAATGGCAGCTACAAAACAGCAGCAGAGCATTTTCAGGTCATTGATCAAAAAACGACTTCCGTCCTCGTGCCTTATGGAGGAGGCAAAGAACTGATTGCTCAATTGAACAGCGGAGCTTGGCTTGAAGATGCGACCCAATTTTTGAAACAAGCGCAGCAGTTTACGGTGAACCTGTACTCGCAAGAGATGGAGCAATTAAAACGGGATAATGCCATTGTAATGCACTTGGACGGCATGATTTATGAACTGAAAGAGAACTGGTACAGCGAGGAGTACGGTGTGGACTTGAAGGGGGAGGGAGGAATGGACTTTGTGGCTTGGTGAGATCATTCCTCTGCTGAAATACAAGATGATAAAATCTGCAGCCTGAGAGAAATAAAAATCTTATCAGGCTGCTCCTGTAAAGGAGGTGATTCAAACCATGAGGAACGAAGTCCAGTTTGAAGTTTTCGGCGACTACGCTTTATTTACCGACCCTCTAACCAAAATAGGCGGTGAGAAGGTGTCCTATAGTGTTCCTACCTATCAAGCGATTAAGGGAATTCTCGAGTCTGTCTACTGGAAGCCGACGATCATGTATATCATCGACGAGCTGCGTGTCATGAAGCCGATCCAAATGGAATCCAAGGGAGTGCGCCCGATTGACTATGGGGGCGGGAACACGCTGGCCAATTACACGTATCTGAAGGACGTGCATTACCAAGTGAAGGCCCACTTTGTTTTTAACGAACACCGGCCGGATCTCGCCTTCGACCGTAATGAAGGAAAGCATTACAGCATCCTTCAACGTTCGTTGAAAGCGGGGGGACGCAGAGATATTTTCCTGGGTACTCGAGAGTGTCAGGGGTATGTGCAGCCTTGTGAATTTGGCAGTGGAACAGGTTATTACGATACGGATGAAAGAACGCATTATTTAGGAACGATGGTTCACGGGTTCAATTATCCCGATGAGACAGGAAAGAATGAGCTTTCGGTAAGGCTGTGGAATGTTGAGATGAATCAAGGGTACATCCGGTTTCCAAAGCCGGAAGATTGCACCATTGTTCGTTCAGTCAGAGAAATGGAGCCCAAGTCGTTCCATTCGGATACCATCGAGTCTGCGGAACAACTGCTCCGCAATTTAGGAGGTGAATGAGATGAGTTGGCTGCTCCACCTGTATGAGACGTATGAGGCAAATCTGGATCAAGTTGGGAAAACGGTAAAGAAACGCGATCGTGAATACACATTGCTGCCGGTTTCACATACAACCCAGAATGCACATGTTGAAGTTACGATCGATGAAGACGGGGACTTTCTTAAGGCCAGAGTGTTGGAGAAGGAGAGCACCTTAATTCCCTGTACAGAGGAATCCGCCAGCCGGTCAGGCTCCAAGGTCGCTCCCTACCCGTTACACGACAAGCTCAGTTATGTCGCTGGCGACTTCGTGAAGTATGGCGGGCAGATCAAAAATCCGGATGAAGTTCCTTTTGACAAGTACATCCGCAATTTAGAGGAATGGGCCAATTCTCCCTATGCCACAGAGAAATTGAAATGTATTTATACGTATTTGCGCAAGGGGCGGTTAATAGAGGATTTGGTCGCGGCCAAAATCATCAAGCTTGATGAGAACCAGCATCTGATCGAGAAATGGGATGAGAAATATTCGGCGAAGTACGGGGACAAGCCACCTATTTTTTCAAGCGGGGCTGCAGAGACATCCAGTGCTTTTATCAGATTTAATGTTTTCACCCCAGACTCGCCCGAGGAAGTATGGAAAGATAAGGCGATGTTTGATTCATTTATATCCTTTTACAATCAAAAGCTGGGAGAAACGGACGTTTGTTTTGTTACAGGAGAGATGCGTCCGAGTACGGAACGGCATGCGAACAAGATTCGCCATGCAGCGGATAAGGCCAAATTAATTTCTGCGAATGACAATTCGGGCTTCACCTTTAGAGGACGCTTCAAATCAAGCAAGGAAGCGGTATCCATCAGTTATGAGGTATCGCAGAAAGCGCACAATGCCTTGAAATGGTTGATACACCGTCAGGGGAAAACGATTGATGAACGCGTATTTCTGGTGTGGGGCAACGATAATGATCCCGTTCCGAATACCGATGAGGATATTGTAGACATGATGCGTCATTCCGGCCGGGAAATCGACAGAGAACCGGATACGGACAAGCCTTATGCCGACCAGGTAAGACGGGCAATTGACGGGTTTCGGAATGATCTGACGTATCAAGCAGAGGTGAACATTCTCGTCCTGGACTCCGCAACGACCGGCCGGATGGCGGTGCTGTACTATCGTCATCTGAATAAGGAGCTGTATTTAAATCGTCTGGAAGAGTGGCATAGCTCTTGCGCCTGGGAGCATCGTTACCGCAAGGAGGACGAGCAGTTTATCACTTTTTATGGAGCGCCTGCGACGAAGGATATTGCTTTTGCGGCTTACGGCCCCAGAGCAGGTGAGAAGATCATCAAAGGGACGATGGAACGGATAATTCCCTGCATTGTCGATCGACGTGCAGTCCCTCGAGATATTGTCAGAAGCGCCTTCCACCGGGCTTCCAATCCAGTATCTATGGAGCGGTGGGAATGGGAGAAGACGTTAAGCATCGCATGCGCATTGATTCGTAAAATGCTGTTGGAAAAAGGGGAGGAATGGAACGTGCCGCTTAACACCGAATCCAGGGATCGGAGTTATCTGTTTGGCCGCTTGTTGGCTGTGGCGGATGTGCTTGAACGGGGAGCACTAGGCAAAGATGAGACAAGGTCTACTAATGCGATTCGTTATATGAACTCGTACGCCCAGAATCCGGGACGAACCTGGAAGACAATACAGGCCAGCCTTCAGCCTTATCAAGCCAAGCTGGGAACGAAAGCGACCTATTTATCTAAGTTGATTGATGAAATCGCCGATCAATTTGAGGATGGGGATTTCAATAATACTCCTTTAACCGAGCAATATTTACTTGGGTTCTATAGTCAACGCCGTGAACTTTATAAGAAAAAAGAGGAGGATACAAACGAATGAGCACGCTTGGTCATAAAATCGATTTTGCTGTTATTTTGTCCGTGACAAAAGCCAATCCAAACGGGGACCCTCTGAACGGTAATCGCCCACGCCAAAATTACGACGGCCATGGAGAAATCTCGGATGTAGCCATCAAACGTAAAATCCGCAATCGCTTGCTGGATATGGGAGAGAAGATTTTTGTCCAGTCGGATGACAGAAAAGTGGATGATTTCAAAAGTTTGCGTGAACGTGCGGATGCCCATCCAGAGCTGGCAAAGATGCTGAAAAGCAAAAATGCATCGGCCGATGAATTCGCCAAGCTGGCTTGCCAGGAGTGGATCGATGTACGCAGTTTTGGACAAGTTTTCGCTTTCAAAGGCTCCGATCTGTCTGTAGGCGTCCGCGGTCCCGTCTCCATTCATACGGCTACAAGCATTGACCCGATTGACATTGTCAGCACCCAGATTACCAAAAGCGTGAACTCCGTAACGGGGGACAGACGCAGCTCCGACACGATGGGGATGAAGCATCGCGTGGATTTTGGTCTGTACCTGTTCAAGGGAAGCATTAATACGCAACTTGCAGAGAAGACAGGTTTTACCGAAGAAGATGCGGAGAAGATTAAGCAGGCATTGATTACCCTTTTTGAAAATGACAGCTCTTCTGCTCGTCCGGACGGCAGTATGGAAGTCCATAAGGTCTATTGGTGGAATCATTCTTCCAAGCTGGGGCAATATTCTTCGGCCAAAGTACACCGGTCTTTGAAAGTATATTCTACCACTCCTGAACCCAAGCAATTTGAAGATTACACTATTGAACTTGAGGAACTCGAAGGTTTGAATGTCGAGGTTATCAATGGTCGTTAATGACGAAGATCACTATTTAATGTTGTCAGGGCTCCAGCATTTCCAATTTTGTAAACGTCAGTGGGCCCTGATTCATATTGAACAACAATGGGATGAAAATGCCAGAACGATCGAAGGCCAGCATCTACATCAAAAGGCGGATCAGCCGTTCATCCGGGAAAAGCGTGGAGACAAATTAATCGTTCGCGCGATGCCGATTCAGTCCAAGGAACTGCAGTTAAGCGGAATCTGTGATGTAGTCGAATTCGTCCAGGATCCCGAGGGGGTTGAACTGGCGGGAGCAGAAGGCACTTATAAGGTCTATCCTGTCGAGTATAAGCGGGGGAAGCCGAAGAAAGGCGATGAAGACATCCTTCAGCTTGCAGCCCAGGCGATGTGTCTGGAAGAGATGATGCTCTGCCGCGTGGACACAGGGTACCTATTCTACAACGAAATCAGGCATCGTGTTGAAGTGCTGATTCATGACAGACTGCGAGATCAAGTACGACAGATGGCTGCAGAAATGCATCATTATTACGACAAGCGCCATACGCCGAAGGTAAAGACGGGGCCTTTTTGCAAAAACTGCTCTTTGCAGCATATCTGCGTGCCCCATTTGATGCACAAACGCTCGGTCCAAAGCTACATTGAAGGGAGGCTGAGTGATTGAAGAAGCTGTTAAATACGTTATATGTTACTCAGCCGGATACGTACTTGGCGCTTGATGGTGATAATGTGTTGTTACTGAAAGGCGATGAGAAGATTGGCCGTTTGCCGCTTCATAATCTGGAAGCGATCGTGAGCTTTGGATACACGGGGGCGAGTCCGGCATTAATGGGGTATTGTGCGGATCGGAATATTTCCATCACCTTCCTGACACCAAGCGGAAGATTCCTGGCAAGAGTCATAGGGGAAAGCCGGGGAAATGTGATTTTGAGAAAAACGCAGTACCGGATTTCGGAACATGAAGAGGATGCGGTAAAAATTGCCCGAAACTTCATTACAGGGAAGATTTATAACCACAAGTGGATTCTCGAACGGATGACGCGAGATTATCCGCTGCGCATTGATGTGGAACAATTCAAGTCGATTTCCGGGCAGCTATCGGATATTTTGCGGGAAGTCCGTAACAGCAATAACCTCGAAAGTTTGCGGGGGTGGGAAGGACAGGCGGCGGTTCTCTATAACCAGGTGTTTGATCAGATGATTTTGCAGCAGAAGGAGAGTTTCTTTTTTCACGGGAGATCCAGAAGACCCCCGAAGGACAACGTAAATGCCATGCTGTCGTTCGCTTACACGCTCTTGGCTAGAGATACGGCTGCGGCTTTGGAGACCGTGGGGCTTGATGCTTATGTCGGCTTTTTGCACCAGGACCGTCCTGGCCGAGCCTCCCTGGCGTTGGATCTGATGGAAGAGCTGCGAGGAATTTATGCCGATCGGTTTGTGCTGTCGTTGATTAATCGGAAAGAAGTAGCAGCAGCTGATTTTGTGACAAAGGAAAACGGAGCTGTACTGATGACGGACGAGGCTCGCAAAACGTTTCTGCAAGCATGGCAAACCAAGAAGCAAGAGAAAATTACCCACCCTTTCCTGGATGAAAAAATCTCCTGGGGGCTGGTTCCTTACGCTCAGGCCTTATTATTGGCACGTTTCTTGCGCGGTGATTTAGATGAGTATCCGCCATTTTTATGGAAGTAGGTGACTCGGGATGCTTGTACTCATTACTTATGATGTTCAAACCTCAGGCGTAGGAGGAGCTGCGAGGCTCCGTAGAGTGGCTAAGGCATGTCAGAACTACGGACAACGGGTACAGAATTCCGTGTTTGAATGTAACGTCGATGCATCCCAGTTCACCGCTCTGAAGCTGGAGTTATCCCAACTCATTGATCATGAAAAAGACAGCCTGCGATTTTATCGGCTGGGCAATAACTACAAAACCAAAGTCGAGCATATTGGCGCAAAGCCGTCGATCGATTTAGAGGACCCGCTCATCTTTTAACGGTGCGAACCCCAAGCGCACATAAAATCCCTATGAGGTTCGCACCCCGCGCTATTACTGGGGTTGTTGAGTTTTTTGTTGGAATAAACAATAACATTTCGCACTCACAAAACAGGTTCGCACTTCTGGGCATGTGAGGCCTTGTGGCTCAAGGCTTCACAAGGCCCGCAGTCGCACTCCTTGTGAGTGCGTGGATTGAAATTCATGCCGGCCCAATGAGCTGCTAAGTCAATTCCACGTCGCACTCCTTGTGAGTGCGTGGATTGAAATGGTTATTTTGTACCACCCACCCAACCCAAACTTAACGTCGCACTCCTTGTGAGTGCGTGGATTGAAATGTTCAGTTCCGCTTGCTTCGCGTCTTGTTGCGTTTTGTCGCACTCCTTGTGAGTGCGTGGATTGAAATCGAACGCGATCGACGCAAAGTTCCAGCGTGGCTTGTCGCACTCCTTGTGAGTGCGTGGATTGAAATTCACCTTCACCTGTTCGCGTTCTCCTTTTTGAGCCAGCAGTCGCACTCCTTGTGAGTGCGTGGATTGAAATGAAAAATTGCGTAGACTCTTCCGATAGCGTAAGCGTCGCACTCCTTGTGAGTGCGTGGATTGAAATATACTCATCTTCAATTTCGACAACTTCTTTCCGTTCAGTCGCACTCCTTGTGAGTGCGTGGATTGAAATGAACTGATCTTACAACATGGACATTTTACACGGGTCGCACTCCTTGTGAGTGCGTGGATTGAAATGTCGAGGTAAACACGCAACATACCTGTCCAATAATGTCGCACTCCTTGTGAGTGCGTGGATTGAAATTTTCTTTTCTTCCACTGTATCTTCACCTACTTTTAGTCGCACTCCTTGTGAGTGCGTGGATTGAAATGAAAATGGACTGAAGCAATGACACATAAAGCGCGTCGCACTCCTTGTGAGTGCGTGGATTGAAATCACGGTACTGATCGATAGAAAGCTGCTGTCTGCGTCGCACTCCTTGTGAGTGCGTGGATTGAAATGTCTAAGTGGAGCGAATGGAACCAACACAACAAGAAGTCGCACTCCTTGTGAGTGCGTGGATTGAAATAAACATAGATGATTTGATACAGGCAATCAAGGTTGTCGCACTCCTTGTGAGTGCGTGGATTGAAATTTAACACGGCCCCAATAAGCCGTGAGGTAAGCCAGTCGCACTCCTTGTGAGTGCGTGGATTGAAATTCCACACGTCTGAAGGGACTTGTGTCCCCAACCGTCGCACTCCTTGTGAGTGCGTGGATTGAAATGTCGGGATCGACTGGCCTATAAATGCCAATCCGTGTCGCACTCCTTGTGAGTGCGTGGATTGAAATCGTTGTGTCACGTCTCCAAGCGTCCCCACCCTCGCGGTCGCACTCCTTGTGAGTGCGTGGATTGAAATCGGACGTTACGGTAGAGATGACGGGGAAATGCGGATGTCGCACTCCTTGTGAGTGCGTGGATTGAAATGCCTGTAATGACATCAGTGTCTACGCCGCCAATCGGTCGCACTCCTTGTGAGTGCGTGGATTGAAATAATTGTAACAGAAGCAACATCGGGAGTTACGTCTGTGTCGCACTCCTTGTGAGTGCGTGGATTGAAATAACGTCCCCTACAAACTCTTGCCACCATTTCGCGGTCGCACTCCTTGTGAGTGCGTGGATTGAAATACGGCTTCGAGCGCCACCTTTACGCGTGAGATTGTCGCACTCCTTGTGAGTGCGTGGATTGAAATGAAAAGGTGTCGCCATAGTAACGTTCCCCGAACTGCGTCGCACTCCTTGTGAGTGCGTGGATTGAAATGACCGCGGTAGAGTGTGACGCAACCATCATCGACGTCGCACTCCTTGTGAGTGCGTGGATTGAAATAAACTCCCGACAACCCTGCCCCGTCATTTCTAAATGTCGCACTCCTTGTGAGTGCGTGGATTGAAATTTTTTTGTACCAACCATACCGGGCAGATAACTCGTCGCACTCCTTGTGAGTGCGTGGATTGAAATACTCCATTCAATTTTTTTTTTATCCCGTTGCGCGTCGCACTCCTTGTGAGTGCGTGGATTGAAATACACCGCATATGGTAAGGCGTGATGCTGCCGTCGTCGCACTCCTTGTGAGTGCGTGGATTGAAATGCCAATTGCTCTTACCCGTGATCGCTTTGATCATGTCGCACTCCTTGTGAGTGCGTGGATTGAAATCATGACCTTGTCGGCCGGAATGTACGTCTGGACGCCGTCGCACTCCTTGTGAGTGCGTGGATTGAAATCGTCGAGGAACTTGCGGACGGTCGCGGCATTTTCGCGTCGCACTCCTTGTGAGTGCGTGGATTGAAATCTTGATAGCTGTTTCTATCGCTTCCCGTAGTTTCTTGTCGCACTCCTTGTGAGTGCGTGGATTGAAATAACCAGCAAGATAACCAACAAAGCAACCAGCAAGAGTCGCACTCCTTGTGAGTGCGTGGATTGAAATACAACGGTAAAGTCCGCCGCGAAACCGTCCAGCGTCGCACTCCTTGTGAGTGCGTGGATTGAAATCTAAGAGTTTGGACGTCGGGAAGGCGTTCGATAAAGTCGCACTCCTTGTGAGTGCGTGGATTGAAATTCCAAACACCATTTATCCAGACTGTCATTGTTGTAGTCGCACTCCTTGTGAGTGCGTGGATTGAAATACCCTTGCCACCCCCATCGAACTTGTCATTATCAGTCGCACTCCTTGTGAGTGCGTGGATTGAAATCAAAGCTTGCTTATATCCGTGATCTACCGCATTATGTCGCACTCCTTGTGAGTGCGTGGATTGAAATGCACATCCAACGGTAACACCAAAGATGGTCTGCGAGTCGCACTCCTTGTGAGTGCGTGGATTGAAATAACCGGCTTACCGTTATCCCGGCACCAACGCTGTAGTCGCACTCCTTGTGAGTGCGTGGATTGAAATCATGACCTTGTCGGCCGGAATGTACGTCTGGACGCCGTCGCACTCCTTGTGAGTGCGTGGATTGAAATCTTACATTCGTCATATTGACGGAAATAAACGCGAGTCGCACTCCTTGTGAGTGCGTGGATTGAAATGGGTCTTGCGGCACTCCGTCACGCCAGTTGATGCGCGTCGCACTCCTTGTGAGTGCGTGGATTGAAATTGATCCAAATGGAACAAAACGTGAAGCAAATCGAGCAAGTCGCACTCCTTGTGAGTGCGTGGATTGAAATACGCGTTTACTTATGAGCGCGGGATTGATTGGGGCGTCGCACTCCTTGTGAGTGCGTGGATTGAAATGCGCAAGAAGTTTAAAGCGATCAACATCGCGTGGGGTGTCGCACTCCTTGTGAGTGCGTGGATTGAAATCGCGGCTTATCGCTCATTCACGCGCCTCCTCAATCGCGTCGCACTCCTTGTGAGTGCGTGGATTGAAATTACGCGGATACATCCCGGCGCGATTGTAATACTCATGTCGCACTCCTTGTGAGTGCGTGGATTGAAATGCTCCGAGTACGAAGCCAAACGTGCTCAAGAAAGTCGCACTCCTTGTGAGTGCGTGGATTGAAATCGAAAGTAAATCATCAGAAGACTTCGTGGCTGTTATTGTCGCACTCCTTGTGAGTGCGTGGATTGAAATGGAAATGTAGGCATTGTAGACCGATACGTTGAATAGTCGCACTCTTTGTAAGTGCGTGGATTGAAATGATAAACTTAGGCAGCTCCCGCTTGATCTCTTTCGTCGCACTCCTCGTGAGTGCGTAGATCGAAACAGGAGCCGTACTCCGGATGACCGGATTCACTTGTTACTGATTACTCGGGAGTCAAAGTACAGACTGGTCATGGCATTTGTTTGCTTGTGCTCCGGTTGGGAGCGGCTGTTGGTTGATAATTTACAGGATCATAGTCTCGATGCAATGAATGGTCGCAAGTGTCTTTTTCCAAATAGGAAAAAAACTCCGCAAACGCATTGCGGGTATTGCGTGGATTTGTTGCAAAAGGGCGGCAGAATGGAGTGGGGGGGGTGTAGATACTAGCCCCTGGAAAACATAGTTTCTTTCCGGAGGCTTTAAGCACCAAAATCTCTGACTTTTCTTGCAAAAATAACGAAATCATCAAGGTGGTGCTCAAGAATGGCTTGGACGATTTCGATTTGTATGCTTCGGTAATCATGCACGGCTATATTACGGAAACCAACCATAGCCTTCAGATTGCGGTTAAGCTCTTCGTCAATCACCCCATTCTCCAAGAGCAGATCAAAAGCCTCCCGACTGCTCTGAGGGATTCCCCATTTATTTTCAGAGATCAGATGCATGGCCAGATCGATACAAGCTTCACAGGCGCGCTGTAGGTTCAAGATTATGGAATCCTGTTTAGTGTAGTTTTCGAGGTTCTCTTGTTTTCCTTCATACTCTTCATGGATCCGTTTCAGGCAACGGTTGATCGTTTCTGATTTGTTTGCTAGGATATCGCGGTTCAATTTGCTCACCCTCTCCGGTAATTCTCCATGATTTCTTTGCGTTCGTCGTTAAGTAGGGCGTATTCCTTGAGGGCTTGCATAAATGCAGTCTGCCGGACATACGGCTCGACATCTTGCAGTACCTCGCCTGTTCCAATGATTTGTGCTTTGAAGACGGGATTGGCCAGAGGAAAATAAATCAGATCAACCTCGCGCCCTACCAGATTGGCAAGTTCAGAAGCGGCCATAAATAGATCATACGCGGAGGGAGAGAGTTCCTCGGATATAAAAGCAATATCTACATCGCTGTCTTGGCGCATCTCCCCCCTTGCTGCTGACCCGAATAATATCACGGTATGCGCATTGAAACGCTCGTTTAAATAATCGATTATGGCGGATATTTGTTGTGGTTCAAGTCTTGGATTAGGCATAAGACACCATCCATTCATTCTGTCAAATTGGAACCTTATCTTGAGCGTATCCAAATGTGCTTGAAAATACAAGTGTTTCGCAGATACGTACCACATGCGGCCACCGATTTTGCTATTCTTTTTTTTTCGATGCCATCCTTTCTGGAATCTCTCTACTACGGTCATCTCATCCCCGAGCAGCAGCTCATCCCCAAAGACCCGCAATACCGTCAACTCAGCAGAGAATTATCCGAAGCGACGATGGCTTGGAAAGAGAAACTATCGAGTGAGGAATTTGCCGAATTGGAGGCGCTAATCGACATGCAGCAGCAGATTCAAGGAATGGAGATGGCAGCCGCGTTCGCGCAGGGTTTTAGGTTGGGTGTGGGGTTGATGATTGAGGTGCTGTTATTCGTGGAATGAAAAGAGGGGGCAATTTGCCCCTCCTAAAACACCCACAACACCACCCACAACCCCAACAACGTCGCAAACAAAATCGGGATCGTCAGCACGATGTCAACTTTGAAATACGTGCCCCAGGAGATGCGGACGCCCTTCTTGGCGAGGACATGGAGCCAGACGAGAGTGGCGAGTGAGCCGATGGGTGTGATCTTCGGGCCGAGGTCGGTGCCGATGACGTTGGCGTAGATCAGTGACTCGCGGATCGTGCCGGAGGTGGCCGTGTCGGCGATGCCGAGTACGCCGGTCATGACGGCCGGCAGGTTGTTCATGATCGACGATAGGAACGCCGAGATGTAGCCCATAGCCATCGTGGATACGAATAGGCCTTGATCTGCCACCGTTTGGAGGAGCTTGGCCAAGACTTCGGTCAGCCCGGCATTGCCGAGGCCGTACACGACAACGTACATCCCGATCGAGAAGACGACGATGTTCCATGGCGCGCCTTTCATGACGGCCTTCGTATCGACCGCTTGGCTTCGGCGGGCGATGGCCCAGAAGATCAAAGCCACGGTGTCGGCGAGCAAGGATACCGGAAGATGAAGGAACTCGCTCACGAGGTAGCCGATCAACAGGACTCCCATCACCACCCAAGATATGCGGAACAGGCGCTGGTCTTTGATGGCCTCAGATGGTGCTTTCAGCTTGGACGGGTCATAGGTGCGAGGAATACCTTTGCGAAAATAAAGCAGCAGCACCGCCACCGTTGCCCCGAGCGAGAACAGGTTTGGAACAATCATCCGAGCGGCATATTGCGCGAAGCCAATTCCGAAATAATCCGCTACACGAGGTTCACCAGGTTGCTGACAACCAGCGGTAAAGAGGTAGTGTCCGCGATAAACCCGCTCGCCATAATGAACGGGAAGATCATTTTCTCCTCAAAACTCAAATGGCGAACCATCGCCAGCACAATCGGCGTGAGGATTAAGGCTGCCCCATCATTGGCAAAAAACGCCGAGACCACCGCCCCCAGCAAGCTGACGTAAATGAACATGCGGATGCCGCTGTTTTTTGCAGCCCGGGCCATTCGAACAAGCCGATCTCATCCAAGATCAGCGAAATGATGATGATTGCGATAAACGTTAGAGTGGCGTTCCACGTGATCTGCACGACTTCCCCCACATCGTCAAAGCCGACGACGCCGGCAAGCAGCGCCAACACCGCACCGCCGCACGCGGACCACCCGATATTCAGCCCCTTCGGCTCAGTTTGTCCCCGATCCATCAACGACAAGTAATAACATCGTATGACTTCCCCCCTCTTGGCTTGTCACAAGGTGGCGGGTATTTTAAGATGAAAGTAGTTTTCTGAAAGGAACGGGGGGGCGAGAATGGAGTCTCATTTGCCGGGGTTGCCGGTGCAATCGTTGCGCGGGATACCCGAGTTGAAGTATGTCAATGCTGACAACGTGGTTCGCTACCGGGCGATCATGCGTTTTTTCTATCAGGAGTATAAAAGACTGCGGTATTGGCTGAAGCCGGAAGACGTCTTTGAAGCGG
>Ga0310838_1000533_pt1 | contig 31669 bp, 28 predicted proteins | sample SM_ome_6_FD_202241 | JGI IMG/M metagenome (GOLD analysis project Ga0310838, IMG submission 202241) | Sorghum-adapted microbial communities enriched on stacked mutant (SM) sorghum from Joint BioEnergy Institute, Emeryville, California... ...
CCAGTTTTTTACATATTTAGCCTTTATTTTTCCAGTTTATGGAGCGTCTGCGCATTTTCATGACTCATCCAGCTCAAAAATGCGCATAAATGCGGTTTTCGCGCACTTTCTCGTCGATTCCGCCTTCATTTTGCGTATATGCTCCAGTTTTTTACATATTTAGCCTTTATTTTTCCAGTTTATGGAGCGTCTGCGCATTTTCATGACTCATCCAGCTCAATCATAGAATAAAAGTAAGGGGCAAAGAGATGCGGAAATAACGGTCGCTCCCCGGATTTTTCTATGTAAACAAGCTGACCCGGATTCAGCAATTGCGAAAAAGCTGTTACAATTTGATTAATATAACTGGAAAAATCCAAGGACATGCCGTTAAACAAACTCGGCAAGGCACCAACAAAAACAATGCCAAGCGCAGATATAATAAATTTGACACCGATTTTAAGAACCTCAGACAGCATATGACAACCCCCTTTTAATCTAGCAAGCAGGAATATTCCGAACAAACTTGTCATTTTTAGCTGCTCTCTCTTCTCGTCTTGACACGTCCTGTTTTGAATAGAAAAAAGTATAATACAAAAATACTATTTCAGGATATCGTTGGCAAGTATTTCTCTGAAATTTCAATGGATTAGGTCTAAAGGGAATTTTTTGTATTTCATGCTTCATGTCGCTTGGAAAAGCAAAAAAGGCGCCTACCGTTTTGCGGTAGACGCGCCATTTTATTATTTTTTCTCTTTAATTTCGTTTAAGAGGCTTTCTTTAAAATCGTTGAAGGCGACGGTTTTCGAATCGCTCTCGCCGTATTTGCGCACATTGACAGCATTTTGTTCTCTTTCTTTATCGCCGACAACGAGCATGTACGGGATTTTCATCGTTTGGGCTTCGCGGATTTTATAGCCGAGTTTTTCATCTCGGTCGTCCACTTCTACGCGGATGAGGCTTTGTTGCAAGTCATCGGCAATTCGCTGGGCATAGTCATGATGGGCTGATGCGACCGGAATCACTTTCACTTGCACCGGCGCAAGCCAAGTTGGAAAAGCGCCGCCAAAATGCTCAATCAAAATACCAAAGAAACGGTCAATCGACCCATAGATGGCCCGGTGAATGACAACGGGTCGAGCTTTTTCATTTTTGTCGTCAATATAGGTTAAATCAAATTTCTCTGGCATCTGGAAGTCCAGTTGGACCGTTCCGCATTGATAGCTACGTCCTAATGCATCCTTGATATGGAAATCTATTTTTGGTCCATAAAAAGCTCCATCGCCTTCGTTTAATTTATAGTCCAGATTTAAATCATGAAGCACATTGCTTAAGGATGCTTCCGCTTGTTCCCAAAGCTCATCGGAACCCATGGAATCTTCCGGCCGTGTTGAGAGTTCCACTTCATACGTAAACCCGAAAGTTTGATACATTTCATCAATGAGCTTAATAACCCCTTTTATTTCTGACTCAATCTGACTCGGCATGACGAAAATATGGGCATCGTCTTGGACAAATGTCCGTACCCGAGTCATTCCGCTTAGGGCACCACTTAATTCATGACGATGAACTTGACCAAACTCCGCCATTCGAATCGGCAAATCACGGTAAGACCTTAACTTGCTTTTAAAAATCAGCATATGTCCCGGGCAGTTCATTGGTTTTAAGGCAAAAGGCACATCATCGACATTCGTAAAATACATGTTTTCATGATAGTGATCCCAGTGGCCCGATTGTTCCCATAACCGCCGGTTCATCATTAACGGTGTGCGAACTTCTTGATATCCGTGTTTCGTCTGCAGTTTTCTTGAAAAATTCTCCAATTCATTACGGACAATCATACCGTAAGGCAAATAAAAAGGCATCCCCGGTGCTTCTTCAGAAAACATAAACAGCTCAAGCTCTTTGCCAAGTTTTCTGTGATCCCTTTTCTTCGCTTCTTCTATACGGTTTAAATGTTCTTCCAGTTCTTTTTTACTGTAAAAAGCTGTGCCGTAAATGCGTTGTAGCATTTGATTTTCACTGTTGCCACGCCAATAAGCTCCTGCGACGCTCAATAATTTAAACGCCTTAATTTTTCCGGTTGACGGCAAATGCGGCCCGCGGCAAAGGTCAACAAACTCCCCTTGACGATAAAGGGTCAGCGTTTCCCCTTCAGGAATATCGCGAATCAATTCAAGCTTTAAATTGTCTCCCATTTCAGTAAAAAGGGCAATCGCCTCTTCACGGGTGACGACTTCCCGCTTGATTTCAAGATTTTCGTCGATAATTTTTTGCATTTCTTTTTCGATTTTTGCTAGATCGTCTTGATTCAGCGATGTTTCCAAATCCATATCATAATAAAAACCTTCTTCAATAACGGGTCCTACGCCAAGCTTTACTTTACCATAGAGGCGTTTGACCGCTTGGGCCATGACATGTGTCGTCGTATGGCGAAGAATTTCGAGCGCTTCCGGCGCATCTTCTTTTAAAATGCTGACCGTTCCATCTTCATGAAGCGGACGGCGCAAATCAACGAGTTGACTATTGAATTTGCCGGCAATCGCTTGCTTTTTTAATCCCGGACTGACGGATGCGGCAATGTCTTCAACCGTGACACCGCTCGGGTATTCTCTAACAGCACCATCCGGAAAAGTGATGCGGATATTAGCCATCGCCATAATCTCCTTTCAATATGTGTGTGGTGTAAAATAAAAAGCATCCGTCCCAATAAGGGACGAATGCCTCACTCGCGGTTCCACCCTTCTTCCCGTGAAAAATCACGGCTCGAAGTATGATAACGGATTCTCCGTTGCCGATTACTAGGTCGTCCGTTCACCGGCACAGCTCAGAGGGGGTAAATCTGTGATGCTGCTAGGAAGTTCCACCAACCCTTCCCTCTCTATCAACAGCTGGTTCACACATTCATGTCCTCTGTCATCGCTTGTTGCGATTTCAGTTTTTATGTTTCGTATTATAATCATTTGACAGCAAAAATGCAAGCGGCAAACGGCAACCAATGCCACAATATCACGGTTGTTGAAAACCTTATCAACCAATAGTCATGAAGAAGGTGGTCACTGACGAAATTTACAGAAAAGAATCCGCGCCTTTCTTGAGGATGCCGTCTCTATATCTCTATGTCCAAACCATGTCCCATGCATTCCTCGTTGGACGAGTGCGTTATAAATCAATTTTTTTCGCTTCTGCCAAGGGTCGAAATTCCACCCGCTCTTCAAAAACGTTTAAAAGCGTTCGCATCATGCCGTCGTCCTGCCGGTCCGTATAAACAAAAACTTTCAATGGTGAAAGCCCAATTAACGTCAGGAGAATGGAAGGCTCGGCGTCAACGCCCCATTGTTTTAATAACGGGTAAAAGGACCGGATGGCATTTGTGTTTTCGATCGGTTTAAAATGTTCATCGTACAATCGCATGGGTTGGCAATCAATGGCATAGACAACATTCCGCAATGGGCGGTAAGCTTTCACGATTCGCCGCAGCTTGTCAACAAAGGCGGCGTATTCCTGCTGTAACTTGTACTCATCAATGGCAATTTCCAAATACCGCATCAAGCATTGATAATACCCTGATAAACGGAACGTCACTAAGGATTGAAAACTGAAAGAAGCTTGTTCGCAAACCAAATCGAAAATAGCTTCCGAAATCAGTTTCCTTCTCGATGGCAGTTGATTGACGTTTGGCAGTTCTGGCTTCTCACCGGCGAAGATCGCCCGGGCAATCTCAAGAATTTGTTCTCTGTCGGCTTCTTCCGTAAAATAAAAGACATTTGTTAAAATCTCATTCATCCATTTTTCTTGGTAACGATCCAAAATATAATCCGTCAGAGCTTCCGTCAAGGCGTTTTGTGCATCGCCATCTAGCGGATGGAAAAGCTCTACTTCCACTGTTTCATTTAACACACGAACCGCTGACTTTTCTTCCAAGCGTTCCGACAAGTATGTATGTAAAGCGGTGGCTTCTCGACGCGTTGACAGTTGCATGCGAATCAATCCCTCGACCCCTCCTCAAACACGACTCCAATCAATTTGGTTATAGGTATCATTTTCAGGACAACTTTATTCACAAGGACAAAATGATCTTGAATCGTTGACCGGCTACGGCGGACGACAAACGCTTTTGCCCTTTAAGCAGGCTTACGTTTAATAAAATATATGGGGCTGGTCCAAAAAAAATGACAACCTCACTTAGGAGATGCCGAGTAAGATCGTTCAGTAACGTATTTGTAAAAAGAAAGCCGTCTCTCAAATCCTTTAAATGATTTAAGAGACGGCCTTTTGCTTTTCGCTGTCAAAATAAAAATCTCAATTTTTCTTTTTCCGGCTAGCCTGACTCATGCTCTTCGATTTTTCCCGTTAACGCGCACATTGATGGTTAAATATCGGATGCGTTCCATGATTCTTTTTGCTTTGACGTATTCTGTCCCGCTTTTATTAGAATAAGCGAGATGGTCTTCCAGTTCATCATAATCAAAATTTGAGGTATATAATGTCGGAAGCTTGTCCATCATCCGCCGTTGCAAAATGCTCCCCAATATTTCATCACGAATCCAAGGCGACATCGTTTCGGCACCGATGTCATCGAAAACAAGAATCGGCACGGTTTTAATGTAGTCGAGCTTCTCATTAAGCGTTTGATCCTCGATGGCGCTCTTTAAGTCACGGAAAAAATCGGGGGCATAGACCATCATCGATTCGACGCCCGCTTCAGCTAATGCGTTTAAAACGGCTCCCATAATAAAAGTTTTACCGACGCCAAAGGGGCCGTGCATGTACAAGCCTTTCGTTTCCTTTGGATTTTGCAAATAATTTTGCACAAATCTTCCTGCAGCTTCAAGGGCATCAATGCGCCCAAGATCATTTTTTTCAATCGTTTTAAAGGTTGCCCGCAACACGTCATTAGGAATATACAAACTGCCGATCAGTGCCCTCTGACGTTTTTCCCGATCCGCTTTCACCTTTAAAGAACAGGGACGATAGACAATTTCCACTGTGCCTTTATCCACGGTTAACACCGGCTCGTGTCCTTTTACTAAATTCGGACAGTTTTCTAGGCCAGGACAAGTCGCACAATGGTCAGATCCTTCCATAAACTCAACCAATTTAGGCAGCGCTTTCCGCCAAGTCCGCCCATTGATTTCAGGATGATCTTGCCGAAAACGGTCAATGCGGGCATCCATCATGACTTTTTCCAACAACAGTTGATAATGATGGTCGAGGTCAACGGACCCAGCCATTTTACGGACGGTTGATTTGATCGATTCCAAACGATCACCACCTATAAATTAGTTAAAAACCGTTCAAGCTCTTCCACCCGTTTTTGGATGTCTTCATCCGACCGGGTATCCGTTTCCCACTCGCCTGTCATCCACTTCGGCAGTTTTTCTTGGCGCGGATTGGAGCGGTTGGATGAACGCTTTTTCTTTGTCTGCCAATCTTGGTATTTTTTATGCTCGCTTTTTGCCAGTTCCATGGCTTGGCGAACGGTTTTTATGTTTTTTCGCGCCCAATGCGCGGCAATTTTTTGTACATAGCTCTTGCTGAGTTTATAATCATTCGTCGTCATCACGTAGTGTAAAAGCACGTTCATGACGCCGGGAGAAAGTTTTTGATCGAACATGGTCTCTTCAACGATTTTTAAATCGGCCGGTGCCGGTTTCGCTCCGCCAGAGACTGCTTTAAGAAGTTCATATGGGCTAATGGTTTCAAAAACTTTTATTTGCCGTTCATAGTCATCTTTCGGCGTTGTATGATCCATCTCACGGTCAGCCGGTGCTTGTTTGCGAAGCGCAAGTGCCGGAAGTGTATCGCCATGCTCAATTTGATAGTAGTTGCGGACCTCTTTACGCAATTGGTCAATATCAATGATTCCAGTATGTAAAAAGGCGCCTTGTATGATCTGGCTCATCTCTTCGGCGGTAAGCCGGTAAACAAAAGCGAGCTTTTCAACAGCTGTTTTTACCTCATCCGTAAATGCCTCTTTAGAAATAATGACATCGGATAAAAGCCGATATAAGTGATCAAAATCAAAGTGAGACCGAAAGAGAGGTGTGCCTTCCTTGCGGTCTAGCGCATCTTCTGCCATCCCCGTCGCTTCCGCTTCCCATCCTTGCGTCAATTCCGATGGATGAAGGGATGTAAAGACATCATTAAAACTAGCCGTTAATTCTTCTAAGCCATCGGGTGCTGAAGTCTGCGCTTGAAACAACGCCTTCAATCTTAAGTATTCACGCTTTCCAACGCGGTTGTATAGATAAATATTTAATAAACCATCAGAAAAAAAACGAGCCGGTGAAAGCGGTGCCTCCAATATATAAACGAAGGACGGTCTTTCTTCCCCAGATTTTTTGTAAACTTTTAGAAGACCAATCGCTTCTAATTTTTTACGTGCATCAAGAAGCACATCTAACGAACTGTCTGTGCGGACCATAAGATGATGATGCGTAAAGGCGCCCTCTCCTAATGCTCTGCCGTCTTCAGCTTCATACAACAGCGTAGCATATAATTGGCAAGCAAGTGGGCCGATAAGGGGCTGATAAAGATAATTAATGATTTTTAAATCGATTGGTTGGATCAATCCACCGGCTAAAACCGTATAAGGGTCAACCGGAAGCACTTCTTTCCAATGGGTCTGCATAAAAATTCCCCCCATCGCAACCCATAAAGAGAACTTGGCTCCGCAAGCCTTTTAGGCGAAGTCGGAGCCTTAGTTGCACTTATGCTGGCCTGAAAATATTTTATACTTTTTTACTCGTATAAAAAACGCTATTGGCTCCATGCCTATTGTCGGGCCTTCTTAAGTAATTCCTTTAACTCATGAATAAAAACATTAATATCTTTAAATTGCCGGTAAACCGAAGCAAAACGGACGTAGGCCACTTCATCAACCTTTGCCAGCTCGTCCATCACAAGTTCGCCGATCTCCCCGCTTTTGACTTCAGAAACCCCGCGACTTCGCAATTCCCGCTCAACATGATTAACGATTTCTTCAAGTTTTTCCAAAGGGACTGGCCGTTTCTCACAGGCTTTAATCAAACCATTGAGCAGTTTCTCGCGATTAAAGGCTTCTCGGTTTTCTCCTTTTTTGATCACGATGAGCGGTGTCTCTTCGATGGTTTCAAAAGTGGTAAAGCGAAAGTGACACGTCTCGCATTCTCTTCGACGACGAATGGAACGGCCATCATTCACCGGCCGGGAATCCAATACTTTCGAACCCATCCCTTGGCAATTAGGGCAACGCATGGTCTGGCCTCCTCCGCACGACATGCGATGATCATATAGATTAATTTTAGTCGAAACAAGGTTGAGGGACAAGCAAAAAACGAAAAGGAGGCGAATCGCCTCCTTTTACTAAATGACGGCTCTGATATTCCGTTCGGGGACCTGCACGGGTCCAGTTCCGCGCGGGATTTCAGCCGTCTCTATTGTTTTTGCTTCCAATTCTCGCGCGATGTAATCGGCAGCGATAGCGGGATTAATCCGATCACCGCAAGTATACACGTCAATGCTCGCATAGCCGTGTTCTGGAAAACTGTGAATCGTCAAATGCGATTCCGAAATGATGACGACACCGCTCACGCCTTGTGGTGCAAATTTGTGAAAGGCTACTTCTCTCACTTCTGCACCGCACGCCAAAGCGGCTTCTACAAAAGTTTTCTCAATAAAATCAATGTCATTCAACCGGTCGACATTACAATCCCACAATTCGGAAATAATGTGACGACCAATGGTTTCCATATGACATTCCCCCTTTAAAATGATACCCATGCCCGCTTGAGTGGCATGTGGATGGTTGTAACACCACGGGGGATAGTTAGTCCGCTGAGGTCCTAACCCTTTAAGTGTCCAAGCCCATCCATTAAAAACTACACTTTTCATTCGAGACTAAGTATACTTGTTTTGTTCTCAGAATGCAATAAAATTTTTAAAGAAAAGCCGGGCATTCATTCAGCCTTTTTTAGGAGTCGGGCTTTACAAAATAACACGGCGCTCCGATCAAAAGACATTGAAGATCCAGTTCTCTCTTTATCAATCCCTAAATTTTCTAGTTTTCCAATTGCCGGATTATATATAAAAAAGAGCGCCCATCCGGTGCGCTCTCTTCATGTAAACCGCCAGGATCTGTTGGTTGATCCTTACGAAACTTTCACGTCAGCTTTATTAAGCATATGCCGTGCCACATGGACCGCCAAGTCGACAACCCGGCAGGAATAGCCCCATTCATTATCGTACCAGGCTAGAATTTTCACTTTTCTGTCGCCGATGACCATAGTCGATAAACCATCGACAATCGCAGAATGCGAGTCCGTTCTGAAATCAACCGATACCAACGGCTCTTCACAGAAGGCGACAATCCCTTCATAATCCGTTTGCGCCGCTTCTTTTAACACTTCGTTCACGGTATCCACAGTGACGGGCGTTTTCACATCTACAACGAGGTCCACTAAGGAAACATTAGGCGTTGGCACACGCAAAGCCAATCCGTTCAATTTTCCATTCAAGTGAGGCAAAACTTTACCAATTGCTTTTGCCGCTCCCGTCGTCGTCGGAATGATCGATTCACCACATGCCCGCGCCCTGCGCAAATCTTTATGGGGATTATCGATGTTGTTTTGATCGTTGGTATAAGCATGAACGGTTGTCATCATGCCTCCTTCGATGCCGAATCGGTCATCAATGATTTTGACAACCGGTGCTAAGCAGTTCGTCGTGCATGAGGCATTTGACAAGATTTGGTGATGTTCAGGGTCATAATCTCCATCATTGACACCTACGACAATTGTCACGTCTTCGTCTTTGGCCGGCGCTGTGATGATGACCTTTTTCGCACCCGCTTCTAAATGATACCCCGCTGTTTCTTTCGTTTTAAATTTTCCAGTGGCTTCAATGACGATGTCGATGTCCATTTGCCGCCAAGGCAATTCCCGAGGATCACGGGCATTGACAAGCGTGATGACTTGATCATTCACTTGAATATGTTGATCATCGATTGCCTTCGCCGTTCCGTCAAAACGTCCATGGACGCTGTCATATTTTATTAAATGTACTAACGTTTCCGCAGGGTAACGCGCGTTGATGGCAACGATGTTGAGTTCCGGTTGGGTGATCGCCTTTCTTAAAAACATCCGGCCGATTCGACCAAATCCATTAATAGCAAGTTTCACAGGCATGAACCTTCTACCTCCAAATGTGCTATACTTTTTATCTTTATCCTCAAAAACAGTATAACATAATAAAACTTATTTGTAAGCGGTTTATTGTGAATTCTTTTCGTCCAAATGTGAAATGTCCCGATCGAGCAGCTTTTCATGAAAAAATATCATTGATGGGCAAGAAAAATGGAGCCGGCGGATTAAGCCAAGCTCCATTCTTTCAAGATCATATCTAATTGTTTTTCTGTTTGCGCAAGCGACCCGCTGTTATCAATCACAACATCGGCGTACGCTTTCTTTTCTTCTAAAGGCATCTGGGCGCGTATGCGCAAAAGGGCTTCCGCTTCGGACAAATGGTCGCGAGCCATGAGCCGTTTGAGTTCCACTTCTTGCGGGACATAGACGACGATCACTTTATCCACCCAGCTGGTCAATCGGCTTTCGATGAGAAGCGGAATATCTAAAACCACTGCCTTCTCTTGTGCCGCCTCACATGCGGCGACTTTTTCCAGCATCCTTTTCCGCACCTCAGGGTGAACAATGGCGTTTAACTGTTTTCGCTTTTCTTCATCGGCAAAAACGATCTCTCCAAGCCGTTTGCGGTTTAACGTCCCGTCTTCTAAGAGTACTTCTCGCCCAAATGTTTCAACGATTTGATGGTAGGCGACTTCACCCGGCTCTACCACTTCCCGGGCGCAAACGTCAGCATCCACAATGGGCAAGCCTCTTTTCTTAAGCATCCGTGACACAGTGCTTTTTCCGCTCGCAATCCCGCCCGTTAAACCGATTTTAAGCATTTATGAAACCCTCCCCTGGCACTTGGGGCAAAAATGAGTGCCGCGGCCGGCGGTCTTCGTTTTTTCGATTAATGTCCCACATTGCTTGCACGGTTCGCCTTTACGTCCGTAAACATACAATTTTTGTTGAAACATGCCCATTTCCCCTTGACTATTTAAATACGTTCGCACAGAACTACCGCCCATTTCCACCGCTTCCGCGAGCGTTTTCTTAATGGATGTCGCAAGCAACCGGATTTGTTTTTTCGTTAATGTTTTCGCTGTGGTTTGCGGATGGATGCCACTCCGAAACAGCGCTTCATCCACGTAGATGTTTCCGAGTCCCGTGACGACCTTCTGATCGAGCAATACAGCTTTAATCGTTCTTTCCGTATTTTTTAAGACTTGCCGCAGGTACGTCTCATTAAAATCGTCATCAAATGGTTCAGGGCCGAGCGCGTTAAGCGGCGGGTGATCCCATTCCGTTCCTTTTGCAAATAGATGCATCGTTCCGAACTTCCTAACGTCACGGTAACGCAATTCACTCCCGTCAGTAAAGCGAAATATGACATGGGTGTGCTTGTCGATCGGAACATCCGGCGTCTCTACTCGGTATTTGCCTTCCATTCTTAAGTGGGAGACCAATACATAATGGTCAAGGATAAACCGTAAAAATTTTCCTCTACGTTCAATATCGCGAATCGTCTCACCAAGGAGCATCGTTTTAAATTGTTCTGGATCACTCGGTTGTTTTATGATTTTGCCCCAGCGAACATCGACATCTGCAATGGTTTTATCAGTCACTAACCGCTGCAATGTCCGCTTGACGGTTTCGACTTCTGGTAATTCCGGCATGTCTACCCCTGCTTTTATCTTTCTGATTTACTTCGCGTCATACCATGTCGGACCGTACGCCACGTCCACAATAAGCGGTACTTTGAGATCGATGGCGTTTTCCATTACCTCAGGTACAACGATTTTAAGTTTTTCAACTTCTTCCTCAGGCGCTTCAAAAATTAATTCATCGTGTACTTGAAGCAGCATTTTTGCTTTTAAGCCTTCTTGTTTAAGCCGTTTGGCCATTTGTACCATGGCAAGCTTGATAATGTCGGCGGCTGTTCCCTGAATGGGCGTATTCATCGCCGTGCGTTCCGCAAAACTGCGGCGGTTGAATTGCCGGCTGGTAATATCGGGTAAATAGCGGCGCCGGTTTAACAATGTCGTGACGTAGCCGTCGTGTTTTGCTTTTTGAACGATCTCCGTCATATAATTTTTGACCCCGGGGAATGTCTCCAAATATTTTTCAATGAATGCACCGGCTTCTTTTCTTGAAATATTCAAGCTCTGGGATAAGCCGTAATCGCTGATGCCATAGACAATCCCGAAATTAACAGCCTTGGCATGGCGCCTCATCAGCGGTGTGACTTTTTCCGGCGGGACGTCGAAGACATCCGAGGCCGTCTTCGTATGAATGTCCATGCCTTCCTTAAAAGCCCGGATTAAATTCTCGTCTTCAGAAATATGGGCGAGGACGCGCAGTTCAATTTGCGAATAGTCGGCTGAAAAAATCATATAACCGGGTTCAGAAGGCATAAAGGCTTTGCGAATTTTTCGCCCCTCTTCCAAGCGAATCGGGATGTTTTGCAAGTTCGGGTCAATCGAGCTAAGGCGCCCTGTTTGTGTGTACGTCTGGCGAAAGACGGTATGAATTCTTTTCGTTTTTGGGTGAATGACTTTTAAAAGGCCATCGATGTAGGTTGAACTCAGCTTGCCGAGTTGGCGATAATCCAAGATTTTATCAATAATTTCGTGCTGGCCTTTCAGTTTCTCTAGAACGTCCGCCGATGTGGAATATCCGGTTTTCGTTTTTTTCACCGGAGGTAGATTGAGTTTTTCAAAAAGCACTTCGCCTAACTGTTTCGGAGAGTTGATATTAAAATCCACCCCGGCTAGTTTATGAATATCGCTTTCCAATTCTGCGAGTCTCTCCTCAAGGTCTACTCCCATTTTTTTAAGCGCTTCTTCGCTTACGGCCACACCTTCTAGCTCCATATCCGCCAAAACTTTGGAGAGCGGCCTCTCAAGCTGGTTATAGAGTTCATCTTGATTGTTTTTCGCAAGCTCTTTTTTAAGCAGCGGCATGAGATCTAAAAGGGCCTGGGCTTTACGCACAAGGTGATCAGCAAGTTCCTCCTCACCGGGCACGTGCTGCTTCACACCTTTTCCGTAGAACGCTTCATCGGCAAAAACATAGGTGATGCCGTACCGCTTGGCAATAGCCGCCAAATCGCTGAACGTCTCCGACGGGTCGATAAGGTATGCAGCAAGATTCACATCAAAACAGACGCCATCAAATGTCAAACCGTGCCAGTGCAAAACCGCTTGGTCATGTTTAGCATCCAAAACAATTTTTCTTTTAGAGGCGTCGGCAAGCCATTCTTTAAAAAGGTCAGACGCCAGGCCAACGGATTTTGGAATATACCAACGGCCTTTCGCATTGGTCAGAGCGAAGCCGATGATGTCGGCAAAGTGGTAATTTTCCTCTAAAGTTTCAACAATTAAAGCCGACTTGTCTTCAAATACTGGCGCTTCTTTATCAATGTGCTCGATCACCGTAAATGATAAATCCATTTGTTTCGCTTCTTCTGAAAGGGTTGCCTCCGCACCAATGCGTTCAAGAAGCGACTGAAACTCCAGCTCTTTAAAAAGGTCAATGAGCGGGGCGTTGAAGGACGGTTCATATTTCAAATCGTCTAGGCTAAAGTCGAGCGGTGTTTGACAATTGATCGTTGCCAGTTTTTTGCTCATCAATGCTTGCTCTTGGTGCTGGGCCAATTTTTCCCGCAATTTCGTACCCGAGACGTCATCCAAGTGGTCATAGATCGCCTCAACCGAGCCAAATTGTTTCAGGAGTTTGATGGCCGTCTTTTCTCCGACTCCCGGTACGCCGGGGATGTTGTCGGATGCATCACCCATCAACCCTTTTAAGTCAATGATTTGATCTGGATTGAGTTCATAGCGCTCAAAAACCTTTTCCGGGGTATACCCATCAACATCCGTGATCCCTTTTCGCGTCAAAAGCACCTTGACGCGCTCGCCGGCGAGTTGGAGCAAGTCTTTATCCCCAGTGACGACTTCCGTTTCCCAGCCTTTCTCTTGCGCAGCTTTAGCGAGCGTTCCGATGATATCATCGGCCTCGTAAAGTTCCTTTTCATACCTTTTAATCCCCATTAAATCTAGCACTTCACGTATGAAAGGGAACTGCTCCGACAGCTCAGGCGGTGTTTTTTGGCGGCCGCCTTTATACTCTTTAAATGTTTGATGCCGGAATGTCGTTTTGCCGGCATCAAAAGCGACGAGCATATGTGTTGGCTTTTCCTCTTCAATAATTTTTAAAAGCATGTTTGTAAACCCGTAGACCGCGTTGGTGTACACGCCCTTGTCAGTATTTAGAAGCGGGAGGGCAAAAAAGGCTCGGTAGGCAATGCTATTGCCATCAATGAGAACGAGCTTGTTCATGAAAGCACTCCTTTTCAGGGTCTTGTCTCCTATAATCATCCTGTGTCCATCATACACTTTTTCCTATTGTTTATAAAGGAGAAGCTAAAGTCAATAGGGTTTACTCGAAAGCAAATGAGAGAAAAAGACAACACGACTTTTTTGGCTGATCGTCATAAAGATCATCGAACGACATGCTCATTCTCCTTGAGTCCACCCAATCATGGGCATAAAAAAGCACCACCTCAGAACCATTGAGGCGGCGCTTATTAGAACGCTTAAGATTTACATATTTTTGATTAACGCATCGCCGAACTCGGAGCATTTGACTTCCGTTGCGCCTTCCATGAGACGGGCGAAGTCGTAGGTGACAACTTTTTCGGCAATTGTTTTTTCCATGGCTTTAATGATCAAGGATGCGGCTTCATGCCAACCTAAGTGTTCGAGCATAAGGACGCCGGAGAGAATAACCGAAGACGGGTTGACTTTATCAAGGCCAGCATACTTCGGTGCCGTGCCATGTGTCGCTTCAAAAATAGCATGTCCGGTTTCATAGTTGATGTTTGCACCTGGAGCAATGCCGATGCCGCCAACTTGGGCTGCTAATGCATCGGAAATGTAGTCCCCGTTTAAGTTCATCGTTGCAACAACATCAAATTCTTCTGGACGGGTTAAGACTTGTTGTAAGAAAATATCCGCAATCGAATCTTTAATCAAGATTTTGCCGGAAGCGAGCGCTTCTTCTTGAGCTTTATTGGCAGCGTCTTTGCCTTCTTTTTCCGCAATGCGGTCATATTGAGCCCATGTGAAGACTTTATCGGCAAATTCTTCTTCCGCCACTTCGTAGCCCCAGTTTTTAAAGGCGCCTTCCGTAAACTTCATGATATTGCCTTTATGGACGAGCGTGACGCTCTTCCTGCCTTCTTTAATAGCGTATTGAATAGCGGCGCGAACAAGACGTTTCGAGCCTTCTTCGGAAACCGGCTTAATGCCAATGCCGGAAGTTTCCGGGAAGCGGATTTTCTTCACGCCCATTTCGTTTTGCAAGAAGTCGATGACCTTTTTAACTTCTTCGGTTCCTTTTGCCCATTCAATACCAGCATAGATGTCTTCCGTGTTTTCGCGGAAAATGACCATGTCGGTTTTTTCCGGATGTTTGACCGGTGAAGGAACGCCTTGGAAATAGCGCACAGGACGCAGGCAAGTGAAAAGATCAAGCTCTTGGCGAAGGGCGACGTTCAAAGAACGGATACCGCCGCCGACCGGTGTTGTGAGCGGACCTTTAATGGCAATTATGTACTCCCGGACGGTATCGAGCGTTTCTTGCGGCAGCCATTCGCCGGTTTGGTCAAAAGCTTTTTGCCCCGCTAAAATTTCTTTCCAAACGATTTTCTTCTTACCAGCATAGGCTTTATCAACGGCTGCTTCCAATACACGGGAAGCTGCAGCCCAGATGTCCGGGCCGGTTCCGTCGCCTTCAATAAAAGGAATAATCGGGTAATCCGGTACATTTAATTTTCCGTTTTCGACTGTAATGCGTTCTCCGTTTGCCACTCAAAAAACCTCCTAAAATCGATTAACCATTGATGGTGGTCTGGTTAAAAAATGTGTTTCTTTTCAGGTCATTAAGTTTTTTACGCATTGGCGCCGTTTGTCAAAAAGGTCGCCTTAGTTACGGTCTTCGAGCTTCACATATTCGCGCGCTTCCGGACCGACATATTCCGCACGCGGACGAATCAGACGGTTATCGGAATATTGTTCAAGAATGTGGGCCAACCATCCTGATACGCGGCTTACGGCAAACACCGGTGTGAAGATGTCATGCGGGATGCCGAGGCTGTGATAAACCGATGCGGAATAAAAATCAACATTCGGCAAAAGCCCTTTCTTGCTTGAGACAAGTTCTTCAATTTTTTCGCTCATTTCATACCATTTAGGTTCTCCGGTAATTTGCGTCAATTGACGGGACATTTCTTTAAGGTGTTTAGCGCGCGGGTCGCCAGTTTTATACACGCGGTGACCGAAGCCCATAATTTTTTCTTTCTTTTCAAGTTTATCGTTGATATAGGCTTCGACATTGTCAACGCTACCGATTTCGCTCAGCATTTTCATTACCCGTTCATTGGCACCACCGTGAAGCGGACCTTTTAACGCACAGATCGCTGCGGTAATACCGGAGTAAATATCGCTTAACGTACCGACGGCAACACGTGCGGTAAAGGTTGATGCATTAAATTCATGATCGGCATGGAGAATCAAGGCTTTATCAAAGGCTTTGACTTCCACTTCATTCGGTTCGCGATCAAACAGCATATACAAGAAGTTAGCAGCGACACCAAGATCTTGGCGGGGTGCAACAACCTCTTTGCCATCGCGAAGCCGGGTGAAAGCGGCGACAATGGTCGGTACCTTAGCCTGTAGGCGTAGCGCTTTTCTTTTGTTCGCTTCATCGCTCATGTCATCGGCTTCACTGTCGAATAAACCGAGAGCGGAAACAGCCGTGCGCAAAATGGCCATAGGATGAACGTTTTTCAGTGGATAGGATTTGATTTGTTCAATCAGTTCATTCGGAATGGCGTATTCACTAGCAAGTTCTTTCTTAAAAGCCGCCAATTCCTCTTTATTTGGAAGTTTATCGTTCCACAATAAATAGACGACTTCTTCAAACGTGGCATAGTTTGCCAAATCGTCGATATTATAGCCTTTATACCTAAGAACGCTATTGACAATGGAACTAATCGCCGAAGTTGCGGCGACAACCCCTTCTAAACCCTTGGTTGCTGGCATCCCAATCTCCTCCTTAATCTCAACATTTAAAGTGGCGCCTTCATTTTTAATAAAAATCGGGCTTTTAGTCAATGGAACGGTAGAGTCCACATACAATTATAAACAACTGGGAACTGTTTGTGAATAAATATGGATGGTTCCCACCCTCATCAAACGCCTACCCAGACGGTGACCGACTTGAAAAATGGACAAGGAGGATCCGCAGTGAACGATTCCCATTCATTCTTTCTCATTAAATATTTAACCATTTTTCTACGTTTTTCTTTTGTATTGGCCATTATTATTGTGTTCACGGCGCTCTCTTACTATGTTTTAAAATATGCCTATCCGTTCGTTATCGCCCTGATACTCGCCATCCTCATCCAACCCTTTGTCGCATGGTTGGAACGCCATCTCAGAATGCCGCGGGCGTTTGCCACCCTCATTGTCATGATGGCTGGTTTAGCCCTTATGGTCGGGACAATCAGCCTTATTTCCGTGGAAATGATCAGCGGCTTGTCCTATCTCATCGACCGCTTGCCCGTTGCCATGCAATCGGCAATAACGTTACTAAATGGTTTTATAATCCACCACTTTTTTCCGATTCGAGAAAAAATGATCGATTTCTTTTATACCATGAATGATAGTCAAAAAGCCGCCCTTCTCCACCATATTGAAAACGTCAATCATGAGATGATGGCTTTGATCACGACAACTGGGACAAATGTCTTGCGGCAATTGATGGATATGATGCTTCACCTTCCGAACGCCATTGCTTTATTGATCATTATCTTTATGGCAACGTTTTTCATTTGTAAAGATTGGCATCGGATTTCCAACTATCTTCACAGAAGGCTTTCGACAGCCATTCACTCGACATTACTGCAAGTTTTCAATGACTTTAAAGAAGCTGTCCTCGGCTATATGCGGGCCCAACTGGCTTTGATGTCTGTAACCTGCGCGGTTTTAATGATTTTTTTATCGATCCTGCGCGTGCCTCACGCGTTTACCGTGTCGCTTCTTACGGCTGGGGTTGATTTTTTGCCTTATATCGGAACCGGAGCCGTGCTTCTTCCGTGGGCAACGTATGCGTTGTTATCCGGACAAGCACCGCTTGCTTTTTATTTGGCGGTCATTTACCTATTACTTGTCGCCATTCGACAGCTCCTTGAGCCAAAATTACTGGCGACATCCATCGGTTTAAATCCTTTGGCTGCTTTGGTATCCGTTTTTGTCGGCTTTCAAATCTTCGGCTGGGTCGGCATAATGATCGGGCCGTGGCTTGTCGTCTTCCTCAAATCGCTGTCCCATGCGAATGTCTTCAAAACTGCCTGGACGTTTATCGTCGGATCTTCCGGGAAATAAGAAAAGGTAGACTCATGAGGGGTCAGACCCCAACTTTTAGCTTCTCATGCTGTCTAAGATTTTTTGATGTAAATCCGGCCAATGTCGGCTTAACTTTACCGGACGCATGTCTGTTGTCGTCCAGCAATGTTCCGTAAATCCTTCGGCTAACACCGCCCCGTCTTCATCTCGGATGGCCTTATAATGAAATTTTATCCTTACACCGTTATATGAGTGAATACGGGTTTCAATCGTCACCAGATCCTCGTACTTAGCCGGCGCTTTATAAGCGACTTGAACGCCGATGACTGGCAGGTAAAACCCTTCCCGTTCAATCTCGCCGTATGACTTGTCCAAAGCGCGTATATAATCCGTACGTCCGACTTCAAACCATTTCACGTATTCACTGTGGTGAACGATTTTCATTTGGTCGGTTTCACTGTATCGGACTCGCAATTTCGTCTCCGATTTCATCCCTATCCTCTCCTCTTCCGTAAAAAAGAGAAAGGCGAACAACCTTCCTCTTCCCATTATAAAACTTTGGCGTGACCGTTGTAGATATGACCACGTTCTGCGTCCACCGTGATTTCTTGACCGGTTTTTAATATCGATGTCGCCTCGCGAACGCCGACAATGGCTGGAATGTCTAGGCTGACACTGACGACCGCACCATGTGAGGTTAATCCGCCTTCTTCAGTAATAATCGCACTTGCTCGCTCCACAGCCGGCATCATGTCTTTATCAGTCGCCCGCGTGACGAGAATGGCGCCGTCCGGCATATTGCGGTTGGCGTCCTCGACGTTATTCGTTACATAGACAGCCCCGCATACCGACCGTTTACCAATTCCTTGGCCTTTGGCTAACACTTCTCCAACGACATGAACTTTCAGGAGATTCGTCGTCCCCACTTCACCGACTGGCACGCCAGCTGTGATGACAACGAGGTCTCCGTGGTGCACAAAGCCCGATTTCAACGCTTGGTCAACGGCCGATTCAAGCATTTCGTCGGTGGAGGCAGCGGTTTTCCCCAATACTGGATAAACTCCCCAGAACAGAGTCAGTTTCCGCAGTGCTTCCTCGGTGCTTGTGACAGCTAAAATTAATGCTTTCGGGCGGTATTTCGAGACGACTTTTGCGGTATGACCGCTGACGGTAGCCGTGATGATGGTGGAAACTTTCAATTTTAAAGCTGTGTTCGTGACCGCTTGTCCGATGGCATCAGTGATGGTCGTTTCGCTATCACGACTTCGTGTTTCATAGAGTTCTCGATAATTTAAGGCTTGTTCGGTTCGATAAGCGATGCGGTCCATCGTTTTCACCGCCTCGACGGGATATTCACCAGCCGCCGTTTCCCCTGACAGCATGATGGCATCCGTTCCGTCAAAAATGGCATTGGCCACATCACTCGCTTCGGCTCGGGTTGGCCGCGGATTTCTTTGCATGGAATCCAGCATTTGCGTTGCCGTTATAACGGGTTTGCCAAGGGCATTGCATTTTTTAATTAACATTTTCTGTACAAGCGGTACTTCTTCGGCAGGAATTTCAACACCTAAATCCCCCCGGGCGACCATTAATCCATCGGAGACGCTCAAAATTTCATCAATGTTTTCTACGCCTTCTCTGTTTTCAATCTTTGGGATAATCATGATATGTCCGGCATGATTTTTCTCCAGCAATTCGCGAATCTCGAGGACATCTGACGCCCGACGAACGAAGGATGCGGCAATAAAATCAATGCCTTGTTCAATGCCAAAGAGAATGTCTTTCGCATCTTTTTCGGTTATTCCCGGTAAATTGACGCTGACTCCCGGAACATTGACGCCTTTTTTGCTTTTCAGCTCACCGCTATTCAGCACTTTCGTGATGATTTCATCATCTGTTCGGCTTACGACTTCTAATTCAATTAAACCATCATCCAATAAAATTTTTGAACCGGGATGGACGTCTTTGGCTAACCCCGGATATGTAACGGAAATTTTTTCCGCGGTGCCTTTTATCTCTTTCATGGAAATGATCAACTGTTGGCCCGCTTTCAGCACGACTTTTTCCGTCGCCATGTCCCCCGTTCGAATTTCTGGCCCTTTTGTATCCAAAAGAATGCCTACGGTTTTTCCGGTCCGTCTTGCGGCTTCGCGGATGTTGGCAATGCGCGCACCGTGTTCCTTGTGGTCGCCGTGAGAAAAGTTCAACCGGGCGACGTTCATGCCGGCATTCATTAATGCCACGAGTCGATCGACCGATTCACTCGCCGGGCCGATCGTACAGACAATCTTTGTCTTTCGCATATATGGAAACCTCCTCGTTAAATCGATAACTGACTAGCAATTTGTATGAGTGTCGGATCAATTTGATGTTTGCCGATGAGAATTTGATTAATATCGCTGGCGATGATTTGGTTTTGCCGGATGCCGACCATTTTCCCCGCTTCACCGTTTAATAAAAGCTCAACAGCTTTAGCGCCAAGGCGGCTTGCCAGCACCCTGTCACTGGCTGTCGGACTACCGCCGCGTTGAATATGCCCGAGTACGGTGACGCGCGGGTCGATGCCGGCTTTTTCTTTCAATTGTTTTGCGACATCGTTTGCCGAGCAAACCCCCTCAGCCACGATAATGATGCTATGCCTTTTTCCGCGGGCATGTCCCTGTTGGATTCTTTCTATGACTTTATCAACATCAGTCGGGGATTCAGGAATTAAAATGGATTCAGCACCGCCGGCCATACCAGCCCATAAAGCGATATCCCCCGCATCTCGGCCCATTACTTCAATGATAAAGGTACGGTCATGGGAGGTCGCCGTATCGCGAATTTGGTCAATGGCATGGATCACGGTGTTTAAGGCCGTATCAAAGCCGATTGTAAAATCCGTGCCCGGGATATCATTGTCAATAGTACCGGGAATGCCGATGGTCGGGAACCCGGCTTCAGTCAGTTTAAGCGCCCCGCGGAAGGAGCCGTCACCACCAATGACTACAAGGGCTTCGATCCCGTGCTTTTTCAACTGTTCAATCGCTTTTTTCCGACCAGCTTCGGTTTTAAATTCCTCGCTGCGAGATGTATATAAAATGGTGCCACCGCGATGAATAATGTCACCGACGCTACCGACATCCAGTTGTTTAATCTTCCCCTCGATGAGCCCAGCATAACCTTGGTAAATACCATATACTTCAAGCTGATGATAAATCCCTGTGCGAACGATGGCGCGAATGGCTGCGTTCATTCCCGGCGCGTCGCCACCACTTGTTAAGACACCGATTCTCTTCAACTTTTTCACCTTCTATATTAGATTGGTTTTAATCGATTAAGCCAAAGGAAATAGTCTGAATAAAAAGTGCCTTCCTCAATGGAAAGCACATTCTTCAGACTGTGAAATCGTTTACAACGGCGTATTCACCCAGATTGCGATACTTTTTAAGTCGGTTTTCGACAAGTTCTTCGGGTGAGAGTTGACTTAATTCCGCTAAATGTCTCGATAGAAAATCGTCAATGATGGCAGCTTGTTCAGCCGGGTCGTGATGGGCGCCACCTTTGACCTCTGGAATCACTTCGTCAACAATATGCAGTGCTTTTAAATCCGGTGCCGTAATTTTCATCGTAACGGCTGCGCGTTCGGCAAGTGAGGCGTCTCTCCATAGAAGAGCAGCAGCACTTTCCGGCGCAATCACAGAATACCACGAATTTTCTAGCATGAGGAGACGATCCCCCACACCGATAGCGAGTGCCCCGCCAGAAGCCCCTTCACCAATGACAATACAAATAATCGGTACTTTCAGCCCCGCCATTTCGAACAAATTGCGGGCAATCGCTTCACCCTGTCCGCGTTCTTCGGCAGTTTTCCCAGGGAAGGCGCCTTTCGTGTCGATAAACGAGATGATCGGCCGGCGGAATTTTTCCGCTTGTTTCATCAACCTGAGCGCTTTCCGGTAACCTTCAGGGTGGGGCATGCCGAAATTGCGGCGGAGATTTTCTTTCGTATCCCGCCCTCTTTGTTCACCGATGATTGTCACTGGCTTATCTTTATACCTCGCAATGCCGCCAACAATCGCTTGATCATCACCGAAAAGACGATCTCCGTGGCATTCGATGAAATCCGTGAAAAGATAAGGGATGTAATCCAATGTCGTCGGGCGTTCCATATGACGGGCAAGTTGCACCCGATCCCACGCCGTCAGGTTCCCATATGTTTTTTCTTCCAATTCGGCAAGGCGCGCTTTCAAGCGATTTAACTCATCCGATAAATCCAGATCTTTATCTTCCATAAAGCTTTCAAGTTCTTTAATTTTCGCCTTTAATTCAATAATCGGCTTTTCAAATTCCAAGTCCACGCGTCTTCCCCCCTATGCGTGCAGAGATAATATGGTGGCCAGGGTTGATTTGAGGTCTTTACGGTGAATCACCTTATCCAATTGGCCATGCTCGAGTAAAAACTCAGCGGTCTGAAAATCATCGGGCAGTTTTTCACGGATGGTTTGTTCAATAATTCTTCTGCCGGCAAAACCGATTAACGCCCCCGGTTCTGCAAAATTGTAATCGCCGAGTGAAGCAAAGCTTGCGGTCACCCCACCTGTTGTTGGATGCGTCATCACCGTGATGAATAAACCCCCGCCGTCACTAAACCGTTTTAATACCGCACTTGTCTTAGCCATTTGCATGAGACTCAGCGCCCCTTCTTGCATGCGCGCTCCTCCTGAAGCGGTAAAGACGATGACGGGCAAGTGGTGGCGTTCAGCATATTCGATGGCCCGTGCCATTTTTTCACCAACGACAGAGCCCATGCTGCCCATTCGAAAACGCGCATCCATGACAGCAATGACAGTCTCATAACCGTCAATCTTTCCTTTTCCCGTCACAATGGCTTCGTTTAAATTCGTTTTTTCGCGATCTTTTTTCAATTTTTCTTCGTAACCCGGAAAACCGAGCGGATTTTGTGAAATCAATTCACGGTCAAACTCGGTAAAAGTGCCTTCATCCATTAACATGGCCAAACGTTCCGGAGCCGACATCTGATAATGGTATCCACAATTTTGACAAATAAATAAGTGCTTTTGTAATTCTTTTGTATACATGATTTTTTTGCAGCTCGGGCATTTTTTCATTATGCCTTCCGGAACTTCTTGTTTAGCCGCCTGTGCGGGTATCGTCGCATATCTTTTTTTCTTTTTATTAAATAACACGTTGTGTCACCTTCTTTCCCCTCTCTATTTCTTTGACGGGGTTAATCTTACCTTTTTGAGGAGCGTTGGAACCGAAATGGATTTTCCACGCCGACTCCAAATTCCCCATATGACCAACCTATTATAACAAACATAAAGGAAGGATTAAAACGAATTATGTGCGCAAAATGACATTAGTGCTTCCTAGCAAGGCTTTTAATTCATTCAAACAAGCAGAAGACGGATTAACGGCTAAATGCTGGGATAATTGCACCGTTTGTTTTTCAGCTGCGTAATACAGGAATACATTCGTCGTGCCTCTATGTTTTTCCAAGCAATCTTTCACGCGCCTCAACAACTCGCTTGTACCGGCTCTTGATGGGATGCGCAAAAATAATTGCGGAGGAAGCGTGATGTTTTGTAAGTCTTCTATTTTTTGAATGATGACCTGCTGGTCGTCTTCTGCGGTCACAATACCAGTGACGACAACGAGGGCACCGTTTTGAAACAGCCGCATATTTTTTTCGAACACGTTTGGAAAGGCCACCGCCCGGATGCTTCCCGATGGGTCATTGAGCACCATCGTCCCCATCTGACGGCCAGCTTTTGTGCGCAATTGTCGAAATTGGTCAATCATGGCAACGGTTTTCACCGGCCCTTCTTGTTCGCGAACTTCGCGGACGGTCAATGATCTAAGCCGCTTGATGAGGTGACCAAATGCTTCCAACGGGTGAGCGGTTAAATAGAACCCGAGCGCTTCTTTTTCCAATGCTAGTTTTTCATTCAACGTTAAAGGCGGCACATCGGCATAAACCGGCTCCGTTTCATTTTCAAAACCGAACGTCGATTGCGTTGGGTCACTTTCTCGTGCAAGTAACATGGCGCGATCCAGTGAAGCGAGTAGCACCGCGCGGTCCACGCCAAATTCATCCATGGCTCCTGACGCAATCAATGCCTCATAGGTTCGGCGATTAACGTGGAATCCGACTGTTCGTTCGCAAAGGTCAAATAAATTCCGGTACGGGCGGTTTTCCCTTTCCTTTAATAAATCTTGGATGGCAGCCGTTCCTACATTTTTGATCGCCGAAAGCCCATAAAGAATGCCTTCAGGGGTGTTTTTAAAATCAGCCGCACTATGATTGATGGATGGCGGCAAAATTTTGATGCCTTTTTGAATGAGTTCATAGCGGTATTCCGCTAATTTTTCTGGGTCGTGCATAACACTCGACATTAATGCGGTCATAAAGGCCTTAGGTTCATGGGCTTTTAAATAAGCAAGCCGGTAGGCGATCATGGTATAGGCAACCGAATGGGATTTATTAAAACCGTAATCCGCGAAGCGAACGATCCAGTCATATAGCGTTTTCGCAACATCAAGGGAGTAACCATTCTTTAGACAACCGTCAATAAATCGGCTTTCTTCGCGTTCCAGTATGTCCCTTTTTTTCTTAGAAACCGCCCGCCGCAAAATGTCGGCCTCCCCTAAACTGTAACCGGCCGCGATTGAGGCAATTTGCATGATTTGTTCTTGATAGATAATGATCCCATACGTTGATTTTAAAATCGGTTCCAAATCCGGGTGCGGATAGCGAATCGGAACCTCTCCATGTTTGGCCGCGATAAATGTTGGAATGTTCTGCATCGGCCCCGGGCGGTTTAAGGCATTAACGGCAACGAGGTCATCGAATGTCGACGGCTTAAGCTGCCGGAGAATGCGGCGAAGGCCTTCCCTTTCAAATTGGAATATGCCCGTTGTATCCCCTGAACTTAAAAGTTGGTAAGTTAACGGATCATCGACTGGAAAGGTTTCAGGATTCGGCCGCACCCCTTTTTCCTGTTCGATAAGATCCAAAATTTCTTCGATCAAGGTTAAATTTCGGAGGCTGAGAAAGTCCATTTTAAGAAGGCCGAGGGCTTCCAAAACTTCCATCGGAAACTGCGTGACGTAAAGTCCTTCCCGTCCTTCAGCAAGCGGGACGAGTTCGGTCAGTGGGTTACGGCTGATGATGACACCTGCCGCATGTATGGATGGATGCCTCGGCAAACCTTCCACCAAACGCGCTAAGCGAAAGAGGGATTGGGCTTCTTTTTCATTTTGGATCAGCTCTTGCATAGACTTCGACTGTTTGTAAGCTTCTTGCAAGGTGACGCCCGGCTTTGATGGGATGTACCTCGAAAGGCGATCAATCAACGGATTGGGAAGTTCCAAAACCCGGCCGATATCGCGAATGGCCGCCTTGGCAGAAAGCGTTCCAAACGTGCCGATTTGTGCCACCCGTTCATTGCCGTATTTTTCATGAACATAAGCGATCACTTCATCACGGCGATGATCGGGAAAATCAATATCAATATCAGGCATGGATACGCGTTTCGGATTCAAAAACCGCTCAAAAAGCAAATGAAATTGAAGCGGGTCGACATCGGTGATGCCGAGCACATAGGAGACGAGACTGCCGGCAGCCGACCCTCGACCGGGGCCAGGGCGAATGCCGCTTTGTCTGGCAAATCGGACGACATCCCAAACGATTAAAAAATAATCTTGAAAACCCATTTGGTTAATAACGCTTAGCTCATCATCCAGCCTTTTCTTGATCCTGTCATCCAGGTGGCCGAAACGCTGCCTAGCGCCTTTGTAACATAATTCTTTTAAATAATCTGCCGCCTGATATCCTTTAGGCACGGGAAATTTCGGAAAATGATAGTTCCCGAATTCAAAGGAAACTTGGCACCGCTCGGCGATGACTTCCGTATTGCGAAGCGCTTCAGGATATGCGGAAAACAGCGCGCCCATTTCGTCAGCACTCTTTAAATAACGGCTAGTCTCACCCCCCATGTCTTGAATGTCTTGCAAAGAATGCCCCGTGCGAATGGCTGTGACGCATTGATAGGCGAGGGCTTCCTCTTCGGTTAAATAATGGACATCATTGGTGGCAACAAGAGGAAGGCCGCATTTTTCAGCTAGCGTTACCGCACGTAAAATCAATTCCCGATCAGGCAAGCGCCCGTGATTTTGAAGTTCAAGATAAAAGCGCCCCGGAAAAAGCGCCTGATACTCGCGTGCGATGCTTTCTGCACTGTCGAAGTCCCTAACGGCAAGCTTTCGTTCAATTTCCCCTTCTGGGCCTCCGGAAAGGGCAATGAGGCCAGCTGTGTAAGGTTTTAGCCTTTCTCTTTCAACGGCTTTCATGCGTTCCGTTTGAATCATGGTACTGATTTTCACGAGGTTCTGATAGCCGGCCTTGTTTTCGGCGAGCAGGATGAGAGAAGCTCGCTCTGTTTCACGTCGGCGGGGATGGTTTTCCTTTTTCAATAAAGGCACTTCCATTCCGATGACGGGGTGTATCCCGCGTTCAAGACAAGCTTTATAAAATGGAATGACGCCGTAAAGAACCCCTGTATCTGTAATCGATAGCGACCGCATGCCTAAATCCGCCGCTCGCTTAACGAGCTGACCAATGCGGCAAGTGCTGTCCAATAAACTATATTCACTATGTACGTGCAGATGCGTAAAACCCATGGGCTCACCCCAAATGGCTAATATCAGACAAGGCGTTCACGAATGCTTATCCCTATTATAAAACATCCGCATCTTAAAGAAAACTTGGCTCCGCTAAAGAAGGCAGGGCCTAGAGTGCCGTTATGCTGGTCAATTGCAAAACTTGACTCTACTAAGCCTTTGAGTGGAGTCAACCTCAGTTCGCCTTATGTTAGCCTAAAAATGCAATCCCCTCATTCCAGTAGAACGGGAAACCGGAATACTCCTCTTCCTTGTCCCATATGATGATAGCGATGGGAGGCGATAGAGATGGACATGGAAACCTTCGCTAAAACGGCAACGATGAATTTTTTTATCGCTTTTGGCGTCTTAATTGGCGGCTGTATTGTTGGCGGGATCGGTGCCTTTTTAATCAGCAAACCCCCGCTCTTTGCGATGAATGAATTAGTGGATAAACTGAAGATTTGGGCGATTGTCTCGGCAATTGGCGGAACGTTTGACGCCATCAATGATTTAGAAAAAGGCTTTTTGGAAGGAACGCCAAGCGAAGTCATCAAGCATTTATTACTCATCGCCTCTGCTATGGTCGGTGCTCATACCGCATCCATCATCATTCATTGGTTGACACAGGAGTCTTAACGATGCGCATTCCGCCTTACTATAAAAATCCCGCTTGGCAAAGGTTTTTTGCCGGTTGTGCCGTCGGTGCGATTATCGGTTTTTGCTTTTTCATCCTCCTATATGGCATAGCCCAAGAAAGACAAATCGACAAAATTATGGAACAAGAAACCATCATTAAAGATTTGAAAGATAATCTAGAAGTTTTAAGAGAAAGCAGTGAAAAAGAAAATGAGGAACTAACAAAGCAGTTGACCATTCAGGAAGTAAAAGTGTCCATCGATGAAGGCAAGTTTTCTTTGAACCATTTGGTCAAACTGGACTTAGAACAGACTCTCGCTTCACAGCTTAAAATTCTCGTCAACAAAAAAATTGAAACCGTCGGCGACAATGATCAATTAATTTTTCAAGCCATCGAAGGCCATCCCTATACCGTTGAAGATAAGACCTATACCTTTAAAATCAAAAGCCTTATCATCTTCTCCACCGTCAAAATCACGGTTTTGCTGACAGGTGTTAAAGAGGCTTAAATCTTTGCCATCATCACCATTAAATCAGCAATATTTCCATTGACATTTTTTCGTAAAGATGTTTTTACAAATTTTTGACGATTGGGCACTTTATCAGACAAACGCGCGTTTTTTTTGTAAAATAGCTTTAGACCAATTTTGTGAGGTGATTGTTATGATCATTAATCGCCGCGAAATTGCTAAAGCGAAATTACAATTACTTGAAGAGGGCTTTTCAGCCTATACGGATTCCCAAGAGGTCGCTCGTCTTTTAAAAAGGGAATTAAAGAAACGAAACATGGAAGCAATAGAAGATCAAACATCAATAGGGTATTGGTTTTACCCTGTTAAATAGAAGTAAAGAGGTTGATTTCAGAAAGCCGCATCCTTTCTGTATCAACCTCTCTTCTTTTTACTTATTTAAACAGAGTTCTGTTAGGTCTTTGACCACTTGATCACAAGCTTCCCATGAATAAACCGTCGCTCCCGCAGCCAACGGGTGCCCGCCTCCATTGTATTTGGCCGCAAGCGTATTGACCACAGGACCTTTGGAGCGGAGGCGCACCCGGATTTGGTCGGCTTCTTCGATAAAGAAAACCCAAGCTTTTATTCCTGTCACACTTGAGAAGCTGTTAATTAAAAGAGAAGCACTTTCCGGCGTTACGCCAAAACGCTGCATCAACTCTATAGGGATCCGCATCTGGCCGACACCCGCCTCATTTAATTCAAAATGTTCCAGCACATAACCGTTCAGCCGCATAAGGGGGAGGGGCATTTCATACATGCGGTCGTGAAGCGTGTTGCGGTCGAAATTTTTTTGTATCAGCCGGCTTGCGGTTTCAAACGTCTTCGGCGTCGTATTGTTATAAAGAAACCTACCGGTATCTCCGACGATGCCAGCATAAAGAAGTCTCGCTGCATCTTCAGACAGCGTGAGGTCCGGCCGCATCTCATAGAGGGAAGCGATCATTTCGGAGACAGAACTCGCATTTTCATCCACCCACATCAGGTCGCCATAAGGTTCGACATTGGGATGATGATCGATTTTTATCAAAAACCGACCCTTTCGCCAGCGGTCATCACTGATGCGCGCTTGGTTAGCTGTATCACAAACGATGACTAATGCATCTTCATAGGCGCTGTCCGGAATATCATCCATCGTGTTCAGATAAGCCAGTGATGGAACATCCTCACCGACGACATAGACGTTTTTATCCGGATAATGATCTTTGATCAACCGAGCGAGCCCGCCTTGAGAGCCGAGCGCATCGGGGTCGGGCCGTACATGGCGGTGAATAATAATCGTCTGAAAGGCTTCGATCTGTTTAAAAATTTCATCAATCATCAGTTCATTCTCCTATCTACTCACAATCACTTGTCCATGAAGGTCGCATTCTTGGACAAAAACCGCTAAAATTAAAAGCGAACGCGATGCCGACCTGGAGGTGACACTGTGCCCACATTCATCATACTCATTATCTTATCTTTTGCCATGTTCATCTACTATCGCATTCGAGCTTGGCAAATTCACGCCCCTTATAAGAAAAAATGGACTGTGACAAAAGCCAATATGGGGCTTGGAGCTTTTATGTTTTTCTTTGGTTTAAACCGCTTGTTTATTCAAGCGTCCGCTCTTTCAGCCATTGTATGCGGCGTTTTCATTTTATACGGCCTCTTTATTATTTATTACAGCATAAAAGCGTACCGCTATTACTGGCCAAGGATGGTGGAGGAATCCCGTCGCTCGGTAACCTCAAACGGACAATGACGCCATGTCATCAGTAACGATCAATAAACTGCGCCAGTACAAAAGCTTTGCCGACAGCTTGGCCGTTATAAAAGATTTCAACATCCACTTTACCATATCGGCGCGTCGCGTCTAAAACTTTCGGTTGGATTTCCACAATGCTTTCAATTTGGATTGGCTTAATAAAGTAAAGGGTGACATTTTCGATCACAAGGTCACCTTTTTTTTGTTTCCTGAGCAACCGGATCGCAGCCGTAATGACGACCGTTGTGACGACCCCTTGCGAGAGCACGCCAAGATGGTTGGTCATCTGCGGCATGACTTTAAAAGAAAAACGGTCATCATCCATTTCCGTCAAATGCGCCGTAATCAAATCATCGATCGTTTCCCCGACTTGTGGCTGGCGTTGCATCATTTGTAATGCTTTTAACACATCCTGCCTCGTAATAATGCCGAGCAGTCTCTTCGCATCATCAACCACTGGCAAACATTCAATGCCTTCCCAAATCATCATGTGGGCGCAACTTGCCAAAGACGTAGTCATCCCCGTTGTGATCGGATCCTTCGTCATCACTTTCTCAATCGGCACCTCATCGTTATGGCCAATGATGTCTTTGGCGGTGATCATGCCTTGCACCCGATTTCTGTCGTCAATAACAGGATAGCGGCTATGACCGGTTTCCTCATTGAGCTTGCGAAAATCGCGAATGCTGTCGCCAAGCGTCAAGACATTTGTCCGCTCAAAAGGAATAAAAATATCGGCAACGTGAACAATTTCTTTTTTGATTAACTGATCATAAATCGCGCGGTTGATCATCGCCGCGGTGGTAAAGGTGTCATAAGTCGTTGAAATGACGGGCAGGCTGAGTTCATCGGCAAGGCGCTTGACAACGTCTGAGGCATCAAACCCGCCCGTGATTAACACAGCAGCGCCTGCTTGTAAAGCATACTCGTGCGCTTTATCCCGATTACCGACGATCAAAAGCCCCCCAGCTTCAACATATCGCATCATATCTTCCAACCGCATGGCTCCGATGAAAAAGCGGTTCAACGTTTTATGTAAGCCTTCCCGCCCGCCGAGAACTTGTCCGTCAACGATATTGACGACCTCGGCAAACGTTAATTTTTCAATATTACCCTTGTGTTTTTTCTCAATGCGGATGGTCCCGACCCGTTCGATCGTGCTGACATACCCTTGATTTTCCGCCTCTTTGATCGCCCGATAGGCCGTCCCTTCACTGACGTTTAATGTCTTGGCAATTTGACGGACGGAAATTCTATGACCGACTTCCAAATTTTCGATATACTTAAGAATTTGTTCGTGCTTGGTCGACAAAACCTTTCACCCCTTTTCCATCACTCCAAGCGGGTGCCTTTTCTTTCAAAAAAATTCAAAAGGAAGCGGACCACCCACGGGTCCGCCGTCATTTCTAGTAAGTATCACGTTTGATTGTCAATTGGACTCATTAAGCGCCTTACAGTTCAAGACTCTCTCCGGGAGCGAGTTTCACCCCTACACCATTCAGTTTGGAAACAAATTCATCCGGGTCTTGTTGAATGACCGGGAACGTGTTGTAATGGATGGGCACAACCTTTTTCGCTTGAATCCAATTCGCCGCAATGACCGCATCATCCGGCCCCATCGTAAAATTATCGCCAATCGGTAAAAAGGCAAGATCAATGTCGTGTTTCTCACCGAGTAATTTCATATCGGAGTAAAGCGCGGTATCCCCGGCATGATAAATCGTTTTCCCGTCAATGTTTAAGAGGACGCCACCGGGCATGCCTGTATAAATGATTTGCCCATTTTCATCCGTATAACTTGAACCGTGAAAAGCGATAGTATATTGCAATCGGCCGAAATCAAAATTGTACCCGCCGCCAATGCTCATCGCGTGTGCTTTTAATCCCTTACCACTAGAGTAATCCGCCAGCTCCGCGACGGCAATGATTGTAGCGTCATGTTTTTTCGCCAAATCAAAAGCATCACCGACATGGTCGTTATGGCCATGAGTCAAAATGATGTAATCCAATTTCGGCAGTTCATCTGGTCCAATTGGAGCGAGAGGATTGCCGCTGAGGAACGGATCAATAATTAAATTTTTTTCACCGGTTTCAATCAGGACCACAGCATGTCCCAAATATGTAAGTTTCATTCGCCCATCTCCCTTTATCCGAATTTAAATTCTATTAATAATAATACCGAAGCCATTCCATCAATTTCAATAAAAACCATGCCAGCCGTTAAAGCAAGAAATCGTTGCGATTTCACCTTGCCCAACGTTTTCTCGTGGTGGGAGCTTAAAAACGTCGTGCAAAGGTGCTTGGACTTAAGAATCGTGCCTGACATACAGTCCGATAGCTTTTTTATACTGCTATAAAAAAACTTGGCTCTTTTCCTTCTCATCTCAATTTTTGTCCACCTGAATCATCCGTAAAGCATTTTGACGCGCACTGTTTTATAATATGTAAGAGTAGATGTATAGCACAATGGGAGGGATGATGGTGCAACACCGCTTAGAACGGTTTGCCGAATGGGTCGGACGCGAACACATTGACTTTGCTTTTTTAAGCGACCCTAAAAATGTTTTTTACTTTACAGGTTTTAAATGTGACCCACATGAAAGATTATTAGGT
>Ga0310838_1000551_pt1 | contig 31038 bp, 37 predicted proteins | sample SM_ome_6_FD_202241 | JGI IMG/M metagenome (GOLD analysis project Ga0310838, IMG submission 202241) | Sorghum-adapted microbial communities enriched on stacked mutant (SM) sorghum from Joint BioEnergy Institute, Emeryville, California... ...
GAAGAAGTTGAGATGTTTTGCCCAGAGTGCAACGGTACTTTAAAAATGAAAAGAGAAGAAGCCAAGGATTAAGCACTATCCTGGGCTAGAGTCGCATACTGAAAAGATCGCGTTAGCGATTTTGTTCGTCACCCTTCGTTATTCTTGAACCTGATTGCTTTGTTTGTTAACATTTGAAATAAGTTATGAATTGCGGAGGTAAAACGATGAGCCAGATAACGCGCGAACAGATCCAGCATGTGGCCAATTTGGCCAGACTCAATTTGTCACCAGAAGAAGAGCAGCTTTTTATCGAGAACTTGAATGAGGTATTTGCCTTTATGGATAAATTAAATGAACTTGATACGGCCCATGTCCCGCCGACCAGTCACGTGCTTGGCATTACCAATGTGATGAGAGCGGATGAGAGAAGAGAATCATTGCCGAGAGAAGAGGCGCTTAAGAATGCTCCAGAACACGAAGATGGCCAATTTAAAGTGCCTGCCGTGATGGGAGAATAAGGGGGAAACGAGATGTCACTGCTGGAACGCAATATCAGAGAGATCCATCAGGGTCTCTGCAAACGGGAGTATTCGGTTTCTGAACTTGTAGAAGAATCGATGCGCCGCATCGATTCTGTTGATCATCAGGTTAAAGCCTTTTTATTCCGCAATCCTTTTGCACTGGAGGAGGCGAAAAAGCTGGACGAGCTAACAACGCCTGACGGTCCGCTCTTTGGCATCCCGGCAGGCATCAAAGATAATATTGTGACCAAAGGGATGAGGACCACTTGCGCCAGCCGCATGCTGGAGAACTACGAGCCGATCTATGACGCTGCGGTGGTGAAACGGTTGCAGGCTGGACAGGCTGTGATTATGGGCAAATGCAATATGGACGAATTTGCCATGGGTTCCTCTAACGAGAATTCAGCCTTTCAGATAACGCGCAATCCATGGAATCCCGATTATGTTCCCGGAGGTTCAAGCGGCGGATCGGCAGCGGCTGTGGCGGCACGGGAAGTGCAATTTGCACTGGGCTCCGATACGGGAGGCTCGATTCGCCAGCCGGCCGCTTATTGCGGCGTAGTAGGTCTAAAGCCGACTTATGGCTTAGTCTCCCGTTATGGCTTGGTTGCTTTTGCCTCCTCTCTGGACCAGATTGGGCCGATTACGCAAAATGTGGAAGATGCCGCTTATGTTTTGCAAACCATTGCCGGACATGACCCGCTTGATTCTACCTCTGCCCGGGTGGAGATTCCCGACTATACTCAGGCTCTCACCGGGGAAATCAAGGGGTTAAAGATCGCTGTTCCCAAGGAGTATCTGGGTGAAGGAATTGACGGTGAAGTTAGGGAGAAGATTCATGCAGCTCTTCATGTCTTTGAGAGCTTGGGGGCCCGGATTGAAGAAGTAACGCTGCCGCACACCGAATATGCGGTCGCCGCTTATTATATTCTTTCTTCCTCCGAAGCCTCTTCCAATCTGGCCCGCTTTGACGGTGTCCGTTATGGCGTTCGGGCTGAGAAGAGCAGCAACCTGATCGACATGTACAAAGAGACGAGGAGCCAGGGATTTGGCCAAGAGGTGAAGCGCAGGATTATGATCGGTACCTATGCGTTAAGCTCAGGGTACTACGATGCCTATTATCTGAAGGCTCAAAAGGTGCGAACCTTGATCAAAGAAGATTTTGAGAAGGTATTTGCAGAGTTTGATCTGATCGTTGGCCCGACGGCTCCGACAACTGCCTTTAAAATCGGTGAAAAGATTGATCATCCGCTTACGATGTATCTCAATGATATTCTTACCATACCGGTCAATTTGGCAGGCATTCCTGCCATCAGCGTTCCTGCAGGGTTTGCCTCCAACGGCTTGCCTGTTGGCTTGCAGTTGATTGGTAAAGCATTTGATGAAACGATTCTCCTGCGTGCCGCGTATGCATATGAGAAGCATACGGAACACCATAAGGCAAGACCCGTACTCCATTCCTCGCCCGGCGAATAGGCAGGGCCTGTTCCGCGATACATAAAAAGCATTGTGATTAAGCTGCCTTAAGGGGGATAAATCGTGAAGTATGAAACAGTGATCGGATTAGAAGTGCATGCAGAACTCTCTACAAAATCGAAAATTTTCTGCGGGTGTTCCACGGAGTTTGGCGCTCCTCCCAACAGCAATACATGCCCCGTCTGCCTGGGGCATCCCGGAGTCCTGCCGGTACTTAACCAAGAAGCGCTGCGTTTTGCGATTAAAGCAGCACTTGCGCTGAATTGCGAGGTGGGTGAATATACCCGCTTTGACCGCAAGAACTATTTCTACCCTGACCTGCCCAAAGCATATCAGATCAGCCAATATGATCATCCGATCGGCAAGCGGGGCTGGATCGAAATTGAGGTCAACGGGGAGAGAAAAAGAATCGGCATCAATCGCCTCCATCTGGAAGAGGATGCGGGGAAATTGACGCACCGTGAAGGAGGCAAGGGAACGCTTGTCGACTTCAACCGTGTAGGCGTGCCATTAATTGAGATAGTAAGTGAACCTGATCTTCGTTCTCCGGAAGAGGCAAGGCTCTATCTGGAAAAGTTAAAAGCGATCCTTCAATATACGGAAGTCTCCGATGTAAAGATGGAGGAGGGATCGCTTCGCTGCGATGCCAACATATCGATCCGGCCCATAGGCCAGAAGGAATTTGGGACAAAGACAGAGTTGAAGAATATGAATACCTTCAGCGGTGTGCAGCGAGGGCTGGAGTACGAAGAGAAGAGGCAGGCAGAACTGCTTGATTCAGGCCAACAAGTCGTGCAGGAGACGCGCCGGTGGGATGAGGCAAGAAGAGAAACAGTGGTGATGCGTTCGAAAGAGGAGGCCCATGATTATCGCTATTTTCCGGATCCGGATCTAGTCGAAATCAAGATCACCCCTGAAATGATCATGGAGATCAAAGCAACAATACCGGAACTGCCCGATGCCCGCAGAGAAAGGTATCTCTCCCAATATGGTTTGCCCGCTTATGATGCGGAAGTGATCACCATGTCCAAGAAAATGGCCGACTTTTTTGAAGAGACGCTCTCCTATGGGGTTGAGCCGAAAACGGTGGCCAACTGGTTGATGGGGGAATTATTGGGATATCTTAATAAAAACAGCCTGGAATTGGATCAGGTCTCTCTTACCCCGCGTCATCTGGGCAAGATGATTCAATTGCTTGAACAAGGGACCATCAGCGGAAAGATTGCCAAAACCATCTTTGCGGAGATGCTGGAGACGGGGAAAGAGCCGGAAGCGATCGTTGCTGAAAAGGGTTTGGTGCAAATTACGGATGTCGCGGCCATTACAGCGATGATCAACAACGTCTTGGCTGCCCATCCGCAATCGGTGGAAGATTATCGAAATGGAAAGTCTCAAGCTTTGGGATATCTGGTTGGACAAGTGATGAAAGAATCTAAAGGAAAAGCAAATCCGCAGCTCGTAAACAAAATTTTGCTGGATTTGTTGATTGGAGGCTCTCGCAACATTGATCAGTAATTTAAAAGAGATTATCAACGCAGAAACGATCAACTACTGGATAAACCAATATGCCTCCTTTGGACCTTTGCCAGGAATGGTGCTGGCTATGCTTGAATCCGTATTCCCGCCCATCCCGCTATTTGCTGTTGTCGCCGGTAATGCGGCCGCTTTTGGTTTATGGTGGGGCTCTTTATTCTCATGGATCGGAACCACGCTTGGTTCCATCTTGGTCTTTTCGATTTTTCGTTCTTTCAGCAAAAGAAAGCTAAAAGCTTACTTAACCCGTCATCCCAAAGCAAAGAGATTTTTTCTCTGGATTGAAAGAAAGGGATTTACGCCGATCTTCATGCTCTATTGCTTTCCCTTTACGCCATCATCGCTGGTGAACATAACGACAGGACTCTCCTCGGTACCCTTCTATATCTTTTTTATCGCTGTGGCGCTGGGCAAGTTCGTGATGGTCTTCATCATGTCTTTCATCGGCTATGACCTTGTTGGTCTTTTTACAAAGCCTTGGCGGCTGATTCTCGTTGCTGTTGTAATCATGGTGATGTGGTTTGGCGGAAAATGGGTGGAGAAAAGATATCTATATTCTCATCATGAGCCGGATGTTCAATGAAGCTGACACTTTACATTAAAAGATCGGTTCGCAATAATAGATATGAATCCATTAAATAGGGAATGATGGTCTTGAGCATGAATGAAACAAAGATAAAGAGAGCCCGTCTTATCTATAATCCCACGGCGGGCAGAGAGGGAGTACGCAAGCATCTTGCAGAGATCCTCGAAGCTTTGGAATCGGTCGGTTATGAGACCTCAACCTATGCGACCAAAGGTGAAGGCGATGCGACGCGCGCAGCCGAAATGGCGGTTGAACGAAGATATGATCTGGTTATTGCAGCAGGCGGCGATGGCACGGTTAATGAGGTGATCAATGGCCTAGCGGAGAAAGAGTATCGTCCGCTGCTGGGCATTATCCCAATGGGTACCTCCAATGACTTTGCCAATGCGATTGGAGCCTCCAAGAACATACATAAAGCCCTAGAAGTGCTAAAACGAGGGGTCGTCAAAGAAGTAGATGTGGGCAAGATGAATGACCGGTATTTTATTAATATTGCAGCAGGCGGCATCTTGACCGAACTCTCTTATGAAGTACCCAGCAAGCTCAAGACGATGCTCGGACAATTTGCCTATTATGTGAAGGGTGTCGAGAAGATTCCGGGTCTTCATCCGGTCTCTGTGACCGTTGAAGCAAATGGCCAGACCTTGAATGAAGAGGTGATGCTCTTCCTGGTTGCCAACAGCCACACCATAGCCGGATTTGACAAATTGGCACCGCTTGCCGATATCAGCGATGGACTTTTTGATGTCATTCTCGTGCGCAAATGCAATTTTGTGGAGTTATTACGCATCATGACCATGGCGTTGCGCGGAGAGCATATCCGCGATCCTAAGGTTATTCATTTTAAAACAGATAAACTGAAGATCCGGACATCCGAAGATGTGGGAATCAACCTGGATGGAGAGTTTGGCGGAAATGCTCCCTGCCAATTTCAGGTGTTAAAGAAGCATCTCAAGGTAATCGTAAGTGAAGCGGAATCGATGCAGAAGGAGTAGAGTATGGTTCAAGAGATGATTCCAGTTGTGAAAAATATGGAAGTGGAGCTCCTGATAGAGAATCTGGGGCATGAAGGGGAAGGGGTAGGCCGTTATCAAGGGTTTACCCTTTTTGTTCCGGGAGCGCTTGCGGGAGAAAGAATACGAGCAAAGGTGGTCAAGGTAAAGAAAAATTACGGCTATGCCAAATTGCTCGAGCTCCTTGCCCCCAGCAGCGACCGCGTCCCTCCCCCATGTCCCATCTATAAGCGATGTGGCGGCTGCTCGCTCCAGCATCTCTCCTATGAGGGGCAGCTTCGCTTCAAGCAACAATTGGTGACGGAGAACTTGGCGCGCATCGGCAAGGTTACCGATGTAAAGGTGCTCCCGACACTAGGAGTGAAGGAACCCTGGCGATATCGAAATAAAGTGCAGGTGCCTTTTGGCGAGCATGAAGGAGGCCTTGTGGGCGGCTTCTATGCCAAAGGAAGCCACACGATTATTGATATGGACTCCTGTCTCATCCAGCATGAACAGGGGGACGAAGTGGTGCGCGCGGTTAAAGCGATTGCAAAGCGATTAGGGATCGCTCCGTATAATGAGGAGACAGGTAAGGGCCTCCTGCGTCATGTGGTGGTAAAGGTAGGATTTCATACGGGTCAATTGATGGTTGTCTTAATCACGAACGGGGAGAAGATTCCCAGACAGGATGAATGGATCAGGGAGATACGGCGTGAAATCCCCTCTGTCTCCAGCATCATCCAGAACGTGAACAGCAAACGGACCAATGTGATCTTTGGCGATAAGACCAAAACGCTTTGGGGCGAGGATGTGATATACGATACGATTGGCGAGCTTACTTTTGCCATCTCAGCCCGTTCTTTTTTCCAGGTAAACCCGGTACAGACCGAGGTGCTTTATAACAAGGCGCTGGAGTATGCGGGACTTACAGGGACGGAAACCGTGATTGACGCTTATTGCGGCATCGGCACCATTAGTCTCTTTCTTGCCAAGAAAGCGAAAAAGGTATACGGCGTGGAGATCGTACCAGAGGCCATTGAAGATGCCAGACGAAATGCGGCGTTGAACGGAATCGATAATGCAGAGTTTGTCGTGGGAACTGCCGAAGAGGTGATGCCAAGGTGGGCAAAGGAGGGCATAAAGGCTGATGTGATTGTGGTTGACCCACCCCGCAAAGGATGCGAAGAGAGCCTTTTGCAGACGATGCTGGAAATGAAGCCAAAGCGCATCGTCTATGTCTCCTGCAACCCCAGCACCCTCGCCCGTGACCTGCGGATTCTGGAGGACGGTGGATATAAAACGGTAGAGGTACAGCCTGTAGATATGTTTCCGCAGACTAGTCATGTGGAGTGCGTAATAGGAATACAACGAATCGATACGTAGAAATCCTTTGTTTTCAACACTTTGCACGATTTATGACGTTCACGACGGACGGCAACGACTTCAAAAATAAGCTGCTTAAGGACAAAATTGAGGTTTCGGTCGTATTGGACTTGGATTTGGACGTCGGGTGGGTAGATATGTGAGTTGGCATTGAGCCAAGTTAATATTTTTGGAAGATAGAATATCCAATAGAGCGTCCATAACTGGGCGTTTTCTTTTTTATATGACTCTGTTAAACTTTGTTGTTGATTTTCTTATTGAAGTAAATGGCAGTTATGTTTAATAGGTCGTTTGGAATCTCTGAGATTATAAAATAGCAATTGATAAGAAATGATCACATATGTTAAATGCTACAATATGAGGAGTACTGCACATAAAAGGAGGAATTATAGTGGCAACCCTGAATCATATACCGGTTGTTAAAGCAGAAATGCTTATTAGAAAACCGGTTGAAGAGGTTTTTGAGGCTTTTATCGACCCGGCAATTACTACAAAATTCTGGTTCACAAAAAGCAGTGGAAGATTAGAAGTGGGAAGTCATGTCCGGTGGGATTGGGAGATGTACGGTGTTTCGGATGATGTTCATGTAAAAGAAATCGAGAAAAACATGCGAATTCGAATCGAATGGTCGGACAGCACCCAGGTCGAGTGGATATTTACTCCCCGAACAAATAACGAAACCTTTGTTACGATTACAAGCTCAGGGTATACAGGAAATGGAGATGATATCGTAAATCGAGCCATTGACGATATGGGAGGATACACGATTGTGCTCTGCGGGCTAAAGGCGTTTCTTGAACATAACATAGTCTTGAATCTTGTAGCGGACAAGGCTCCTGACGCCCACGTTAAACATTAGGAATATGTATCGCTTAATGTTTCAGGCAAGTGTTACAACGAGGCTAGCAATTGACGCATAGTTATTGCACTCCCATGAAAATTAAATCCGCTAAAACCTCAAAAAGACAATAAAAAAATAGACCTAGCCGAATGATTTTTTAAAAAAGGCTGTGCCTGAGAAGAGTTATGTAATTAAAAGTACCAAAGACCTTTCAAGGCTGAACATAAAAATGAGGCTGGTGCAACAACCAGAGTAGGATTAATCTCCCATGAGTGCTTCCCGAAAGGGAGCGACAATCTGTGATGCACCGTGGTCGTTGGAGTCAGACTAACGGATGGGCTCTATGGCACCATAGTTCATCGACCTTCCTCTCCCAGCCATAGTAGCAGTATTGACGGATTCTAACCATTTTCATCATCTGTGGTGCGGCGCTTGCGCTGCATGGATGGCTAACGGGAAACGTTAGTTCAATAAACAGCGGTAGTCTAGCACTTTATTTTCCGGTCCAAGGCTGCCTCTGTTTACGTATTCGAGTCACGTATTCGAGTCAGTCTAATACTTATTGGACGGGACCTGCCGCTTTATCACGCTACGATCCGCGTAGATCAACACATCCAGTCTAATATGAGGAGGGTCAAAAATGCAAAAAGTAATTCCTGCATTCCGCATAACTGACTATACAAGAAGTAAGGCGTTCTACGTGGAAGGAATGGGGTTTCAAATCGACTGGGAACATCGATTTGAACCGCATTTTCCTGTTTTTGTTCAGATCACCAAGTATGAAATGACTATTTATTTGACTGAACATACAGGTGACTGCCAAGTTGGCGGATTAATTCACTTTTTTGTTCCAAATGTTGATAGCTGGTACAGCGATTTAAAGAGCAAAATAGATACCAATATTCTTGAGCTTCCAAATGAGGATCTTGAAGGGCTTCGCATGATGACAGTCGTAGATCCAGATGGTAATCAATTAAGAATATGTACTCGTTTAAAAGAATATGATTGAACTATCGGGCAGCATTCCTGTTATAAACTAAATTTCGAATTTGAGGTAATAAAAAACTCCTGATAGTGTTGGGTTGTCGAACTCATCACTAATCAGGAGGTAGATCTACAACATGAGTATAACGCAAAACAGCAAAATTCGCAGTATTACAGATTACACTTTGGTCATTGGTGCAGATATTGCCAAGAAAGTACACGTTGCCCGGGCTAGCGGGCTAGCGATGTTCGGGGCGTAGAGCTTGGCAAACCCATGACCTTTGAGAACAGCAGACGGGGCTTTGAGAAATTACTGTTGTGGATTCAAACCCTCGTAAATGAACACAACTTTCATAACGTCGTTTTCGGTGTTGAGCCAACCGGTCATTACTGGATGAATCTTGCCCAATTCCTTCGTCGCCAAGGGATTCAGGTCGTTCTGGTTAACCCAATGCATGTAAAAAAGACGAAGGAACTGGAGGACAATAATCCTACCAAAAGTGACCGAAAGGATGCTCGCGTCATTTCGCAGTTGGTCAAAGACGGCCGGTACTCCGTACCCCACATTCCTGAAGATATCTACGCCGACTTACGGGTAGGAATGAATGAAAGAGACCGTTTGTCTGAAGACCTGAAGCGTGTACAGGCGCGTATTCACAACTGGCTGGATAGATATTTTCCTGAGTTCACTGAGGTGTTCAAGGATTGGGAAGGCAAAGCAGCCCTAGTCTGCTTGCATAAGCTTCCCTGCCCACAGGATGTGCAAGAAAAAACGGCGTCCGAAATCGTCGCCTTGTGGAGAACACATGGTATTTCACGAGGCGTCGGAATGAGCAGGGCGAATCAGCTCATGGAGATGGCGGAAGCGTCGATCGGTCTAACGGATGGATTACAGATGGCGCGCCGCGAGCTTGCGATTCTACTTAGCCAATATGGTTTGTACCAAGAACAGCTGGGACTTCTGATGACAGAAGTGGAGCGACTAGTGAGCCAGATTCCGGGTACGCAGCAAATGCTCACTATACCTGGTGTTGGGTTAGTGACGGTTGCCGGATTTATTGCTGAAGTTGGGGATCTCTCCAGCTATGACAACCCACGGCAAATTCAAAAGCTGGCAGGGCTGACACTCAAAGAGAACAGTTCCGGTAAGCATAAAGGCCGAACCCAAATTAGCAAGCGTGGTCGTCCTAGGCTAAGGGCTCTTCTATTCCGTTGCGCGATCCCATTGCTGTCAAAGAATACGGAATTTCAGGAATTGCATCGATACTACACGCAAAGAGCAGAAAACCCGCTCAAGGCTATGCAGTCGGTGATTGCACTGTGCTGCCGGCTTATTCGAGTATTATTTGCACTTGGACAAAGAAAGGTGCCGTACGATCCAGCCAAAGTGCTTGGACCGGTACACTTGGCACGATTACAGAATGCAGCTTAATGTCTTAAAGTTTTCCTGACAGCTAGCCGATTTACAGAGGTATCTGACAAATGAAGCACGGAGAAACCGGTACGACACTATTACTTGGGGCATGACCCTGCCGGGCAGCAAACCACTGGTCTCCACCCTTTGACAGGCAGAACGAGGGAATGAAACGGGACGAAACAAGGACCCTGTGAGACATGGGAGGGTAAGCCGCGAAGGTGCAATGTGGAGCTCCAATGTGCGACCATATTTTAACAAAAGGGGCTTATCCCTTGTTTGCGTACGCCCTTTTCACTAGAAACGTAACAAGGGGCTGTCCTTTAACCCACATCGGCTGTTCAGTCAATTCAGAAAAGCTGTGAAAAAGCTAGGATTCGAAAGAAAACAAAAGAACTAAGAGGGAGTTATGTGTAAAACAACATGGCTTAAATAAGTCCAATTTGTTTTAGCCCGTAATAAATTCCGTCGTCATCAATGTGCTTGGTTGTAAATTTGGCAAAGGTCTTTACCGTATCGTGTGCATTTCCCATGGCTATACCCATTCCTACATAAGATAACATCTCTACATCATTGAATGAATCGCCAAATGCGACAGCCTCATGAGGGGAAATGTGCAGATGGTTTAATACTGCCTCAATGCCCTTGGCTTTTGAACTCCCGCGTGGAGTAATTTCTGATGACAGCGGATGCCAACGGATAAAATGCAAATCCGTAAATTGCTCTTCATAAATTTTCTCTCTATCTTGCGGGCAATAGAGCAAAAATTGATAAATCGGAACCTCTAGAGAAGTTGGGTGAAGGTACAGGGGATAATCCAACCTTAACCAATTTAAAAAGGTTTCGTTAATGTGCGGATGTTCAATATGGCTAACATACACACCTTCACTTCCTAGATATACGATTGGGTCATTATATTGCAGAGCAAATTCAATTAGCTGTTTTACTGATGTTGTTGGAAGTGGTTGATTATAAATGATTTCGCCTTTGTATACGGCATAAGAACCAGTCAAGCTTACAAACGAATCAAGTTCAAGTTCTTGAGCAATGTGATTAAGCTGAGACGGTCCTCTTCCTGATGCAATCACTACCTCAATTTTGGACTCTTTTAATTTTCTGATGGCTTCTTTTGTTGTCGCTGGAATTATTCCGTCTTTGTTAATCAGTGTTCCGTCAATATCAAAAAATACGATTTTATAGTTATTTGTAGAGCTGATATTCAAGGTTACTGCCTCCGTTTTTTAGTAATTGGTTAACATTATAAAACAAAATGGAGTATTGGGCGATTAAATTAAACTAACGGAGAACTATAGTTGAATGAACGTCAAGGGCGAGGCTGCCGGTTTAATCGGTGGCCTCATATCGTTAACAGGGCAAGATAGTTTTATTGGAAGGGGCGCCGCGCAGCGCCTCTATCGCATGAATTTATACAATCTTCAGTAAGGGAAGCCCGACATTAAAGACTAAACCCATCCGTTTCTAGTTGAAACTAGAGCTAAAGACAACGGGAGGGTGAATTTATGAAATTGACTGAATTATGGGTTTTGTATGATGCTGACAAGCGTATTCAGGGATTCAGTACCCACACTTTAAATGCGTACGCGTTGCAGCTAAAGATGTTGATCGCTGGTCTCGGTGATCTTGAAATTGAAGCGATCACATTAGATTTGCTTAAAGGCTACTTGTCCAAGCAATCGGACCGGCTAAAACCGAGCAGCTTAGGACATCGGATTCGTTTCGTAAGATCCCTTTTTCGGTTTGCATTTGAGGAAGGCCACAATTCACGGAATCCGGCTCTAAAGCTGAGAGAGCCAAAAACAGATAAGCGCATTCCAAAATTCTTGATTGAAGAAGATGTTATTCTTCTGAAAATTTCTTGTGAATCTCCACGGGAGTATGCAATGCTTGAATTTCTTTATAGCACGGGTTGCCGTGTTGGCGAAGTGCAGAAACTAGATATTGAAGACATCAACTTGGAAAACTGTTCAGCCATTGTGAATGGAAAAGGGGCAAAACAAAGGGAGATCTATTTTACGACTGAATGTAAAATATGGATAAAAAGATATTTGGAGAGCCGTGATGATTCATGTAAAGCCCTATTTGTTACGGAAACTCAGCCTGCTCGCCGTATGTCGATACCTACGATTCGTCACTCATTAAAGAAGTTGGCAAGCCGAAGTAATGTTGCTGTTAACGTCTATCCGCATCGTTTTCGTCACACTTACGCTTGTCAATTACTAGATAACGGTGCACCGCTGGAGTTTATTCAGGGAATGCTTGGGCACGAAAAAGCATCCACCACACAGATCTATGCTCAGCTTCGTGGAGAACGGCGTAGAGAATTGTACCGGCGGTATTTTTAGGCGTTAGTACTTATCACTAACTATTGGGTCATCAGAAATCATCAGGATTGCTTTTGCTTAGAGTAAGAAAAAACGCTAAGCCGATCCCTTCCGAAGGCTTAGCGTATATTTTCGTTAAAATGTTGGCGGGACCCCTATTTCTTCCAGGCTAACGCCGGTCTGAAATCTCGCTTCCCGTTAGTGTTCGAGTTCAAGGACTACACTGTAGACGAAATGCTTCAGATTTTCCGTCTTATGTCCAGCGGTTTGAATGTAGATCCGCGCAGCGAAGAAGTCATTCGCCCCATTCTGGCCAGCGCTGAAGGCGTTCGGGAAGCCGGTAATGGCCGGTTCGTCCGTAACTTGTTGGAAGGCGCTATGCGAAATCAAGCTGTCCGGCTTCAAAGGTTGGCTGATCCTACGCCGGATGACCTTATCACGCTGCTGCCGGAAGATTTTAAATACGCTTTCGTCATGAAAATATCCGGTTCTTCCCCGGAAGCGAAGCGCGTCTTCAAAATCGTCTCATAATCGGTCGTAATCTGGGCGTCAATGACGACATTCGGGTTATCCTTCATGTAATCGGCGGCCATGGCCTTCACTTTATCCGTAATCTCAACCTTGAACTGCAGCAATTTAAGCGTGACCTTCCCGCCGCCCGCGTTCCCGCCGCCGCCGGCTCCGGCATTCGTGTCCCCGCCGGCTCCCTGGTTCGCCGTTCCTCCCGCGCATCCCGCCAGGACGGCTGTCAGGAGCGCGATGACGCTGAGCATTGAAATCCATCTTCTCATCATCTATATCCCCCTTGGCTCATTTTCCTTATCGCTCCTATTGTAACCAGGGGGACGAATATGATGCGTGGAATCGCTGTGCCGCAGGACGGCAGGGGGAGAGGGCTCCCCCGTCTTCAGATCACCGGATACTCCTGCACGTACCGCGGCTCGACGTAATAGGGCGGCCGCGGCCCGATCAGCGGCAGCTGCAGCGGAACCGGATCGTCGTTATAGCACACCTGCACCTTCTGCTCCGAGCGCTTCAGAAGCAGCAGCTTCACTTCCGGATTGTAATAATACGTCATCTCGGCACCTCCATGCGGAATCTTCAATATTTCCCCCAATATATTCACAGCAGCCCGGCCATGGAACCAGGCACGGCGGATGCCTATGCGACATACGCTGAAGGAAAAGAGTCTACGAGGAGGTACTTATGACCTATCCGATGTATCCCCACTACGGGAAAATTACACAGGTGCAAGAAATTCCGATCACAGTTCCGGAGCAGCGGCAATATCGGCAGCCCGGCGAAGAGAAGTATATGGTTCCCCGTCCGATCGTGGAGAACCCCGAGTATCGAGGCAGCGGGAAGCTGGAAGGGAAGGCCGCGCTCATTACGGGCGGGGACAGCGGCATCGGCGCCGCAGTGGCCATCGCCTTCGCGAAGGAGGGGGCGGACGTTGCCATCGCCTATCTCGATGAGCATGAAGACGCTCATCGCACGAAGGCAAGAGTCGAAGCGCACGGGCGCCGCTGCTTACTGCTCCCCGGGGATTTGCGGGAGAAAGCCCAGTGCGCGGCCATCGTGGAAGAAACCGTTCGGGCATACGGGAGGCTGGACATCCTGTGCAATCATGTCGGCATCCAGTTTCAGCAGCTGAGCCTGCTCGATATTACGGACGAACAATTCGACGACACCTTCAAGGTGAACATCTACTCTCACTTCTACACCACCCGAGCCGCACTGCCCTATCTTAAGGCGGGCAGCTCTATCATTAACACCGCATCGGTCGTCGCCTATTACGGCCATGATCAGCTCATGGACTACAGCGCGACGAAGGCGGCCAACGTCGGCTTCACCCGCGCGCTGGCGAGAAATCTCGTCGGCAAGGGCATCCGGGTCAACGCCGTCGCGCCGGGACGCGTCTGGACGCCGCTCATCCCGTCCAGCTTCTCCGCCGACCAAGTCGCGCTGCCGGACAATCTGATGCAGCGGCAGGGCCAGCCCTTCGAGCTCGCGCCGACTTACGTCTATCTCGCGTCCGACGACTCCCGCTTCGTCACGGGCCAGACGCTGCACGTCAACGGCGGTCAAGTGATGCAATCATGAACTTGGAAGAATAGCAGGGACTTGCGGCTCGATATCGAATTATTCCAATACATTCTTTATTCAACCCTTAAAGGAGTCCAACATGGAGCCAGCATTCCATCTCCGCAGCTTCATCGGCACGTTCGATGAACATTGGCATGACGATCCGATGCATCGGAATACGACCCTCGAGATCGAGATTATCCTCGAGGGGCGGGGCCGCTTCGAATGGGAGGACCGCAGCGTACAGGTGGAGACCGGACACGTGGTCATTATTCCGCCTGGCATTCCCCACCGCTTCGATGCGGTAACCAATATTCGGTTCGGCGTCATTCACCTCCAGCATATGCCGAGCTCGCTGCAAGACGTCGCCAATCAGCTTGGCGCCGCCCTGCAGCGGCCGACCATATCAGCGCTGTCGCGGATGGACCGCGACCGCTTTGAGCTCTTGTTTCGGGAACTGCTGCGCCACATTGAAGGACCGGCAGCGCAGCACCGCTGTATGGGCCGAGATGCTGCTGCTCTTCTTGTACGAGCATTCCCAAGCGGATCTGGCGGCCATAACGATTACGAAGGCGGCGGACTACCTGCGGGAGCACCTGCATCTGAACGTAAAGATGTCCGACGTCGCCAAGCTGACGGGCATGACCGTCGCGGGCTTCCGCCGTACCTTCGAGAAAATTTACGGCATCAGTCCGAAGCAGTATCAGCAGCGCTGCCGCATGCAGGAGGCGAAGTGGCTCCTAAGCGCCACCGATAAAGATATGAATGAGATTGCCGAGCGGCTCGGCTTCAATCGGTTGCATTCCTTCTCGCTATGGTTTAAATCCGTCGAAGGACTGTCTCCCTCCTTGTGGCGCAAACGGCAGAAGATGAGGCGGGACGAGCCTCATTGATGCCGCGAGCCTTTTTGCGTAAATACCGGTCTCTTTTCCATAAATACTTTCTTCAGCTCATCCACTATCCTTGATCTTGACAGATAAGGTAAGTAAAGGGAGGGAACAAACCATGCAACTATACACATTACTACCTGCGTTTTGTGGTTTCCTGATGGGTGTCGGCGCAACAATGTTCGTTTACACGTTAAAGGCAAGGGGGAAACAAGGTTGAGAATCTTAACATGTGTTATAGCTTACTTCACCATCACGCTTTATCTGAAGGCGTTGCTGTACGGCGCAATGATTATCGAATCGATCATTACCCATGAAAGCACTCATGCCAGCTTCTTTCCTTTCTGGGACATTTTCTGGGCGGCGCTGTGGGGCGGCTTGCTTTACGGCAAGATCAAGGAAGCTCCGATTCTGAAACCGGCCTTTCTCATGGCCGTCATTATGTCCTTCGGCTTCCATTACACGCTTGCCTTCATGGGGCTTGGCCTTTCATCTGGAAGCAAGACCGTTGTAGCGCTTTGCGCGGTAATCGGCGTGATCGGGCTTCTCGCAACCAGGGCAGCAATGTTCATTCACTTTAGACGCAACCCGATTCAAGCACATAGCTAATTCAAGGAGCCGGTCGGGATCTTCCTACCGGCTCCTTTCAACAGGAGGGGATCGACATGGAAATCAACCGTAACTTCTTTCGTCCGGAAGGCGCAGAAGTGAAAGCGTCCAGTACGCCGCTAGATCGGATCTATCGGGCTTACAATGCCGATTCGATCATTGAGGCCCCTATCGTGCAAGTGCAGCTCTACGGCGGCGCTGCGGCTTGGAAAATCGATCTGGAAGGCATACCCGGATACGTCCCGTTCGAGAGATCTGGATTGCAGCATGAAAACCAGCTGAAGCAGCTTGTTGGCCAGAAGATTTACGTCATGATTCATTCCGTCCACCGGAAGGACGGAGATCCATATGCGGAGTGTGACCGGCAGAAAGCCGTTGAACGATTAAGCAAAGAAGTTTTGGAACGGATTACCCTTTCACAAGAGCTGGAAGCCGTTATAAAGGGCTTGGGAGATAACAAGGTCTATTTGGATATTGGCGGCGGTCTAATCGCGGAAATGCCGCGTCAGGAAGCCACGTTAAGCAAAATCCGGCGCTCCCTGCGGTCCGAGTTTCATATCGGGCAGCTGCTTACCGTCAAGATCGTCAAGCTAGACAAAACCACCGGCAGCGTAACCGTATCCAGGACGGCCATGCTTCCCGATCCTTGGAAAACGAATCAATATAGCGCCGGTGACGTATTGCCGGTCCATATCGTGAATATTGTCGGCCAGCAGATTTACGCCGAAGTCGTTCCCGGAATCGTTGGCATGATCGCTACGCCGAATACTCCCGTAGAGCTGGCCATCGGGGATAAAGTTCAATGCAGCGTAATCCGCTTCGATCCGGAGCAAAAGAAATTGAGAATGCGCTACCGGCAAAAGGTCATGTAAGAGGATCAAGCTATGATCCTCGATCATGGCTTTTTCTTTAACGAAGGGGAATTTTATAACGCGTGTTATAATTCGGCTTTTTGGCCTTGTGATCTCTCCGGCCGGCCGGGATCGCGACCAGCTGCAGGACGATTCGATGAAGAAAACACGAATGATTTTTCCAATCCGGAAGATCGATCGTTCGTATTTCATGGGATGATGGTACGTTCCCGGCTACGCCAGGAACGGCGGCCAATTATTGGCTCCCTTGCCGCTTTCAACACGATACCACAGCCCGCCGTCACGACAAGAGGTCCGCTGCGCCGCTGCGCCATATCCTCCCTCCCTTCAGTCAGTCCGGTAATGCTCGCGCCCCTTGTCCTGCCGAGCCATCTACCCCCGCCACATTGCTACGCAATGCGTGGGGCCCCTAGATGGCGATTGGGCCGAGCTTTTCCAAAGCTCTCTGGTGGTATGCGTGAGCCAAGCGGCAAGCTGATATGGCCGCTGAATCAATCTCACAAGGGATTCCAGGGAGGACAAGACCATGAAAACCGAAATGACGCAAATCAATGAAGAACTGCTGCACGATCCGGCCATAGCAGAAAATGCCGCAGCGATAAAGGAGTGGGAAACGGCATGGGCCACCTACATGCAAAAGTTGAATCGCCTGGACGAGCTGAAGGCAGCTGGCCGATACGGTTATCAGCTGAATCAGCCGCGAAAGGCCGTCTACTTGGCCAAGGAAAAACTGAAGCAGCTCGATCCGGACTTTTGCCAGCGGCTAGGCATCCGCTGATCCGGAGGGCCAGAGCCATGAAAAGACGTGCGCGGTGTTCATTGAAAATAAAGTGTTAGACTGAAAAATAAAGTGTTAGACCGTGAAAATAAAGTTGTAGTCTGATCGCGAGCAAAGCTAACGGGCAGAACCCTTCAACAGCACCCTTCCGATAGCTTTCTATATAATGCTGAATCTAGGTACATTCCCTAAGTATATTTCATAAGATAATTTGAAAAATGCGTGAAGGGAATGAAAAAAATGTACAATGTTCCTTATATGTATCCATATCCATATCATGTAAATGTACCAATGTATAACTATGGAGGACAGAATGTTTACAGGACTATGCCTCCTGATACATGGCATGATAATCGATTGGTTTTTCAGTTGAAAGATTATGGACCTGAACCGTTTGTAGTTAATATCAATCAGGCTTCGAAGCAAAACAGTACGTATCGTACCGCTTTATGGACAGGAAATCATTTGCAAGTTACATTGATGAGTATTAACGTTGGCGAAGATATCGGGTTGGAAATTCACCCTAACGTTGACCAATTCCTTCGTATTGAACAAGGTCAAGGGATTGTTCAAATGGGCAAGAGTAAAAATAATTTAAGCTTTGTAAGAAAAGTCTCTGATGACTTTGCCATTGTGGTACCCGCTGGAACATGGCACAATGTAACTAATACAGGCAATATCCCGCTAAAACTTTATTCGATATATGCACCTCCACACCATCCACATGGTACTGTACATGTAACTAAAGCTGATGCTATGGCAGCCGAATAATAATTACTGTGAGTAATAAATTATAATTTTTTACACCCAAGGAATGAACAACATATCCTTGTTGTTGCTGAACTAACGGGATACGATAGTTAAATAAAGGAAACTGACGGGGCGCAGTTCAATATGTTTGGCAGCCTCGTTAAGCTATTGGGCAGGAGAACTCAATAACTCAACTTTCACAAATATTGATATAATCGCTGTTTAAATTTATTGTTAAATTAGGGAACTGTGAATGAAGAGTAGGAAATGATGAAATTGACGGAAGGTATGCAACGCTTAGGCTAGTGAGATAAATGTTCGAGAGGTGGTATCGAAATGAATAATTCACAAAAGACTCTAAGGGTCTGCGAAAAAGGGCATCGATATTACAAAAGCAGTGACTGTCCTACCTGTCCGACTTGCGAACAAGAATTGAAACCGGACACTGGATTTCTTTCGCTACTTTCAAATCCTGCCAGGCAAGCTTTGGAGCACGAAGGAATTACAACCTTACAAAAACTTTCGAGCTTTACTGAACGAGAGATTTTACGACTACACGGCATGGGGCCACGTTCAATGCCTATCCTTCGGGATGCATTGCAGTCACAAGGATTATTGTTCAAACCTAAGAACTAATACGAGCCATATCTCACTTGTTGCTTTTCCCCTTTTGATCGGCATGTTCTTAACAAGCTAACTTATTTCCAAGTCCAAGTCCAAGTGCAATAACATAGACCAAAGACTCTTTGTAAAGCTAAAGGATTACGATAGCACCATGACAGCAGGCTACCAGCATAATCGGCAGCCTGCTGATCGGGCAGATTAGTTACAGTGATTTTAGAGGAACATTTATCTATATCAAAAGCCCAATCCTTTGTGACAGGGCTTTTTGTTAGTAATAAGATGTATTAGCAAACGCAACAATTCAATCGAGTATCTGGTTTTAGTTTGGATTTCCTGTTTCCATGGAGGGCGAACCCCAGGGTTCGGTTCGCAAGACGGAAAGAATTCGGAGAGAATATTAGCCCTTTTTTTGTTGACTCGACACCAATTGGTGTCTGTTTTATTATAAGACATGAGGAAATTTGGTGGGTTACCATGAACCAAGCTGTACAAAAACGGGATGTGTTTGACGCGATTGCAGATCCGACGAGACGTCGACTGATTCATTTGTTGTCAGATGCAGATGAGCTGTCTTTACACGAGATCACGCCGCATTTTCCAATGGGTCGTACGGCGGTGTCCAAGCATCTGACTATCCTTAAGGAGGCCAGTCTGGTGCATGATCGTAGAGTTGGCAGAGAAACACGATATACGTTAAACGCATCTCCGCTCAAGGAAGTTGAAGACTGGGTTACTTTCTACAGGAAGTACTGGTCTAACAATATGATGCGATTAGGCCAGTTATTAGAGGAGGATGAAGAATGAGTTTATCACTAAACATGGATTTTCAATTTACGACTTCAGTTGAAAAGCTATGGAATGCCTTAACCGATTCAAGCAAGCTAGCCAAATGGATTGCGGATAATGATTTTGAGCCTGTTGTCGGACATCGCTTTCAGTTCCGCCATCAACCGAACGAGTATTGGGATGGAATCGTAGATAGCGAAGTGCTTATCGTGGATGAACCGAACCAATTGTCCTTTACTTGGACAGTCGGAGATGAGAGACATACGGTTACGTTGACGATACAGGATATGGGTGATGGGAAGGCGAACCTGCATCTTGAACAAACTGGAATTACCAATGAACAAGGACTTGCAGGCGCTAAATATGGTTGGATGGCATGGGTCGACAAGCTTGTAAAAGTGTTGTTGGAACAATAAATAACCGGACCAGGACAGCAAGAATTAGGTGGGTGCGAGTCGATGTAGAAGGAGATGAGATTGTGAGTTTTTTTCAAGATAATTTAGTACCGTTTTTCAAAAAGAGAGAGATGCAGTTTATAGAAAGCTACAAGGAATCAGATGATGTAGATACGTTTGTATTCGAAAAAGAGAAAGACTTAACCTGGAAAGCGGGGCAATACGGTTTGTTTAGCATTACACATAAGTCCGTAAAAAATGGTACACGCCCGTTCAGTGTGTCATCCGCTCCAGCTGAGAATGCGGTTAGAATCACAACGCGAATTGGTAAACAACCGAGTGAGTTTAAGAAAACATTGCTGGAATTGACACCAGGTATGAAAATCACGATGCGCGGGCCTGTAGGACCTTTTTATCTCAAAGATGACAACCCGACACTCTTGATTGCAGGCGGGATTGGAGTTACCCCGTTCCGATCGATTCTAAAGCAAATCGACTCAAAATCGAAGGAAGTCGGGAAGTCAATTCATCTACTCTATATGGATGGGAATAAGGAATACTTGTTTAAGGATGAACTTGACGAAATGGCTAATCGTAGTTCAATAAGTTTAACCTACCTAGATTCAAGGGACGAGTTACATAAGGAGATAAACAAGTTCAGCTCCCTATATAAGAATAGCGGCAAATACTATATTGCGGGACCAAAATCTATGGTTGAGGCGGTTTTCAAGTACTTACTAAACAATAAAGTTTCCAAACAGAATATCAAAAAGGATGCTTTTTTTGGGTATTAGTTTGTTTACGAGGAGGGATAGTTTGGAAGTGTTTGCGGAATTCCTAAATAATATTGATAACCCGAACCATCGAGCGCGTATGGAGGATGTTTTGTCTTGGGTGATGAAGAAATTTCCGAATTTATCGCCGACACAGAAGTGGAATCAGCCTATGTTTACAGATCATGGAACATACATTATCGGCTTTAGCATATCCAAAAAACATATGGCTGTTTCCCCAGAGCAAGCGGGGATGTCTCGTTTTTCTGATGAGATATCGAAGGTTGGGTATGATCAGACAAAGGAGATCGTGCGTATCCCGTGGGATCGTCCTATTGAATACTCATTACTTGAAAAGATGATCGAGTTTAATATGATGGATAAGGCAACTTGTACAACTTTCTGGCGGTAATAGAAAAATTAGATCCTAGATCAAAAGAGAACAACGGGCTAACCGCAGTGGGGGTCCATTTTCCTGAAAATTTGCCGTTATAGACAGCGCGGTGATGCGTATCGCGCATACTGGTACAGCAGAGATTTGAGTTAAAAGTAGAAGCAGCAATGCTAAAGTTGACAGCAGGTACGTAGGTCACAGCACTCGACTCATGTGGAGTGCGTAATAGGAATTCAACGAATCGATACGTAGAAATCCTTTGTTTTCAACACTTTGCGCGATTTATGACGTTCACGGCAGACGGCAACGACTTCAAAAATAAGCTGCTCAAAGACAAAATCGAGGTTTCGGTCGTTTTGGACTTGGATTTGGACGTCGGGTGGGTAGATATGTTGAATTCGATAGAATAAGCCCGCCAGAAATTTGAAAATGAAGCCACTGTGATATAGAAATATTCAAGAGAACGCCATTATTGCGGTGTTCTCTTTTTATAATAGATACTATTCAAAAAGCCGGTTGCACTGTTATTCAGCGCAATCGGCTTTTTGCGTGAAAGGAGAAATGCTGGATGACGAAGGTAATCGCCCTCGCCAATCAGAAAGGCGGCGTGGGCAAAACGACAACGGCAGTTAATCTGGGAATCGGTTTGGCTGCCGATGGGAAAAAGGTTTTGCTGTTCGATGCGGACGCGCAAGGTAACCTGACGGACTCGTTAGGGTTCCATGAACCGGATAGTCTGTCGGTATCGTTAGCCACGTTGCTGGTCAAAACGATGCTGGAGGAATCCTATGAAACACAGGAAGGAATTTTGCATCACAGTGAAGGTGTTGACCTGATGCCGGGCAATATCGAACTGTCCGCTGTCGAGGTATCGCTTGTCAATACGATGAGCAGAGAAACGATCTTGCGTTCGTACATCGATTCGGTTAAAGCTGACTACGATTACGTTCTGATCGATTGTATGCCAAGTTTGGGTATGTTGACCATCAATGCGCTGGCGGCAGCGGACAGCGTCATTATCCCCGTTCAGGCGCATTATTTGCCGGCCAAGGGAATGACGCAACTGTTGCAGACGATTGCCCGCGTACGCAGGCAGATCAATCCGAAGTTGGTTTTGGACGGTGTGCTGCTCACGATGGTGGACAGTCGCACGAATTTCGCTAAAGATATTGCGCTCGTTCTTCGGCGCGATTACGGGGACAAGCTGCGCGTGTTCAACACTGAAATCCCTTTATCCATTCGCGCGGCGGAAACGAGCGCCAAGGGAAAAAGCATTTATGCCCATGACCCGGATGGGAAAGCTGCGGAGGCGTATGCCGCATTTACGAAGGAGGTGCAAGGCATTGGCAACGAGAGACGACAGGCTCGCCAGCATCAAACTGACCACAGTCGCTGATTTGTTCTCCACCGAAGAGAGCCGCGCCGATGAGCAGCGGGAAAAGGTGATGGAAATCCCTTTGTCGGAAATTAGCGATTTTCCCGGTCATCCATTCAAGGTGAAAGCAGATGAAGCGATGCTGGAAATGGCGGACAGCGTGAAGCAATACGGCGTTCTTGTTCCCGGCCTGGTGCGTCCAAAGGCGGACGGCGGCTATGAAATGGTAGCCGGACACCGGCGCAAGAAAGCGAGCGAACTAGCAGGTATGGAAACGATGCCTTGTATCGTTCGTGAACTGGACGACGATCAAGCAACTATCATTATGGTGGATAGCAACCTGCAACGGGAGTATATCTTGCCGAGTGAGAAGGCTTTTGCTTATAAGATGAAGCTGGAGGCGATGAATCGGCAAGGACAAAGAACTGATTTAACTCGTTCCCAAGTTGGGAACAAGTTAGATGGGAAAAAGTCCAGTGAAGTATTGGCGGAGCAAGTTGGAGAGAGCAAAAACCAAATATTTAGATATATCCGTCTTACCGAACTGACCCCCTCCATTCTCGAAATGGTGGACGATAAACGAATCGCCTTTAATCCGGCCGTGGAGCTTTCATACTTGGCCGAAGAAGAACAGCAAGCTCTGTACGAGACGATGCAGTCCGAAGATTGCACTCCATCGTTGGCGCAGGCACAGCGCATGAAAAAACTGAGCCAGGACGGGCGGCTTAACGTGGATGTCATCTTCTCGATTCTCACGGAGGAGAAGCCGAACCAAAAAGAAAAGATGACCATTCAGCGCGAGCGGATCGACCGCTTCTTTCCGAGGGACTTTAACGAAAAGCAAAAGGAAGACCTGATCGTGCAACTATTGGAAAGCTGGTATAAAAAGCGGCAACGGGAACAGGAACGCTAACTTGTATTTGAATACTTATCCTGTTCGTTGGCACTCTCCCCTATAACGGAGAGCTTTTTTATGCCCATTTTTGGGGAGGCGATAAGCGATGTATTTCACAAAAGGGAGGCGTCGTCAGTATGAGCGCCTGATGCAAGAAAAACCGGGTTTCAACCGCATTGAAGTTTTGGAGGATGAGACGGAGGAGACGCGCACGCGAAAAAAGGAATCTCGTGAAACCGGTCAATCCAAACGAAACCGGAGAACGAAGGAAGACCGCAACTTGCCAGGAAAGGAAGACGGACGATGGAAGAAATGAAGCGAATGGTGGACAACTACGAAGTCTATCAGGCCATCTCCATCGGGAAGGTGGAAGTGCTGCTTGGCATAGACGAAACCAATGTTGATCATCCGTACATGGTGTGTACCTGCACCCGAAACAATTCGTTGGGTGTCGAGCAATTTTACGCGATTTCAGCTGGCGCGGATTATCTTGAAGCCGTGCATGACTTTATTTCCCGTGTGCAATGGGAACTGGAGGATCTCAAAGAAGAACGGGCAACCGTCTTGGTGCCCCTAACTCCCCTCACCCAGGCACAATGTCAGCCCATTCGCGAAGACATGCGCATTGACAACCAGGTCGTCGCCATCCGACCGGAACGGTTGCGTCCCGAATATCGCACTGCAGTTAATCAGCTTGTATTGGCACAAAGCGGTTTTGGCACCTCTGCCTATTCCCGAGGCCGCGCCGTCTACGTGTTAAATCTGTATACCGGAGAGGAGTCTCGCTGGAATCGGGAGGATTTTATCGGCCTAATAAAACCGGAGCATATGCCCGCATGGGCGCAAGAAAAACTGGAGCAGCATCAGGCTGTAACCCAGCAAAAGCCTGAGCGCCGTGACGAGGCCCGGTAAGAGATGCAATTCCATATATAGGAGAAAGGAAAGGAGACGTGAGCGATGTCGTGGACGTATCGGCACCGCAAGACGCTTATCATCGCGGCGATTGCCGTAAGCGTTTGTTTACTTGCGGCTGCGGCCATTTATTCTCTGATCAAGCAATCAGAGCAAGAGCAGAAACAGCAGCAAATGAAGGAACATTATGAAAGGCAAATCGAAGAATTGAAAACGATAGAGGAACAATCGCGCAGAAGCGTTATGACTGTGGCGCGCACCATTCCTGCCGGTGACACTTTGAAGGCGGAAGACCTCAAGTTAGTCCCGATGCCTGCGAATCTGGTGCCGCAAGGGATGATTACCGATCCGAATGCGGTCATTGGCAAGAGCGCCAAAATCGAATTGCAGCCAGGGACGCCGCTGATGCCGTCTATGCTGTACGAGAGCGCGCCGATTCCGAAGGATTTACGGTTACAGGAGTTTCATGTCATTCAGCTTCCCTCCAATTTGCAAAAGGGGCAGTACATTGACGTGAGAATCAACTTCCCGACTGGCGAGGATTTTGTCCTGCTTTCAAAAAAGAAAGCGCGGGAGTTATCGGGCACGGTCATCTGGCTGGAAATGAATGAGCTGGATATTTTGCAAACGTCAAGTGCGATTATCGACGCCTACTTGCAAGGCGCTCGTCTGTATGCCCTGCCTTATATCGAGCCTGGATTGCAGGAAGCGGCAGTGGTCAATTATCCTGCCAATCCGAAGGTGCTCGATTTGATGGAACATGATCCGAACCTGCTCGAAAAAGCGACAACCGAGCTTGCCCGCAAGCTTCGCGCGACACTGGATGACAATCTCAAAGCGATGAGCGAGTCGGACAAACTGCGTGTGACGAGCGGCAGTGTAACGGTTCAGCAGCAACTGCAAAATGAGCGCATTGTTACGCAACAAGGCAATACCATGCAAGAAGCGATTCCGTCGCAACCGATAGACACATCATCAACAGTCGATTATGAACCGCCAACCGTGCAGCCGCTGCCCTCCCCTTCCGATTCGTTAACAACGAATGAAAATGGACCGGAAACGGAACCAGCGCCAGCGCCATCACTGCCGCAAGTGCCGGCTTTGCCGTCGGGAGAGCCTGCCAGCGAAGATAAATTGGAGCACATTTTTAATCAGTGAAGGAGGCCCTCATGAAAAAAATCGTGTTTTTCGGCGCGCCGGACAAAAGTCACTTGCTCCTTGTGCTGGGCAAGCTGCTCACGGCGCTGGAGCAAAAGGTATTGATCGTGGATTCTACACTCGCCCAATCGATGCAAGGCTATTTGCCTCAAGTGGAATTCGGCTATTCGCTGCGGGAGTTTGAAGGCATCGATGTGGCGACCGGGCTGCTCACATCAGCGCAACTGGAGCGCTCTGTCCTTCAATCCGCAGGCGAAGCGGCTTATGATGTCATGCTGCTTGACACCGATCACACCGAATTTGTGAAAGGACGAGACTTACCGGGCTATGACAAGCGGGTTTGGTGCAGCAATTACAGTCGGCTGGGCATCAAATCAATGCGAGTCTGATGCAGCGGCTGTGCCTTCACGAAGCGGAGGGACAACCGCTCACCTTTTACAAACTGATTACCCCCACCTTGCCGACCGCCATACCTGAGTCGTACATCGATTCGCTGCTGCCGCACCAGACTGTGCGCTGGGAGGAAACCGTGTTCCGCTTTCCGCTTGACGAACGGAATCTATCCGTTGAGCTCGACAACCAGCATCATGGCCGCATCGACATCAGGCGGCTGTCCGGGACGTATCGCCGAACCGTGCTCGACATGCTGCAACAGTTGTTTGATTGCGATGCCAAAACGGCTCGGCAGGCATGGGCGCGCTCCCGAAAGCGCGCGTGAATCCGGTAATGTTGCACGAAAGGAGATGAAGCAATGGGTTTTACTGTGGTGTTCTGGAGTCCGATTTCGGGACAAGCCGGTACGACGAGCAACCTGATCGCCGCCGCCGCGCTGCTCGGACTTGAATATTCCTCGCGTCTTTTGCTGCTCGGGCATTTGCAAAGTGAATACGCAGCCATTGAACGCGGATTTTACCCAAGGCGATCTTGGACAAGCAAAGCGGACGTCACCTCCGACGTAGGAATTGACGCGCTGCTCAGGCTATTGCAAAACCGCAAGCTCGAACCGAAATTGCTACGGAATTACACGTTGCCGCTGCTCGCCGAGCGCCTCGACATCCTACCGGGATCGAACAAACCGGACGTATCGTTTGTTTCGTCCGCACGGGACTGGCTTGACTCGCTTTTGGAACTGACAAGGCGGGCATACGATCTGGTGTTGGTCGACGGAGGAAGCGGCGACGTGTCGGAGTGGACACAGGCGCTGCTGCGTCAGGCGGATTTGCTGGTCGTCTGCCTACCGCAAAATGCGCTCAAACTGGAGCAAGTTTTTCCGCTGGTGGAGGCGCAGCTTCAGTCCAACCGGAAGCATTTGCTTGTATTTGGACAATACGATCCTCGCTCCGCTTTGACCGTTCAGAATATCAAGCGTAAGTTCCATCGGCGGGAGCCTGCGTACCCGATTGTCCATAATACGGGCTGGCTGGATGCGACTCAACAAGGAGAAGCCGTCCGTTTTTTATTTCTCAACCGACAGGTGCCGCGCGGTCATGAAAACTCACTGTTTATGCAGCAAGTGCGGACATTGGCGCAGGCGCTCATCAACAACGTCGGACTGAACAAGCCTCTTTTCGGCGGGAAGGAGGACGATGACCGATGATGTTCGCGCTGAACGCTATGATTCTGGCGGGCATCCTTATTGCGATCGGCGTCTTGCTCTATTTGCGTTTGAGCCGCCGTTTGCCGGACCAGCCGGACGAAAAACCGGTCTATACGCTGGAAGCGATGACCGCATTCGTGAAAGAGGCGCTGCATGAGATGACAAGCAGCAACCTGATCGACTTCGGCTTGTCGGAAGAAGAATACCGCCGCCGCAAAAACAAGCGCGCAGAACTGAAAAAAGCGCTGCGGGGCTGCACGTCCGGAGATTTGCGGGATAAGGCATATGTGAAGCAGGTACTCGCCGATTTGCTCGAACAGCGCTACTGCCTGGACGACAATAACCTGAACCGGCTTCTGCCGTTTGACGATCCGAAAAAATTGTCGCCGCAAGATCAGTTCGACATTTTGCTCCATCTGTTTAAGAAACAACATCGGTTGAGAGCACTGGACGAACTGATTCAAAAATACGAATTGGATCGCCCCAAACGGAGTATGGAAGACGAAGAAACCGAGTCATATCGGATTACCGCCGACGAAATCCGCGACATTTACAAGCGGGAAGCGCGCAAGCTGTCTGCCGAGGACAAAATGCAGATCGTTGTACAGCGGATCTATCAGCAATACAAAGGATTCAGCGTCATCGACGAAATCCGCGACATGAAAATCGACGGCGTATCGGGCGGCGTCTCCGGCATCCCGCCCTCGATGTGGGAAGGCGAGTGGAGCCTGGAGGAAGAAGCGCTGCTGCGCGAGGTGCCGAGGTCGCATGACAGCGTGTGGCTGTTTTATAAAGGGAAATCCATTCATTTGAGCTTCCTGTCCTTCGGCTCGGAGCAGGAACTGAGGCGCGTGTGCCAGAATGTGTACAAGCATAATTTTCCCGGCCAATTGTCCGAGGCGAACGGCTTTAAGGTGAACGAAATGGCCGATGGCTCCCGCGTCGTCGTGCTGCGCCCCCGGTTCAGCGAATCGTGGGCTTTTTTTGTACGCAAATTCGATGTGCAAAACGCCACGCTCGAACAGTTGATCCAGGACGACAACGCCGAGCTGCCCATCGGGCTGATCCGATATCTCGTCATGGGCGAGCGCATAACGGCCATCACCGGCGCGCAGGGCAGCGGCAAAACGACGCTCTTGATGGCGATGGTGCGCTACATTCCGGCCATCTTGCCGATCCGGGTGCAGGAAATGAGCTTTGAGCTTCAACTTCGGAAAATATACCGGGATCGCAACATTTTAAGCTTGCGGGAAACCGAAACGATCTCCGGGCAGGACGGTCTGGACATCCAGAAAAAAACGGACGGCTCGGTCAATATTTTGGGAGAAGTGGCGACCGACCCGGTTGCGGCCTGGATGGTGCAGATGGCGCAGGTCGCTTCGCTGTTCACCTTGTTTACGCATCACGCCAAAACGTTCCGCGATCTCGTCTATTCGCTGCGCAACTCGCTGCTGAAGACAGGGGTGTTTACGAACGAAAAAGTGGCCGAGCAGCAGGTCGTCAGCGTCATCAACTTCGATATTCACCTCAGGCGGGACGCGGACGGACATCGCTACATTGAACGGATTACCGAATGCGTCCCGGTGGAGCAGGAGATGGCCTATCCGGAGACGTTCCGCCACAAAACGACGACCGAGGAGAAAATGACGGCGTTCATGGAGACGATGCTGGAATATTTCCGCCGCTCGACGGACCGCCCGCTTTACGTCGCGCGGAACGTCATCGAGTACCGCGACGGACGCTATGTCGCCGTTCATCCGTTGTCCGAGCGAAGCCGAAAGGAAATCGCCGCATGTCTCGCCGGGCCGGACCAAGCGGCGTTCGAGGCGTTTTTGGCGGTTCACTGGGGGGATCGCGATGAAGCTTGAATGGCTGTCCCTGTTGCTGGGCGCCGCGACGGTATTGTTTCTCGCGATGGTGGCGGCGTTTCAATGGGTATCCCGCCACGGTTCGGACGCGGAGGCCGTTCGGCGGTATGAAGCGCTGCGCAAACCGGGCAAAGCCCGCAAGAAGCAAGCGCTGCACAGCGTGTTGCAGCAGTTGTATCGCGTTTGCGAACGCGTGCCGATCCTGCGTTCTTATATGCTTCATATTCGCAAACGAATGGCCATTCTCCAGCTTGGCGACGAATGGAAGCTGCGGCTGGAGACGATGAAGACGGCGCTCCTCATATGGGGCGTGCTGCTCGCGGCGGCTGTTCCGCTGGCGCTCGGCGTGCGCGACCCGGCCGCGCTCGGCATGATTGGCATCGGCTTCTGGGTTGGCCACGGAATCGTTTCGGACAACCTGGTGCATCGGCTGGAGACACGGCTGCTGCGGCAACTCCGGCATTTTTTTTCGGATGTGCGTCATCATTATCATCGTCACGGCATGGTGGAAGAAGCCATTTATGAAGCGGCGGACGGCGCGCCGTATGAGATGGCGCTGCACGGACACGAAATATACGAAGTGCTCACGTCAAGCGACGCCGAGCAGCGGCTGGCGCAGTATATCGAGAGCGCGCCGAACCGCTATTTGCAGGGCTTGGCCGGGCTGTCGCATCTGGTGAAGGAATACGGCGACAAACGAACCGCAGCCGGTTCCGTGTACTTGAAGGCGATCGGCAAGCTCGCGACCGAACTGAATCTGGAACTGCTGCGCCGCGAGCGACTCAGTTTCCTGTTGCAAGGACTGACCGCCATCGCGCTGTTGCCGCTGCTGTTTACCCGGCCGATCGAAGCATGGGCCAGCCATTACTTTCCGGCCATGGACGCCTTTTATGCGAGCACGACCGGCTGGATCGTGAAAATCGGCCTGATGGCGGTCGTATGGCTGTCCTACATCCTGCTTCGGAACATTCAGGAGCTGGACGCGAGTCCAAAACCATCCGGCCGGAAAAGATGGGAGAAACGGGTTTACGAATGGCCATGGATGCGCTGGCTTGTGCATCGTTTCGGTCCCGCCCCCGGTTCCCGGGAAGCTGACCGCATGGTCAAGCTGCTTAAAGACACTGCATCGCCGCTTCGGCTGGAATGGCTCTATGTGCAGCGCATCGTGGCGGCGGGCATGGCTTTTCTGGCAGTGCTCGGGATGTTTATGGCGCTTCATGCCGCAAGCCGGCATCAAATCCTGTATGCGCCGGTAAAGCCGGGCATCCTGTTCGGCCAACTTTCGCCGGAGGAGGAAGCCAAGGCGTGCGAGGCGGCGGCGCTCGATCGCCGCATCATCGATCGCGCAAAGGAGGTGAAGCATCTCACCGAAGAAACGGTGATGGCCCTGCTCCGCAGCGAATCGCCAGCAACAAACAAGGACGATCAGCTTCGCGCCGCGGCTCGGCGCATTATGGGCAAGCTCACGAAGCTGGACAATCAGTATGAGAAGTGGTGGGAAGCGCTCCTCGCCGCTCTCGCGGGATGGGGCGGCTACGCTATGCCGGTCGGCGTTCGGTTGTTCCAGCGGCGCATGCGGCAGATGGAGATGAAGCATGAAGTGGACCAGCTGCATGCCGTCATCGCCATGCTGGCGGATCTGGACCGGATGTCGGTCGAGCATCTGCTCATCTGGATGGAGCAGTTTGCCCGCGTGTTCAAGGAACCGCTGCAAACGTGCTTGCTCCATTTCGAACAGGGCGCGGATCAGGCGCTGGCGCAGCTGAAAGAGGATGCGCCGTTTGTGCCGTTCGTCCGCACGGTCGAAAAGCTGGAACTGGCGGCGCAAAGTTTGCCGATTCGGGAAGCGTTCGACGACCTGGAGTCGGAACAGGCTTACGCGCAGGAGCAGCGCAAACAGGAGTACGAGCAATTGATTGAGCAAAAGGCAGGCTGGGGAAAATGGATCGGGTTTGCGCCGATGATGGCCCTCATTTTCGGCTATCTGGTCATTCCGCTCGTCATCGTCAGCTTGCACCAGATGTCCATTTACTACGAGCAGCTTCAGCGTATTCAGTAAGCGGACAGGTTGCGGCGCTTTCCAAACGGGAAGCGTCTTTTTTATTGTTTAGGAAACTATAGATTGATCTCTTCTGTGGATAACTTATACTTTAAAATATATAAGAGGATAAGTTGAGGAATGTCATGGCGAGTAAATATAAGAAGCGTGGGATAATCAAACAG
>Ga0310838_1000568_pt1 | contig 30676 bp, 33 predicted proteins | sample SM_ome_6_FD_202241 | JGI IMG/M metagenome (GOLD analysis project Ga0310838, IMG submission 202241) | Sorghum-adapted microbial communities enriched on stacked mutant (SM) sorghum from Joint BioEnergy Institute, Emeryville, California... ...
CCCTCTTTTTCATCCCCTACCGCGCTTCGCTTGGTCCCCCCTGGAAAAGGTGAACGAATTCTTCCTTCACTTTTCCAGGGGTTAATTTATTTTAGGATGTCTTCACCCACAAACATTTTACTCATACGTTTTATCGCTTTATAAATGCGGTACCCCTTTTCTTTATTCATCAATTCTACATGCGGAAAAAGTTCCTTCAGCTTTTTTTCGGTTGAATCTGCTCCTTGTTTCTTTTGGATCACTACCCACAGGGATCCCCCCTCTTCCAGATGCTGGTTCGCCTCTTCATATATGCGGAATACCGTCTCCTTACCCGCGCGAATCGGCGGGTTAGTTAAAACCGTTTGGAACTTGTTCTCTTCCGAAAGTTGAGCCAGACCATCGCTAACAAAGGCTTCGGCATTGGATATCTGATTGCGCACTATATTCAGTTTCGCCAGCTCTACCGCACGTTGATTTATATCAATCATCGTCACTCTCCCCCGATGGGCCAGCAATGCCGCACAAATCCCGATCGGGCCATAACCACAGCCAACATCGAGAACACGATCCTGTTCACCAATTTCCATCGTCTGTATCAGCAGAGAGCTGCCAAAATCAACCCTCTCTTTCGAAAAAACATTGGCATCTGTAGTAAAGTGGAGTTTGCGTCCTTTGAAGTCATAGCTGATCTCCCGCAGTTCATGCTCCCCGCTCGGATTTGCCGTATAGTAATGGGAATTCATATCCTTTCCCTCCTCTATCGGAAATTATAGCAGTCAACCGGAGGGAAAGCAAAAGAGCCCGTATGTTACGGGCCCTCTGACTGGCATTACTTAAGTTCAACCGTTGCTCCGGCTTCTTCAAGTTTAGCTTTAATAGACTCGGCTTCTTCTTTAGAAACGCCTTCTTTGATTGGTTTTGGAGTGTTATCAACAAGGTCTTTTGCTTCTTTTAAGCCTAAACCAGTGATTTCGCGAACCACTTTAATTACGTTGATTTTGGATGCTCCAGCATTTGCCAAAATTACAGTGAATTCAGTTTGTTCCGCAGCTTCTGCAGGACCAGCTCCACCAGCAACTACTGCAACAGGAGCAGCCGCAGTTACGCCGAATTCTTCTTCAATTGCTTTTACCAGATCGCTTAATTCCAAAACCGTCATGCTCTTAAGAGCTTCAATAATTTGTTCTTTAGACATGAATGGATGCCTCCTTTAATATTGATAAACGTTTTCCTTGTCGAAAATTATGCCTGTTGGCCTTCTTGTTTCTCAGCAATCGCTTTAACCGCAAGAGCGAAGTTGCGGATTGGCGCTTGAAGAACGCTGAGCAACATAGAGAGTAGACCTTCGCGCGATGGCAGATCGGCAATCGCTTTAATTTGCTCGTACTGCACCAGCTTGCCTTCAATAACACCGGCTTTAATTTCCAGCGCTTCATGACTCTTTGCGAATTCGGAAAGAATCTTGGCTGGAGCCACCACATCATTCTTACTGAATGCAATTGCTGTAGGACCTGTCAAGTAAGCATCCAGCTCACTTAATCCAGCTTCAGCAGTAGCACGGCGCGTTAAAGTGTTCTTATAAACTTTAAAGTCGATGCCAGCTTCACGTAATTGTTTACGAAGCTCGGTTACTTCAGCAACAGTTAAGCCGCGGTAATCAGTAACAATTGTGCTGACGCTTTCTTTCAACTTACCTGCAATCTCTTGTACAAGTCGCGCCTTTTCCTCACGAATGGACATTGTGACACCTCCTATATCCCCCACAAAAGCGAAGAACAGCTTGAAGCTTGTTCAATTACTCTTACAGGGCCGATTTTGACTAGTAAGCTAATTCGCTTTAGCAATTAAAAAAGCCCTCCGTAGACAGACGAAGAGCAATAAATCATACATTTATCACATACCTCGGAAGGATATTAAGTCTTGGAGAAAGCCGTTTCTCCATAAGACACCTTCTGTCTACGGCATTGCTTTTATTCAATTGAACACAGAGTCCAGCTTAGCAGAATCCTGCCGCTTTGTCAAGCAACGGATGTTTCCCGCTCTTAATAAACGGTTGGATCTACTTTAATTCCGGGCCCCATTGTAGAGGAGACAGTGATGTTACGGAAGTAAACGCCTTTAGCCGCAGCAGGCTTTACGCGTTTTAATTGCTCCACTACAGTAGCTAGGTTTTCAACAAGCTTTGCAGCATCGAAGGAGACTTTGCCGATTGGAACATGCACATTTCCTGTTTTGTCTGTACGATATTCAATCTTACCTGCTTTAATCTCTTTTACTGCCCGTTCTACCTCAAAAGTAACCGTGCCTGTTTTAGGGTTTGGCATTAAACCTTTAGGACCTAATACACGTCCTAACCGACCTACAGCACCCATCATATCGGGAGTTGCAACGACCACATCAAAATCAAACCATCCTTGAGAGATTTTATTGATCAGGTCTTCGTCGCCTACATAATCTGCACCTGCTGCTTCGGCCTCTTTTGCCTTTTCACCCTTGGCAAACACAAGCACTCGAGCTGTTTTACCCGTTCCATGCGGAAGAACAATTGCCCCGCGAAGCTGTTGATCGGCTTTTTTTACATCTACGCCTAATTTGACCGCAACTTCAACAGTAGCGTCAAACTTAACCGTAGAGGTTTTCTTCACCAGATCAATCGCTTCTTCAGGCGAGTATGCTTTTGTTTTGTCTACTAACTTAGAAGCTTCCAGATACTTCTTACCATGTTTTGCCATTCGAACTCCTCCTTCAGTGGTAAATACGGGATAACCCTCCCACGAATGGGGGTTGGCACATCGACCAACCCCTAATACTACTTTAGCGAACTATATTAGTCTTCAATCACAATACCCATGCTGCGGGCAGTACCTTCAACCATGCGCATAGCAGCCTCTACGCTTGCAGCGTTTAGATCAGGCATCTTAAGTTCAGCAATCTCACGAACTTTTGCACGCTTTATAGTTGCTACTTTTTTACGATTTGGTTCTCCAGATCCTGACTCAATTCCAGCCGCTTTCTTTAATAGAACCGCAGCAGGAGGAGTCTTGGTAATAAAAGTAAATGAACGGTCTTCAAAAACCGTAATCTCTACGGGAATAATTAAGCCAGCATCATCAGCTGTACGAGCGTTAAACTCTTTACAGAAAGCCATAATGTTAACTCCAGCTTGACCTAGCGCAGGTCCGACAGGAGGAGCTGGGTTGGCTTTACCAGCAGGAATTTGCAGCTTAACGATCTTGATTACCTTTTTAGCCATGCAACACACCTCCTTATCCAAAAATGTGGTAAACGGGAAAAACCCTCCCACGATACAAACAGTTTAAAGTTACCATAAAAAAAACAAAGAATCAAGAAAATCTTGATCCTCAAATTTTTTCCACTTGTCCAAAATCCAATTCTACTGGGGTTTCACGACCGAACATACTTACCCGTACACGGACTTTTTGCTTGTCATTTTGAACTTCTTCTACTGTCCCTACCATATTGGTAAATGGCCCAACTTTGACCCGAACCGATTCGTTCACCTTCAAATCAATCTTGGGCTTAACATCGACAATTCCCATGCTTGTAAGAATATTCTCTGCTTCCTCTGGCAAAAGGGGGATCGGCTTTGCACCAGAACCAGTCGAACCGACAAATCCTGTTACTCCTGGAGTATTGCGTACCACATACCAAGAGTCATCGGTCATAATCATTTCCACTAAGACGTAACCAGGAAATATTTTACGAGAGACCGTCTTCGCTTTCCCGTTTTTCATTTCGGTCGCCTCTTCTACGGGAACGACGACGCGAAAGATCTTGTCGGCCATCTCCATGGATTCTACTCTTTTTTCAAGGTTCGCCTTCACTTTGTTTTCATAACCGGAATAAGTATGAATCACATACCATCTTTTTTCCATGCTTACGTGCTTCCTTTCCCACCTATACCAAGTTAGGGTCCATTAGCCCATAATCAACTCCACAAGTTGAGTTAAGCCCAAATCAATGACATATAAGTAGAGGGCAACTACCACAACCGTAACAATTACTACTATCGTATAGCTTGTCAATTCTTTGCGGTTAGGCCAGCGTACCTTCTTTAATTCTTGCCAACTATCTTTAAAAAAATTACCAGTCCGTTTAAAACCTTCACCAATACGTGATAAGAATCCCATGGTCACACCCCCTACATACTATCGAGTTTCGCGATGAAGAGTATGGTCATTACAGAATTTACAATATTTCTTTGTTTCAAGACGATCCGCATGAGTCTTTTTATTTTTAGTAGTTGTATAATTACGTTGTTTACATTCAGTGCAAGCCAAAATAATGTTTACGCGCATGATTTGCCACCTCCCTAGTCGTCTTTGCTCTGAAAAGGGACTCATAATTTTTCGAATACCTATAAAACTTTATCACAGTCAAATATCGATGTCAATCAAAAAGTGGTATGCGCGGCTCGGCGAAGTCCCATGGATGAAGAAAACACCAGATCATCTTTCTGGTGCCGCTTCCAAAATAGATTATATTACGCCAAACCATCTATATTTTCCCAATGAATTCACGAATTTCTAAATATCTTTCCAGTTTGCGTTTCACGCGTTGAAGGGCATTATCTATCGATTTCACATGTCGATCCAAATCTACCGCGATCTCCTGGTAAGATCTGCCGTCCAAATAAAGCATAAGAACCTTTTTTTCCAGGTCGCTTAAAATCTCACCCATCTTAAATTCAATATCCACATATTCTTCACGGTTAATAATCAGTTCTTCGGGGTCTGTCACTTTCGTTCCGCCAATAATATCCAATAAAGTTCGGTCTGAATCTTCATCGTAGATAGGCTTGTCCAAAGAGACATAGGAATTAAGAGGAATATGTTTTTGGCGTGTAGCGGTTTTAATGGCGGTGATCATCTGTCTTGTGATACAGAGCTCAGCAAACGCTTTAAATGAGGTAAGCTTGTCCTCTTTATAATCTCGTATCGCTTTAAAAAGACCAATCATCCCTTCTTGAATAATATCTTCTCGATCGGCTCCAATCAGGAAGTAAGAACGTGCCTTCGCCCTGACAAAATTGCGATACTTAAAGATTAAGTATTCGAGAGCTTCGCTGTCTCCGTCACGAACCATATCGACAACTTCTTCATCGGTTAAGATGTCAAATTGCGCCAATTCTACATTTAACTCGTGACTCAAGCTTTATCCCCCTGCCCTATGTAAAACTTGAATTAATTATACTTGAACTCGTAATGATCGTCAATGCAATTCTGACTATTTCCGCCTCCATTGTTCGAAAATTTTTTCAATTTCTTCTCCCAATGAATCTTTTAATGTTAGCTTTGGTTTCTCTGCGCTTTTTTTCACCTTTTCATCAATCCCGCTCTCACTTTTTGCCACTTCGATGGAGAGCTCTCTTGCAGACATGCGCAGAGCCCCCTGCGCAAAGACCACCCACTGTTCCGTGCGATCTGAGGAGGCTACATAGATTTGGTTGCGTCGTGTCTTTAATTCTTTGACCAATCGCTCAATGCGCTCATCGGCCGTCTCATTTTCGGCGGTATATTGTACATCTAACCCGTATATACGTTCGTCTCTTCCTCTGCCAAATACCTGATGGGCGTCAAAGACAACAATTACCTTCTTGCCAGTGTAAGCTTTGTAATCGGCCAGATATTGCAGCAATTTTTCACGGGCATCCTCTAAACTCTCTTTATTTTTCAGGTCCTTCAGTTCCGGCCAATCGCCAATTATGTTATAGCCGTCGACAATTAGAATCTCCTCCATGATCTCCTCACTACTTTAAAGGAAGCCGTTGTCTTACTACCTCATACATCAGGATCGATGCAGCGACTGAAGCATTTAAAGAGGTGACTCTGCCCAACATGGGGAGACGCAAGAGCATATCACATTTTTCTCGAATTAAGCGGGAGATCCCCTTCCCCTCGCTGCCGATCACAAGCACGACTGGAGAGGTAAAATCGGCCTGACGGTAATCTGTGTGTGCTGAAGCATCCGTTCCAAAAACCCAATACCCTCTTTCTTTTAGATCTTCGATGGTCTGCGCCAGGTTGGTGACGCGGCAGACAGGCACATATTCAATCGCTCCTGCCGATGCCTTGGCAACCACCTGTGTAAGTCCCGCAGCTCTCCGTTTCGGTATGATCACTCCATCTACGCCGCTAGAATCGGCGGTACGGAGAATCGAGCCAAGATTATGCGGATCTTCTATACCGTCCAAAAGCAGCAGGAAAGGAGGACGGCCTTCCTTACCTGCAGTTCCTAAGAGTTCTTCATACTCCACATAGCTATAAGCAGCCGCAAAAGCGAGAACGCCTTGATGATTCTTGGTCTCAGCAGTTTGATCCAGCTTTGCGCGGGGAACATGGGTTACGATAATTCCTCTCTTCTTCGCTTCGTCATAGATGGCTTGTACCGCCTGGGGTTTGCTCCCTTCTGCGATCCAAATCTTATTCAATTCGCGTCCGGAGCGCAAAGCTTCCAGTACTGGATTCTTCCCATAGATAACCTCTTCCATCATTTTTTCCTCGCTTTATTGCAAATTCGTTTTTTCTTCTAATGCCAGCATAATAATTTCCTGCAATCTCTGCCGATGCCCCATGAGATAGTGATACCCGATTAACGCCTCAAATGCTGTAGCCTTGTGATAATCGGCAGGTGATGCATTCTTCGGCATCGAACCAGCTTTGGCATTTCTGCCACGACGGACTATGCCCTGTTCTTCTTCATCAAGTATACCCCAGATCTTTTCCAATTGATCCGCTTGTGCTTTGGCTGACACATAGCGGGTAGCCGCCTGATGAAGAAGATGCGGCTTAATCTCTCCTCTGGCAAGAAGGTACTGGCGGATATATACCTCATATACACTATCGCCGATATAGGCCAAGGCGAGCACATTCATCTGTTTGGGATCTCGGCCAACCCGGAAGATTTCAGCATCAATGCGATCCATGCCTACTTTTCCCTCCGCCATCTTACTCCTTGAGGTGTATCTTCCAGCAAAATCCCCTTCTCTTTGAGCAGATCACGGATTTCATCGGCACGCGCAAAATCCCTGCGCAGCCTTGCTTCTTTTCTTTCCTGGATTAACTTTTCAATCTCTTCATCCAAAAGCTGATCGTCCGCGGTAAGGATTAACCCTAATACTTGGGCCAGTTCATCAAACATGCGCAAAAATGCTTCAATCTCTTTTCTTCTCCACACTTGTCCCGCGATATATGCATTGGCGGCCCGGGTTAGCTCGAACAGGACGGCAATGGCGTCTGCCGTATTAAGATCATCATCCATCTTCTCAATAAACTGTTGGCGAATACCCGTTAGAAAAGCTTCTAATTCCGGATTCCCTTCGCGATCGTCATGAGAATGCGCAATCGATAACAGATGGTTTAAATTATTTACCGCCATCTTTAATCGTTCCAAGCCATTTTTTGCAGATTCCAAGATTTCGTTGCTGTAGTTGATCGGATTTCGGTAATGCGTCGACAGATAGAAGAAGCGCAGGACTTGACCGCCTACCGCCTTGGTCGCATCGCGGACGGTCACATAATTGCCTAGCGATTTCGACATCTTCTCGTTATTTATATTGACATAACCATTATGAAGCCAGTAGTTGGCAAACCTTTTGCCTGTTAAACCTTCAGATTGCGCAATTTCGTTCTCGTGATGGGGGAAACATAGGTCGCGCCCGCCTCCGTGAATGTCAAAGGTCTCGCCTAAATATTTCATCGCCATCGCCGAGCACTCGATATGCCATCCCGGCCTTCCCTCACCCCAGGGACTCGGCCAAGAGATTTCACCCGGCTTTGCATTTTTCCAAAGGGCAAAGTCGAGCGGATTTTCCTTATATTCGCCTATCTCTACCCGAGCTCCCGATTGCAAATCATCGATCGATTGATGTGACAATTTGCCATACTCCTTAAATTTGGAAACGCGATAATAGACATCTCCATGCGATTCATAAGCCAATCCTTTTTGAATCAGCCCTTCTATAAAGGCAATAATCTCCGGTATATGCTCGGTAACACGGGGATGGATATGCGCAGGCTTGTTCCCTAGCGCCTTAATATCGGTCTGATATTCTGAAATAAATTTATTTGCCAATTCGGGTACCGTAATCCCCAATTCGTTGGCTGCTCGGATTAGTTTATCATCTACATCGGTATAATTCTGCACATAGGTGACCTCAAAACCGCGATATTCCAAGTATCTGCGCAAAACGTCAAAAATGACCGTCATTCGGCCATTGCCGACGTGAATGTAATTATATACCGTAGGACCGCATGCATAGATGCGTACCTTTCCCTCCTCCAGAGGAATAAATGGTTCCTTTTTGCGTGTCATGGTATTATAAAACTGTAGCGCCATCCTTGATCTACTCCCCTTTAGAAATAAAGCTGCTTTATATTCTTGGCATTTACCTTAGGATTCAAAACTTCTCCGCTTTTTCTCCTTGTTGGATACTCTCCTTTAAAGCGGCGATCTCTTTCTTTAATACTTCAATCTCCTTGCGCAACGAATTACAGATATCCATCATCGGATCAGGAAGATTGATCTGATCCAAATCCGGCGTCACTCGCACCCCATCCTGCACCACCACTTTGCCCGGAATGCCAACCACAGTTGAATTGGGCGGGACATCCTTAAGCACGACAGAGCCTGCACCAATTTTGGAATAATCCCCGACAGTGATCGAACCCAATACTTTAGCACCTGTGGAAATCAACACGTGATTGCCGATGGTAGGATGCCGCTTCCCCTTCTCTTTACCCGTACCGCCTAGCGTCACTCCTTGATAGATCGTAACACAATCTCCAATTTCGCAAGTCTCTCCGATGACCACTCCCATGCCGTGATCAATAAATAACCTTCTACCTATCTTGGCTCCCGGATGAATCTCAATCCCTGTAAAGAATCGTGTCATCTGCGAAATGATTCGGGCTAATGTATAGAGTTTCCGATTCCAGAACCAGTGAGCAATGCGATAACCCCAGATCGCATGCAAGCCAGCATAAGTGAGGATGATTTCTAATCGGCTGCGCGCGGCCGGATCCCTTTCAATTACCGTATCGATATCTTCTTTTATCCTGCGAAACATCTCACTCACTCCAACTTTTTCAATTTTTGTCGAAATGAAAATACCGCCTCTGTAATCAGAGACGGTCATCCGCGGTTCCACTCTGCTTAAACCTTTTTAACATAAAGGTTTCGCTCGTCTCCCGTAACGTGGGAATGGGAAGTAACCGGTTCAAACCTACTCACATCAATCCATCAACAATATGGATGGAGTTTTCGGTTTGACTGCTCACAGGGGCACTTCAGAGACCCGTTTACAGGTTGCTCTCACCTGCGCAACCCTCTCTGTGGTAAACCTCAATCTCTTACTTTTCCTGTTCATTGCATTTCATCATATTGAATTATTGCGATGTTCATATATGATATTATACCTTGCGATCCAACCATTGGTTCATTCTGGACAAGACGCGTTCTTTGCCTAACAGATAAAGCGTCTGTTCTAAATCTGGCCCGTGGGATTGTCCAGTGGTTACCACACGAATAGGCATAAAGAGTTTCTTTCCTTTATGTCCCGTCTCCTTCTGAACCTCTTTCATCCAGTTCTTAATCAATTCAGGAGAATATTCCTCATCGCGTAAAACCTTATCCCTAAAGGCTTTAATCACTTCGGACGCCTGTTCTTCACTTAAAACCGCAATCGCCTCTTCATCATACTCTATTCCGGCAGAAAAGAAAAGTTTAGCTTTGGATACAATCTCACCCGCAAAATGCATTTGATCCTTATATAATCCAACCAGGCGGGTCACCCATTCCTTCTCCTCCACCGAGAGAGGGCTCTTCAAATATCCGGCTTTCTCCAGGTGAGGAATGCATAAGTCAACAATACGCGGAAGCTCAGCCTGCTTCATATATAGATTATTCATCCATGCCAGTTTATCGGTATCAAAAACAGCAGGGCTTTTCTGTACGCGTTCTATATTAAATTCTCGCTCTAAATCTTGGAGGCTGAAAATCTCTTCTTCCCCTTCAGGAGACCATCCTAATAACGCAATAAAGTTGACAAGACCCTCAGGCAGATACCCCAATTCACGATACTGTTCAACAAATTGCACAATCGATTCGTCACGCTTGCTCATCTTCTGGCGATCTTGATTTAGGATTAAGGCGAGATGACCAAATTGCGGCGGAGTAAATCCCAGCGCCTCATAAATCAGCAATTGCCTAGGCGTATTGGTAAGATGCTCTTCGCCGCGAATCACATGGGAAATCTTCATTAGGGCATCGTCTACAGTAACCGCAAAGTTATAGGTAGGGATACCATCTTTCTTCACGATGACAAAATCGCCAATCCCATTCGAATCAAAGGTTACTTTGCCGCGAATCATATCCTCGACAATAATGTCCCGGTCGGACGGAACTCGGAAACGGATCGTATAAGGCTTGCCCGCTTGTAAATTGGCTTCAATTTGTTCAGCGGTAAGGTGTCTGCATTTTCCTGAGTACCGGGGTGTCTCCCCTTTGGCTCGTTGTTCTTCACGCTCCGCCTCTAACTCTTCCTCCGTACAGAAACAGCGGTAGGCATTCCCCTGCGACACCAGTTGTTCTGCATAAGGACCATAAATGTGAAGACGGTCGGTACAGCGATAGGGCCCATACTCTCCGCCTTTATCTACGCTCTCATCCCATTCAATCCCTAGCCATTTTAAGTTGTCGAGTTGGCTGCTTTCCGCATCTTCAACATGTCTTTTCTGATCTGTATCTTCAATGCGGATAATAAATTTTCCGCCATGACGTTTAGCAAAAAGATAGTTAAATAACGCGGTTCTCGCACCACCTATATGCAGATGACCGGTTGGGCTTGGTGCATAACGAACGCGTACAGCATTCTGACTCATACCTTTCCCTCCACAAACTCCTGTTTCATCTCTACAAAAATAAAGCGACGGTTCGAAATTATTCCAACAGTATAGTACGATCCATTTGACTATTGGAAAGGAGAATATTTAACCTCGCATTTCTATCTCAAAAGATTAGCGCCGCGATTTTTAACGTAAATCTTAACACAGGATCAATAAAAAGTATAGAAGTAACTAAAACAATAATACCACAGCTTCAGCGGCAATACCCTCTTCACGCCCGACAAAGCCGAGTTTTTCAGTCGTGGTCGCCTTGATATTAATCTGGTCTACCTCGGCTTCCAACAGGTCTGCAATTCTTTGGCGCATCATCGGAATATAGGGGGCAAGCTTAGGCCTTTGCGCAAGAATCGTGGCATCCAGATTTCCCAAACGAAGCTCTTTCTTTTTAGCCATATCCCATACCTGTTTCAGTAGTTGAGCGCTATCTGCATCCTTAAAAGCTGGATCTGTATCCGGAAAGTGTTTTCCTATATCGCCCAAGCCCATTGCGCCCAGAATGGCATCTGAAATTGCATGAAGCAAGACATCTGCGTCCGAATGTCCCAATAATCCTTTCACATGCGGGATTTCTATTCCCCCAATGATGCAGCGACGCCCTTCTACCAACTGATGCACATCAAACCCATGTCCGATTCTCATCTTTCCCCCTCCATCATTCGTAAAATGGCTTCACCCAGAAGCAGATCTTCAGGAGTCGTAATCTTCATGTTGGTCCATTCGCCTATAGTGATATAAACGGGATATCCCAACATCTCAAGTATAGATGCATCATCGGTTCCACGCATCCCTTTTTCTCTTGCCTGCTGCAACGCGGTACGAAGGGTAGACAAGGAAAAAGCTTGTGGGGTCTGCGCCGCCCACAAGCTTCGGCGATCCGGCGTGTACGAAATTTCACCCAGCTCGTTCACCACTTTAATTGTATCCTTTACGGGAACTGCTGGTATAACCGCTCCCTTTTGCTTTACCTCAATCAATATACGCTCGATTAATGAAGGACTTACAAAAGGACGAGCACCATCATGAATGAGAACATATTCCACATGATCAGAGAGTGCGGCAACGCCCGCAACCACGCTATCTTGCCTTTCTTCTCCGCCTATGGCTAAGCGGATCTTAGTCATTTTATATTCTTCCAACAGGCGATGGGTACGTTCGATCTCGGTTGGGTGAACAACCAATACCATCTCTGTAATGCTGGAAATGGATAAAAACTTCTGCAAGGTCAAAATGAGAATGGGCATTTCGCCTATATACAAATAGGGTTTACGAATAGGAGACCCCATGCGGGTTCCATTTCCCGCCGCCACAACAACCAATCCTACGCTCATTTCCCTAACTCTCCATATCTCTCTATGTCAAAGTTACTTCACTTTTGTGGGTAAAGTGGGCCCCGAAAAAGTATTAGGACTACGCTCCGGAGGTTCACTTCACTTTTTTGGGTGCATATCGGGCCCCACAAAAGTACTCGGACTATGCTTCGAAGGTTTACTTCACTTTTGTGGGTGTTAAAGCGCCTTCTCCAAAAGTTTCGGCTTAGCAAATACCATTCGTCCGGCTGATGTTTGCAAAACGGAAGTAACCATCACATCTATTTGCTCGCCAATAAAATCTCGGCCACCTTCAACGACAATCATGGTGCCGTCATCCAGATAGGCAACCCCTTGTCCATGCTCTTTACCATCTTTAATCACTTGCACACGCAATTCCTCGCCAGGGAGGACAACAGGTTTTATTGCGTTGGCAAGATCATTGATATTAAGCACAGGAACACCCTGCAGTTCGCATACTTTATTTAGGTTAAAATCGTTTGTAACCACTTTACCATTCATATACTTGGCCAATTTTACCAGTTTGCTGTCAACCTCTTGGATCTCCTCAAAATCTTTCTCGTATATTAACACTTGAACGCTTTTCTCTTTCTGAATGCGATTTAAAATATCCAAACCTCGTCTTCCCCGATTTCGCTTTAACACATCCGAAGAGTCCGCAATATGCTGAAGCTCTTCCAAAACAAACTGAGGAATGACTAAAGTTCCTTCTAAAAAGCCCGTCAGACAGATATCTGCGATTCTGCCGTCAATAATCACGCTTGTATCAAGTATTTTATAATCCTTATTCACAGCTTCCTTGATTACCCCATCCGACTTTTCTTTGCTGAAGCGATTGAGAGAGAATAAGGAAACTAACTCTTCCCTCTTTCTGGAACCCACAATAAAACCAATATAGCCCAATAAAACAGAGATAAAGATCGGAATAAATGCACCTATCCATGGAATTTGTTGCAAGGGTTGAAATAATAAAAAAGCAACAATAAGTCCAATAATCAAACCAAATGTACCGAAAACAAGGTCGGCTGCATGTAATTTTGTCAACTTCTCCACACCGAAGCGGAATGCGCGAACCACATAATCCATCAGCCAGAAAGTAGCCACCAAAAACAGTATTGCGCCAATAATTGCACCAATGTACTCCTGATAAGCAATTTCCCCGATATTTAACCATTTATCCAGGATATCAAATAACATTGGCATAAATTGATAACCAAAAACACCACCTAGAAGCATAAAAAAGACTTGAATTATTCGCTTAATAAGCATGAATCCACCTCCTTTTAGGTAGTATTCACCAATTTATAAATATAAAAACCGTATGATGAAAGTTTTTGTAATCATTTATTTTACGTATCAAACACAAAAAAGCGTCACATGGACGCATTTTTATTTCGCAGTGTATCTTCAAGCCAGTCATAAGCATCATCGGTCTGCATTTCCCTAGCTAATACAATCTCACTTACGAGAATCTGCATCGCATTATCCAGCATTTTTCGTTCACCTGTCGAAAGTCCCTTTTGGCGTTCCCGGGAAACAAGATTGCGCACCACATCTGCTACGGCCATAATATCTCCGCTTCTGATTTTATCGAGATTCGCTCGATACCTTTGGTTCCAATTTGTTGACATAGGGGTATCTCCATTCCTCAAAACCTCTTCCACCATGCCAATAATTCCCTCATCTACAACCTCTCTTAAGCCAATTGATTCCACATTATCCGTCGGAATCATCACTTTCATATTTCCTACCGGAATCCGCATCACATAATATTTTTTCAACTCACCGAGGATCTCCTTCTCCTCAATGGATTCAATGATTCCGGCACCATGCATAGGATAGACCACTTTATCACCAATATTAAACAAACTAAGGTCCCCCTCGCTAATCAAGTTCTGAAGAGATGAATGACTTAAGTTTAGTCTGAGATGCAACTGCAGCCGCTACCAAAATCAGGATAACACATTAGGGAACGATTTGTCAAATTTTAAATCGTACACAATTTATCGACAATAGTCAATATTAATTTTTCAAGATTTCACCTTTGCCTCAAACTTCTTTTACGCTATAATAATAGTTAGATAATTCTTGTTTGTTGAGGAGTGTTCAGCATGGACGATGCCAACCGTTTAAAATCCTTTCAAGAGCTTATTTCCAAATATCTACTCCGACACCGCAGCATCCTTGATACCACGTCAAAATTTCAAGAAACCAATGCGCGCGTAAACCGGGCAGTTATGAAAGCTGTGACAGAGTGTGGTTGCATCAACATAAAAGCAACAAAACAAGATTACCAGGCAGATGATTCCCTCGATAAAATTATCGAGTTGATGGATACTCATATTCATGGCCATCTCTGCGAACATTGCGAAGAGATCGTGATGGCGGAGATCGGCAAAAATCTTTTTTACCTCATGTCCATGATGAACCTGTTAGATATCTCCGTTGAAGATGTGATTAAGAAAGAGACGCAAAAACTAAATACGCTTGGCGTCTTTAATATGTCATAAACCGATCTCTATTACTTAAGACGAAAAATCCCCTGACAAAGTTTCAGGGGATTTTTCGTCATTATATACCTTATGATTTGTGTGACTCTCTAACATCTGCATCTCTTCTGCGCCGTTTTCGAAATAAAGTTCTCCAGCCGCGATATAACCCAAAGACAGCATATAGACCGAGGGGAATAAAAATAACTTTGGGAAATTGAGCCGGAAATAAATAAGCAATGGTTATGATCACGATCAATAACAACGGAATAACCCAGAATGTATGCTTAGGTATCCCCACTTTTTTAAAGTTGGGATACCGAATTCTGCTTATCATCAAATAGGATAAAATGATCATTCCCGCCACTAACATCCATCGATCAAATACTTCTGCATAGAGAGCGAAGGTAGCCAAAATTCCGCCCGCCGCCGTAATGGGTAAACCGACAAAATAATGGGGAGAGGTAGGCTGGGAATTGAATCTTGCAAGCCGTAACGCTCCACAAATCGGGAATAAAGCTGTGATAATTACCCCCATCATTCCCAGTTGGTTTAAGACGACCATATACATGATAAAAGCAGGGGCAACACCAAAGGAGATCACATCTGAAAGGGAGTCCAGTTCCTTGCCAAATTCGCTTTGTGCATTCAACATACGGGCAACGCGACCGTCCACACCATCCAAAAACATTCCAATAATCACCATAATCGCTGCATACCCGTGTTTATCATCAAAAGCTAATACCAAAGAGATGATTCCTAAGAATAGATTCCCGATTGTAAATAAGCTAGGTAGCGACTTGGCAATCATTATGAATACCTCCCTATCACCGTAATTCCTGCAGTAAGGCGATCACCTGGCTTAACCGTGATTTTGACACCTTCGGGGATATAGATTTGCGTGCCCGAACTAAATTTGATCATACCTATCTTCTCCCCGATGGAAACTTCCATTCCTTCTTCAGTCCAATCGACGATTCTCCTCGCCATGATTCCTGCTACCTGTACAACTAAAACCGGCAACTCGCCTTTAATTCCTATGTAATTCTTCTCGTTCACTTCATGGCATTCAGGATTGGTTGCCGGAACAAATTTACCTTTCTGATACTTGCGGTATGTTACCTTACCTGCGATTGGACTACGGTTCACATGCACATTTAAAGGAGATAAAAAGATATCGATACGGGTTGCCTTCCCTTTTATAAAATGTCCTTCCTCTACCACTTTTACATCTGTAACTAAACCATCGGCGGCAGACAGAATTACGCCGTTGCTCTCCGTTGGCATTCGCTTTGGGTCACGAAAAAAATAGAGCACAAATAGGATGAGTGCGATTCCGATTAAAACCAACCACGGATAGATCCAGTAAAGAATTGCTGTCAGGATTAAAGTTACTAATAAGGTGGGTATCCCTTCTCGAATTAATGCGTGCCGCTTCATTAAGTCACCTCAACAGGATAAATATATGAGCCTATGTCTTAAATATGCCGGTCAATAAAGACTTGTTGCTGAATCCGCTTTAAACCTTCCTTGATCGCACGGGCTCGTATTTCCCCAATCCCATCCACTTCGTCCAGCTCTTCAATTGTAGCAGATACCACTTTGTTTAATGAATGGAAGTGATTTACGATATTCTGGACGATGGCAAATGGCAGCCTGGGAATTTTATTAAGAATGCGGTACCCGCGAGGAAGAACTGGTTCTTCTAAAATATTATTGCCAACAGGATATCCTAAAAGTCGGACGATTTGGTGATGATCCAGCAGTTCCTCGGAAGATAAACTTTTAAGAGCGGAAAGGATCTCTTCGGGCTTCTTGATCTCTCCCTCACGCAGATAATCCTTTGTGAGCATATAAACTTCTTCTTCAATGTTATTGACCAGTTCCTCTAGCTGCATCAGGATCAGTCGCCCTTCAGTTCCTAGCTCATTGATATACTTTAAAATTTCGGCTTTGATGCGTAAAACCATCTCGATTCGCTGCATCACAAGCGCTACTTCCTGTAATGTAACTAATTCTTCAAACTCTAATGCAGAAAGGTTGGTCAGACTTTGATCCAATACAGATTTATATTTCTCCAGCGTCTGAAGAGCCTGGTTGGCTTTAGTTAGGATAACACTAATATCTTGCAATGTATAGCGGAAATTGCCTTTATAGACGGTAATGACATTTCGCCTTTGCGAAATGGCGATCACGATCTTTCCGGTTTGCTTTGCGGAGCGTTCTGCCGTACGATGTCGAATCCCCGTTTCAATGGACGGAATTGAGGAATCCGGAACAAGCTGCGTATTAGCATATAAGATTTTTTTTGCATCCTCACTTAATATAATCGCTCCATCCATTTTTGCCAACTCATATAGACTGGCTGGAGAAAATTCACAATCGATGGAAAAGCCGCCATCGCAGATCTGTTCTACCTCGGGTGAATCTCCAATTACGATGAGCGCACCGGTTTTGGCGCGCAATATATTTTCTATTCCCTCTCTTAAGGAAGTTCCAGGCGCAATCATGCGCATTACATTGGCAATAAATTCCTCTCTCTTCGCTTGTTCCTGCAATTGATTACCCTCCTAATACCTCATGTAAGGCTTCATAAACGGTCTCTACAGCTATAATATTGATCCCCTTTGGTATGTCCCATCCCTGTAAATTTTTTTTGGGTAAAATCACCCTTTGAAAACCCATTTTTTGCGCTTCATATACACGCTGCTCGATGCGCGGCACCCCTCTCACCTCTCCAGTAAGTCCGATCTCGCCAATAATTACATCATGAGGGGAGGCGGCTCGATCACGGAAGCTTGAAGCTATGCTCACCGCCACAGCAAGGTCTGTTGCCGGCTCTGAAAGTTTTACTCCACCAACCACGTTGACATAGGCATCTTGATTTTGCAATAATAATCCCACTCTTTTCTCCAATACCGCCATAATCATCGCAATTCGATTATGATCAATTCCTGTCGCCATTCGTCGAGGGGATGGGAATATGGTGGGGGATAAGAGCGCTTGAATCTCGATTAATAGGGGTCTTGTTCCTTCCATTGTCGCGACAATCGCAGACCCGGCAACCCCTTTCGGACGTTCGGAGAGAAACATCTCAGAGGGATTGGCCACCTCAACCAACCCCTGTTCCCTCATCTCAAAAATTCCGATTTCCGTGCTTGAGCCAAAGCGATTTTTTACCGACCGCAACAAGCGATAAGCATGATGCTGATCCCCCTCAAAATAGAGGACGGTATCCACCATATGTTCTAAAATGCGCGGACCTGCAATCTCCCCTTGTTTGGTTACATGCCCTACCAAGATCGTTGCTACCCCCAACGTTTTAGCCATTCTCAACAAATAGGCGGTACATTCCCTTACTTGTGCTACACTGCCCGGAGCAGAAGAGACTTCCGGATGAATCATCGTTTGAATGGAGTCAATCACCAATAGAGAAGGCTTTACCTGTGTTACATAATGCTCAACTTTAACTAGGTCGGTTTCAGCAAGCAAAAATAGATGATCGCTATTTATCTTTAGCCGATCCGCACGCATTTGGATCTGCTGTACCGATTCTTCACCCGATACATAAAGAACATGACGGCCTTGGAGCGCAAGTTGATAGGATGTCTGTAAGATGAGTGTGGATTTGCCTATTCCGGGGTCACCGCCAACCAGGATAAATGATCCTGGAACCAGACCACCGCCTAAGACTCGATTTAACTCCCGTATATGTGTATCTATGCGTGGTTCCCGTTCGATTTCGATTTTCGAGAGTGGAATGGGGGAGGATGACTCGGCCAGAATGCCAGTAAAAGGCAGTCTTTCTTTTGACTTTGGTGTTTCCAACTCCTCAACCAACGTGTTCCATGCCATACAACCTGGACACTTTCCCAACCATTTGGGCGACTCGTAGCCGCAGGATTGACAGACAAATTTTGTCTTTCGCTTCGACATCATCATATCCTTTCAAACGTTGAATCAATAACTTTTTATCTCTATACTAACTTTTTTCGGATAAAATTTCATCTCTTTTAGCAAACCGACATAATCTTAGTAAGTTGAGAGAATCTTTTATAGGCAAATCGTATAGTATAGATATGTTAAGCAGCCAAAATAGATGCGCCAAAGAGAATCGGGGGAGGAACATTTTCCTCACCCCGATATTGTATGGAGTCAGCTTAAACTTTTGCACCAACTTTTTCTACGGTGATTTCATTATTTTTTACGCCAATGACAACCGAATCGCCTTTTTGAATTGTGCCTTTTAGGAGTTCCTCAGATAAACGATCCTCAATCTCTCTTTGCAACGCGCGGCGCAGTGGTCTTGCTCCATATTGAGGATCGAAGCCCTCTTTGGAAAGGAATTCCTTCGCTTCATCGGTAAGTGTAAAGTCAATGCCTTGTTCACTGAGACGTTTGCGTATATCTTCAGCCATGAGCGAAACGATCTGTTTAATATGATGCTGCTCTAAGGAGTGGAAGACAATCACTTCATCGATCCGGTTTAAGAATTCGGGTCTAAAAGTTCGTTTTAATTCATCCATCACCTTGTTTTTCATATTCTCATAATTGGCTTCTTTGGTGTGAGCCGTAAATCCGAGGGTCGTATTTTTGCGAATCATCTCTTGACCTACGTTGGAGGTCATGATAATCACAGTATTTCTAAAGTCGACGGTACGCCCTTTGGAGTCGGTTAGCCGTCCATCTTCAAGCACCTGGAGCAAAATATTAAATACTTCCGGATGAGCCTTTTCGATCTCATCAAAGAGGACGACGGAGTATGGTTTGCGGCGAACTTTTTCTGTCAACTGTCCGCCTTCTTCATATCCCACATATCCCGGAGGAGAACCCACCAGACGAGAGGTGGAGTGCTTCTCCATATATTCGGACATATCAATACGGATCATGGCATCTTCATCACCAAACATCGCTGCCGCCAAAGCTCTGGCCAATTCCGTTTTACCCACACCTGTCGGACCGAGGAAGATAAATGATCCTATGGGTCGTTTCGGATCTTTCAATCCGGCACGCGCGCGGCGAATCGCCCGAGAAATACTTTTCACCGCTTCATCCTGACCAATCACTCGCTCGTGCAGGATTTCCTCCATATTCAGCAAGCGCTGTGTCTCTTCTTGTTGCAGTTGAACCACCGGAATACCGGTCCAATTGGCTACGACTTGTGCGATATCATCCGGCGTAACCTCTGAGTCAGTTTGTCCCTGTTTCTCTTTCCATTCTTTCTTTGTCTGTTCCAATGCCTCACGCAGCCGCTGCTCTTTATCTCTTAAAGCAGCCGCCTTCTCGAACTCTTGGCTCTGTACCGCCGCATCTTTCTCTTTCTTGATCTCTTCCAATTCCTTTTCCGTCTGTTTAAGATTTGGCGGAATCGTATAGGCGTTCAAACGTACCTTCGATGCTGCCTCATCGATCAGATCGATCGCTTTATCCGGCAGAAAACGGTCAGAGATATAGCGATCCGATAATTTTACGGCAGCTTCAATCGCTTCATCGTTAATCTTTACACGGTGATGCGCTTCATAGCGATCGCGAAGCCCTTTAAGAATTAAAATGGCTTCCTCTTGACTAGGTTCATCCACTTTGATCGGCTGGAATCTGCGTTCAAGCGCTGCATCCTTCTCGATATATTTGCGGTATTCGTCTAAGGTTGTAGCACCAATACATTGCAGTTCCCCACGCGCCAACGCAGGCTTTAGTATGTTGGACGCATCTATAGCTCCTTCTGCGCCACCTGCGCCGATTAATGTGTGCAGTTCATCAATAAAGAGGATAATATTTCCCGCTTGACGGATCTCATCCATGATCTTTTTCAAGCGATCCTCAAATTCTCCGCGATATTTGGTACCTGCCACCACTGTTCCCATATCAAGAGTCATCACACGTTTATCCCGCAATGTCTCGGGGATTTCATTATTGATAATCCGTTGCGCAAGACCTTCCGCAATTGCCGTTTTACCAACTCCAGGTTCACCAATAAGAACAGGGTTATTTTTGGTACGGCGGCTCAATACCTGAATCACACGTTCAATCTCTTTCTCACGTCCAATCACAGGATCCAACCCCTGTTCGCGCGCAATCGCTGTAAGGTCGCGCGCCAGACTGTCCAGTGTAGGTGTGGTGATATGCTTTCCACCGCCTCCCGCATGATGGGATGCAGAGATGGCTTCACTGCTGCCCAGCAATTGCAACACTTGCTGACGGGCTTTGTTCAAGCTGATGCCAAGGTTGTTTAATACACGTGCCGCGACTCCTTCTCCTTCACGAATTAATCCAAGCAAAATATGTTCGGTACCTACATAACTATGGCCAAGTTTACGAGCTTCATCCATGGAAAGCTCAATCACTTTTTTGGCTCGGGGAGTATAAGGTGTATTCATCGGTTTTTCATGTCCACGGCCAATCAAAGACTCGACCTCGTCCTGGATCTTCTCCATGCCTAACCCTAAAGAGAGAAGCGCTTTTGCTGCAATCCCTTCTCCTTCACGAACCAATCCCAACAAAATATGTTCTGTTCCAATGCTGCTGTGACCAAGGCGAACTGCCTCTTCTTGGGCTAAAGATAAAACTTTTTGCGCACGTTCCGTAAATCTTCCAAACATCATCCATAAACACCTCCTGAAATTCCTTAACGGTTTTTATATTTATTTAAATGTTCGCGTATCAAAGTGGCGCGACGTTCATCACGCATCTCGGGACTTAGATTTTCCGAAAAATAGGTTTGCAGAAATGCCGGCTGCAACATTACCCAGAGTTCATTCAGTTCTGCCGGAGGGATATTTTTAATCATACCCAAATCGACACCCAAAAGCACGTCGGAGAGTCTTGCTGTAGCTTCCTTCGATTCAATCGTTCTTGCGTGGGATAATATGCCGAAACTGCGATGAATCTTATCTTCCAACTGCAGCCTCATAGATCCTACCAACATCTCCCGGGCAGACCGCTCATGATCGATTACCTGACGGACTACATTATTTAGATGGTCAATAATCTCCTCCTCAGATTGACCCAGCGTAATTTGATTGGAGATCTGGAAGAGGTTTCCTAATGCCTCGCTACCTTCACCATAAATGCCGCGTACAGTCAAACCTACCTGATTCATGGCTACGAGGATGCGATTGATCTGTTTGGTCATGACAAGAGCAGGCAAATGAACCATAACTGAAGCGCGTATGCCTGTACCTACATTGGTGGGGCAACTGGTCAAATAGCCATATCGTTCATCGAATGCGTAGTCCAGCTCTTTTTCCAACCAGTCATCAATAAGGTTTGCCTTTTGCCATGCCTCTTTAATCTGGAACCCTGGATATAAACATTGAATTCTGATATGATCCTCTTCATTTAACATAATGCTGACATCTTCATTCTCACTTATGATTATTGCCCCTTTTCTGGACTCTTCGGCAAGTTGAGGACTGATTAAGTGTTTTTCCACCAGCACCTTTTTTTCCAAAGCGGATAGCTGATCCATTCTAAACAGTTCCAGCTTCCCTAAACCGGGAAGGGGTTCTCTCTTCAGCAAGCTTTCAAAAGTTTGAATCACTTCCTCCGCTTGCGAATCGACGGCAAGTAATGGAAACGGCAGATTTCGCAAGTTGCGCGCCAAGCGGATACGGCTGCTGATTACAATATCATGTTCGGGCAGTTCTTGTTTCATCCACTCGCTTAAGGGTTTACGGATAAATTTTTCAACGGACATCTTGCTCCCCTCCTTAAGAACGATCCATCTGCTGCTCGAGCTCTCGAATTCGATCTCTGATCTGCGCAGCTTCTTCAAACTCTTCTCTTTCGATTTTCCTTGCCAATAACTGCTTTAATTCTTGCAGCCTGCGCTTCTTGCTTATGGTAGCTCCCGCTCGTTTAGGAATCTTTCCACCATGTTCAGTATTTCCATGTACGCGTTTAAATAATGGCTCCAATCTTGTTTCAAATGCTTTATAACAATCACTGCAGCCAAAGCGACCACTTTGACTAAATTGCGCATATGTCAGCCCGCAGCTCTCACATCGAATGGGTCTTTCGACTGCTTTATTCCCTGCACTGAGAGGGTCATAACTTAAAAGTCCGGATAAAAGATTATGGATTGAGAAGGCATTATTTGGCCCCGAAATTAATTCGCCCTTTTCCCGTGCACAAACATCACACAGGCGATATTCAGTTTTCTGTCCGTTTACAATCTTGGTAAAATGCAATGTCGCAGGCCTGATGCCACATTCCTGACAATTCATTCCTTTTCACCCTCCTCGATTAAAAATAAGGTAGCCAATATCGACTTCATCATGCGGGCGCGCAGTTGATCCCGTACCGGTATGTTAAAATTTAGAACTTTACGCGATATTAGGCTGCGTACCATAAGACGCTCACGGGACGTCAACAAATTCTCCTCATAAAGCCGTTCGATAATATCTTCAGCACTTGCTTGACTAATATGGTCTCCAATCATATTTATGATCTCTCTATACAGTTCATCATTTGATTCCGGGCTGATCTTATGAATGCGGATAAATCCTCCTCCTCCGCGTTTACTCTCGACCAAATATCCTTTTTCCTTTGTAAAGCGCGTATCAATCACATAATTAATCTGTGAAGGAACACATTTAAAAACGTCAGCCAAATGACTGCGTTGAATCTCAACAAAGCCTACACTACTATTAATAAGTATCTGTTTAATATATTGTTCAATCAAATCGGAGATATTTCGCATAGCTCCCTCCTTGATCAATTGACTTTGACTTTCTTTGACCTTAATTTTATTATATATCTTTTTTAAATTGGTGCAAGAGGGTCTCACTATTTTATTATAAAAATTTTTACTTTGCTTTATTCAGTTGTGGACAGATCTGGTACAAAGGCCGTTCCAATTGGAGTCCCGAATGATTCAATCCCAATATACGCACAAAAAACCTCCAAAGCCAAATAAAGGTGGATTGGAGGTTTTGCTGACAAAGAAAACTTGGCTATCGACAAATCTTCATGCGAAGACGATTGCCTAGTTGCACTTGTGTAGATTAAGAAAGTTAGACAGCCCCTTTAATTTATTTAAGCGACTCAAGATATTTGACAACAGCCAAAGCGGAATCGCCGCCAGCCTTTGCATGATCAATGAGCGGTATGGTATGCGGACCCTTAGCGTTTATCATGTATGGATGAGCCTCCAGAATTGCTTTTACGATCGCCAATTCACCTAACATGGCTGCGGCAAAAATGTCAATTCTGGCCCCTCTATCCAACAGGTATGTTGCAATATCTCTTCTCCCCATATGTGCGGCCGCTCCCAGCGCCGTTTCCCAATCGCCACCGCCCCAATCCCAACTTGCATGGAGTAAGCCTGGCTCTTGCTCTAATAACTCCTTGACTTTCTCAAAATCGCCATGAGCATGATAAACAAATTCCTTTACCAGTTCAGGTTTTATGGATTCAGCCATGATTCCCTCTCCTTTTTTCTAGTTCTTCCAACATCAGCTTTGCTATTTCATAATTTCCTTTTTCTTCCGCATAATCGATCGCAGTTTGCCGCGCGTCATTATGTATCGTCGGATCAGCACCACTTGCAAGAAGCAGCCTTGCAATCGAGATACGATTAAAATGCGCGGCCACATGCAGCGGAGTAAAGCCTGGCCTGATCTTTCCTTTGCAACGCAAATTAAGATCAGCTCCATGTTCAATCAACAGCCTAACAATGTTCTCATGGTTGCCGGCAATGGCCGTGTGCAGCGGAGCATTGCTTACTTGTCCATCAATACTGTAAAAATTGACATCCGCACCCTTTTCAAGCAGAAATCGTACAGTCTCTTCATTCCCGAAATAAGATGCAAGCCCCAACAGTGTATAGCCATCTCGATTATGGCTATTTATGAGATCAGGTGCAGCTTCAAGAAGCTCTTTCACCCTGCCTGTCGCACCGACCGCAGCCGCTTCATATAAATCAAGCTCCGGACCGCGTTCCAGCAACAAATCCCTGATCTCATTTGCATGATAGTAAGCTGACATAAGAACAGCTGTCTCACCCTCTGAATTCCTCGCGTTAACCAAGCTTCTATCTTGTTCCAGTAATTGTTTCACTTTATCAAGGTTCTTGCTCTTTATTGCATCAATCATTTCATTTTTCATCTCTTGAACACTCTCAGCGAGAATCTTGGCACGCTTTAACAGATCTTCAGAGGATTGAACTCCAATTGCAATCAATTGCCCGGCTGCCTCAGAACGGCTTTGCGCCAATCCCGCTTGCACAAGCAAATCTACGGCACCCAATGAGACCTCATCCAAACGGATCGATATCACTGCATTGCGTATACTTGTTTTCCGCCTTCCCATTACCGTCCCCTTTCATTTTTGTAATTGTGTAATATATATTACAAGTATATTTATTGTTGCTTCATTTTTCAAGAATGATGATTAAGTAAATTCCAAAAATAAAGAAAGCTCAGCGGTTGCCGAGCCTTTATCCTCAAAAATTTTAATTTATGCAAAAAAAATCAATGGAAAGATCCCGTAATTTATTAACCAGGAAATGGGTTCCTTTAAGACTTAGACTAGTTGTTCGGCCTACCTGTATATTCTGGATCCAGCTCTTTTCTAGAAATGATCTCCTGAATCTGTTCGAGCTGCTCTTTATCCCCCAATTCCGTATAAATCTGTTCATAGATATAAAGCGACGCCAGGAAGGATTCGGCAAATTTCTGATCTTGCTCCAAGATCTTCATATATTTGATCGCATTCTCACGATCGCCCTTTGTCCAATATTTCAGAAACTGCCACTCAATCGCATGGGAGATCGTTGGACCTGCTTCGTACACCTTATCAATAAATTGCTCCACCTCTGCCGTTAACTCATGTTTAATAAAAATTTGATAATAGGCATTCAGATACTCAGCACGCCGTACATTTACCCCCATATTATTGATTTTGGCGATGGCCGTTTCCAACTTCTCGTCATCCATATCTAAGACCGCTTCAGCAGCGATTTGCAGCCAATACAGTTGCGAGTTCTCTTCCCGCTTGCGGATACTGGCCTCATCGTCTGCTACTATCATGGAGAGATTCATCTGCAAATATAAAAAATCCTGCTCCCAATCCTCCTTTCTCACTTTAATCGGTTCCTCAGAAAGAATCGAGAAGCCAAGTAAAGCATCCTCTTTGGCATCATAACCCGCGAACAGGACATAATCCTCCAGATACCCTCTTACATCTCTCCTGGAAATCAGAGGATGATCCTGTGCGATCTCTGCCTTTGCTTCTTCAAAGGTGAGTTCGATAAATGTAGTATAGAGATTGGCCTCTTCTGCAATTTTCCTTGAGATATTCAAGAAACTGACCCCGGTATTGGGATACCCGCGCATATCTGCAAGCGAGGCAGATCCTTTTTCCTTCCCATAATATTTTAGCAACGAATCGAGCGCACTTTGAAAGGAATCCTCTTGCTTCACAAAGATCTCAGGTGTAAAATCCTTAATCCAGGTCATCCCCTCTTCCTCTTGCCGGCTCACTTCATTATGCTCCACTTTTGCCTGGCACCCGATCATTACGATCAGCAATATGATTACAGACGATCCCCGCAATAAAGGCAAACTTTTCATCAGCATCACCCACCCTCTGCATGAAATATATACACATCACTAGCTGTAGCTGAGCATACTCTCTGCTGATTCCTCGTACCTGCTTATAACTCCGCCTTTGATACGATAGATCACAGAAGAATAGCGGGTCAATTCCAGGTTGTGGGTTACCATGATAATGCTCTTTCCCTCTCTCTCATTCAGTTCTTTTAAAAACTCCATGATCTGTATGGAGGTTTCATAATCCAGATTGCCTGTCAGCTCATCCGCCAAAATATATTTCGGATCATTCATCAAGGCCCGCGCAATCGCAACCCTCTGCTGCTCTCCCCCAGAGAGCTTGGCAGGCGTGTTGTTGCGGCGATGCAGAATGCCTACCCGCTCCAAGAGATGCTCCGCCTTCTCCAGATACTCCTTTTTCCGTTTATATTGCAATACGGGCAACATCACATTTTCTATAGCGGTCAATGCAGGCAACAACTGAAATTGTTGGAAGATGAAACCCATTTTCTGATTGCGTATTTCCGCCCTTTCCCTTGCAGAAAGAGCATTAGCTAAAGTTCCATCGATCCATACTTCTCCGGCGGATGGTTCCTCTAATAACCCCATAATTTGCAGCAATGTGGTTTTCCCAGAACCGGAAGGGCCGATAATACTCACGATCTGCTGCTCAGGTATCTCTATATTTACCTCTTGCAGCGCCTTGACCGTCTCAATCGCACTCACATACTCCTTACTTACATGCTTTAGCTGAATCATCACTTTCCCCCTTTTTCTGATAAAAATTTATCTCTCATTTATCTGCCATATGTTTCACTTAATCCCCTGCTCCCACCTTTAGTTAAACTCCCGCAGGCGGGTCTGCTTGGAGCGCGTACTGAGCGTAAAGATCAGTGCGACCAGGGCAAAGAGAATCGTGGTAATACTGAAAAGGATCAACGAGGTAACGGAGATCACCTTGGTCTGTGCTAAGGCATAAATCAGCCCGTATCCTCCTCCGATCCCTATCCCTACTGCCGCTATCGCGATCAGCAATTCTTCCATGAGGTAGAGTTGCAACCAGCGCTTGGTTTGCCATCCCCATTCCTGGAACAGTTGAATCTCCTGGGTGCGCTTCTCCATTTGGTTCATCTGCATTGCCAAGTAACTGCCCATGCTTAAAATCAGTCCGAAACCGAAAAGGATCCACTGGTACGGTTCCAGCATCAGATCAATATTCTCTCCCATAAAGGTTAAGGTGAGAAAACCGGATGAACTCCCTTTCGTGAGCAAAAAGAGAAAGACGTAGATCACCGTCGCCAACAGGATCAGGAACTTTAAGGCAGAGCGCAGGGCATAGCGAATCATTGTATGCCAGAGATAGCCCCATAAGCTTTGGGATGGAGCCTGGGTACGAACCGGAAGGATCACCTGCCCGCTGCTTTTGAGATGAATCTGCTTTTCGAATCCGCTCATGATGGGAAGAATATAGAACAAGAAAATACTCAACACCGCTACCAACATCAGCAGGAGAGCGCCAAAGCCAAATTGTGCCCATGTCCAAGAACGGCCCATCGTGAATTTGCTTACCCATAAGATGGCCGCTACAGAGCATACGATCAGCAGCGCCTCATGGAGCAATTGTTTGAAGATGGCCGATTTCCGCCATCCAAAGGTATATTGGATCAGCAGGTCTTTTTTGCGCACCTCCGCATAATTGCGGTAGACCAAGAACACGCCCAGCAATCCCATCATGAAGATATAGCCGCTTAAGAGGAGATTGGTGTTGTTCACCCGCTCTTCGATGACAAAAGAAGCTCCTGCCTGACTCCATCCTTCCAGGAGGTAACCATAGCCAGGAACTCCTTGGTAGTCATCGAGCAGCACCTGCACTTTACGGTCGGCGGCTCCCAGCATCACATCCACATGCAGTCCGGTCTCCTTCCGGATCTGTTCCGCAATGCGTTCCACTTTCTCCATACTGGCAGGAGAGCGTTCACCCGCACCTTCAACAACTACACGAATGATTGAGATGGGCTTTTCCCCCAACAGATACTCGGCTGCCTCCAGGGTAGTAATGGCATCTACACCACCTGTAGAGTAGCCCTCTTTACTGGGAGGACTCTGGTATTCTACGCGCTTTGGAAGAGGGTTACCCTTGGTGTCATGAGTGATATATACCTTGTCCGGATTGTAGAAATCTGGGGATCTGGGTTCTTTACTAGTGGAATAGGGATTATGCAAGAGAGTAGCATCGAAGATGCCGTACACATCGTAGCCAAATCCTTTGTCGCCAAACTTTCCACGTAACGTACGATAATTGATTTGCTCACCACTTATGCCTACAGGGGTCGCTAGGTAAAGTGGATTTCCATCCATCTCCCCAATTGATTGATGCTGCAACGCACTAAGTTCATATGTAATAGGGTTAAACATTGTGACAATAGCCTTAACATCGTTTTTTACCAGTTTTCCATCTTTAACATTGATGGGCCCGTTAAAGTATATAAAATCTTCACCATATGGATTAAATTCTTCATACAGGAGCGTTTTTCTTGGTAGTTGCTTTACATCGTGCTGCCTGACAAACTCGGCCAATTCCTCTTTATACCGTAAAGGGTCACTAATATAGGTGGAAAGCTCCGGATCCACAACTTGATCAATTTTTACTGTCCGCCTTACATCAAATGATTTCTTTTGCATCAGCAACGGGAACATAGGGTTTCCTTCAAACTGGTTTAACTGCTTCTGATTAGGCAGATATTCGCCCTCTATTAAGGCAGAATCCAGATTGAGCAACTTTTTCTCTTCTTCCGGGTCCACCGCAATGACCGACCAAAAGTAATCCTGACGAAACGGGATCTGAATATAGCCATTAGTACTACCCCAGCCTAAATTAAAAAATAAATCCGATAATGTAGCTCTATCCTCTCCTGTAGGTCTGTTTTTTATTGATACCACTACATCTCTACTGCGCTTCAAAAAACTATTATCGGCAGGTACCTTCCGATAACGTAAACCATCAAAGACCTCTGTTTGTACCTCCAAAATATAGACCCCATCTTCTGGAGCCATAAGATCTGACTTCACATCATTTGATTCTATATACCCCAGAAAAGAGAGAGGGGCTGCAACTTCGACTCCTTCTATGGCTTTGATCTTCTCATATTGCTCTCGCGATATCCCGCCCATATAGTTTCCCATATCACTTCTGCGCACCAGTTCCTGCTTCTGTTCTCCCGCCGTTTGATCTTGACCGGGACTGACCAGTAGATCATAATCGGTTCGCCACTGCTGATCCAACTCTTGATATGCTTCGATCTTCATCTTCTCCGCAGTCTGGGCAGAGTAAATGAAGCTAACTCCCACTATGGCAAATATAAGCACGATGGCGAAAAAAGGCCGCCAATAATATCTCAGCAGTTTAAAGAGCATGGACACCGATTCCCCCCTTATCTCTACTTTCTTTCTATGATCTACCTTTTTATTTCTATAATTTAATACTACATCATCGCTTGTGAATCCTGCATTTTCTCCTTTTGATTGGTTTTTCCATTAAGCATGAGCGAAAGGATCAATGTAAAGGCTATAAAAGAAAGCAATGGTATGAATGAAATAAAGATATCGCCTTTGTCGAGGAGTCAAATTAAGGGTGGTAAACTGAAGAGGCCATGGAGACTTTGATCATAGTGAAAAAAGATTGCCTAATTTTAAATAGTAGCTCAGAAGTCTCCATGTCGCATATAGAGCCAATGAAGGAGAAGTATGGGGTGGGGGTAGGTAAAAATTAAAAAAGATCTAATGGCCATTTCTATACCATTAGATCTTTACTTATTTGCCTGGCAACGTCCTACTCTCCCAAGGGGTGTCCCCCTAAGTACCATCGGCGCTGAAGAGCTTAACTTCCGAGTTCGGGATGGGATCGGGTGGGTCCTCTTCGCCATCGTCACCAGACTTAACGGCTTATTATAAGCGTCGAATCTCATCGTCACCTGCGCTCGTCGAAGTCCTCACGTACTTCTAAGTACGCTCCGGCTTCTCCTCGCTTGGTTCCTTGATCTTCTCGCTTCTAATAACCCTTTATGAATTTGTTGTGCGAAGCATATGCTTCACTTTTTGGGAATGTTTTGGGCCACGCAAAAGTATTCGTGTACGCTACAGAGCTTTGCGTCACTTTTGTGGGTATTCTCCCGGGGTCCCCAAAAAGTATTTGGAATAGGCTACGAAGGTTTTCTTCACTTTTGTGGGTATTGTATATTCCCTCAAAACTGGATAAAGGAAAAGCATTAAGGGTGTATATAGGTTAAGCCCTCGACCGATTAGTATCCGTCAGCTCCATACATTACTGCACTTCCACTTCGGACCTATCGACCTTGTGTTCTTCAAGGGGTCTTACTGGATTACTCCATGGGAAATCTCAT
>Ga0310838_1000579_pt1 | contig 30325 bp, 24 predicted proteins | sample SM_ome_6_FD_202241 | JGI IMG/M metagenome (GOLD analysis project Ga0310838, IMG submission 202241) | Sorghum-adapted microbial communities enriched on stacked mutant (SM) sorghum from Joint BioEnergy Institute, Emeryville, California... ...
AAACTTCATAGTGAGCGTCCTCCTCTTAATTAGGGCAGTGAATGTGTGTCATTCCGAGACCCAGCATACAGGAGGCGCTTTTTGTTTTTCAAACCGCATTTTAATTCATTACAGGAATAGCTCCTTAGTCCAAAAAGCTGTCGTCAAAGATAACATGAGCTTTGGCTTTTCTTCTGGGCCCTTGCTTAAGCACCCACTGACAGGCTTCCTCTAATGTCAGCCGGTCGCCCAACAGCAGCCTCGCATCCACCGCTCCCGATTTCAGCAGCGCCAGAGCGCGATCCAGCGTTTTCGGACCGACGTAGCTCGCCACAATTTGCAATTCTTTTCGAAACATCGTTTCGGGCTTCAACGTTACCGTATCCCAGGGGTTCATGACGCCGTACAGCAGCAGCTTGCCGCCGGGCGCCAGCGCGTTGAACGCGGGTTCGAAAGCCGTCTTCGACCCGGAAGCTTCGATGGCCAGATCCACTTCCAACCCGTCCATCGCTTCTTCCTGCGTCATTACGCGGGTGGCTCCGGCCCTTAGCGCCAGTTCGCGATGATCCGCATGGTGGCTGATGCCGACGATCGTTTCCTGCCCCATTGCTTTCAGGCACTGAATCATCATAATGCCTGCGGTGCCCAGCCCCCATACCGCCGCTCTCGTGCCAAGCTGAAGATTGACCCGATCAAGCGCATGCACGACGCAGGACAACGGCTCGCCCAGGATGGCGTGTACCGGAGACAATCCCGATGGCAGCGGCGTCGCCAGCTCTGCGGGAACCGCCACATAAGGAGCCAGCCCGCCATCCCTCGTGACGCCGACCGCCTGGGCGTTGACGCACAGGTTGGGTCTTCCGGCGCGGCACTGCGCGCAACTGTGGCAGGCCAGATTCGGATCGACGCAAACGGCTGTGCCGACTGCCACATGAGCAACGCCTTCCCCCACCGCCTCGACCACACCCGCCAGTTCGTGGCCCAACACAATGCCGGGCGTGCCGTGATAGCTTCCGTCCGCTATGTGCCGATCCGTACCGCACAGTCCGGCGGCGGCAACCTTGATCAGAACTTCTCCCGGCTTCGCCTCCGGTACAGGGCGATCGGCTACCCGAACCTCGCCCGGCCGCTCATAGACCAATGCTCTCAAGCGCATCTCCTCCAACCGGAATATCGTCAAATCCAATCCCCAAGCCTGTAAAGCGATTACAATTTTTCGTTTTTAAAGGAAATCTCCTCCTTGAAACGCCTCAATATGTTTTAATATAACATTTTATTTTTATTTGCAACAAAATTATACCGCCCGGCGAATGCAAAGTCTACACCGGAATAAACGCCGATTAATCTTGCAAACCATATTCAGGAAGGATCCGCATTCGGGATACGATTTCGAATCGCCTCAACCGCCTTGCGTACGGTTTCCTCCACCACGACAGCCGCCGGCACAGGCTTCACCAAGCGCAATCCCTGCCCGGCCCAGAGGGACATGTACTCCGGACGGTTTGCTTTGGCGGCCGCCTGGCGAATGTCGCGCGTGAGCGCGTTTTGAATCGGGTAGGGCGGCACGTTCCCTGGGTAAGAAGACATTCTCTTCATGAAGGTTGTCATCAGTCCGCGGGCGGCTTTGCCGGAATACATGGCGGTAATGGCCGTCTGTTCTTCTGTTGCGGCCTCCAGCGCTTTTTTGTAGGCGGGATGCGCGCCGCTCTCCGGGCTCGCGATAAACGCGGTGCCCATCTGCACGCCGTCCGCGCCGAGCATGAGGCAGGCGGCGAGTCCTCTCCCGTCCATGATGCCTCCGGCTGCGATGACGGGAATGGTGACCGCATCCGCCACCTGCGGAACCAGGGCCAAGGTGCCGATGAGCGCGGTTTCCGCCTTGTCCGCGAACGTCCCCCGATGCCCGCCGGCTTCGCTGCCCTGCGCCACAACAGCGTCAACGCCCGCATCCTGCAAAGCCAATGCCTCTTTCACCGTGGTCGCCGTTCCGATCGTATAGATGCCTGCCTGCTTGAGCCGCCGCATGACAGCCGAGTCCGGAATGCCGAACGTAAAACTGAATACGGGCACCTTCAGCTCGATGACGGCGTCGAGTTGCTCATGAAAAGGCTCCGCCTCTTTCGCGATTTCGGGGGAGTTCGGGATGCCGAGCTCATTGCGAAACGTGTCGAGGGCTCGATTCATCGCTTGAATATCTTCAACGTTCTCCTGATAGCTTTCGGGGATAAACAAGTTTACGGCAAACGGCCGATCGGTATGGCGGCGAATGGTTTCCACCGCGGATCGGATTTGCTCTGCGCTCATGTAGCCCGCGCCGAGTGTGCCAAGTCCGCCCGCGTTCGATACCGCGGCTACCAGCTCAGGCGTGGTGACGCCCCCGGCCATACCGGCCTGTATAATGGGATATGCGATCTTCAACCGTTCGGTCAGACGCGTACGCAACATGTTGCCGCAACCCCTTCCAAATGATTTCTGGCGTATTGAGAAAATAACACCTTCGGTTCCGATAGGGTCAAAAGAGCCGTGATTCCTAACCAATAACCCAATGTCGCAAAACCATTCCAACTTGTCACGGCAAAGCGTCGGGAAAGGACTGCCGCGTGGAGATAAACGGCCTGTTCCTCCTCATCCGGAATGAACGTGAGGCCTGCCTCCTTTGGATTTCAGGGCCGAGCCGATTTTGACGGACAACCCCATCGTCAGCAGGCTTCCCGCGCATGCGAACAACCAGTTGTAGCGGTACCCGAAGCTGTCGGCAATATAGCCTGCGGCTAGAGGGATCAAGAAACCAAACAGCGAGCCGAAGGCGTACATGGCGGAAATATACGTCGCTCTTCTCTCGCTTGGGATGACGTCGTGCACCCATACGGACGCTGCGCTGCTATCGAGGCCGAGACCGAATTCGATCAGGCAAGCCCCGATATAAAAAGCGATTACCGTCGTGCTGAATGCCATCGTTAGCGAACCCAATGCAATAAAGGTTTGACTGATAATGGAAACGCTGACGCCATCCAAACGCTGCAGGATTATCCCCGCCAGAAAGTTCCCTCCTGCTAACACAAGCATAAAAACAGCCATCGTGACGCCAAGATAGGCCGCGGGCAATTGCAACTCCTTGATCATGTATAGTTGCCAAATGATAACGAACGTTTGAAAGGCAATTCGTGCCGCAGCGGCGCGGAACATCAGCATCCGGAGAAAAGGCTCCTTCATCAGATCAACGGTATTGCGAACGACGGCCCTGCCAAACGAAATATGCTTGTCGCCATAGTTTTCTTGCAGCCAGAATAGCAGCACGGCACCTGCGGCCATGGCGAGAGATCCGGCGAGCAGCAAGGGAAACGAAGGGTGGTCGGCCACAAGCTTGGAGCATAATAAGGCGACCGCCGCCCCGATCATCAGGGAAGCGGCATCGGCTCTCGGGAAAACTTTGGCTTTTAGATCCGGCTTCCCCTCTTTGGACAACTCGTCGACCAGCCACGCTTGCGGCGTTCCGCTGATCAGGGAAATACCGGCAGCCCAAAACACAATACTGACGACAAACCAAGCCTGAATATCGGCTTGAACGAAGGCCAGCAAGCCGATTGCCCAGATCGCGAAGCCGAATACCATCGCTCGCTTTCGCCCGAATTTATCGGCTAGGTTGCCGGTCGGATAGTCGAATAAACTTAATGCCAGCGATGCAGCCGCCAATACTTGTCCGACCTGAAAGGAAGTAAGCCCCTTTTCGCTCATATGAGCGACGTATACGGTGCCGTATAGCTTATCAATACAGGTATAGAGCAAAATAATGAAATAATATTTTAGAACCGTTGCATTCGGCCTCTTCCTCCCAACGATACGCCCCATCGGTTTGCTCCCCCTTCACGCTTCGTTCCTCCATGCGATTATTTTAGCCAAACTCTTTCTATGCTTCCATCCTATTCTATCAAATGGTTCGGCAACCGGCGCCGGACGAGGGCCGGCAAGGGTTCCCGCAGCAACGGCCGCCTCATCCGCTTTACGAAAATCCTGTTGTAGGTATTTGGAGGAGTAACAAGAGCGGATGGGTTTTCATAAATTGAATGTGTAGTTTGTCGAAATGAGTGGTGATTTCCCCAGCGTAATTTCATTAAATAAGCGGAGGTTATAAACAATTGGATCATTTCAAAAAAGAACTGAAAAAGCTGAAAGTCTCTGAATTTCATGCGGGAGAGGCGACGCCTTGGGATCATCAAGCCCCGCATGAATCCGATCCGGCCCGGTTATGCGTTGGCCTTTGCGTCGGTTCTTGCTTTGTCCAATGTTTCAACTGCTTCCGATGTCAGAACTGTTTCCGGTGCCTGAACTGCTTCCGGTGCCAAAACTGTTTCCAATGCCAAAATTGCTTTCAATGCCAAAATTGTGCCCGCTGCCGGTAGTGATGCCGCAAACGAGAAAAAACCGATTGCAAAAGTCATAGCTCGGCATGCAACCGGGCTATTTCTTTTTTATGGGCTATCTGCGCCCTTCTCTACAAGATCAGGCAAAAGGGACAAATAGCCGTACATAGGATTACAGTGGAAAGCAATGCGCAGATTGGAGACGGCCCACGTAAGGAGGAGTATCATGACGAATTTGCATCCTTCCATGCGTTTGAAGGTGAAAAGCGACACGTTTTTTCTCCCGGATCCCAACGGCAGCGTTTATTTTCGGAACAATCGGGTCTCTTTCCGCATGGAGGGCGATTCGATCGACCGGTGGATTGAAACCTTGATACCGGCGTTCAATGGAGAGCACACGCTGGAAGAGCTGACCGACGGATTGCCGGACGAATACCGGGTCCGGGTGTACGAAATCGCGCAAGCCTTGTACCGAAACGGCTTTGTCCGGGACGTGAGCCGGGATCGTCCGCATCGGCTGCGAGATGACGTTCTCCAAAAATACGCATCACAAATTGAATTTCTGGACAGCTTCGGGGATTCGGGCGCGTACCGCTTTCAATCCTATCGTCAGGCGAACGTGTTGGCGGTCGGCTCCGGCCCGTTTTTTGTCTCGTTGGCGGCGGCGCTGCTGGAATCCGGATTGCCGAAGTTCCGCATGCTGATTACGGATGCGGTGCCGACCAACCGGCAGCGGTTGGCGGAACTGGCGATGCATGCCCGGCAAACGGACCCCGAGGTGGCTGTGGAAGAGATCGTCCTGCGGAAGAACGGAGCGGAATCTTGGCGGGAGACGGTGCAGCCGTATGATGCGATTTTATATGTGTCGCAGAAGGACGACGTTGAGGAACTGCGGGTGCTGAACGCGGTTTGCCGGGAGGAGAAAAAGCTGCTGCTCCCCGCCCTTTGTCTGCGGCAGGCGGGGCTGGCGGGCCCGCTGGTCCATCCGGACGATGAGGGATGCTGGGAATCGGCGCTGCGCCGCATACACTCGTCCGCGCTGAACAAAGACCCGCAGCTGCACGCCTTCTCTCCCGCAGCCGGAGCGATGCTGGCGAACGTGATCGTGTTCGAATTGTTGAAAACGGTCGCGGGAGTGAACGAATCCGAACGAAAGAACAAATTCTTTCTGCTTGATCTGGAGACGCTGGAAGGAACCTGGCATTCATTCTTCCCCCATCCGCTGGCGGGCGGACGTGCGGCGGCCGAATGGGTCGAAGATGTCGAGCAGCGGCTGGAGCGGAGTTCGGGCCAAAGAGAGCCCCATGGATTGCTTCCCTTCTTCAGTAGGCTGACATCGGCCGAATCGGGGATCTTCCACCTTTGGGAAGAGGGGGAATTGAAGCAGCTTCCGTTGGCCCAATGCCGCGTTCAGCCGGCCGACCCGCTGTCGGAAGGGCCTGCCGAGCTGCTGCCGGAGGCGATCCGCGCAGGTTTGACGCACGAGGAGGCGCGGCGGGAAGCGGGGTTGGCCGGAATTGAAGCGTACGTGTCGCGGATGGCCGGTCTGCTCATGACGCCTCTCCCCTCCCGCCCGGGCGAAAAGGGAAATCCGGTCGAAACCCGGGAATTTGTCGGCGTCGGAGCGGGCGAGACGGTGGCGGAAGGCATTGGCCGCGCCCTGCTGGCGTGCTTGGCCGAAGAGCTGCGCAAGCGGCTGGCGGATCGGCCGCCTTCCGTCCTTCCGGTGCGGCTGGACGAGGTGGAAGACGAACGCTGCCGATTTTATTTTCAGGCATTGACCACGCTGCAGGGCTCGCCGCCTTTGATCGGCTCGGGAACGGAAGTGAACGGCTTTCCGGTGGCGTGGGTCGATTCGAACGGGAGCTGGCATGGCAGCGTGGGCTTGAATCGGACATTGGCGCTCAGGGAGGCGCTGCTGCAAGCGCTGCTGAAAGCACAGAACGAAGCGGCTGGACCCGCTACGCATGCGCTGGAGGTTTCGTCCGTGCGAACGGAAGAACCAGAGGCTCTGCCAAGCCCTGCGATCCCCTCGCATGAAGAGGCGTTCGGCACGGAAGACCTGCTGGCCGCCCTGCAGATCCTGAAGCGGAGCGGCAAGCGGCTTCGGGTCCTCGATCTGGCGCAGGAACCGTTCTTGAAAGAGGGACTGGCGGGCGTGTTTGGCGTGCTGCTGCGAGAGGAGGAAGCCCGATGAACGCGGTTGTGCTGGTTGTCGGAGAAGGGCTGCTGGCGGACTTCGTGTGCACAGAGCTGGCCGCCCGGTATCGGGTAATTCGTCAACCCGATTTCAAGGAACAGGGACCGGCAACGGCGGATTTGGCTTTGGTGCTGCACGATTCCTGGCAGCCCTCCGTTCATCGCATGGCGGAGGAAGTTTTTCAGCCAAGCGGAATCCCGTGGCTGCGCGGCTTTGTCTCATTGGGCGAAGGCGTAGTCGGGCCGTTGGTGCGCCCGGGCGCGCCGGGATGCTCGCGCTGTGCGGATATGCGGCGCCTGATGGCGGGACGCGACCGCAGGGAGATGCGGGAGCTGCAACAGCGGCTGGCGGCGCACGGGGAAACGCCGCGCGACGCCTGGGCGTCGCGTACGGCGCTTTGGCAGATGGCCCATTTGCTTGTGGAGGAGGCGCAGCGGATCTTGCAAGGCGGCCGGGCCCGCACGGAAGAACGGGTGTTCTTGATCAACCTGAATACGCTGAAGAGCTCGCTTCACTTCTTTTTGCCGGATCCGCTGTGTCCGGTCTGCGGCCGATTGCCCGAAGACACGCCGGCAGCCGCGCGAATTTCATTGCAGCCAACTCCGAAGATCAACGCCGACAGTTACCGCTGCCGTCCCATGGATGACCTGAAGAACGTTCTGGCCTCGTCTTATCTGGATTACCGGACGGGCTTACTGAACGGGAAAATGCACGACCTCGTGTCGCCGTTTGCCGATGTGAGCGTGAATTTGCCGTTGTTTGCGGGGGACGAGTCGTCCGCAGGCCGGACCCATTCCTATGCGGAAAGCGAGTCGACCGCCATTTTGGAAGCTTTGGAACGGTACTGCGGTCTGGCTCCCCGCGGCAAACGGACGGTAGTCCGCGACAGTTACCGCAATCTGGAAGATCAAGCGCTCAACCCCGTCAAAGTCGGCTTGTACGCCAAGGAACAGTATGCGCGGCCGGGATTTCCGTTCGCGCCGTTTGACCCCGACCGCCCGATCGATTGGGTATGGGGCTACTCGTTTTTGCAGGAGCGCCCGATTCTCGTTCCGGAGTTGCTCGCCTATTACAGCCTGAGCTGCGGGGAGGGCTTTGTCTATGAAACGTCCAACGGATGCGCGTTGGGCGGAAGCCTGGAGGAAGCGATTTTTTACGGCATATTGGAAGTGGTGGAGCGCGATGCGTTCCTGATGACCTGGTACGCGCGGCTGCCTCTCCCCCGCCTCGACCTCGATTCCGCCGGCGACCGCGAGCTGCGGCTGATGGCCGAACGGTTGCAGGCGGTGACGGGATACGAAGTCCATTTGTTTAATGCGACGATGGAGAACGGAATTCCAAGCGTTTGGACCATCGCGAAAAACCGAAAAACGAAAGGGGTCAATCTCATCTGTGCGGCCGGATCCCATCCGGACCCGGTACGGGCGGTCAAAAGCTCGCTTCACGAATTGGCCGCCATGCTGCTGACGTTCGAAGAGAAATTCGAGTCAAACCGCAAGACGTATGAGCAAATGCTCCACGATCCGTTCCGGGTACGTCAAATGGAAGACCATTCGATGCTGTACGGGTTGCCGCAAGCGGAGGAACGCCTGCAATTTTTGTTGGAAAACAATCGTCCGTTGCGGACGTTTGCCGAGGAATTCGGATCGAAAGCGCGGCATGCCGACCTGACCGATGATCTGAGAGACCTTCTCCGGGCGTTCCGCCGGCTGAACCTTGAAGTCATCGTCGTGGACCAGACGACGCCGGAAACCCGGCGAAACGGTCTGTATTGCGTGAAAGTGCTGATTCCGGGGATGCTGCCGATGACGTTCGGATATCACCTTACCCGCTTGACAGGGCTCGAAAGGGTATTGCGGGTACCGGCACAGCTCGGGTATGCGAAGGAGCCGCTGACGCCGGAACAGCTCAACCCGCATCCGCATCCTTTTCCTTAAGCCGAGTCAAGGAGGAGCCGAAACATGAATCTGAATGCCTTTCTGCACGATCTGCATTTTGACGCCGACAGGTCCAGACCGCCGGACTGGGAGGTGGATTGGACGGATGCGCCGCTCCCGTATAAGCTTTACCGCGGCTTGCCTGCGGTCCCGCTTTCGTTGGAGGTGCCGCTGTCGCTGGAAGAACGGGAAGCGCCCGCCGCCCCCGGCCTGCGCGAAATCGGTCATTTTCTCTGGTACGTGTTCGGGTACACTCAATTCTACCAGTCGGTGTTCGCCGGGGACGCCGCGGAACAAGAAGCGGCTGCAATGCAGATGTGCCGGCGCTTTGTTCCCTCCGGCGGGGCGTTGTATCCGAACGAATTGTACGTGTATCTGAAGATAGAGGATTTGCCTGCGGGCGTGTACCATTATGATGCGGCCCACCACCGCTTGGTGCTGTTGCGCGAAGGCCATTTCGATTCCTATCTGGCACGCGCGCTCGGCAACCGCTGCGACGTGTCGGCTTGTTTCGGCGCGGTGTTTGTGTCAACCCTGTTTTGGAAAAATTTCTTTAAGTACCATAACTTCGCCTACCGGCTGCAAGGGCTGGACGCCGGCGTGCTGATCGGGCAGCTGTTGGAAACGGCGAAACGGTTTGGTTTCGCGTCGGGCGTTTACTTCCAATTTCTCGACCGGGCCGTCAACCATCTGCTCGGGCTATCCGAACGGGAGGAGAGCGTGTATGCGGTGATTCCGCTGTCGGCGGAGCCTTCGACCGCTTGGTTTGCCGACAGGCCGGACGATGCGAGAGAGATCGACGACGCCGAATTGTGCCGGGAGCTGACAGCGGTTCGGCACGAGCACTACGTCCGGTCGCGCAAGGTCGCAGCGTATCCGATGCTGATCCGGATGAACGAAGCGTCCATGCTGGCCTCGACGCGATCGTTCCGGCAGCTCCGGGAGGAAAAAAACGTTGACGAGGAAGGCCGGGCGGTGGCTCTGCCCCGCGTGAAGCGGTTGTCGTACGATCTGGCGTCGGCCTGCCGCAAGCGGTTTTCACCGGAAGCGGATTTTGTCCGGGGCCATGTAAGCCAATCGCAGCTAGCCGCTCTGTTGCAGGAGGCGACGGCTTCCTTTTGGTATCGGAACGATTTGGATGGAGCGCATGAGCAGCCGGGCTGCCGCGTCTCGCTGTATGGCTGTTTGCACGGCGTTGCGGGCATTCCGGACGGCGCCTACCATTATGACAGCGATGCCCATACCTTGCGGCGGGTACGTCCCGGCGATCACCGGTTCCGGCTGCAACAAGCCATGTCTTTGCACAATATCAATTTGTTTCAAATACCGCTTTGCCTGCATGTGGCGGGGGACCGAAATCACCTGATCACGGAACTGGGGTACCGAGGCTATCGCATCCAGCAGATGGAAGCGGGCATGCTCGTGCAACGTTTGCTGTTGGCGGCGTCCGCCATCGGGATGGGGGGACATCCGCTCCTCGGATTTGACGCGAACTCGTGCGACGAGATCTACAATCTGGCTCCGCAAGGGAAAACCAGCCTGATCCAAATCCCGGTCGGGCCCTATCGTCCTCGCCCCCGGCTGGGGGGAAGCTTGCACGGCTAGGCGCGAAAAAGGCGAAAAGCGTCCGCCCCTCCCCCGTTATTCGCGGAATCTTCCTTGATCTATGCTCATGCACAGACCGTACGATGATCCATTCATACTCTAATCATGTGATGAACAATCACACAACACCGAAAAGAAAACAGGAGGTGATTCCATGAGCTATCCTGTTGGCGGTTACGGAGGCGGCGGCCTCCGTGCCGCTGCATTCGTTCTCGTGCTTTTCATTCTGCTGGTCATTATCCTGAGAGCGGGAATCGGTATTTTCTAAGCCATCCAAATCTTTATTTTATTCCCATCAGCTCAATCGAGCGCGATGGGCTTTTTTTATTTCGGCTCCGGCATCCCCTGCCGGCACGGCGCCGGGGCCGCTTATTGGAGCCATCGCGGCGCCCACCAATTCCATTTGCCAAGCCATTTCATCAAGGCTGGAACCAGCACCATCCGGATGACGGTGGCATCGATGAAGATCGCCGCGGCAATGCCGATCCCCAACTGCTTGACCCCGGCTACTTCGCCGAAGGCAAACGGCCCGGTGACCGCAATCATGATCGCCGCTGCCGAGGTGATGATTCTGCCGGTCGAGGACAGGCCGGCCCGAATCGCATGGTCGTTATCGTGCGTCTGCCTGTAGGCCTCATAAATCCGCGAGACAAGGAACACGCCATAATCCATGCTGATGCCAAAAACAAGCCCGAAAATAAAGACGGGGATCATAATGGCGATGCTGCCCGGCTCCATTCCCAAGCGTCCCTCTTCGAAGATCCAGGACAGAATCCCGAACGCCGCCCCCAGGCTCAGCAGATTCATCGCCATGAGTTTGACCGGGAGGAGAACGGATCGGAAGGCGGCGATCAGCACCATGAATTGGGTAGCGAAGATGAACAGAAGAACATCCTTGAGGTTTGGAAAAATGGCGTCGAATACTTCCTGCTGGTACTTCGCTTCTCCTCCCAACAGGAAACGGATCCGGGAGGACTCCCCCTCCTGCTCCAAGCGCCTGAGCCAATCCGTCGCTTCCTTCGATGACGGGCTTCCTTTTATCGTCACCTGAAGGAGCATCCGATTTTCGTTCACAAATGGTTTAATCGCCGGTTCATCCTTCTCTCTTAATACCGGACTTGGAAACAAAAGGCTTGCCTGTTCGGGCGGCATTCGCAAGCCGGAAAAAACGGAATCCACCCGCAGCACGTTCGGGTCGCGCTCCAATCGCTGCGTGAACGCATACGCCCGCAACCAGTCCTCTTTATGCCAACGATGCGAATTTCCCTGGATGACGATGTACACTAGCGAAGCCGAAGGGGAAACGAAATGGGCCTGATAGGCCTCTGCAGCTACTCGGGAAGCGTAGCCGGGCGGCAACGAAGCGGCATCCGGAATGGCTACTTTCATTTTGCTTAAGGGCAGAAAACAACCGATTAACAAGAACGATGCCAACAGCCCCATGCGGACGGGTCTCTTCATCACATAGCGCGCCCAGGCGTGCCACACCGTCGTTTTCCCGTTTGCGGACACCGGCTTGCTTTCCGCTTGAATGGACGGCCACAACACCGTCAACAGAGCCGGAACCAACGTTAAAGCCGTAAGCGCCGAGACCGTCAAGACCGCCATCGCTCCCATCGCGACCGTACGAAAGATAGGCAGCGGAATGAACAGCGTCCCCAGCAAGCCGAGAAAAACGCAAGCAGCGGAAAATAAAACGGCTCTTCCGGCCGTCTGCATGGTTGTCTCCAATGCTTGTTCTACGGCGGCATGCGCCGATTCTTCGCGAAACCGGCTGACCAGCATTAAGGCAAAATCGATGCTTAAAGCCAGTCCCACCATGGGAATGACATTCAGCACAAAGTTCGACAGCTCGACCTTCGTCCCCAGCCAAGCCATGATTCCCATCGTTCCGATCACCCCGATCACGCCAACGGCAATGGGAATCAGAGCGGAAACGAATCCGCCGAAAGCCAGCCATAAAATAAGAAAAGCAACCGGGATGCCCAGCCGTTCCGCCTTTCTCAGATCATGTCCGCTGGCTCGGTTCACGTCCGCTTGGACGGCGGATTTCCCGGTGATGTTCACCGAAATGCCGCCGCTCTTCGGCAGCCGTCTTTGCATTTCATCAAGCACCGGCTCCATCTCATAAGGGCGTTGCTCGAACCCCAGAAGCGCATAGGCGTAATTCTGTCGCATCATCCCTTCCCGTTCGAGCGGAGAGACGACTTCGCTCAGCCCGCCGATTCCTTGCAGCCGAAACAGCGTTTGGCCGATAAAGCGCCGAAATTGCGCCTCGGTTACGGGCTGCTTTTTTTCAAAAACAAGAATGACAGGGTCCTCGGGGATGTGAAAATCGGCAGACAGCATTTGTTGGACTTTGGCATAGGCTCCGTCCGGGGTTAAACCGTGATCCTTAAGAACGCCGGGCAGCTTCGGGGCGTAAAAGCCGAAGAAGAGCAGGAACAAGACCCAAAACAAGATGACGGTTTTCGGGTATCGCAAAGAGATGACGGCAAGCTTGCGGCAGCCCATGACCATGCTCCTCTGTACGGCGGTTTGATTACAAATCGGATTCTTTTAACCGGGTCGCTTGAACCAATCGGAACGCCCATTCCGGTGCGAGGCGCCCGATGGCCGGAAGAAGCCGGGGCATGACCGGCACGCCGACCAGCCATTGCAGAAATCGTCCCCACCGCAAGGGACCCTTGAATTCCCGCCGAATGGATCGGGCGTATTCGTGCTCCCACCGGGAAAGCGAAATCTCCCCGCGCAAATAGCTGTCGGCCAAGGACCCGCATAATTGGGCCGAACGCAGCGCCATCGACATGCCGTCGCCGCAAAGCGGCGGAATCAGGAGCGCCGCATCTCCCGCATGGGGAAGCGAATCCCAAACGACCGGCTTGCGGTGGAAATCGATCGGGGCGACTGCCGCCTGCGTGCCGGGAACCGGAACGGCAAACGCCAGCTTTTGCCCAAGCTTCGGATTGCGGCGGACCGCGGCCTCGATCATGTCCAAGATCGTTTTTTCCGCATGGGAAAAAGCGTTCCGCGCCAGCAGCGCCGCAACGTTGACGAGTCCGCCTTCAATGGGGGAAACGCCCAAGTATCCGCCGGGAAAAAAATAGAGCTCGACGACCGGCTCCGGCGCTACCCCTGCAAAATGGGATTTCACGCCCACATACCGGTTCCTTGCGGCCCCCTTGCGGCGATGGCCCGGAAGCCCGGAACGGCGGTTGGCTCCCCACGCGGCAATGACGGCTCGCGCATGATAGATTTGACTTTCCTTCCCCTGCCTCGTCTCGATGACATATCCCTCTCCATCGGGATAAACGGACGTTGCCGTCGCCGCGGTCTGCACGTGTACGCCTGATTTTTGCGCCGCGCGGTGGAGAGCCAAGTCCAGCGCATAACGGCTTACCCCCAAAGCAATCCCGGGCAAAGGAATTTCCAGCGGCCGTTCCTGGCCGAAGAACAGGCGCGCCCGTTCGATCAAGCTGGGCTGAAGCGACGCCACCGTCTCTTGCAAGCCCAGCGCATGCAGCATCCGTTGGGATTCCGGGGAAAGAAATTCTCCGCAAACCTTATGGCGGGGGAACGTTTGGCGGTCGATCAACACCGTCTCCCATCCTTTATCCGCCAACGCTTTGGCCACACTGCTGCCGGCGACTCCCGCCCCTAGAACCGCCACATCCCGCAAGCGCCCCATCGTCCTCAACTCCGCTGTTTGAATTCGGCCCCGTTTTTCCGAATGACGACGACATACCGAAACAAAGGTCTCCAATTATAGAATTTTCCGGATAGGCCCAGCGACTTCCCGAGAGCGTTCCAATCCTCCGCGCGAAAACCCTTCGCCACCGACAAAGGACCGTCGTTTCGAATATACCGGTTGTTTGAAACGATTCGCGTCGCAAGCCATACCGCGGCCCAAGGCATCCAATGCCGGTGAATGTCGTTGATCACAACGCCTAACCGGGATGCGTTGAGCATGCGTTCGACCGCGCCGGGCAGCTCGTCCGCGACAAAATGATGGACAAACTGCGTCCCCGTGATCACATCCGCGCAAGCTTCCGGCAGCGCGAACAAATCGCTTCTCATCACCCGTACTCGCGGTTCGCGGCGATAGAACCGTCTTGCCTCTTCGCAAGCTTCTTCCGTAATGTCCGCCAAGGTAAGGCTAAGCTCGATCCGGTTCGCATCCGCCCACCGCAGAAGACGCCGGTTCACGTCCCCGGACCCCGATCCGATATCCAGAACGGAGAAGCGCTTCGGCTTGCCCGCTTCCGTCCACAATCGCCGCACTCCGTAAAGAGTAGGCGCGGCGGCCCCGAAGATCCGGTTCAGCCTGCGGAGATGCCGCAAAGCCTTGCGAAGCTCGGGTCCCCCCTTCGAGAAGTCATCCATCATTTCGGGCTCTTCGGCCCGCTGCCGCAGGCTTCTAAACACATACGCCACCTGCCGGCTCCTCCAGCAAAACGACGGATGGAAGATAGGCGATCTTGGCCATTTCAACGGTTAAGCCGGGGCCGAACGCCAAGGAGATGCCGTTCACCGGTCCGGAGCCGGAGGCGCTTAATTCCCGCTTCATCTCGTTAAGCACGAATAGGATCGTAGCCGAGGATACGTTGCCGTAATGACGAAGGATGGCCCGGCTGGGGCGGGTTTGCTCGTCGGTAAGCCCCAACGCGTCTTGCAGCGCATCGACAATTCCCCGGCCTCCGGGATGAATCGCCCATAGATCCGGCTTCGCGCCGCCGTTTAAGATCCGCTCGATTTCTTCGGGAACCCATCTGCCGATCAGCTTCGGAATATCCGGGGAAAGATAGAGATCGAAGCCGTGATTGCCGACTTCCCAGACCATCTCTTCGGCATAGTCCGGCAGGAGAACGGAATAGTCCTGGTCCAACCGAAAGATTTCCTTATCGTGCGGTCTGGCGGAACCCACAACGCAGGCGGAGGCTCCGTCGCCGAAGAAAGAAGCGGCAAACAGGGCCTCGCGCCCGCCGGAAGGTTGAATATGAAGCGTGCACAGCTCCACGCAGACCACCAATACTTTGGCGTCCGGATTAGCCGACACGATCTGCCGCGACAGGCAGATGGCCTTCAACCCGGCAGCGCATCCCAGGAAGTTCAGCGGAATCCGATTCACATCGGCAGCCAGCCCCAATTGTCGGACCAAAGCCGCATCCATCCCCGGAAGAAATTGCCCCGTACAGCTAACGGTGATCAGGTGCGTAATGTCGGCAGCATCCGTTGCTCCATCCCGTAAAGCTTTTCTCGCGGCTTGAAGCCCCAATGGAACAGACTCCCGTTTATACGTCGCCATCCGTTCGGCGGTTGTCGGAACGTCTTTCCTCGGCAGGCTCGGAAAATAGCGGCATTCGGAGGCGGATTCAAGCAGGTTCGGTTCACAGGTATAGCGCGTCTCCACTCCGCATTGCTTGAATATTCGCCTGGCCCAGCGCGCGGAGTCGGGATTTCCCTGCAAGGCTTCCGTCAATCTTCGTGAGGTATCCTCCTGATCGATCCGAAAACGCGGAACGGCCGTCCCTATTCCCAGGATTGCGATGATTGGCGCCGCATGTTCCATTCCCTGCATCCTTCCTCTCGTTCCCTATTTAAACATCCATCATATCGGACATGTATCCGGCCTTTAATCATGTTTATGGGTACAAGCTGCGCAATATGACAGCAAAAAAGCAGCCCCTGCGGACGGAGCTGCTTATTTGTCAAATGCTTTTTAAAGGCTTTTTGGCCGGTCCTTCAAGCACTTCCCCTTTGTATGAAAATCTTGATCCGTGGCATGGGCAGTCCCACGTTCGTTCTCCCTCGTTCCATTCGACTTCGCATCCCATGTGCGTGCAGGTCGTATCGACGATATGCAGCCCGCCTTGCGGATCGCGGTACGCGCCCGCTCTTTTTCCATTGACGCTGACGACCGCTCCTTCATCGTTGCCCAATTCCTCGGGTTTCTTGCGAACCATTTCCAGCTTTCCGGCAATCAAATGTTTCGCCACATCCGCATTTTGCACGAGGAGCGTTTTCAGGCCCGGATCGGCATGGAATCGGGACGGCGTAAAGAGCGATTGGTAGGGGCTTTCTTGCCCTGCGATCAGCTTTTCGATCAACAGCGCCGCTGCCGTTCCGGTGGTCATGCCCCATTTCTTATATCCGGTAGCCACCAGAACCTGCGGCGCATCGGCGGCGATGGGCCCGATAAACGGGAGCTTGTCCAACGTGGTCAAGTCTTGGGCGGACCAGCGGTAACGGATTTCCTTCAGGCCGAAATGTTCCTCCCCGAACGCTTGCAGCGCTTCATAATGCTTGATCGTGGGTATCCCTTGTCCCGTCTTGTGGTTCTCGCCCCCGATCAAAACGAGGGTTTCTCCATTTGCCGTCACCGACCGAAGCGAACGTTTCGGGTCTTCGGCGCTTATATACATGCCGCCGGGATAGGCTTTTTCGGTTTTGACCCCGAGCACGTAAGACCGTTCGGCGTACATTCTGGCAAAGTAAAAACCCCATCCGTCCTGAAAGGGAAAATGGGAGCAGGACACGATATGGCTGCAGACGATCTTATGCCCCTCGCTTGTCACGACAGCCGGGGGGTTCCCTTTTTCCACGCTTACGGCTGTTGTGTGTTCATAGATTTGACCGCCTTGTCCGGTTACCTGTCGGATCAACGTCTTCAGATAGGGAACCGGATTGAACCGGGCCTGGTCATGCATGACAATGGCGGCTTGGGTCCGAAACGGCAAAGGCGTCTGTTCCACGTACGCTCCGGGGATCCCCAGCTTCTCATACGCTGCAAGTTCGGCGGTCAATTGGGCCGCATATTTGTCGGAATTCGTGTAAATATACGCGTCTTCCTCGGCAAAATCGCAATCGATTCGAAGCTCCCGCACCGTTTGCTTAATGAATTGCATGGCCTCCCGGTTGGCTTCGTAATAGAGCCTTGTTTGTTCCCGGCCGAAGTGCGAAAGAAATTCGTCATAAATCAGGTCGTGCTGCGCGGTAATCTTGGCCGTTGTATGGCCTGTCGTTCCGTTCAGGATGTTTCCGGCTTCGACGATCGCGACCTTGAGTCCTTGTTTGGAAAGCAGATAAGCGGTCGTGATTCCGGATATTCCCGCTCCGACGATCGCTACATCCGCCTTGATGTCTTGCGTAAGCTTCGGAAAATTCGGAAGGCTCTCAGACGTAAGCCAATACGATTCCGGAAATGGTGGAAGGACCATTGCGCGATCTCTTTCCCTTCAGACGTTTTTATGGATAATATAACCATTCCGGCTTTTTTCTATACGGGAACGAAGGATTTGGCGAGAAGGCGCAGCGGGAATGACATTGGCCGATTGCGGATTTACTTTCCTTCCCCAGCTTTAAAAGAGTCTTATTGCCGATACGGTGATCTCTATCTTTAACAATATAACCTTAATTCTGATTTTCTTGATTCCCGTTATCGTTTTACCTTTGCCTCGGCTCTGCGAATTACCGCCGCCGATACAGCATGGGTCGGCAATGCAAACGCGGGCGGAACAAATTTAGGCTTGTAAAATATGCCTTATGGATATACAATTACCCTTAAAACCGCCATAAATGATAAATTCGATGAAGAGAACCAGTACGTCAAACCGCCCGTTCCGACAGAGAGTTGGGGTTGCTGAGAGCCAACGTTCGGGCCTTGACCGAAAGCCGTCTCCGAGAAGCAGACCGAAACCGCTTAGGGAGTAGACTCTGCCGCATGTCCGGCGTTAACAGGACCGCGTATTGATGGATACGTAGCGAGTGTCACCTTCTGCAGGTGAAACTAGGGTGGTAACACGGGTATCAACTCGTCCCTTATTGGGGCGAGTTTTTTATTTTCACGGCACTTTGGGAGGGATCGAAACATGAGGAAGAGCTTTTCTTTAAACGATCTGATGAATCCGGAAGTAAAAGCCATTCCCCCTTCGGGTATCCGCAAATTTTTCGATATGGCGAGCGCGGGACAGGATGTGATCTCCCTCGGCGTCGGGGAACCCGATTTCGTTACGCCGGAGCCCATTCGCGCAGGATGTATCCGCGCTTTGGAGCAAGGACGGACGACGTACACTTCGAATGCGGGACTGTTGGAGCTGCGGGAAGCCATCTCGGCGTATTTGCAGTCGAGTTTTCAACTGAACTATTCGCCGGAACATGAAATCCTGGTGACCGTAGGCGGCAGCGAAGCGATCGATCTCGTGCTGCGGGCGCTGTTGACGTCGGGAGACGAGGTGCTCGTTACGGTTCCCACCTATATCGCATATTCGCCGATCGTCCGGCTTAACGGCGGCCGTGCGGTGGAGGTGGAAACGTTCGCCGAAGACGGCTTCAAGCTTAGGGCGGATGTGCTGAAGAGCAAAATCACGCCGCGATCCAAGGTGCTGATCGTCAACTTCCCCAACAACCCCACCGGCGCAGTCATGACCGAGGAGGATTGGCGGCCGATCGCCGAGTTGGTTGAACGGCACAATCTGATTGTGGTCTCGGATGAGATTTATGCCGAAATGACCTACAACGGAAAACACAAAAGTATCGCTTCCTTGCCGGGCATGATCGACAGAACGGTGCTGATCAGCGGATTTTCCAAAGCGTTCGCCATGACCGGCTGGAGGGTCGGGTACGTTTGCGCGGGACGCGAGTTGATTGCGGCCATGCTGAAAATTCACCAGTACACGGTATTGTGCGCCCCGACCCTCAGCCAGTTTGCCGCAGTGCAGGCGCTCCGGAGCTGCATGCAGGAAAAAGACGCCATGATCGACTCGTTTGCGCAGCGCCGCCGTTTCTTTGTCCAGGGGCTGCGCGATCTCGGCTTGGCCTGTCACGAACCGCTTGGCGCTTTTTATGCTTTTCCGTCCATTGCGTCCACCGGCCTATCCTCGGAAGCTTTCGCCCAGAAGCTGCTTCATGAAGCGCATGTCGCGGTCGTCCCCGGCCATGTGTTCGGTCAAGGTGGAGAAGGCTACATCCGGTGCTCCTACGCCGCATCCGTTCAACAGCTAACCGAAGCGCTTAACCGCATGGAACGATTTTTAACGACCTTGCCGTTGTAAAGATTATCGGCTGGTGACCGGGACTTCGGATATTTCGTTGACGGAGACGACGGCGTCCGTTTTCTTGGCCGGTTTGCTCCAGTATTTCTCGTTGCCCGGCAAATCGTCGAACCAGGCGGCGTCGTCCGGGCAATCGAGAATCATAAACCGGCCGTACTGCTCTTCGTCCCGCGATTGATGATATTTCAGGTAGGCTTTGCCGTTTTCGACGGCTAAAATTTCGATTTTGCCGGACGTATGGCTCATCGCCAGCCGCACGCGCTTGCCGAGACCGGACGTGCGGGCTTTCGCCTCTTCGACGATGCGATACACTTGAGCAAGCGGCAGCACGAATTCCCGGTTTCCGGCGACGGGCCGGTTCACGAAGAAATAGTACGGCGTAACGCCCGCCCAGGACAAGCGGTCCAGCAGCTCGCCAAGCGCGGCGGGATCGTCGTTGATCCCTCTTAAGATCGGCGTCTGGTTGACGACGATCGATCCCGCGTCTTGCAGCGCCTTCAGGGCGCGCAGCGCTTCCTTTGTCAACTCGCGCGGATGGTTGATATGCGCCATGACATACACTCTTTTTTCCGGAACGGACACTTCCCGGATCGTCTCAAGCAGCGCCTCGTCCTCGTAAATGCGCATGGGGTTGAAAACGGGGATTTTGGAACCGAGCCGAATGATCTGCACATGCTCGATGTCCCGCAATTTGAGCAAGATGGAGCGAAGCTTGGGCGTGCCCAGAATCAGGCTGTCTCCGCCCGTCAGCAAGACGTTGTTGATTTCCGGATGCTCCGCAATATAAGCGAGCCCGGGCTCGACGTTGGAGACCGCTTCCTTCACGTCGTTGCGGAACAAGCGCTTGCGGAAGCAATAGCGGCAATACGCGCCGCATACTTCCGATACGATCAGCAAAGCGGTTGTCTTGTATTTGTGCTGGCAGCCCGGCACGACGTAATTCGTGTCTTCGTCCGAAGCGTCCCACCGGCCGTATTCGAGCAGCTCGCCTTCGTTCGGAATCACCAGCTTGCGGATCGGATCGTTCGGGTCGTTCCAATCGATCAGTCCAAGGTAATAGTCGTTGACGCGAAAAACGAATTTGTCGGTAATCGGTTTGAGTTTTTCCCGTTCCTCCGCCGGAATGTCCGCAATTTTGCCGATATCGGTAATATACTTGGGTTGTGCCATCGTTTACCTCCTCAAGATATGATGACGATCGGTTTGCGCCGCCGGGAAGCGAACCTCTCCCCTCCTTTCGATTTGAACGCAAAAAAGACCCGGCGCACGCCTTAAGCGTGTCGGCAGGGCCCCTGCAACAAAAAAGACCCTGCAACGGGTCAAAGAGAAACCGATGATTTATCCATTGACCCATCCAAAGCTGACGAGGTTAGCTGACGGACTCGGGATAGATGGTTCCCTTCGCGCCGCATAAACGGCACGATTCGCCCCAAAAGATGGTTCCCCCGCTTCCCGGACAAGATCGGGAATTAAGCTTGTTATAATACTATTCCAATAATATAGAATTGTCAAATAATTTCGAGCTTTAGAGCCGCGAATAGGCTTTGCGCTTGTGAAGCGAGACCGAACGGTACGAAGCCGCCAGCCGCTTGCGCCTTGCGTCCGTCAACGCGGAGGCGGCTGTGTGCAGGCTTTTGTTCAGCGTTTTGCGCAGCGTGTAGCTGCCCGGATAGCGGGAGGCGATGAAATTGCCGTAGGTCTCGAACTCGGAGAAAGCGAACTGCCGCTTTTTGTTCATGCTGCGGAGAATGGCTTTATACCAGCGGATGCCGTGCTTTTGTTCGATCGTCCGTTTCAAATGGGCGACCTTCGCTTTTTCGAACAGCATATAATGCGCCACGAACGAGACGCGCGCGACCGGCCTGCTCCCCATCAATTTGCGGTACGTGCGGAAATATTCGGGCTGGCTCCAGCTTCTGCAGTAGAAAACCGTCTTGCGGTCCGGCGTCCGGAAAACATGCGGGCGGATCAGCACGGTATCCGCGTCGATCACGAGGTAGTATTGGCCGGAAGCCAACTTGTCTCCGCCCAGCTTGAGCAATTGCTGAAACAGCCAGCCGGAACGTTCCCAACGGGCCGAGCGGTAGCGGATATGCTTTTTGGCGATGGGCAGGACGGCGTTCTCGTTAACGAAGACGCATTTTTCGCGCGAACAAAGCGCTCGCATCCGCTTCGTGTCCGGGGCGACGATCATGATCTTGCGGATCGGATGTTTGACCATGCGCCGAACGCTGTCGATGACATGCGGAAGCGTACCGAGATCCTTCTCGATCGCGGGTATGATCACATCGATTGCAGGAAGGGCCATTTTTTCATCTCCGTCGTCAGGAATTTTTGCAATATTCTATGGCCCTGCCCGAAGATCGGTTCGCCCCTCCGCAGCTTTCTATCCCTTTCTGGACATGCCGTATCGATCAGGATAGACCAGCTTAAACCCATGTTTTTGATAAAAAGGAATGCCGGATACATCCGCCATCACGATCACATCGGCATCTTCGGGCGCGTTTTGATCCAGATAGCCCAAAAGCTCGCGCATAATCATCTCGTCGATTCCATTATCCTGATGCTGCGGATCGACCATGAGATCAACGATTTGAAAGCAGCAGCCCCCATCGCCGACGATTCTGCCCATTCCCACAAGCTTTGAAGCTTCGTCTCGTACGGATACGGAAAAAATCGAATTCCCCAAAGCCGTTTCCGCCGCCGAGCCGTCGATGGAAGGAAGGCCCGCGGCGGTTCTCAAATCCAAGTATTCCTTTGTTTCCGGTACTTTGTGCGCTAGGTTCATCTTGATCTCCTTTTTAGGCAAAATGAAATGGCGCAAGACCCTCTCGGCCGGGAGGAAGATCCTGCACCATCCAGTCGTTCCGGCGCCCGCTCGCGCTGCGAATGGCTACCGCCTTTATACCCTTCTTAAAACTAGCTCTGTAAACGGATTGATTTCCGGTATCGGTTCGTCGAGCGGAAAATATCGAAGTTCAAGTCCTTCATCGTCATGGATGGTTGGCGTTCCTTCGACATCGACGGCTTCGTAAACGGCCATGGTTCCCCAATCCAGACTGTCCGTCCGCTTTTGCAGCAACAGATGGTCGTGTTCGTTAAAAACAAGCACGCACGCGCCGACCAGGATCAAGGGCCGCGAACCGACGAGCTTTCTCAAGTCCATGATATATCCCATGGGATTCTCCTCGATTTTAGGATGCGAATCCGTTTTTCTCTAAATAGGACTCGGCCGCCGCGCACAAATAATAAGCCAAGCCCGTTTGCCGTTCTTCGAGCATGCGAAGATGGAAATCGTCATGAAGGAAAAAACGGGTTTGCGCTGCAAAATCGGCGGCGGATATCCGATGTCCGTGCTCGTTCAAAAATTCAAGGTGGCTGCGAATGAGTTCCCGGACTTGCTCGTCATAATGCTTTACACCCGTTTTCAAAGCCTTTGCCATTTGGGTCATGAACGTTATGGCTTCCGCTGCCTGTTCGTTCATTTCCGGAACCTGAATCCGGGCATCCTCCAGAAGGTCGTAATCATACGTTTCTTTCAAATACTCATTCTGCTCCCGCAGCGCTTCTTTCCACTCTTCCTCGCTTTCGAAACCTTTGAACATCTCCTTATGATTCATCGGTTCTCCTTTCTCCATGCAATCCATGGATTTCTTCAATGTCTCTATGATTTGTTCCAATCTTTGCTTGCGCGCAAGCAACAGCTCGGCTTGCTGCGATAAAATGGACAAGCGATCCGGTTCGCCGCTCAACAGTTCCTTAATCTTTTCCAACGGAAAATCCAATTCCCGATAGAACCGGATTTGCTGCAAACGTTCCAACTCTTTTTCGCCATACAACCGATATCCGGCTTCGCTGATCGCGCATGGCACAAGGAGACCGATTTTGTGGTAATGATGGAGCGTTTTGATCGTTACCTTGGACATTGACGCGACTTCTTTCACCGTATAAAGCATTGGAACATCACTCCCTTCGATAGCAAGTGTAACGCCTCCCCTTAGGGGAGACTCAAGACATGCGTTCCAAAGATTTGACTCTCCCCTTACAGGAGGGACTACGATGAGTCCGAACTAAATTTGGGGAGGAATCCAAATCGATGCCGCGTTTCATTTTGCTGCTCAAAAACCGCTTTGTACGCGCGATCCTGCTTTCCAATTTGTTTTCGCAATTGGGAATATGGATTCGCAATTTTGCCGTTCTCTTGTACGTGATGGAAAAGTCAAATGCCGACGCGTTTGCCGTTTCCATGATTTCCGTTGCCGAGTATGCTACTATTTTTGTCTTTTCTTTCATCGGCGGCGTGTTCGCGGACCGATGGCGTCCAAAAAGAACGATCGTTTGGTGTGAATGCTTAAGCACATTTTCGGTTTTTATCGTTTTTCTCCTGCTTGATACCGGTTCGTGGACGGCCGTTTTTTTCGCAACCTTGAGTTCCTCGATTTTTTCGCAGTTTGCTCAGCCTTCCGGAATGAAGCTGTTAAAGATCCATGTTTCGGATGAAGATGCTCCGGTCTGCATTCTCCACCAACCTGTGGTTGTTGATACCTGTTCAACTTATCATTGCGCTTCTTCAGCCAGCCATTTTTATCGGAAACCATGCATTGGTCATAAAACATACCGAACAGGAATATGTCGGCCGGGTTACAGGGATTCGCACCCCGGTTATGACGGGAGCCATGCTCTTGGCGATGAGTTCGGCCGGTGTGTTAAAAAATATTCTTTCTCTTCCCGCCGTGTATGGATTGGCCGGCTGTTGTTTCCTTGCAGGCATCTTGATCATGATTCCGTTTTATCGAAGATAAAGCAAAAAACGCAGCCTTCATCGGGCTGCGTCACTTTGGAAATCTGAAAATAAAAAGGTCTCTGGCAAACGGACTTATTCACCTTTCAAACCGGAAAGGGTTACGCCCCGAACAAACAAGTCTTGCGCCAGCAAGAACAAAATGATGATTGGAGCGATACTGATCGTGGTACCGGCCATCAATACCGGCCAATCCGTTGAGTAAAGACCTTGCATGGTTGCCAAACCGAGGGTCAAAGTCATTTTTTCTGTCGTATTCAGAAAAATAAGCGGATTATAAAAATCGTTCCACACCCCTATGCATATGAAGATGCCGAGCGTCGCCATCGCGGGTTTGGAAAGCGGAACAAATATTCGCCAATAAATGCCGAACGGATTGCATCCGTCGATTTTTGCCGCTTCTTCAAGTGCAGCGGGGATCGTTAAGAAGAATTGTCTCATCAGGAAGGTTCCAAATGCCGAAACCATGCCGGGCAATATCAGCGACCAATGTGTGTCGATCAACCCATAAGTTCTCATCATGAAAAAGTTCGGGATAATCGTCACTTGGGCAGGAATGATAATGGTGGCTAAATACAACGCAAATAAGGAATCGCGGGCTCTAAACCGGAGACGCGCAAACACGTATCCGGCCATCGAACTGGTCACTAGTTGACAAACCACAGTGATCGCCGTAATTTTTAGCGTATTAAGAAAAAATTGAAAGAACGGATAGCGATCCGATACTTTCAAGTAGTTCGTCCAAAGGATTTTTTCACCGAATAATTTAGGAGGGAAAGTAAAGACTTCATGAATGGCTTTTAAAGAAGTGGAAACCGTCCAAATAAACGGGAATAGCATGATTGCCGATCCAATGATTAAGACCATATGGGAAGCGACCCTGAACCCGACATGCTGTTTCACTGAATTGACCTCCCTAATACATACTCCATTTTTTCTGACGGGCGAACTGAATCAAGGTAACGATTAATACCAGGAAGAATAAAATATATGCCATAGCGCTAGCATATCCTATGTCAAGATATTGGAATGCGGTCTGATAGATGTAGTGTACGAGTACAGAAGTTGCTCTTGCCGGTCCGCCTTGTGTCATCAGATAAACGGCATCGAATACTTGGAACGATCCGATAATGGACGTTACCGTAACGAAGAATGTCGTCGGTGACAGCAACGGGACCGTAATATGCCAATATTTCGTATACCATTTAGCCCCGTCAATATCGGCTGCTTCATAATAACTTTCCGGTATTCCCTGCAAACCGGCTAAAAAAATCAACATATTGTAACCGAGATTCTTCCAAACACTGGTCAAGATGATCGCCGGCATCGCCCAAACCGAACTTGTTAGCCAGGACGGTCCGTCGATGCCAAACCAGCTTAGAAAATAATTTAACAAACCAAAATCGGGATTATATATCCACTGCCAAATCACGGCAACCGCTACGAAAGAAGAGATGACCGGCATGAAGAACGCGGCCCGATAAAATCGCATGAATTTCAGCTTCTGGTTTAAAAAAACGGCCAATAACAAGGACATCATAATACCGAGAGGAACGCTTACCACACTGTAATACAGGGTATTCCACAAAACCTTACGAAAAATATCATCCTGAAACAAGGTCTTATAATTAGCTAATCCTACCCATTTCATATCGCCGGCCATATCCCAATCCGTAAAACTGATGTAGAAAGTACCCAGAACCGGGAACATAATAAAAATAAAAAAACCTAATAAGTTGGGTAGCAGCAAAAGGAATGCCCAGGTTCCATCTTTGTGTAATAACCGCTTCATGTCATCACCTCGGAGATACAGCCCCCGGGATACCCAGGGGCCCGTTTTTTTATTGCAACGTTATTTCTGTTCCGCCAACACTTCATTTGTCATCTTTTCGATATTTTGCACGGTCGTCTTTACATCCTGGTTGATCAGGAAGTACTTATCGAGTTCCGCAGTCGTGTTCTCGTTGATTTTTTGCGCCCCTGCACCAAGCGTAGCGTAGGGGTACACTTTTGCGTTCATAAAGTAAGGTACCAAATCTTTGAAGCCTTCCGGATGAACACCTTCGGTCAGCCATTTATTAATGCCCTCTTCGCTGTAGAGTGAAACTCGGTTCGGCATCCAAAGCCCAGCTTTAACGTTCTGCAATTGATAGTCCTCGGAAGACAGGAATTTGATCAGTTTCCACGCTTCATCCGGATGCTTCGTATGAGCCGACGCTACATGCAAATGCGCTTGACCATGCGTGACGGCCTCTTTAAATTTCGGCAAGACAGCGACCCCGACGGGGAACTTCAAATTGGACAGTTCTTGCAACGCCCAAGAACCGTCGATCAACATCGCGATTTTTCCCGTTTGGAGCATCTGAGCCGGACTCATACCGGCATTGGACAGCAATTTCGCTTCCGGGCTGACTCCTTCCTTCACACGTAAATCTTTGATCGCTTCCAACACTTCAATTACTTCCGGCGTATTGATTGCGGATTTCGTTCCGTCTTCGTTGAACCAATTTCCACCATTAGACATGACCAAAGCCAATGTCATGTAGTAGTTTTCGGCACCATACACACCATGTTGGATGACTTTATCTCCGTCTTTTATCGTCAGCTTTTTCGCCGCATCGACAAATTCCTGCCAAGTCCATGCTTGATTCGGATCGCTTGGCGGGTAGGCAAGATTGGCTTTATCGAACAATTCTTTGTTATAGAAGAGTACAGGCGATACCGTGCAGGATTCGATGCCGTAGAACTTTCCATCCACCTGGCTGATTTCCACTGCGGACGGAATCATATCATCCATACTGAAATCCGATTCGACATAGGAGGTAATATCCAATAGTTGATTGCGTTTCACGAAGTCGCGATAGTAATCGCTCTGCAGGAAGAAGACGTCCGGCGCTTCATTGGCCGTAAGCAGCGTCTGCATCTTTGTTACATAGTTCGTACCGTTTGGCAGGGTCGTGTATTCGACTTTGATGTTTGGATTTTGCTGCATGAACAATTCGAGGCCCTTCTTCACGCTTTCTGTTTCAAGAGGGCTAACTTCCCAACCCATGAATTTGAGCGTCACCTGTTCGCCAGAACTGCTGTCTGAGGCGGGATTGTTTGAAGAGTTTGACGTCCCCGAATGGCTTGCGTTGTTGTTTCCCGAACAGGCGGAAACAAGCAGCATCAAGACAAGCCATACCGCAACAGCGCCTTGCCAAGTCTTTCTTTTCATGTTTTAAACCTCCCTCAAGTAATCGAAGCGCTTTCAACTTCGATATCTAATATACCTTCAAGAAACGGCCGAAAAATTGTAACAAATTTTGATCCTTGTAGATTTTAAAAAAAAGAAAACGGAGTAAACCCGTCTCCGCTTCCTATGTTCCGTCAGTCCTATTTTGTTCGAATACCGGTTTCAATCGATCCGAGATTTCGTCCAGAGCCTCACTGGCCGTTTTGTCTCCAAGCCAAACCGGATATAAACCTTTGGTGACCGTCGGGTACACCTCGGCTTGATTTTTCAGGTAATAACCGACGCCGGGCACGCCATTTTCGATCAGTTGCCTCATCATCGCATTTTTGAAGCCCGGAGGATGCGCGCGGGGATTGGAATCCACCCATCTGGCGATCAGTTCGGGATCGGTATACCATTTTTTTAGCACCGGCATCCATAAACCATCCGAGTATAATTCAAGCGCCTTTTCCGGATCGGTCAGCCACTTGAACAAAAGCCAAGCCTCGTCCGGGTGTTTGGAGGATTTAAAAATGACCGTTGCTCCCGCTAAACTAACCGTTATGCTCTTTTTCAGTTTAGGCAGAACACCGATATCAAAATCAACGTTTGCTCTTCCAAGATCAAGATTGATCCACTGCCCGTCAATGATCATAGCGGCCAACCCGGACTGCAAGGCAACACTCAACGCAGGCATCGATTTCGAATCAAATGGAGAAGGGGCTACATGGTGCACATTCATCAGATCGGCCAATTTCTGAATGGCTTCGGCCGACTCCGGACTATTCAGTATGAAACGGTTCCCGTCCGGCGTGACCCAGTCGCCGCCGTTGCTGAATATAAAATTGTTTAAAGGCTCCGACCAGGTTTCGAACATAACGCCGTATTGAACGATGTTGTTCCTGTCGAATTGCGGATGATGCGCGTTGCGTCCATTTCGATCCAGGGTCAGCGTCTTGGCCGCTGCCACAAACTGCTCCCAAGTCCATGCTTCCTCGCTCCTGGATGGCGGGGCCGGAACGCCGGCTTTATCCAACAAGTCACTCCGGTAAAACAAACCAAAACATTCGCCCGCCGTGCTCATTCCCCATGCAAAATTCGGGTCTCGCTCGTACCAGATGTAGTCCAAGAAATCTTCCTTCTTGACAGTCGGGTCTTTTTCTAAAAATTCATATATATTATGAAGCTTATCTTGCTTATCAAATTGCTCTCCCAAATCGGTTGTCATGTACGCGATATCCGGCTCCTCGTTCAACACGGACATCGCCTTCAGCTTGGTGTTGTAATCCAAATTAGGAAGCTGAACGCTTTCAACCGTGATCCACGGATACATTTGCATGAATTTATCTAAAGTACTCTCAATCGCTTTTTTCTCTTCGAGCGATCCCCAATAAGTAAATCTTAACGAAACGCGATTTCGCTGTTCTGTCATTGCCGGATTGGCATGTTCATCCCGTTTTCCCCAAAAAAAGAGGACCCCTACGAAGAGGCCAACGACCAGGATACCCGCTAACAACAGTACGCACCTGTTCTTCATCCCGCTTCCTCCCTTTTAACAATTTCCAGAGGCATTCGAACGGTGACAGTGGTTCCCTCGCCGGGTGCGGATTGAACGGTTACGCCGTAATTTTCGCCGTAGATGGCTTGAATTCGCCGGTACACATTGTTTAGGCCCACACTGCCCCCGTTCTGGTTCATCAGCCGTTCGACCTGATCGCGGGTCATCCCCTTCCCATTATCCTGTACAATAAAAACACGGACATGATGTTCGATATAACACTTTATGGATAGCTTACCTTTCCTGTCTAAGCGCTCGAATCCGTGAATGAGCGCATTCTCGATAATAGGCTGCAAGAAAAATTTCGGGACCGTCGTTTGCAAAAGAACGGGATCTACATCGAACTCAATCGTGAATTTTCCTTCAAACCGCTTGGTCATGATCGAAATATAGCTCTTTAGGTAAGTAAAATCCTCTTCAAATGTAACAAGGTTGTCTTTCTTGACGATATATTTCATCATGTACGACAAACCTGTAATCAGCTCGCTAATCTCGTCCTCTCCCTTTTCCAGGGAAATCAGACTGATTAAATTCAAAGTATTGTGCATAAAGTGAGGATCCAATTGCAAATTCAGCGATTTGATTTCCGCTTCTTTCTCGCGGATTTTGATGCCATAGTTCTCTTCGATCAATTTCTGGATTTTATCGTTCATGTCGTTGAACTTACGCATCAGCACTCTGAATTCAAAGCTACCGTGCTCTTTGAATTTGACTTGAAATTTCCCTTCCCCCGTAATCAAAATCGCCCGAATCATCGTCCGAATCGGATGCGTGATAATGCCGGACAAATAGGAAGATAAGCCAATAAAAAGCAGCGTTAATACCCCCGCCGATATCAGCATATTGCGTATATAAGTGCTGATGATCGGATCTAGCAGCTCGTTCGGCGGTATAACGGCAATCGTGTACCATCCAGTAATGGAGGATTGGTCGAAACTAACGACCCTCTGTTTTCCTTCAATCTCCAGCATGTCAACGCCTGTTTTCTCCGTCACAACTTTGCGCAGATCAGGCCAGCCCACTCGCTCGGTCAGCCATTGTTGGTCCCGGTGCGAAATTACCCTTCCGGAATCGTCGATTACGAAATAAAAGCTTCCTTCCGTAGGCAAGCTTCCTGTAAAGACATTTGTAAATAATGATTCTTTAAAATTGACAATCAAGACCGGATTTTCTACTGACGAATTGAAGGCCGATTCGTTTCTGGGGAAAGGAATATTGATTTTGCAAACGGCGGATAACAAGTATTTATAATCGATCTCAGTGTTCCTTAAGTAATCGACATTAAACATCTCCGAGAAATTATAAGTCGGGATCCATACGATTCGTCCGTCCCCGGCGTAAGCAGCATCGAACAATGCGCTTTCCCGAAAAGCGCCTTTCGGGATGAAGTTTTTTCCATGTTCACTGTTGGAAGAAGAATCCTGCCCGAATGTGAAATAGGTAGTGGCCAATTGAACCGAATAGATGTCTTGAGACTGAGCGAAATATTTATTTGACGAATTGTAATATGAAGTGCGACAGATAAAAATAAAGGAGCCCATGGATGGATTCGTGTAAAATGGAAGTCACCACAACACCCATTCGTACAGGAGGATCCATTCATGAGCTACTCCCATCTTA
>Ga0310838_1000603_pt1 | contig 29308 bp, 38 predicted proteins | sample SM_ome_6_FD_202241 | JGI IMG/M metagenome (GOLD analysis project Ga0310838, IMG submission 202241) | Sorghum-adapted microbial communities enriched on stacked mutant (SM) sorghum from Joint BioEnergy Institute, Emeryville, California... ...
GAAATCAAACACGAAAGTACACAAGAAAAAATCCAGAAACAATTACGGGAAAATCGATATTATTTGAGGGCCATCTCCCCTCTTGTGTTTGTTTTCTCGTTTGTTGTGGCAACTCAACAGGTATACACACTGGATGAAGAAGGAAGTTTATCGATAACCACGTTGGAAGAGGTACAACGGCGAATTAAAGAGCAACGGACCCCCAAAATAATGGATTTAGACACTCTTTTTGCACCAAAACAATATTTGGTTTCCCCTTTAAACTCCACAGATAAATTTATGGAACAAAAATATTTTCTGAACAATCATCAAGAGGAGATTAAAAGAGACATCATAAATTCCTTTGACAAACATCAAATTAAATGCGCCCTCATCACAGGGAAGCCAGGTACTGGGAAGACTCTGTTAACGTTTGATATTGCCCGGCATTACATTGAACAATATCAGAATGTAGTTGTCATTCATTGCGGTATACTGTCGGACGGTCATCTGAAACTTCAAAACAAATATCGGTGGAATATATACCCTATTAAAGGGATTGAGCAAGTACTGGAAAATATGAATGGGATCGATCTTATCGTCATCGATGAATCTCAGAGAATTTTTGATGACCAATTGAAATGGATCATTAATTATGTGTCTCAGCGTCATACCAAATGTATCTTTTCTTTGGATCCTGATCAGTTTTTTTCTGCAAGGGAAAATAAAGGGGCATTCGTTGATTGGTTAGAAACCACCGTCACGCATAAGCATTATTCTTTAAGCCAGAAAATACGTACCAATAAAGAGATTGCTTCTTTTATCTCTAATTTATTTGATAAGAGTAAAATAAACACCGATCCAAACTTTCAGTATAAAAATATTTATCTTCAGTATTTTACCAATCCGAGGTCGGTTAGTGACTACCTGGCAGGTTTAATGCAAGAGAATTGGGAAGTGCTCAATTACACAACGTCTAGATTCAACTTCTTATCGTACGACCGTTACCAGCTCCCAGGTAATCTAAATGCTCATCGTGTCATAGGGCAAGAATTTGATAAAGTAGCTGTAGTCATCAATGAGTATTTTTCTTATAGTAAAGACGGAAAATTAACCTATTATAAACCAACTGGGGCACCACCTTATCGGTTGGATAAAATGTTATATCAGATGTTGACGAGAGCCAGGGAAGCACTGAATATTGTGGTTTACAACAATCCTGAGATGCTGCAGGCTTGTTTAAACATATTGAAGCGCTCCTAGGATGTATTCGAATAGCGGGCATTAAAGGAACTGGATATCTGTATCATCCTAGTTCTTCCCCCACCAACTGATCTATAGGCTTGTATATCTTGTCACAAATTTAATCGCTATTACGATCAATTATATTTTAACGATGATGTTAGAACGCTATATGTTCTTGTCCTGTTCGGCTCATCGCTTTGCAGGATGCGATCGGGACAACGATGGAGGCATTCACCAATTGCGCGGTTACCATCGCCACCGTACATGAAAAATCGCCGCTCCGCTTCCAGAATCGGAACTGAGCGGCGACAGGTAACCTTAGTCTGCAGCATTTACACCAGATGGTGATGGTAAAGAGATGGTTCATTCCCCCCACTCTCTCTCTATTACTCCTCAAAGTACTGCGTGTCAATGATTTTTCGATTTCGAAGCAGCTCCAAGCACTGAAGAAAAAGCTTATATATATCGTCTTCCGAATAAGGACTCATCAGCTCGGTCAAACTAAAATCGGCGTTTTGTTCTGTACAAGCATTAATGACAAACCGAGTTAACTCGATTAGGTCTTGCCGATCGTTTAGAACATTGGCATCGGCCTTTTCTACATACCAGGAGAGCGGATTTTTCATATGATTGAACCAACGTACATTTGAGAATATATCCGGATAGGGGTAGTACCAGCGTTGCTGTCACCGGGGGCAAAGTAGGTGGGGATATATGGTAAACGGTCGGGACCTTCCCGGACTCCGACGATAATCAGTAACGATCTCTCACGAATGACACAGAAGCTTACTTGGAAAATTGTTTATTACCTCGTTATACTCAAATTCTTGTAAAGTTTGATATGATCAGGCACCGGTTATCCTTATTTCCCTTCGAGACTTTTTGCAAATTCTTTTATTTTACTTGGATCATTTGTCTGGAACACTATTTTTTCGGAGTCTAAGAACAATGCCACTGGGAATTCTTTTACGCCCAACTTTTGCCACATCTTTTTTTCTTCTTCCGTGCGATGAACAACCACCTGTTCTATCGCATTTAAGAGCAAAGTATCAGCGTTAACTACTTGATTCACCTGATAATCGAAGCTGTCCGTACCCGATACAATATATAACATATATTTCCCTTCATTTTTTGCGACGAGATCCCCTAGAGGGCGCTGATCCTCTTTGAAACAGCCGGCTACAAATACAGTTAACAATACGAAGCACATGCTCAAAGTGAAATAACGATGTTTCATTAAATCAATCCTTCCTTGCATCGATTACATCCATTATATAGATAAATCGCATTAAACATCATCCAATCAAGGCAAAACCCTACGCAGCGATCCAAAGCTGAGTAGGGTTGAAATAATTAAGAGCTAACAGTAGTTGTGATTCTCGGAATACTGAAGTTGTCGTTTAAGATAACATCTTGTGCAGGAATGTTTCCGAAATAATACATTACCCCCAGTTTAACCTGTACACTGGTATCAATCTGAACCGTCTTACCGACGCCCGATACACTGGTGAGTCCTTCCAGGTGATAATCGTCCATGATATCTCCGGAGCTGTTTGTGAAATCCGTATATTGCCTATTGAGTGTCCACTTAGCGTATTGGCCATTTGTCTTGTTATTATCTGAGCCGTATGGAAGATTGAATGTGACGCTTAACCCTTTATACGCGACTTTAATCGGAATATATTTTGGGGAAGATTCACTGTCCACAATAGGGTAAGTGTATGCGATTGCATTCGTACCGCTAGAGCTTTGAACCGATGAGTATTGAGCACTGGTGGAAATAACCATCGATTGATCGTAAATAATGGTGCCCTTATTACCATATGGATCCGTGTAATAGTACAAATTTCCATACAACGGTGATAGCTTCAGTTGAAGATTATTGCAGTTACATTGAATCAAATTGTTGGTGTTCCAGAAAACTCCACCGTACATGTAATTGCTATATTTGTATGACTTCACTACAGGCAAGTCGTTCGTCATAATGCTGAAGTCACCAGATGGTTCTGCCGGTGCAGAAGGCGCTGGAGCCGGAGCCTTTCCGCCATTCTTTTCCTTGCCTGCTTTAATACCTGCAACGAGTTGTTTTAAGCTGAGAAATTCATTATCTGCAAACCTAATGAATTTCTCTTTAGTTACAGTTTCAGTCGAACCATCCTGATTCGTGATTTGCTGATTTTCAGTGATAATGATGTTGCCGTTTGCGTCATCCTTTTTTTCAAATGCCAGCCGTAAATCAAGTGTGGTATTGTCACTTACTTTTCCAGAAGCCGTGATAAGCGTTGTCTTATATGATTTGTTTTCAGTGGCTTTGTAGCTCATTTCAGGAATATCGTATTTCTCGGTACCCGTATCGAGAATCAGGTGCAAAGTGTCCTCATCAATAACGCTTACATTCAATGACTTGTAATTTTCCTCTTTATCATAGGTATTAATGTCGTATTGATAAACATTGCTGAATTCAAAGGTCGCTTGCTCCACTTTTTTTGCCGGAGCTGCTGTAACGGACGAAGCCATTACCGAGACCATCAACGATACAGCTGCTAATACTGTAGCTGCCTTTTTGGATAAAAGGTTCACGTTCATTCCTCCATTACATGGTATATTGATTGGTTGAACCGGTGAGGCAATTAATGCAATTCTAATGCCAGCTTGACCGACCCTCCTTTCGTATTTCTCACCACTGACGTGTGGAAAAATCGGGAAGTTTGGTGGCGTCTACTTATAAGAACACCAGATGTGGTCGCTTGGTGGCACATGCAAGTAAAAATACTTTTTCTTATAGACAAATAGGGTTCTCCATGTTGCCTATGGAAGTTCTAACCCGATACAGGCGAACAGTCTTAAGCGTCAAAAAGTACCCACTAATACATCGGATGAGGACTTTACCGGACTGGAAATATGAACAAATTTTTGAACATGTTGCAACTAGGATCGTGCTTTTGGTGTTCTAATAGTAGCTCCCTATAAAATAGTTGTTGAAAGGATGTCAAAGATGAAGCAATTATCAAAGTCTCTCCTCTTGATGTTAACGTTTGTCGTATCTGTAATCGCAGTAATCTTTAACCCAGAAAGCTTGCAGGCAGCTACTTCAGAAAGTGTAGCTAAGACCCCACCTCCACCATTGGAAATGTCAATAGAGGGATATTTCGATCCCTCATACAAATACTTGGATCAAGGCGATAGCACCATCATAGATAAGGGCAACCGCACAGCCCAGATCAACGTTACAACGATAGCAAAGCAAACCGTAGCCTCCATCGGAGCAACAATTTACTTGGAAAAATGGACAGGAACGGCATGGATCACGGTAAGCACTACTCCAGCAAGTATTTCGGAAAATAATACAAGTTATTTTGATGGTTATGCAATAATGAGCACCGCATCCGGCTATTATTACAGAGCCCGTACCCTACATTGGGTAAGCCACAATGGAGTATACGAACAAGGGGAAAGAGTAACAAATGCCATATTGGCAAAATAAAAAACAAATGGGAGAGACATATTAAGTCCCTCCCATTTGTTTTTTATTTATTTGATGGCTTTTGCAATCTGTGTAACTTGGTATTCGGACAATGAACCGGCAATCGATATGACGATATTGCCAGACATATAATCCAGACTTGTTCTGCCATCCTGATGTTTAAATAGAAATCCCGGTAGACCATTGACTTCTATTTTTTCAAATTCGCCAGCCGATGTGTCCGAGCCTGTTGTCAGTGATTCATTCCGTTCCAACATCCGAAAAGTAATCATAAACGCAACATTTGATTCCGGATTAGCATAATAGAGAACTGCCTTTTTTGCTTTTTCACCGTTATCAGAAAAAACGATAACATCATTCAACTTAAATGCATCCGGAATATAACCAATTTTTAGTGGAGGAAATGCAACTTGAGTCGATGCCTCATCCCAGGTCGTATACCTTGTTTTTATGGTAGTGCTTTCATGGAGCACTTCGCCCTCTTGCGGTTCAATTGGAGGCGGAGCAGTTTTAGCTTTACCCTGCGGTTCGGAGTCATTTCCAAAAATAAAGCTGACTACGCCGGACTGAATGTTTTTCAATGTTTGAATAAATGGATTAAACGCCTTGGTAACGGTAGGAGTACCAAATATGAAGGCGCCCAAGATGAAAGATGCAGCAGCAACTAAGGGTATTAAGCGTAATTGGGGCTTGCGTTTCCAGGAATGTTTTTTCAGTTTAACTTCAATTTTCTGCCATGACGGGTCGGGGTCTGGTGCCGGTAATTTTGTTTTGACCGCTTCCTCGAAAGCAGCATCAAAGAGGCGATCAAAATCTTCTTTTTTCATTTGTTATCACCCCATTCCTTGATAAAGCGCTGTTTGATCGAATTCCGTGCCCGATGCAGTTTATATTTGACTGAATCTTCGTTAGTAAGGAGTTCTTCCGCAATTTCCTTATACGACATGTCATACTTCCAGCGCATTTCAATTAAACAACGGAATTCTGGTTTAAGATCCAGTAGATACATTCCGATCGTGTCGGCCATTAATTTCATCTCCACTTGATCCTCGATCATCTCTGCATCGGTAGCGAAGTCAATATTGTTATCTAAAAAAACACTATCGGAGTCAACCTGGTTGCGGTTTCTTTTATTTTTTCGAATGTAGTTATATGTGGTATTCCGCACGACAACTTTTATCCAACCCTTTAACTGGATCTCGTTATCAACAACCGGAATATTTCGAATCACCTTCAGGAATGCTTCCTGTATTATGTCTTCTGTGGCCGCATGATCTTTGACCATATGTATGATAACCCTATAAACCAAGGTGTAAAATTCACGGTATACACTTCGCTGAATAGTCATATCAAGCGCCGAAAAATTAGAAGAAGTTAAGAGAAGTAATACGTTATCCAATTCCACGGCCCCTTCATCATATATTTAGCCAAGCGTTAAAGTTACCAATAACTTTTCTGTGAAGAAAATAACTTTTCTGTGAAGAAAAACTGATTTTATATTGATAGACTAAATCGTAGAATGCTACTCATTCCACTCGTTCGCCGTTTTATCTATTGCATCTTTCAATTCACACAAAGTAATCAAACTGGCTTTGGTGATCAGAATTTTGCCGTTCTCTTCAAGAAAAGCAACTCGATCTCCCTCACTTAATTTTAGTAACTCACGAATTGCCTTTGGAATCGTCACTTGTCCTTTGGATGTCAATCTCGAAACTTCCATTCTATATTCTCAACCTCCTTCCTTACATCCTTACTGTATTACCAAAGCATATCACAAGGTTAAATTACCCTTCAATTATTAAGTTCCGAAAGTATTTCTGGAATTTGAACTTAGCTCATTTTTGAATCTCTATTGTTGAAAAATAGTAGGTACGATATACTCATTTCAATACAAAAATTCCGATACTCACAGTAATAGGAACTTTTCTTTCTCGGAGGGGATCATGTGAAGCGAAATTGGGAACTAGACGAGTTGATTGAGCATTTTACCTTTCTTCCAAACGAAATGCAGCAAATAGGGAATAAGAGCCGCGAGACGCGTATCGGTTTCGCGGTCATGTTTAAGTTTTTCCAATACGAGGCGAGATTTCCGTTCCATAAATTCGAAGCTCCTAAAGCCGTCATTTCATACATTGCCAAGCAAATCGAAGTGCCGGCAGAACTGTATGCACAATACGATTGGAACGGTCGGATGATTAAATATCACCGGGCTCAAATCCGAGAATTTTTTGGATTTCGCGAGGATACCGTTCATGATGCACAAGTGATGTCGGAGTGGCTATCCCAGCATGTCCTGCATCATAGCCAGGAGTGGGAGCATGTTAAGGATGCAGTTTACGGTCGTTTCCGGGAGCTGAAAGTAGAACCGCCGTCACCTGACCGTGTTAAACGTCTCATCCGTTCCGCCATTCACACTCACGAAGAGAAGTTTTTCCAAGCGACGTTTCTCAAGCTGCCTCCATCAACACCAGCAAAATTGGATGCCCTCATTGAGAGCATCGCCATGCTCGATGATACTGGTGAAGATATGCCTATCGATGACAACGGACAAGTCACGTTCCATGAGCTGAAGGCCGATCCCGGAAGGCCGGGTTTAGAAAGCGTAATGAAGGAAGTTCATAAATTATTTGGGATTTACCGATGTCCTCTAAAGAACATTTCTCTTTTCGATTCGTCCCATTTGCAATTGCTTTTTTGAAATTCGATGGGACCATCCATATGGCGAAACCGTGCATCGTCTGTCCCAACGACCATCTTAGTTATCAGAGCGGCTTTTGTAAATCGCTTACTTTTTCTTCTGAAGTGAAGGTCCCGATTATTGCTACGAGGTCCCCGGATAAACCTACCTCGCAGACTATTCCAAGTAATTAGGGTCCTTCAGATATGTGTAGTACACTTCCTAAGGTTTGAATATTTGAAATGGGGATTAATGAACACTGTCCCGATACCATATGGCTTATTCTCGACTAGGAAGAACACCAATACTTTCCAAAGTTTCGTAGAAATCTGCTTGAAGTGCTTGCAAATCAGGATCATCTTCTCCTTGGAATCTGTGTCCGTTTAAGTGACTATTACGGGTCACAAATTGGTCAATTTCTTCCCAATACTCACCGTAGCATGGGGTAAGACTTGCCAGCGCTACGGTAAATGCAGAACCGGCTATGATGGACTCAGCATCAACCAACCCACCGAGAAGAAATCGTTGATCCGCCCCAAGAGCGATTCTTGCTGCCTGTTCGATACGATAAGCGGCACTCATTCTAACGACACTCCTTTTACTTGACTTTAACTAACTTTGACTTTATGAATAATTCTCCCATAATCTTACTTCTATGTCAAGGGAACAACTTGGACCGGAGGAGCCGTCCAAGTGTCTATTAGTCCTCACCGATTGGGTAAATATCCCATAATTCGCAGTGCTGTGACAGTACTCTTTCCTATTTGAAGATTTTCATCTTGTAACCTGAATATTCTACTTTCATTTCCCTTAAATGATGTTTCGTTTAGGTGAAAAAATACGTCCCGATCATTATCATATACATCAAGGCTATAAACCACGTAGTTCCCTCTGAAGATTAGGCGCTTATAAGGCAAAGGCGGGAGTGCTTGTGCGTGCAATTCAGCTTTTGAAAGCTCAAAGTTAACATCATCGAGTTCACGGTAATTAAAGGTTTTTAACTTTTTTATATTGGAGAGAGCTGGTCGATGGCTAATTCTTCCATAAAACGTGATAATGTTCAGCTGCTCTTCGTCTTGTTCATAAATAAACACAATTTCATTGTCGATCACTCCGCATTGTTTTGAAAAAAGCTCAATTCTCCCCAAAGAAAGGCAGCCATTTAAAAATTTTATCAGATCTTGATTTGATATGTTGGCCGGAGCTACTCGCGTATTCCACCGCTGTCTTGCATGTTTCGTTAAGTGAATTTGCTTAACTCCGGATTTATGAATGATCTTCCGATTGTGTTCAAAATTCAACGGTGACAAGGTCTTTAAATACGCCTCAATTTCTGCTAGATCAGTTGTCATAGGAAGGCGCCAAAATGTTAGATACTCGATGACTTCGATTCGTTTTCCTTTGCTCGTTAGTTGGGATTGTATTGACATTAGTCCCCTCCTAATAATGAGTCCTATTACAGAAGGAAGTTATTGGATTCATACCTGGGATTTTAACATGAATAGGGACAAAGTTCTATTTTTTGTTTGGGTCAAACGTTTTGGTTGTGATATATTATGTATAAGTCTGATATTCCTATAAGGGCACGGAAGCACCGATGCTTGGGCGATTCTTTTCGTCTAAGTATCGGTGCTTTTATCTTTTTTAATTACAGGTGAGGCGAACGCCTATGATGTTATGGGAAAATCGAGCGCGGGCGGATAATGTTGAGGTGGACGTTCGAAAGTTATTCAACTTTATTTTTGAATATGACCATTATACCTGGGCTCATTCAGTAAATGTCGCTAAATATGCATTTGCCCTTGCTGACCTGTTAGGTATGGGAAAAGATGAAAAAAATATTATTTTGCTCGGTGCGTTACTCCATGATATCGGTAAAATACAGATCCCCGAGACGATTTTAAAAAAACCAGGTAAGTTGAACGTCGAGGAATGGAGGATAATGAAAGCTCACCCAGAGCTGGGGTATAAATTTTTGAAATCTTATAATCCATTAATGAATAACGACATTTTAGATATTGTTTTGCATCATCATGAACGTTTTGATGGACAAGGATACCCTCATGGATTAGTTGGAGAAGAAATCTCATTCTCAGCCAGGATCGTTACCGTTGCCGATTGTTTTGACGCAATGACGAGCAATCGTGCATACAGCCGAACAAGAGATAAGCAGGCGGCCGCACTAGAAATATTGAATAATGGCAACAGACAGTTTGACCCTTTCATTGCTGAGAAATTTGTAGAGTACATTAATAAGCTGACTGATCACTCAGCACGATCCATTCAATGAAAAAAAACTTTTACCCTCCGATCCGGGTACGTCTTCAATGATTCTCGCCAAACAACTCCATTTGACAGCTCCCGTGTCACACAAACACTAACGTTAGAAACGTAGATGCTTAGTGTGACACGGGAAAGCATCAAACCAATTAAGCCCAACCTTTTCGAATCTCACAAGCTTGCTTGAATACGGAATAGTTTGCAGTGTCCCATGTGCTGATGCCGTCCAGAAGATTAAACGGGTGTCTTCCCCCACCGAACAGATGCAGGCCAAGGTCAACGAGGAGCCGAATTCCGGAAGAAAAGTCCTCTTGCTCCATCCAGTCATCAAAAATGTGTTCCCACTCGTGCCGCGTGGCTTTGGGGAATATCTCCGGGTGAGCGATGATATAGCAGGCTGCCCGATATTCCGTGTCATTTTTGGCTGCCGGATACATCTCGAGCATCCTAGTAAAATTTACTTCGTGGGAAGAATTATAGAAGTACAAATTCATAACCTCCTCAATTTAACAAAGATACAAGATTTTTTCATAATTCTAAAGGTGCAGGCAGAATGTCGTTTAGGATGACATAAGTTTTTTTTTGTGTTTGTTCAAAATTCAATATAGCCTGATTGATGAGCTCCCGTTCTTCTAGAGAAGTATTCTTTAGGTATTCGAGAATCATCATCCCCTTTTCATGACTTGAGATTTCATGATCTGTCTCGGCTTCTTTAATGGCTTGTCTCAGTGAACTCAAAAAAAGATTTTGTTCGTTTACAGCATGAAAGTATTTTGCTTGCAAGTACCTTGTCTTTGAGTTGTTGTGTCCCAAGGTAAACATATTGTCGATTAATCTTTTTGCTTGTTCTAAATTTCCACTCATTAGACGTTGCTCAATGGTAAAATTCCAGATCTTATGATACATCGGATTGTTTCGGCATGCTTTTCCGCATTCTTCTCCCCCTTCCATAATGATGTTTTCTAAGACCTTATGAATACCACTATATTCTTTGGGGCAATGAAGATAAAACGTATGCTGAGCGATCAGCGCCTTCGTTAAGAGCTTGGTATTATTTTGGGTTCGAAAATCTTTGATTGCTTCATATAGTTTTTGTTCTGACTCGTTCCATTTTTCCAGAAAGAAATAAACAATGGCGAGTAAGTATTTAATATACGATTTCAACCCTGCCTCGTCGGCTGCGGGATTTGCTAACGCGTTTACAGCTGATTTCTGCGCGTAAGAAAATTGAAGTGTTGAGATATAAAAAACGGACAAATTATGGTATATGATTGTTTTATAACGGTTATAGCTCGAATTGGTCCCATACTCATTTAAGAGTTCAATTAATTTTAAACTTTTACTAATCGCCGCATTGACGTTTTCCATTTCGTATAAAGTACAGGTGGATGCAATTATGGTTTCAAGCAATAGGTGGTTTGTAATTATTATTTCATTCGTTTGGGCCTGGGCTTCTAGCTTCTCATATTGCAGTAAAGCGTCTTTTTTATGACCGATCGATCGGAAATAATCCCCTTTTACTTTCAATAAAAGCGGATAGCATTTGACATCCAAATCTTTCTCAAGAGTACGGAGCATTTTAGCGGCTTCATTGGTTCTTCCGAGCAATAGATAGCTCCGAATAGTTTCAATATTACGAATGGTCATCGTCTCACTAGGATCATCTTTCTCTGTTGATGGATTCAATATCTCTTTTAATTCTAGACCCAACGCTTCTGCAATTATTCGAATATCTGGAATTTTAACTTTTTTATATTTTCCATTCTCAATATAGCTTAATTTCGATTGAGGAATCCTTGTTTTTAATGATAGTTCTAATAAAGTCAAATTTTTTTGTGTTCGTATTTTTTTTAAAACCCTCCCAATTTTAACTGGATCGTACTTTTTCGGGGGAATTATTTTTTGGGCATTCATTGGATACTATCCGCCCTTCTAATTGCAAGTCGGTTAGAGTCATGTAAATTCTATGAAAATAAAGTCTTGATAATATTATATAGAAATCAGCTATGTGTTTCGATAAATCCATATTGAATTTGTTTAAATTATAACTAGATAATGGGATTGAAACAAAAAAGAACCCAACCTCTCAAAAGAAGGATTGGGCTTCGACATCAAAGAGGTTCAATCAAACAAAGATGCTGTTTTGGTGAGGGACCAAACGATCTAAGTCTTCAAAAGTGAGTCCGTAGTCTCTTAGGGCTTCGACTTGCGCCAGGACATGTGCGGTATTACGCACTTGTCGGAGATAATAATTTGAGCTTACTTTAGAACGCTTCCGAAGTGGGATTGAATTTGACATGGCTGCTCGGCATAGCAGAATCATCTCTGCGATATTCACTGCTGCCTCATCCATACTCGTGAGTACCATTGAGTATTCCTTTGCTTCATTTTCCAGATTGTTTTCTTTAATAACGTTCGAGGCAGCCGGATATTTTGAAAAGTCGATACCATTCATATGAGTAAATGACCTCCTGTAATCAAAGGATACATCTATTATTCACATGGTTCCTGACGCTCGCAAGTTTAATGATGCATGGTTGATTCATATGCGGAACCGTACTTTTTAAGAATGTAGGATACCACCCGGTTTATCTCTGGTCCGCTGACAAAGGGTGAAACCAACCTCTTTTTAATGTTGTTATATTTGAAGTACATGTCCCCCCTTCCAAGTAATCCTTCAGCTCCTGGTTCATCAAGCACAACCATGCTTTCGCTAGTTGAGGTCACCATAAAGGAAATACGCGTTGGCAGGTTTGCTTTTATGGTTGGATTGAACACCTTGGCTACAGGGCGTTGTGTTGCCAGAATCAAGTGAATGCCGGCGGCCCGTGCTTCTTGAGACAATCGAATCACCATATCTTCCATGATATGGTCTGAGGCCGTTAACATCAGGGAGGCAAACTCGTCAATGACTAACACAATGTACGGCATTTTCGGATAATCCGGTTCCTCGAGCATGATCTTGGAATTGTAAGCAGCGATGTTGTTTACTCGTAAATCCTTGAACAGCTCGTATCTCCCTTCCATCTCCTTAATGACCGATTGCAAAGCTCTTCCCGCGTACCTCATGTCGGTGATTACCGGTAACATCAAGTGCGGCAGATTTTGATAGGCGATGAGCTCGACACGTTTCGGGTCGATAAATACGAATTTTAAATCATCAGGCGTATTTCCGTACAGCAAAGAGATGATGATCGAGTTTAGACATACCGATTTACCGGATCCTGTTGTGCCAGCAATAAGTAAGTGTGGCATTTCAGCCAGGTTTGCAAAAACCGGTTTGCCATGAAGATCTGTACCAACTGGAAACGACAGGCTTTCCTTTTTAGCCAAATATTCTTTGTGTTCCAGAAGACTTCGTAAATTTACAACATAAGGTGTTGGGCTCGGCACTTCGATTCCAATATGACGTGTCCCTGGAATGGGGATTTGCATTGCTATTCTTTCTGCCTGCAGCGCCATTTGCAGATTCGCTTTATAAGTGCCGAATTTCTTGACGTTGATGTCCATCGACTCGGGTGCAAGCTCATACCGGGTTATGATGGGGCCATTGACAACGTTCTTTACTTTTGCCGGCAGCTTAAGCGTATAACACACCGTCTCAAGATCTTTTATTTGTTTTTGCTGCTGTGGACTAAGCTCTTTATTGGACTCATCCGGCAATAGTAAACGAGTTGGCAGTTTGATCGCATTCCAATTCGGAAACTTCCACTCCAGCTTTCCGTTTTTTAGAGTCAACACCGCATCAAAAGTTTCGTTCTCTTTTCCTCTTTTTTTAAAACCGGATATGAGCGGAGTTTGCCCTGTCTCCAGCAGCTCTATCATAATGTCGGCCGTAATCTCAACTCCGGAGATGATTTTGTTAAGTGTAAATCGACATCCATCCGAATAACATAGGCAACCGTAAAAATTGCCTCTATCAACGATTTGGCCCGTAGCACACTCCGGGCATTTGCCAAGATAGACTAAAGGAGTATCCGAAGAGACTCGCGTCGCTACCGAATTTCTGGTGACTTGATGCTGGCCCACATGCGGTCTGGATTTTTCCTCAGAAGCGGGCTTGGCTTTAGATTGTTTTTTTGATCTTTCATTGCCTATTGCACTCTTTCGTTCAGATATTCTGCCAGTATCGTCCTGATTCCATTGGTTTTCCGGTAGGCGTGAAACCATAGCTTCACACTCTTTAACCAAAGAACGAGTCCATTTTTTTAGGTTCTCTAAAAATTGGCTTACGGAAGCCTTACCTTTACCAATATCAGATAATTGCTGCTCCCATTTCGCGGCTATTTCGACACTCGTTAATGGAGTGTCACGCAGAACCTGAATAATGAAGCGTCCAAGTTTCGTTGGATAAACCAAGTTGGATTTGACCTCGATATACTTGCGTGACTTTAATGCTTGAATAATTCCAGAACGGTTTTCTTCCGTTCCGAGTCCGTTCGTCTGATTCATCATTTTTATCGGCTCTTCATCATGGATCGATCGGTCTACGCCGTTCAGGAGGGTAATCAAATCACCTTCTGTGTAACGCGGCGGAGCTGTCGTCTTATCTTCTTTTGATTCGGTCAATATAACGGTGCCGATCTGATGTTCTGTTACTGCAGGAAAAGAAAGATCCACCTGATCTGTATGGTTCTTTTCTATCACTTCATTTTTATATACAGATTTCCAGCCCTCGCGAATTGTTATATTTCTGACCGTTTTAAATGAAAAGCGCTCGTCTATGTAGGTGTGAATGGTTATCTCCTCGTAGACAAATGATTCGTAATGCGCGGCAATCACACTTCGAACAATAAGATCATATATGTTTCTTTCGTCTTCAGGAAGAGACTGTAGATCCGGGATTTTTTCCGTTGGCAACAGAGCACAATGGCCCGAAACTTCTTCGGCATTTACATACCGTTTGTTCGTAGCTATTGATTTTACAGGAGTTGGACAAAGGCCGATATATGGATCTAGGCGACCGATCTGCTCCAGAATTTCGGGAAGTGTTTCGGCATCGTGTACCGAAATATAATTCGATTCCGTACGCGGGTAGGTGATGAATTCCCCTAAGTAAAGAGACTGTAGAGCATCATCGGTCTGCTTCGGTGAATACTGATAACGTTTATTGGCCTCTATTTGAATACTTGACAAATTGTAAAGAAGCGGTGGATGTTTTTCCACCTGGTGCCTCTCAACTCGTTCGACTTTGGCTTTTTTTTCACGACAATAAGCAGCGAGAGTATGGGCTTTATTCTGGTTATCGATTTTGTCCCGATTGCCGGTGTACCACTTTCCGCGGTAAGTCTGTCCTCCAATATCGAAATCGGCATAGACTTCCCAATACGAAGTGGACACAAAGTTCTCCTGTTCTTCTTCCCTCTTCTCTATTAAGCCGAGTAATGTGGTATGAATGCGACCGATAGAAAATAATTCGCCAGTATATTTTTTCTCTTGCATTTTGAGGGAATATGCCCGCGAAAGGTTTACCCCAACTAGCCAATCGGCCTTTTTACGTGCATCTGCTTCATAGTACAAGTCAATTTTGGACTCTTCAGGTAGCAATTCATTAAAGGCTTTTTTTACCGCTGCCCTCGTAAGCGATTTTACCCATAATCGTGTTACGGGTTTCGTGTTGCCGGCCAGATTTAGAATATTGTACCCAATCAGCGAGCCCTCACGTGTTGGATCCGTTCCCAGAACGATCTCGGATACGCGGTCGTTATGAATTAAAGCCTTGATATGATCGAAAATCTTTTTCTTCTCTTTAATAACCGCAAACTGAAACGTCTCCGGAATAATCGGCAAATCCTCAAATCTCCAGTCTTCGTACTTCGCATTGTAGTTTTCTAGGTTACTCAGCTCTACCAGGTGACCAGAAGTCCATGCAATGAACCCACCTTGAGGAAAGGTTTGGCACGGAATGATTTCGTAATAGCCGTCCCTTTCTTTGTGCGGGAAAGGAGCTGCCAATTTGCTTGCCTGATCTTTCTTCTCCGTGATGACCAGCCGCATATGTATCTCCTCCATCTAATCAAATGAAAAAACACTTCACCTAAATCGGTGAAGTGCTTCTTCATCGCTACAACTGGATATTCTCATTTATCATAAGTATAGCACATAGCATTGGTTTCTGGTATAATTGACTTAATTTATAGTGAGTACTCTTCGAGGAAGCACCCGAAGCCACAGGTAAACCTGTGGCTTTTTTTATTCTCTAGGTTGGAGGTCCCTAATGAGAAATTCATTAGTTTTTTTTCCTGTAACGGAGTATGTTTCCAAGCGATATAATTTTACCAATCGCGAATCCGAAATCTATACCCTTCTTATTTTAAACGGTTTTTCCAATCAAGAAATTGCTGATGCACTATCTATAAGCGTAAGAACTGTTCGTAACCATATCCAAAGAATGATGGAGAAAACGGGAGCTGATTCCTCCAGAAAATTGATGGCACTTGGTTTTCGTTCTGTGTTTCACGAAACCCGGTAAGTGAGAGATGATCGTTCTGCAATTTAGATTCTTGTACTTATTTGATTTGACTTCTTATGAAGCCTTGAGATTTATAAAGTGCAGGTAATCCTCTTCGTTTAGCAGTCCGTAAAGGTGTAGAAAATCCAACTCATCTTTATTGATTTTTTCCGGATATGTGTGCCAAAAATCATGCTTGTTGAGAATCTGATAATCGTAGATTATCATGTACTTCTCTCCAGTGTTTTTAAACCTAATTAAATCATTCTTCAGCTCTTCTGGTGTAATCTCTATCCAAGGTACACCCTCATGTAAGCGGTAGATTTTATTACGAGTTCGATAATAGAGTTCATGGGTGACGGATAGAACAAACTGAAACAATTTTATACCTCCCTATTGTCGTCGGCGATTCTAGGTTACTTGCCTTTATTAGTCGATATGAGGTCTTCTCTAGAGACGTAGCCAAACAGCCGCATTATGTTTTCCATATATTGAGAAACATTACTCATCAGAGAAATGGCATTTTCGCCCTCCATAGGCATGATTCGCACTCCATTCGATGTCAAATGGTAATAAAAGGTCGTTCGTTTTCGCCGGTCATCCCACTCGCCAACGATCCAGCCCTCCGGGCCTTCGATTGCCCGTAAGAGTTTATACAGATATCCGTCGTCCAGCTTCCAGCGATGCACTTGCTCCATTGTCTGCAGGAACTGTTGGCCAGTGATGCATTGCTGATGATACAGCATGTCCATGAACAGATATCGCACCGTATGCTTAACACTGATCATGCGGTTAAAGAGCTTGACCTCTTCTTTCGTCAGCTCTGGAGCGGGATACGTGAGATCGCCCTGAATGTAATGAACAAAATGTTCGGCCATATCGTGCATCTTTTTGACCGTCTCCAAGTAGGTGTCTTTAAACCAAGACATCTTTTCACGGCCAATTTGGGTAAGACCAAACGTCTTGTTACGTCTGCGGCCGGCTAAATTGGTGATCCACCCAAATGATTCCATGGTTTGTAATACATCATATATGTGAGACAACGCTCTTTTTTGGTTGAAGTTTAAAAGCTCAGCCTTAATCGCCTCAATAAGGTCCTTACTATCCTGACTTCCCTTTGCAAGCTGATGGAGGACGATGAGGTACATAAGGTCAACTTTACTGATTCCCAGACGTTCAGGGGCGTTAACAGGTGTTTTTGGGGCCGACACTTTTTCACTTCCTTTCCGTTATTGTATTCACTTCTATGTAGACTTGAATAGTCCTGCTTAGCAAATGCTTTGTACCGATTCCTTTGTACCGATTCGTTACCTCTGAGACACAGGTCGGAATTTCTAACTGGGAGGTCGGTTTGTTAAAGAAGACCGCTCAGGATCCAATTGCCTAAGCAGACGTTCAGCATCAATCGGTGTTCTCTCACCATTCAGTACCCGGTACAAAAGCCACCCCCTGTCCGCCATAATGTACAACGGTTTTTTTGGGGAGTCTTCATTCCGCATTCCTTTCGCAAGTTAGTGTTATCTTTATTCTCGAATACTTCATGAAAGGGAGACAAATTTGGTAACCCCTCGATTTTTCGTTTAGGAAGTCCCGCTTCAGCTGCATATCGGTCGCACCTGACGATTCATCGATTCATCACTCGTCCCGCCAAAGTAATATTCTACATAAACAACAACTGCTTAACTAGAATTTATTTTGCGCTCGACTGCCACGTTACGGCCGACCGCCTTTTCCTTCCCCTTTTTACGGTTTTCGGTCCTGGTTGTGCTAGATCCGGATCTAGTATCTCCCTGCATATCTGCAACTAAGTCCCGAATCTAGTTCCGCATTCGGTCTGTGGGGGTGGGGGTTCGCGGGCGCGATCACCGGGGCTCGGCGGCCGAAAAAACGTAGCAGAATTCTGCAACGTAACTAAACCCGGTCACAAAGGGTAACAATCGAACCAACAGGCAAAGAAAAGTAGAAGTGAATACGGAGTAGCACATGAGGAGAAAAGTAGCAGGGCGCGCATGGGGGTTAGCATAATCCTGTTAAACAGTTATGGTATTTGTGGAATATTGGAGCGGGATTAGAAAAGGGTGCTTAACGCGGAATTGTGAAGCGTAACGCAGCGTTATGATTGGTGCAACGCCGCTTATTAAAAGTTATTGGCCAGGCTTCATCCATCGTTGGCCATGGTGTATTAAAATTTTGCCTACCACGGATTTGTTTGGCCATACCATCAATCGTTCTCTTTTCTGCATAATGACTTGTAAGTATCCCCCTGTTCTTCATTAGGTAGAATTCAGGCCAGAGCTTCGATCGTGGCATCTCGTATCCTTAGCTGCCGCTACTCGATCTCATTCCTTCGCCATGCTTGTAATTGCTGATAAAGCTCGATCGCTTTATGAAATGCCTGAGGCCATGACATGGCAGTTTTCTTCCTTACCCGGTTCAGCCTTTTATGATGATACACAAAGTTCGAAACAATACTCGGCAGCCAAAAAATTGTCGCAAGGATAGAAAAGCTTGTGATTCCTTTTAAAGAATTCAGATATTCTGCCCACATCGGCTCGCGCGAATCAATGCATTTGATTCTAGCTTCAAGGAGCCATTTCCATGCCATGAGCTGCCCCAAAATGAAATACCCGGCGATAGAGTAAGTTATCGCTTTCCCTATTTCTCCCCACATGTCTTCCCCTTCCCGGAACTCCTATGAAGCCCTTATTCCTGTTGTAGTTTTTCAAATAGACCGTTTAAGTTCCCTTTCATCCAGCTTCCTGCATCTTTTGCTTTCTCAGAGAGATTGAGATCCGGATTTACAGCTTGCACTTCTTGCTTCATTTTAGGAATTGACGGAACAATAGCCTGTATGCGTTGAACAACTTCTTTCGCTTCTCCAACGGTAATCGGGTGATCTAAATTTGGAATAATGCCTAGCTCATCTAATGTCTTAGCTATCATGGAGTCTTCTTCCAGACCCAGTGCGAGCAGAATAAGATGGTGCATTTGCTCATTGTCTAGTAACGTAATATTACTTGACGCTTCTTTATCCATAAGGGTTTGAATGATTCTTTGTGTTTCTTCATCCGCACTCACTTCGTAGACGCTGTGACCAGTCATCAGTAAACGTGACTCCGGATATAACGCGAGCAGAAGATATTTTGCGAATTCGGATTCTGTAACCGGCTGAATAAGTTCGTTTGGCGATCTCTGAATTCCCGCTTCAGTTAATTCTCCAGATGCCGCCGATTCTGCAGCTCCTTTGGTTGATGAATCATCGCTTGAAGTTGGATCCTCTTCCATTGCCTTTTGCCTAAAGGATTGTGTTTCATAGGAGTTTACAGCGTTATCTGCTTTATTGGTCTCTCTTTTCTCTATTGATCGGTCCACAACCATCTCCCCCCTGCTACTTGTTGAAGGAGCATACGCCTTAAAGCTGGCTATAACAATAACGACCCCGCATAAGATGACCACGATTCGTTTCAAATAAAGAGCCTCCTATAAACGCAGCGAAGCACGTACCTCCCCCCTGGGGACGTGTACGTGCTTCGACACGAATTTTCAGAACGCATACATTTATTTCATTATACCATATCGGTGAGTTCTTTCTAATCGAGTCAGAAAGTGATTTCTCTAAATAACAGTCTATTTTTATAAATGTGAACGAATGAAATGAGGTGTACAACTAAATTAATGTATCTAAACGGAGTTCAATTAGCGCCACAACCAATAAAAAATTAAATGCGATAATTCCCTGTACTATCCAAATCTTCTTTGACACAAATCGTATACTCGACCCCTTTGCTAGTATCCTAAGAGATTCCGGGTGTCCGGGATGTCGCTGGTCGGCTGTTAGGTGGACGCGCTTTTTTTATTTCCACAACATACCTCTTCCACTCACCACCGAATACAATTAGTATAACGATTCTTATAATGGATGAGCGGAGACTTTTTCTCACTTCTTTTTTATTTACACCACAAACCGTACAAACTCCGGCGCCCGCAACATCCCGGCCCGGGTCCAATTCCGGAACCGCACAACCGCCTCAATGCTCGGCTGCACATAAACGTAGTCCCGATCCTCACCGGTTATGATCGTCTTTGCAACACCGTAAAACGCCTGCCGGTGTGCAGCCGGCACGGCAAGTTCAATGATCCCCACAACGCGGCCGTTGTATTGAGCCAGCCAGCCGAATTGATTTTTACGATATCCTGTGATTCGGACGGTAGCGTATTTGTAATTGATGATTTTAACCCAGTTTGCATCGCGCCGGCTGACATACGGACTGTCCTTCCGCTTTGCAACGATCCCCTCAAGCTCCTTTTCCCGGATCGCCTCAAAGAGCGCCATTCCCGCGCCGTCTACAGCAAGCGTGCGGCTGTAGTACCGATTATCCTGCATAACCTCAGCCAACAGCGCCTTACGCTCCGTGAGCGGCCACGATCGCACATCTTCGCCTTTATACCGCATGATATCGAACACAAAATAGTGAACCGGCTGCCGGACAGACGCTTCACGAATGCTCAAGGGCTTTTTCAGACGAAACCTCTCCATAATGCCCTCAAACTCGATTGCGCCCGTCTCCGGATTAACAAACGCCACCTCGCCGTCCAGAACAACGTCAGAGCCGTCCTCGATCGGCACGTTATGCAACTCCGGGTACTGGCGCGTGACCTCGTTTCCGTGGCGCGTGTAGAGCCGAACGACGCCGTTCTGCATGGACAGAATAAGACGATGGCCGTCGATTTTCGGTTCGAATATGTAACGGTCATCATCGAAAGGCTTTTCGCGTTTTTCAGCCAGCATTGGAGCAATAAACATGGGGAGTGTACACCGTCCGTATATCTAAAATTGATATACCGATTTTAGCATTCTGAACGCTTGAATTGTGAAGGTAAATGTTTGCATAAGAGGAAAGGGGAGGTCGCATAATAAGGGGAGAAAATCTTGGAGGTGAGCCCATGGCAGACAATCGCCAACTCGTCGTGCAACAAGCTCGGGCTGCATTGGAAAAAATGAAATTCGAAGTAGCTCAAGAACTCGGCATTACACTTCCGCAAGACGGTTACTACGGCAATATGACCACTCGCGACACCGGACGCATCGGGGGTAATATCACCCGCCGGCTTGTGCAAATGGCCGAGCAACAGCTGGCTGGTCGGTTTTGATCGATCTGCTTGGAATCCGTTGACAATTTGTTTTGAAGAATATATATTTAAGGTGTGTCGCCCGCCACGAGCGAGGCGTTGATTGAAACAATCTTTTACCCAAACGACAAGCCCCCCGTAAGGGGGCTATTGTCATTTTTTGTCATATCTTTTATGATAATACTCTTGGCACTTACGGCAATGCTTCGGCTTGCCGCGATACGTCTCCAACGGCTCAATCCATGGTCCGCCACATTGGGGGCACTTACCTTGAAGTTGGTTTGAAATCCGTTTGTGGGCTTTGTGATCGCGGTAACGGCATCGTGATGAGCAGTACACATGATCGCCCTTGATGGGGACAAAGGTAACATTGCAATCAAATGCTTTGCAGGTAATTGGTTCGCGTAATCTCTTCATTTCAATCCACACTTTCGACCGCAGGCGTCTCCGCGAGATGGCTCAAGACCCGCGGGAGAGCATCAAACCGCTTTTGTCCAACGGCCTTTAACTGACCTGTAGCGATGCACAATAAGTCGTAGTCGTTGGTACGTATGGCGTGCTCAAGATCCCTAATGAGTTCGTCGTGATCCTCTTTCCAACTTTTAGCCCAAGCAAGCGCGACGGCTTTTTTCGCTTCAGGGGATTGCGCTTTTCTTAGTCGCTGGCTGATGGATAAGTGCTTTTGTTTCATGTCGTTTCATCTCCTTTGCCTAATATTACAAAAAATTTCAAGGAGGGACTAGCCCTCCTTTGGATTAAACCGCTTCTTTAATTAGCGTCTCGGCCAGCTTTTTGAGCTGCGCAAACTTCGCCTCCTCCAGCAACTCATCATTGCCGGAGTTGAGGATCGCCTCTAGCGCTTCGCGGTCCGAAACGACAAGGCCGTAATCCCGCTCTCCTTGCCACTCTGTCCCGTAGATCAGGACGTAACGCCCGTCTTGCAGCCTGGTGATCCCCAGATGTCGACCGACGCAGCCGTTGCTCCAGTTGCTTCCGTCCCATCGGTCCAGCCGCTGGTTGTAACGGACACGGGCGATGACTTGACGATCCAACACGTTATTGTAAACCGGCACTTTGTACATATGGGTTTGCCTCCTTTGGCGTCACCAAAAAATTTGTGTTAAGATGGAGGCGAGGCCGGACGCGACCCGGTACTCGCCAAAAAAGTCCTACTCTAACGGGGTGGGGCTTATTTGCTATGGTAAATCCTCATTAATCTCTTGACACCGATAATTTTCCCTTCCGCGTCCCGAACAACACTCTCCGGGCCAGTGTCCGGAACGTACACGTCCCGCCTCGGATATTCCAATGCCTGAGCAACAACTGCGGAAACGAGATAGATTGTATTTTTGGCTGACTTGGGAAGCCCCTCAATTTTTCCGTATTTTGTTTCTACAACAGGGATCCCTAAAATGGGATCAATCTCGGATGTGTAGGTGCTTACTCGGGCAATTTGCCCGGAAGCCGGGAAGCGGGCGATTATGTTGCCGTTGTCGTCTACAATGGTGATCTCATGGGGCGTGAGATTAACGACGTTTAGCGGGCTGGACACTTCTTCAAGGAGTTGGCTAACCGCTTCAGCGGTGGTGTTCGAATCGATGTTATCGATCTGAACATCGTGTAAGTGTCTCAGTTTGCCGTCATCCTCAAACCAACTCCCAGCGAACAGGATTTCGGTTTCCGGGTTTTCGTCATACTCGAAAATGACGTATGACCCTTCCCTGTCAGAATTGCATTTGCGGGTAGAAGAAGCTGCGGCAAGGACATCGAAAATCCTTTGTTTATCCCGCTCCTTCAACTCAGAAAATTCGACTTCCCCTTGCTCGTGGAAAATATCCAGAACTACTTTCAACGCTTCCTGTAATTTGCTCATATGTTCCTCCTATCCGCCGCCTCCCCGAAGGTGAGGACTTACGCGGTCGCGGGTATCCCGCGACGCCCCAGAGGGCGTTTCGGCCGGTTCCCATCCGGCCTCGTCAGGCGGGTATTACAGCAACGATAGAACACAATTTTTTATTGTGTACCTTCACCGTACCCGGCTTTCCGTAAATATCAGGATCAGCCGTCTCAACCCATAATTTATTTCCTTTTTCGTCAATCATCAGGACGTACCATTTCATATCCCCTCATACCTCCCCAGGAAGCCCCGAAGGGCCCCGCGATTATTGATTGCCCTCTTTTAGCGACTTGGCTAAGGCCGAAAGCTCGTCCTTTTTGTCCGTTTCAAACCGATGCTTAACCGGCATATCCCGGTTATCAATCCACCATGACGCGCTGGTCGTTGCTTTCAGGCCGTCCGCCCAGGAGTCGAAGATTTCAAGGAACTTCGACCGGGCCGCTTCGGTGAGGGCGCGTTCAAACTTTTGACGGAGTTCGTCGACTTCTTTCAGCACATCCGCCCGAATCCGCGTCGCCCATACGACTTGCTTCTCGGAGCCTTTGAGCTCCGGGAGACCGGACTCCGCTTGGATTGCCTCCGCCTCCGTTTTTCGTTTTGCTGCCAGGCAATCCGGGCAAAGCCGGGTAGCCGCACCCCGAATCCATGCTTGACGATCCCGCTCTTTGCCGAATAGCTGCTCGGTCGTTTCATGCCCACAAGCCCATTGCACCACGTATTTTGCCATTCCGCGTCATCTCCTTTGACTTCTTGCCTCTATAGTACATCACTTTGCATCACTTGGCAAGGGGTGAATCGATATTTATTGCATATAAGTGATGCACTATGCTAAGATCAAAGTAAGGAGGAGATTGGCAATGCCTGTGTCCGAAAAAAATGAACGTATCGTCATCACGGTCACCAAAGAACTGAAAAAAAAACTTGAACAGCTTGCGAAACAAGATGATCGATCGTTGAGCAATTATGCGCATAAAGTGCTGCGTGAACATGTCGAAAAATTAAAGGGGGAGAGCGATTGAAATATCTTAACCATGTCACCCTTAACACTGGCCATGTCCGGCAGACGTATCCGGGAGAAGTGGACAAAAGACTGTACTTCCGGATTAAACGTATCCTTAACGACTCTTTTAGGCCCGAGGGGGCTGAGCTGATCGATGGCTACCGGCTCAAAAGCACACAGGTCGAGGTTGCTACGATTGCTACGATATTCGCCGCGGATGGTGAGCCGATCCTGACAACGGCCTGCAGCAAACAGGACGACGGTACGATCTGGCGTATGCTGCATGAAACTACCAACGAGCCGCTCAAAACCAAAGCGTCCGACCCTGTACCGGTGCCTTACATAGCAGACAGGCTGGAGATCGGTGTTATGGCGCATATGGACGCCCTAAAGTGGACCGGGGATTTTTCACGTTGCTTCGGATGGATAGTGTTGGACCCACGCAAGATAAGGTAAGAAAATACTTGCAAGTTAAAAATGTATCTGATAAATTGATTTTTTAAAATCATGTTGATTTTTTTCGTTACTTGGATATAATTATCCACAGAGAATTAAACGCTACTGTTCCTTTGGGATGGTAGGACAAGAGTGGGGAAACGGAAGGGCACGGCGTCCTTCCGTTTCCTTTTACAGGGGGGTAATTGTTCGACATGAACTTCCGAGGGGCCATTTTTATTGATGGCGGTTATTTGGATCAAGTGTTGCTCAATTTCGACAGGGCAAGAATCGATTACTCTAAATTTAGTAATGAACTCTTGAAAGACATTCCCCTGCTTCGCACTTATTACTATCATTGTTTACCCTACCAGTCCCCCAATCCTACAGAAGAACAGAGGGCTGAATTTGCGAGTGCTGAGAGATTTCATAGGTCGCTTAGCAGGTTGCCAAGTTTCACAGTAAGACGAGGTAAGCTTGCATACCGCGGAACTGACGAAAACGGTCGACCAGTTTTTGAGCAGAAACGTGTAGATATAGCTCTTGCAACAGACCTTGTAATGCATGCTACAAAGAGGCTGATCACGCATGCTGTATTGGTAACTGGTGATAGCGATTTTATTCCGGCTGTTGAAACTGCTCAATCCGAAGGCGTTCAAATCACTTTGTTTTACTCCAGAAGCTGCTTACCCCACGACGAATTAATTGATGCCGTTGATGCAAGAGAACTCATAACGTTGGAACTTATAGAAAAAATAAAGCGCCCATCGTCAACCCGAGCGATATATGTCTGACATTATCGCCACATTCATACACCCATCTGGCCAAGACCAGGAAAGGGTGTTTTTATTTTTTTCTTGAATAAGAACATTTGTCCCCATATAATACAAACAAATGTTCTTATTGGAGGCGAATGCAATGTCCATCGAGAAGTACATTGGTCGTCGTATCGAGGTTATTTATGAGGACAGCAAAGGGCGGATTACAAAACGGGTGATTACGGTTTACTCGATAAGAGATGGCCGGGCCCGCGTGCTGGATTGGGGGAAAAAGTCTTTTCGAACGCTCTGTCTCAATCGCATTTTGGCTGCGGTGCCAGTGATCGGTAGGCGGGCGTCGTGAGCGATCTTAAAGGCAAGGCAACGCCGGATGAGTTAGAGATCATTCGGAGCGTGCTGGTGTTGCAAAATATGGTCATTATGCTCGAAAAGCAATACTCCGACATGCAATACTCGCTGCACCTGCTAAAGCCGCTTTATCTAAACATCACAGATACATTGATCGTGGCTGTCAATCGGGACTTGGCGGAACTGCGCCGGGAACTGCGGCGGCGGAAAATCAAAATCATTGACGACGAGCAAAACGACTTTGTGCTGTATGTCAATTATATCTGCCGCGGATATGAAGGGCGGATCGGATTTACACGAGAGGTCATAAAAGCCCAAATACAGTTGCGGCTGACGCAATACATAAGAGACTTAATCAATCGGCTACAGGAGGGACAACATGCGGCATTACCGAATCGAGCATGACGGGGCAAATGATCGTAAAGCTTTAAAGCGGATATTGGAGGCAAACTTGGATAAGTACAAACTGCCGGCTTATGTTACATTTGTGACCGGAGGGGAAGAACTTAATTATTACGCCGAAGAGTCAAATATTAATGCTGGTGCAGTATTGGTGCTGGAGAGGAAATATGTCGGATGATATAAGAAAGCAAATCCCCGGTAATGTACCGGGGCTATTTATTGGTAACAATATTTTTCTTTTTAACCTTCCAACTATAATTACAGTCTTGGCATTTGTTGATTCTGACAGATAATCCGAAAGGAGATATTAAAACAAGAATTACTGCTAAAATCCATATTGGCCAGAATAACAATCCCAACCAAGCAAGGCATCCACCTAATCCAAATGGGATTAAAAACGAGATTGTTCGTCCTAGTGTTATCACTCTGTTTGAATTGCAACGCGGACAAGGCTCCCAGTATTTGCTCAATGATTACCCTCCCAAATATAGTCGACGGAATAACCACTCCTTTCATTTTACAATAGAAAGTAGATTTTGGCGATATTTGGAATGTGTCAAATAGATTTCTTTAACTCATCATTTGAACACTAAATCAGTGACGTGAAATTAAAAGCCCCGGAATCACTCCAGGGCCGAGGTTATTTCGATATTCAAAATGCCCCCAAAAACTCCCCCCAAACGCCCCCAAACATCAATGCTAGTAGCGGTTCGTTCCGAAAACATTAATTTAAAAAATGCATTATTTCGGTACATACCCCATCATTACCGACCGTTCCGTAGCGTGAAACTTAACACTATAATAATTCCACCAATGAAACCGACAACAGAGAATATTAAAAGAACGTATGTCTGTAATCCAAGGAATATAACGTCGATAAGTTTAATATTTGGCAAATGATCCTTTCTTGCGAACCATCCATTCCAATCTGTTGCCTTTGCAAATAATATTGTTTCAATCAGAAATAACCGGTTCCGATTAGTCTTCCGTCACTGACGAGGCAACGCGTTTGATTCGACAATTCTGTAATAGACAACCACGTATTCACCCGTTCCGTCCCGGTTGGTTCGCTTGTGATGGAGAGAGCTTTACGGACTACGTTTTTTACGGTGTCAAGGTCACCCGTATATGTAAGTTGGAATTCGATTTCCTCCAACGCCGCCCGGAGGCGCTGTAATTCGGTTTGATAACGTTCGACAATTCGCTTGTGTAACTCTTCCTCGGGTCTTGCCCGTGCTTATGCAAGACACAAAATTCGTAGGGATGAAACTCCATAGGCTCAACGATCATCCCGCACTCTTGGCATATGTTATTGCTCATGGGATTCACCATCCTCCAACTCACCTTTAGCCCATTTTGCGAAGCTTTTTAACGGAATTGTGAATTCCTCACCGGCATATGGTCCTTTGACTTGGAGAAACCTTACCCCGGTGTTAGAGACTGTATTGTACATGTCCCAATGTTGAACACTTACACCCATTTCCAGTACCTTACGAGCAGTACCGCGCTTACCTCTATTTCCGTTGTGGTAAGTTTTACCTACTTCAATTTCGTATGGACTCATATTCGATTCTCCTTCTCCACGTCTTCAAACCATATGCTCAAAAGATAAGCGCATCCGGCGAGTTTGTGTTCATATTTCGGCCCCCAATCTCCAAGGCAAGCCTTTATATGACGGATTGCCATATTGGAATCGATGCCTTCTTTGGGTTTTCCGCGCAATGCCTTTAGTCCGTAGTAAAATCAGTCAGATATAAGTTTCGACCACTTGCTCCGATCGTTCATGTCACGGAATCTTTCCGGAATCTCCTCCCAGCGGAAGAAGCTCCAGTGCTCTAGTAGAAAAAGCCAGGTCTAGTTGCGAAACCTCTTTCGGTTTGAATTTGATCTCAGTATTCATCCGTTTATCCTCCTATGGAGTATTTCTAGATAAATCAGTCAACAATGAATGTAAAAACCAAGACCAATAAATATAAAATAAATAAGGTCAAAATATAGATCATGAGCAACTGAATTTTACTGCCTGAGAAAGGTTTTTTCAAAAACTTAAAGAAACAGATCAGGAATGCTATATAGAAAAAACCGACTTGTAATGGGATCGACAGATCTGTGGTGGAATCCGTTGGATTAAAGAAGATGCTGACCAATAATACAAGAGCGAGATAAAGGGTTAAAGGAATAATGACAACATTTCCTGTAAAAAACATGATTTTTCTTAATTTTTCAGTAATAACGTAAAATCTGCTCACACGACTTCTCCGTTCTTTAGCTGTATTTATTTTTCCTATACGGATTGGCGAACAAATGTGCTCATGATTTCAAAATTTTACATCACTAAAAAACCTGCTTGCGAGGTATGCGCAACCGGCCATTTTGTGTTCATGCTTTGGCTGAAAACTAGCAAGTATGGCTTTGATGTGTCTGGCAGCAGAATGGACATCGATCCCTTCTTTTTCATAAATCTCGCCGTTTAGATTCCGTCCATAAAAGACATCATCAATGAGCTTGTTCCATTTCGTATGACCCTTCCAAAACTCCTCTGGGATGTCTTCAACTGGAGGAAGAAGTTCGTTTGTCCGTCCGCCGAATGCAATATCGACATCAGAGACCTCCATTGGATAAGCCCATTTATCATCCATGAATTTACACCCTTTCAATTCTAAATGTTATGTCTAATCAACGGACACAAATTTTAGGCGTTGCTCCACTTCTCTCAAATCGGTTTGCCTCAATCGCTTAAATGAAAGTGATGAAACACCTTGCTTTTTGCATTCTTCTGCATTAATAAAGTACCGCCCAAATTTTTGGTATAAAACATTTCGGTTATTTTGGGCGATGTGGTACAGATCCGTCTTTTTTTTTGTTGCCCACCGAAGATAGTGGTACCCAAAGAGCAAGTACAAAACAGCAATCAAGGATGAGAATTGAATGGAGAACATCAGCCTCTCCCTATTGGTTAATCCTCCTTGAATAATACGAATCGGAATCTCAAAGTTTAAAATGAGGAGTACCGCAACCGCGGGATAAAGAATCAATCCCCACATCCAGGAAGGTGGCTCAAATGGTGATCGGTTGCTCAAGAATGTTCATCTCCTCCTTAGTGAATCCCAGATTCATAGCAGCCATTCTAAAAGCATGCGGATCAATGTGCCGTGCAACAACTTCTGAAAGATGTTTATATTCTTCGCGTGCAGCTCTTTT
>Ga0310838_1000612_pt1 | contig 28912 bp, 24 predicted proteins | sample SM_ome_6_FD_202241 | JGI IMG/M metagenome (GOLD analysis project Ga0310838, IMG submission 202241) | Sorghum-adapted microbial communities enriched on stacked mutant (SM) sorghum from Joint BioEnergy Institute, Emeryville, California... ...
TCCGCTTTCATTTCGTGTAATCTCAAGACAGTCCCGCCTTTCAGCACTTGATATTCTCCTCTCTCAGGTTCCTTGGTCGGAAATCTCTGAGAGAGAGATTCGCTGAAGGTGGGTCATTTTCATTCCAGCGCCGGTGGGTCAATTATAACCCGGCTGTGACAAGCGCCGCGAATTCCTTCTTCCGCTCGTTCACGCTGACGTAGAGCGAGTTGAAAATGACGAACGCGCTAAGCGCGATGCCGAGGAAACCCGCCAGATAGAGCGCGAGGAAGAACGAATCCTTCATGCTGACGTGGAAGTAGATCGAGACCGGCTGCATATAGGCGCCTTCGTGCTGTTTCGTCAGCGCGTCGACCTGCCGCTCCAGCTCTTCCAGGCTTGCGCCGGGCGCCGCCTTGATCAGAACTCCTTGAATCCTGCCGGATTTGTCGAACCATTCCTGCAACGTCGTCAGCGGAAGCGCAACCGACCAATGGTGGTATTTCGCCATGAACCAGTTGCGGGGCCCCATCAGATCGAGCGTGTATTTGACGATCGCGGTGACCGGAACCGTCCTGATCCCCTGATCGGTCTCGAAAGACAGCGTCTGCCCCACTTCCAGCTTCATCAACCTGGCCGTCTGATCGGTAACGACCGCGCCTCCGGCGTTCAGGTCGCCGTCGATCACCTTGAAGTCGGTGACGGGCGTATCGAGTTGACTGTAACCGGTCAGCACGACGCGCTTCTGAATGGCGGCGATGCCTTCCTGTTCGAGATGAAACTTCGTATTTTCCTTCAACACGGCAACCGCTGTTGCGTTCTCAAGCTGCTGACGCGCCGCCTGGTAGGCGTCTTCGGAGAAGTACGCCTCCGTGCCGAGGATGTTATAGTCCGATTTGCCGAACGCTTCTTTCAAGAAAATCGGAATCGCCTTCTCCGTGGTATTCACGGCCGCGATCACCGCGAAGGCCGCGGCGACGCCGATGATGACCGAGAGCAGCGTCAGATACGTGCGGCGTTTGCGCCGGAACAGGTTACGCCAGGCAATCTGCATCATCATGGGCGTCCCCTCCTTGCTGTCTGTCCCCGACAATCGCGCCATCCTGAATCGTAATGACGCGTTTCGCCGCGCTGGCTGCCAACCGGTCATGCGTCACCATGACGATGGTGATCTGATGCTCTTCATTGAGCCTGGTCAGCAGCGACAGGACGCTCGCGCCGCTAAGCTGATCGAGGTTGCCCGTAGGCTCATCCGCGAGAATCAGCTTCGGCTTCATCGCGAGCGCCCGCGCAATGGCCACGCGCTGCTGCTGGCCTCCGCTGAGCTGGGCGGGGTAGCTCCGCTCTTTGCCTTCCAGATTGACATCCCGCAGCAATTGCCGCACCCGGTCTCTGATTTCGCCCGCAGGCGCCCGGTTCGCGGCAAGCGGAAGGGCGATATTTTCCGCCACCGTCATCATCGGAAGCAGTTGATAATTCTGGAATACGAAGCCGACCCGCGTCCGGCGGAACAGCGTCCGCTCCTGCTCGCTCATCCGGTGCAGCGGCGCGCCGTCGACGGTTATACTGCCCGTCGTCGGCAGATCCAGACCGCCGATCAACTGCAGCAGCGTGCTCTTCCCCGAGCCGCTCGGGCCCATAATGGCGGCGAACTCGCCCTTCTTGATGTGAAGGTCCGTCTCCTTCAATGCCTTGAAGCCGCCCGCTTCGGTGGTGAAAACTTTCGATGCCTGGTTCAAAGTAATCATGCGCTCATCCGACCTCCCGGATTTTTTCAAGTGCTTTCGGTTGAGGCTATCTTAATCCAGGAGGAAAGTGCGGAACGCGCAAACATTCGCTGCCCGGGCGCAAAACATTACGCGCCTCGCCGCAAAAATTTGCGGCGGGCGCGCAACGGTTGAAAATGGCCCGGGAACCGTCAGGAATGACGCAAGCTCCTTGTATGGCTCCAGATCTGGTAATCCAATAGCCTGGGATTCATATGCGGATACCTGGCTTTAAGCGCCTGGCTGGTTTCCCGAAGCAGATGCTGGCACGTTTCCAGATCAGGCGTCGCACCCAACGCCGCGGCCATGAACCGTTGAACCATTCTGTCCGGCTTGATGAAATCGTTCGACCCGGCCAACATATAAAAGTAACGCAGCGAAATGCCGCTCCTCTGGCCGGGTATCGAACGGATTTCCCTGTCCACCTCCGGGTCGACGATCGCCTTCGGCACGTCCTGCAAGTAGTGGATCCCGTGTTTTTGCAGCACCGAAGCAAACCGGCAGACGGCTTCTGTTTTCAGGATCCCGTTCCGACTCGAGGTTCTTTGCCGGTTCTTGAACACTTCATTGGTGAAAAATTCAACGCCCGCCTCCTCCATTTTGCGAACAAACGCCGGAACGGATTCCTGCTCCCCGGGCTCGGGCAGCAGGTCCGCAGACTTCCGGATTCGGGGAAGGCCATGGTAGCCGCAATACCGGATGACGACCGCTTTGGTGCTTTCATATCGGACACCAATGGAAAATACGGCGTCCATCACACACAGCGGGAGGCTCTGATAGAAATATTCTTCTCCGAGTCTGGCTTCCCTCAGATCCAACGCATGCTCACAATACCGGACCAGTTGCCGCACTTCATTCATCTTGGGCACTCACCTGTTCAATTCGTAATCGAGTATGCCGCTTCCCCGCTCCAGGGGTATGGCGTAAGCAGCCGTTCTTTCAACGGCTTGACAGAAGCGGTCGGCACATGGAGCAATTCCGCGACGCCGCCGCCCCGGACCAGCGCGACCCAGTCTTCGCTCAAGGGCACCGCCTTGTGCCAGACGTATGGATCGGCATGCCGATCCGGATCGATGGCAGCGAGAGGCCGGGCGTTGCCGTCGGCCAAGCTGACGATCTCCCACTTGCCGCCCGAATGCCTCAGCAAGTTGCCCCGGGTCAGCGGGAGCGCGTTGTCCGCCGGCTCGAGGGCGGCCAGTTCCCCGGTCGCCCAGTCCATCACTTGCCGTTCCCTCGTGTGGTTCTCCGGAACGGCGGCGTATTCGATGAACAGTTTGCCGCCGTCGATGAACCGGACGCCTTCGGGATAAAAATCCCAGACCGGCTCCCTGTCGAAGAACACCCCACGGTATACCCTTGGCTCAGGGTCCGCCACCCGCTCGTACAGGTACAGATCCCCCTGCAACTCCCGCTGTTCGTTCTCTTGCAGCGTCACCACGACCAGCCTGCCGGAAGGCGCGTGATAGTCGAAATACACCCATTCGATCGGCGCGGATGCCGTCCAGACCGCCTCTTCCAGTCCGGTCTCGACATCGTAGCGCAGGATGGACCGGTCCTTCCTGTAGAGCAGGACGTCTTCGCCCTTGAGCCATACCGGCGCGTCCATGTAGAGCGTCTTGATCCGCTTGCCCGCCTTGTCGAGCAAGACGTAGTTGTCTACGAACATGCTCTCCCTTACCGTCGTCTCCACCGCCAACACGTACTTTCCGGACGGCGAGCGGTCAAGCCGGGTGTAGGAGATGAGGGTTTTCAGGTACGGCTCCCGTTTGCCCGTCGCCGGATCGAGGAACGCGAATGATTTTCGACGGGTCGGTTGGATCATGATAAACCCGGATTCCGCAGGCTCCCGGTCAATGCCGTCCGCCGCCCTGGCGCGGTAGAATTGGAGATCGATCCGGTCATAATCTTCCATGACGGCCTGCTCGTCGAAGGTGAGCCGCACGGTCACCGATTGGTCGGAATGCCAGTCATACTCGACCTCGAGGCCTTCCATGCCAAAATCGAACGCCTCGACGCTCGCGCGGTCCACCGGATGGGAGAACGTCACGTTGTACGCATGCGTCTCGCCCGCCAGCAGATAATCGCGGATTCCCCGCTCCAATATCGCCGTATCCGTGTCCGTCGGCCGGGAGATCTCATAGCGGAAGGGCGGCTCCCGCAGGAACCGGTAGACCCGCTTGTCGCCCGTGGCGGGATCGGTGATCTCCAGCTCATAGGCGCCAATCTCCCACGATGAGAAATGAAGTTCCAGCTCAAACGCGCCTCTGCGGAGGCCCAATTGATACAATCGGATTTCATGCCGCTCGTGGTATTCGGACGACCAATAGCCCGTGATGTACTGTTCCGACAGGATGTCCAGGTCGTGCAACGTGAGGTTCGTGACGCGGTCGTAAGGCAGACTGATCCGGCACGCGACCGTCTCGTCTTCGATGGAAACGGCGAAGGCAGCCCCGGGCTTCAGCACCCGGTTCCCGCACACGAGCCGCCCATCCCACTCCGCGAAAAGCGTGGACAAGGGTTGCCCGCCTTCGCTTTGTGCCGTCTCCGGCCATGAATCGGCGTCAGGTTGCTCCTCCTGCTTGACGACCGCAATCTGTTGCTCCCCTGCCTCTTTCCCTTCCTTCTCATCGCAAGCGAACAGCAGCAACAAGGCCGCCAGCAGCATCAGCCACCTGATCAAAATATTCCGCCTCGACCGGACCGTCTTCGTTCCGAGCATCATCGAGCCCCCTGCCCGTTTGCCGGTTTTTTCTGTTTAGTTTGACGCCTGAAAGCTGCGGAAGGTTTTGGAAGGAAAAGATCGAAATTTGAAGAAGCAAATCTCTGAATCTGGTTCCGCGGAATCATGCTAATATTAGGATAGAAAGAGCAGATAGAGAAAGAGGCTGATATCATCCATGCTGACCGGCGAAATTCGCAACAAGGTGGACAAGATTTGGACGGACATCTGGGCGGGCGGCATCACCAACCCGATCACCGTCATCGAACAGTTGACGTACCTGATGTTCATCCGTTCCCTGGACGAGAAGGAGCTGGAAAACGAGCAACTCGAGGCGCTCACCGGGGAACCCGTGCCGAAGATTTTTCCCCGGGATGCCGAGGGGCAGTCGATGCGGTGGAGCAAATTCCGGACGAAGGATCCGCGGGAAATCTACGATATCGTGAGCGGCAAGGTGTTCCCGTTCATCAAGACGTTGGGCGGCGATCAGGCGACGGCTTTTTCCCGTTACATGCAGGACGCCGTCTTCATCATTCCGACGCCGCAGGTGCTGCAGAAGATCATCACGGGGCTGGACGAGCTGTACGAGCATGACATCAAGGATCTCGACATGCAGGGCGACCTGTACGAATACATGCTGAGCAAGCTGTCCACGGCCGGCCAGAACGGGCAGTTCCGCACGCCGAAGCATATCCGCGACCTGATGGTGCGGCTGCTTCGGCCGACGCCGGACGATCGGATCTGCGACCCCGCGTGCGGGACGGCCGGGTTCCTCGTGTCCGCGGCGGAATACATACGGGAGACCCATGGCGACCGGATGACGCCCGAGCAGTGGGAGCATTTCGCTACGTCGCTCATGACGGGATTCGACACCGACCGGACGATGCTGCGCCTGTCGGCAATGAACCTGATGCTGCACTCCATCTCGAATCCGAGGATTGACTACCTGGACAGCGTGTCGAAGGACAACCATCACCAGTCCGAGTTCAGCGTCATTCTCGCCAATCCGCCGTTTACGGGCACGGTCGACGCCGAGAGCATCCACGACGATCTGAAGGCCGTCTGCAATACGAAGAAGACGGAACTGCTTTTCGTCGCGCTGTTCCTGCGCATGCTCCGCAAGGGCGGCCGCTGTGCCGCGATCGTGCCGGACGGCGTCCTTTTCGGCACGACGAAGGCGCACAAATCGCTCCGCAAGGAATTGGTGGAGAACCATAAACTTGAAGCCATTATTTCCATGCCGAGCGGCGTGTTCAAGCCGTACGCGGGCGTCAGCACGGCCATTCTCGTGTTCACGAAGACGGACGCCGGCGGCACGGACCAGGTCTGGTTCTATGACATGAAGGCGGACGGCTTCTCGCTGGACGACAAGCGGAACCCGATTGAGGAGAACGACATTCCGGATATTTTGGCCCGGTTCCACAACCTCGAGGCCGAGAAGGACCGCAAGCGGACGGAGCAGAGCTTCTTCGTGGATAAGGGCTCGATTGCGGCGAATGACTTTGATCTGTCGATCAATCGATATAAGGAAATCGTGTACGAGAAGGTGGAATATGACCCTCCGGCCGTGATCCTGGATCGTCTGGAGAAGCTGAACGCCGAGATCGCATCGAAGATGCAGGAGCTGAGGGGGATGCTCGGTGAGTAGGTGGGAGAAGGTGCGGTTGGGGGATGTGGCTGCGGTTATATCCGGATCAACCCCCAGAACCAATGAACCCAGTTATTGGGACGGTGACATCAATTGGGTGACGCCATCTGAAATTGAAGATGATACTGTTTTTGTTTATGAAACCCAAAGGAAGATCACCGAAAAAGCAGTTCTGGAAGGTTCCATGCGATTAATCCCCGAAGGTACGGTTTTGCTGACATCCCGTGCTCCCATTGGCAAAGCAGCCATTGCGGGTACGGATATGTACTGTAATCAAGGGTTCAAAAACTTGCTCTGTTCTGATGAAATTCATAATAAGTACCTATATTGGTTTCTTAAAGGAAAGAGTGATTATTTAAATTCTCTTGGCAGGGGAGCTACTTTTAAGGAAATATCAAAAGCTATAGTAGAAGACATTCAAGTGCCCCTCCCTGCCAAAGAAGTTCAGATACAGATCGCGCGTGAATTTGACGCAGTCTCCGCACTAATGGCTCTTCACAAGCGCCAACTCGAGGAATTGGATCAATTGATCAAGTCGGTGTTTTATGAGATGTTTGGGGATCCTGTGGCGAATGAAAAAGGATGGGAAATTAAAAGTATAGGTTCAGTATTTCAAGTAGAAACAGGGGCTACACCAAGCAGAGGAAATTCTAAATATTATGAAGATGCTACAATACCTTGGGTAAAAACTGGTGAAATTGAGCAGGGGTATATTTTTAATACTGACGAAATGATAAGTCAACTTGCTATTCAAGAAACAAACTGTAAGTTATTCCCTCAAAACACTGTATTGATCGCAATGTATGGGCAAGGAAAAACTAGAGGCCGAGCTGGACTTCTAAAGATAAGTGCTGCAACCAATCAAGCTTGTGCAGCAATATTGCCATCAGAGTCATTCAATGCTGAGTTTTTATATAGATACTTATCGATAAACTATGAGACTTTGCGGGCACTCGGTAGAGGTGGAAATCAAGAAAATCTTAACCTAAGCATGATTAGAGACTTTAAACTAATATCACCACCATTAAGTATGCAAAACAATTTTACCGATATAGTATCCCAGATCGAATCCCAAAAATCCCTCGTCAAACAATCCATCGACGAGGCGCAGCGCCTGTTCGACAGCCTCATGAGCCAATACTTCGACGACTAAGACGGACTAGGACGACTAAATCGACGCCAAAGGAGTGAGCAAGCATGGCGGCAAACTTCGATTTCCTCCGTAACCGAACCGAATACCGGATGTTTGCGGCCGCTTGCATCGAGGCGGAGCGGGTGCTCGCGACGTCGCCCGCGATGTCGGCCGTCGGCAGCCGGAAGGCGTTGGAACTGGCTGTGAAGTGGGTATACACGGCTGACAACACGATCCGGATGCCGTACAAGGACAACCTGCAGTCACTCCTGCACGAACCGACGTTCCGCTTCGCGGTCGACACCAAGACATGGGCGAAGCTGCCCTATGTCGTCAAGCTCGGCAACATCGCGGTCCACACCGATAAGGCGATCACGCGAAGCGAGGCGCTGCTTGCCCTGCAAGCGGTGTTCGAGTTCGTGCAATGGATCGACTATTGTTACGGCTCGGACTACGAGGAACGCGCCTTCGACGAGAATCTCGTGCCTTCGCAGACCATGGAGATTGACGAAGCAAAGATCCGCGAACAGCAGAGCCTGCTCGAGCAGAAGGAAACGGAGATCGAGGCGCTCCGGGCCCAGGTCGCCGCGCTCAGCGCGAAATACACGAATGAAAAGAACCTGCACAAGGAAGAGCGGCAGTTCACGCCCGTCGATCCGTCGGAATACGAGACGCGGAAGAAATATATCGACGTCGATCTGAAAATGCTCGGCTGGACGTTCGGAGACGATGTGCGAACCGAAGTGCCGGTGACCGGCATGCCGAACAGCACAGGTGTCGGCTCGGTGGATTACGTGCTGTATGGCAAAGACGGCCTGCCGCTCGCGCTCATTGAAGCCAAGCGCACATCCAAAGATCCGAAGATCGGCACCCACCAGGCCAGGCTGTATGCCGACTGCCTGGAGCGGATGACGGGGCGGCGGCCGATCATTTTCACGACGAACGGATTCGAGACGAACATCTGGGAATCGCCTGACACGCCCCAACGCCGGGTCAGCGGGCTATTCTCGCGCCGCGATCTGGAGAAGCTGATCAACCGCCGGACGAGCCGCAAGCTCCTGCGCGGGATACACATCGACGACCGGATCACGGACCGCTCCTACCAGAAGGAAGCGATCCGCGCCGTCGCCGAACATTTTGAAGCCGGCCACCGGAAGGCCTTGCTCGTCATGGCCACCGGCACGGGCAAAACACGTACCGCCGCCAGCCTGACCGACGTGCTCTCGCGCGGGGGCTACATCACCAACGTGCTGTTCCTTGCCGACCGCCGCTCGCTGGTGTCGCAGGCGAAGAACGACTTCGCCAAATATCTGACGGACATGACGCTCTGCAACCTGCTCGAACAGCGGGAAGACAAGCTGGCCCGGATCGTGTTCTCCACCTATCCGACGATCCTGAACGCGATCGACACCGCCAAATCGGAGAACGGTTCGCGGCTGTACACGCCGGCGCATTTCGATCTGATCATCATCGACGAGGCGCACCGAAGCATTTTCAACAAGTACCGCGCCATTTTTGAATACTTCGACGCCCTCATGCTTGGTCTCACGGCCACGCCGAAGGCGGAGGTTGATCGGAATACATACGATTTCTTTGAGGTGGAACGCGGCGTTCCAACCTACGCATACGAATACGAGACGGCCGTGCACCGGGATCGCGTGCTCGTGCCATACTACAACATCGAGATCGATTTGAAGTTTCCAACCGAGGGCATCTCCTACGACGAGCTGTCGGAGGAAGACAAGGCGCGGTACGAGGAAGATTTCGCGGACGAGGATGGAAATTATCGCGAAGAGATCCCGCCTTCGGAAATTAACCAGTTCATTTTTAATCAGGACACAGTGGACAAGGTCCTCCAGGATCTGATGACGAAGGGCATCAAGGTGGCGGGCGGCGACCGGATCGGCAAGACGATCATTTTCGCCCAGACTACGCCCCATGCCCAATATATCGTGGAGCGATTCCAGAAGCTCTTCCCCCATCTGGGCGGAGAGTTCATCAAGAAAATCACATTCGAAGACACCTACGCCGAAGACGCCATCCAGAACTTCAAAAAGGCAGACAGCCCGCCGCACATCGCCGTCTCCGTCGACATGCTGGATACGGGCATCGACGTTCCGGAAGTGGTCAACCTCGTGTTCTTCAAGCGGGTGCGATCGAAGACGAAGTTCTGGCAGATGATCGGCCGGGGCACGCGGCTGTGCCGGGATCTGTTCGGACCGGGGGAGCACAAGACGCATTTCGTGATCTTCGACTATCTCGGCAACTTTGAGTTTTTCCGGCAGCATAAGCAAGGATTGATCGGGGATGGCGAACCGGTGAGCCTCACGGAGGCCATTTTCCGCAAGCGGGTCAAGCTGATCCACCTGCTGCAGCACGGGGATTTCGCAACCGCCGAAGGACGGGAAATGCGGGAAGGCTTGATTGACGTCATTGTCGGCCAAATCGAAGCCCTCAATCCCGAGCTGATCGCCGTGAGGCTCAAACTGCAATATGTGGAGAAATACAAGCACCGGCGCGCGTTCCTCGCACTCACCGATTCGGACGTGCATACACTCGGCAAGGAACTCGGCTCCATCGTGCACATGGATGAACGGGACGAGCACGCGAAGCGGTTCGACAACCTGATGTTCGGACTCATGGTGTACGCGCTTGAAGGAAGCAAGCAGTTCACCCGCAACAAAAACACGCTGAAGGAGATCGCGCGCAACCTGCTCACGGAAAGAGCGACAATTCCGGCGGTGCGCGCAAGGTTGAACCTCATCCGGATGATCGAAACGGAGGAGTTCTGGGCGAACGCGACGATTTTCGATTACGAACGGATCCGCGTCGAGCTTCGGGATCTGGCCAAGTTCACCGTGGACGATCCGGTAAGCAAGAGTCCGATCTACACGAACCTGCGCGACGAAGTGCTGTCTGTCAGGGAAGGCCAGCCGATCGACATCGGGGAAGATTTCGAGGATTACAAGCTGAAGGTGAACCGCTACATCGAGGAGCATCGGGAACACATCGCGATCCACAAGCTGCGCCACAACATTCCGCTGACGGCAGCCGATTATGAGGATTTGAAGCAGATCTTTTACAGCGAGTTGGGCACGGAGGATGACTACCGGCGCGAGTTCCGGAATACGCCGTTCGGGCTGCTGGTGCGCAAGATCGCAAGGCTCGAGCCCGAAGCGGTCGAGCGGGCTTTCTCGGAATTCATCAATGATGAGTCGCTGACGCAGCAGCAGATCGTGTTCGTGCGCAAAGTCATCGACTACATCGTGCAGAACGGCTACCTTGAGAACACCGCCGATCTCGCAAAGCCGCCGTTCGACAAACCGCAAAGCTTCCTGAAGCTCTTCGACGGTGAAAGGGCGAAGAAGCTGGTGGAGACGGTGAAGGCGATCAAGGAGAATGCGGAGAAGATTGTAGGGTAATATCATGCAACAGCCCGGTCCACATACAGGCCGGGCTTCATGCATTCGACAGTTCATGACAAATGGTGTAGACATCTCCATTCGCCAATGATATGTTAAGATTAACCATTAATGAGCATTCCGTAAAACAGAAGAGCCACGCAATCCGAGGAATGAGTGGCTCTTCCGCATGGTTCCGCCTCCGTTAAGAAGGAGGAAAGTAAATGTACCAAAATCATACAGGAACAAACGAGTCGTGTCAATAAAGATATGCAGAGATACCATTTTGCTTTGCGCAGGTGACCACCTTCATGAGCACCGTAAGTTTGCGCATCTTTTTTGACGAAAGCGGTAAAAGAAAAGACAAGCCGAATCTCATGGGCGGTCTTTCCATTCCGGAAAGCCTATACGCTTCTGATAAATTTATTGTCTGGAATCAGAAGTTGCGCGATCATGAGGTTAAATTCCACTGGGTCGGCTATACTGGAGACTTAAAAGTTAAAGAAAATATTACGAAGTTAATGAACATGGTCTCTAAGCACCACAAATTACTAAAGTTCAACATCATCAGTTATGACTATTACATGCTTACTGATAGCGGACGACCAGAATCAGTTGTATCCCAAATCGTGTATTCCAAATTTCCGGAACGCTTAATTTATGGTTTGCTGAGAAGATATGGCCGAGATATACACATTGATGCCCGTGTTTGCATCGAACATTCCACAGAGTACAAAGATATTGGCCTGAATGAAACAATCAAAGAGCAATTAAATGTTCAGTCCATTTACAGAGGAGAACAATTTAACGTTTCTTCCAGCAGCTTGATACCGAAAGGTCAAGAAATTGGAATCGAACTGACCGACTTGCTGCTAGGATTTGTCAGGACGATTATTTTAAACGAACCCGACTCCAAATCAAAAGCAGTGTCCGCAAAAAATTCTCTGATTGTTGAATTATTAAAAAATCGAGAATTCTATTCGTTCCTTGAGAGCTTCCGTTTGTTTGAATGGTCACGATCCAGAGAACTGCATGAATCGAGCTTTGGTGACTACATACAAGTGTTCCTGTCAAATCACCATGATAAATTTGTATAACGTCAACCCGGTCCCTTGCAGGCCGGGTTTTATTCTCCTCTCCCCCTCCGCCCCCCAAACGCACTATAATGAATCCATGGAGGGACGGCCATGTTCAAGATCCTGATCATCGAAGACGATCTGACGATCGCCCGAACGATCAGCGAGCATCTTAGCCAATGGGGCTACGACGCCGCCTGCATCACCGAGTTCCACAATGTGGCGGACCAGGTGCTGCGCGCGGAGCCGCAGCTCGTGCTGCTCGATATCGCGCTCCCCTTCTACAACGGCTTCCATTGGTGCAGCGAGATCCGCAAGTTCTCCAAGGTGCCGATCATCTTCATCTCCTCCGCCTCCGACAACATGAACATCGTGATGGCGATGAACATGGGCGGGGACGACTTCATCGCGAAACCGTTCGACCTGCATGTGCTGACGGCCAAGGTCGGCGCGCTGCTCCGCCGCGCCTACTCCTTCCAGGGGCAGATGAGCGTCCTCGAACACAACGGCGTCGTGCTGAACCTGAATGACGCCACGCTGACGTATCGGAACCGCAAGATCGAACTGACGAAGAACGATTTCAAGATCGTGCAGCTGCTCATGGAGAACGCCGGCCGGGTCGTCTCGCGCGACGAGATGATGCAGCGGCTGTGGGAGAGCGATCAGTTCGTCGACGACAACACCCTGACCGTCAACATTACGCGGCTGCGCAAGAAATTGGCCGAAGCGGGGCTGGAACAATGGATCGTCACGAAAAAAGGGCTCGGCTATCTGGTGGAATGAGCATGAACCGGTGGAGACTGCTGGGCGCCTACCTGAAGCAAAATGTCCTCCTGATGCTGACGGCTGCGGGATCGGCGGTCATTTTTCTCGTCGTCATCGCCCTGTACCGGCTTCCCGCGGAGTCGGTCGGTTACGCCTCGGTGCTGACCGCCCTTTTTCTGCTCACCGCCGGCTTCCTTCGTTTCCGGCATTTCTGTCTGAAACACCGGGAGCTGGAGGAGCTGCGGAGGCAGATCGCCGTGCCCGCCGTGCCGCTGCCCGAAACCGCGAACCTGATCGAACGGGATTACCAGGAGCTGATCCGCCTGCTCGACAAGGAGCGCAGCGCGATTGTCTATGAGAAAGACCGGGCCTACCAGGAGATGATGGAGTACTATACGATCTGGGCGCACCAGATCAAAACGCCGATCGCCGCCATGCGGCTGCTGCTCCAGACCGACAGCGTCCCCGACAAGCGCGAGCTGTCCGAGCAGCTGTTCCGCATCGAGCAATATACGGAGATGGTGCTGCAATTCATCCGGCTGGAGGGAGCCGGAACGGATTTCGTATTCCGCAAGACGGCGCTCGACGACTGCGTCAAACAGGCGGTGCGCAAATACGCCCAATCGTTCATCCGCAAGCAGATCAGGCTGAACTACGAACCGACCGGCGCCGAGGTGCTGACGGACGAGAAATGGCTCGTCTTCGTCCTCGAGCAGCTGCTCTCCAACGCGCTGAAATACACCCCTCAAGGGGAAATCTCGATCTACATGCATCCCGATCGGCCGAATGCGCTCGTAATCGAGGATACCGGCATCGGCATCGACCCGGCCGATCTGCCGCGCGTGTTCGAGCACGGGTACACCGGGTTCAACGGCCGGGCGGACAAGAAATCGACCGGCATCGGCCTGTACCTGTGCAAGCGGATCATGGACCGGCTGTCCCACACGATCGAGATCGAGTCCGAAGTCGGCCGGGGAACGAAAGTGATCCTCGGGCTGGAGGCCGTCCCGATCGATGTAAGATAGCAGGCTTGCCTTGCCGGCTGTGCCTTGCCGGCTGTGCCTTGCCGGCTTTGCCTTGCCGGCGGTGCCATGCGGGCGGTGCCATGCGGGCGCTGCCGTTTGGGGGCGCTGCCCTCAAACTTACAAACATGTAAGCTTGCCGGAGAAAATGTAAGCCGAACTTAAGGCTGCGCATTTTCTTTTTTTGTACGATGGAGGTGTGGAATTCAGCGAAGGAGGAACGACCATGGCACTATTGGACGTGCGCAATCTGAAGAAGGTATATACGACCCGCTTCGGCAAGCACCCGGTTCAGGCGCTGTCGAACGTGTCCTTCACGATAGAAGAAGGCGAGTTTGTCGCGATCATGGGAGAATCCGGCTCGGGCAAGACGACGCTGCTCAACATCCTCGCGGCGCTCGATCAGCCGACCAGCGGGGAGGTGCTGCTCGCCGGCAAGAGCCTCACCTCCATTCCGGAGAAGGAGATTTCCGCGTTCCGCCGGGATCAGCTCGGATTCGTGTTCCAGGACTTCAACCTGCTCGATACGTTCTCGCTGCGGGACAATATTTTCCTGCCGCTGGTGCTGGCCGGAAAATCCCACAAGGAGATGAGCTCAAGGCTCCTTCCGATCGCCCGGACGCTCGGGATCTCGGAGATTCTGGACAAATTCCCGTACGAAGTGTCCGGCGGGCAGAAGCAGCGGGCCGCCGTCGCCCGGGCGCTGATCACCCATCCGCGCATCGTGCTGGCCGACGAGCCGACCGGCGCCCTGGATTCGCGGTCCAGCGACGAACTGCTGAATCTGTTCGGCGAGATCAACCGCCAGGGGCAGACGATCCTCATGGTCACGCACAGCACGAAGGCGGCGAGCCACGCGAACCGGGTCATGTTCATCAAGGACGGGGAAGTGTTCCACCAAATCTACAAAGCTTCGAAAACGCGGCATGAATTTTACCAGAACATCTCGGATGCGCTGACCGTGATCGCGACGGGCGGTGGTCGCCGTGAGTAGATGGTTCTACACGAAGCTCGCGGTCACCAACATCCGCAAAAATGCGCAGACCTACTTCTCGTACATTCTCGCCAGCTCCGCGACGGTCATGATGTTCTACAACATGCTGTACCTGCTGTTGTCCAGGGAAGTCGGCGGCATGTACGACAGCGGGACGCTGCAGGCGGTGCTGGGGCTCGGCTGCTACGTCACCGGCATCTTCGCCTTCATCCTGCTGCTGTACATCAACAGTTTCCTGATCAAGCGGCGCAAGAAGGAGTTCGGGCTGTTCAACATCCTGGGCATGGAGAAAAAGCACATCGCCCGCATCATGCTGCTCGAGACGGTGATGACCGGCCTGCTCTGCATCGGACTGGGGCTCGCCGCCGGCGTGCTGTTCAGCAAGCTGGCCCTTCTTCTCCTGTTGAAAATACTCTCGCTGAACGCGTCCTTCGGTTTTGAAGTCCCGCTTCGGGCCGTGGCCATTACCGTCGTCTTGTTCGGGGCAATTTTTCTGATCAATTTGGTGTACAACGTCTTCCAGGTGCACGTATCCAAACCGATCGAACTGCTGAAGGGCGGCAATGTCGGGGAAAAGGAACCGCGGACCAAATGGCTGACGGCACTCATCGGAGTTGTTTCGCTCGGCGGCGGGTATTACATTGCCATCACGACAGAATCGCCGATAGCCGTGCTCGGTCTGTTCTTCGTCGCGGTTATCCTGGTCATCATCGGCACATACTGCCTGTTCACGGCCGGCAGCATCGCGATCCTGAAAACGCTTCGGCGAAACAAGCGGTTCTACTACCGCACCAACCCGTTCATCGCCGTTTCGGGGATGATCTACCGGATGAAGCAGAACGCCGCGGGCCTCGCGAGCATCTGCATCCTGGCCACGATGGTCATCGTCATGGTGTCTTCGACCGTGTCCCTGTACATCGGACTGGAGGACGCTCTCCGAAACCAGTACATTCGGGAAATCTCCGTGTCCGCGGACAATGCAACCTCCGACGATATCAAGCATGTGGAGGATGCGATTGCCGAAACGGTGAAAATCAGAGGTCTTGCCATCCACAATCCGATCCATCTGCGCTATGCGGCGATAGCGGCCATTCAGGACGGCAATGCGTTCACCGGCATCCGAAATTCCGGTTTCAACAGCTCCGGCTTCTCCATGCTGATGTTCATCACGGCGGAGGAGTATCAACGCATCGAAGGCGTCAGCGCCGAGTTGTCCGAAGGCGAAGCGCTTGTGCATGTCGTGAAGGGAAAGCTCCCCGGCGATACGCTGGACTTCGGCGGCTATACCCTGAGCATCCGCGGCCGGTTGGACGAGATGAAGACAATCGGAGAGTTTTCTCACCTCACGAACAGCATGCTGGCGCAGTGTTACGTGATCGTCACGGCGGATGAGCAGGATCTGAACCGCGCCCGGCAGGCTTTGAACGAGGACGAGAAATGGCTTCAGGGTTTCCAATACAACTACCTGTTCGATACCAAGGCGGACCGGCAAGCGCAGGTGAACCTTGTATCCTCATTACAGTACAAGTTGAAGGATCTGTCCGTTCCCGTATACGTGGAAGGGCGTGAAGCGTCGAAAAATGAATTCATGTCGGTGTACGGCGTGCTGTTCTTCCTCGGCCTGTTCCTCGGCGCGCTGTTCATTCTGGGGACGGTGCTGATCATCTACTACAAGCAGATTTCCGAAGGCTTCGACGACAAGGAGCGCTTCGCGATCATGACGAAGGTCGGCCTGAGCCATGACGAGATCAAGAAGACGATCCGCTTCCAGGTGCTGTCCGTCTTCTACCTGCCGCTCATCATGGCGGTCATTCACATCGCCGCGGCGTTCCCGGCCATTCGAAGGATGCTGGTCCTCTTCAACATGACCAACGCTCCGCTGTACGCGCTCTGCACCGCGCTGACCATTCTCGTGTTCGCGGTCTGCTACGCGATGATCTACGGCATTACGGCGCGGACGTATTACCGGATTGTGCGATAGAATCATTTAGAACAACAGAACCCTGAATTATTCAGGGCTCTGTTGTTCGTGCCAAAATTAATATTATGTTTATTACATTTCGTCTCCATCAAACTGGTCCTCTAATTGATAACCAAAATTCACCTCATTGACTTCTCTCAGTACTTCTTTCAATCTAAATACCTCTTCGCTCGCACTCCTCCTTTCAGTTAGAGGAACCGAAAAATCATTTGCTTTTATCTCACAAATTTTACACAATAGAGCTAAATGAACAGTATCTTCTTTATTTTCTATGGAGCTCCATATTTCAAGCGCAGTTTTCCAATCATTTTTTCGCAGATGTAATTTGCAATTTAACCCTAATTGTATATCTTTTCGTTGCTGCCCAAATCTATGACTGATTTCACGAATAGCTGCTTCTGCTTCGTCAAACTTGTTTAATTCAATAAGGATGTCTATTTTTTGTGCAAATGCTTCAAACGGTGAAAATTTAGTACTGCATGCTCGATCAGCTTCTATTAATGCCAAATCATACCTTTTTAAGCTACACCAATACGAAGCTCTCCTATGATGAATAAAACGTTTATCATGGTCAAATCTTTCTAGTTTCTCCAAGTATTCACTTGCTGCTCCAATTTCATTTTCCTCCAAGTATATTCTTACTACTAAGTCAAGCACATATATGTTTTCAGAATCACGATCAAGGACATATTTAATGGTATCTAACGCCTTTTTGTATTTTCCTACACGAAACAAACAATCAGCATAATCTCGATATACCGAATAACTTGTATCTCCAATTTTTAATGCAAGTTCGAACGATTCAATTGCGCTCTTATAATCACGTCTTTTTTTCTGCATAAAACCTTTTAAATAATAAGCAGTTTTAACACGTGTATCAAACAACTCATTTAGCATTTTTTCCGCATCTGACCACTTTTCTAGCTGGACCAAAGTCTTGAAATAGATTATTTTTACATTTTCATTTTCAGGAGCCATCTGAAGAGCGCGTTTAGCATACTTTAAACCTAATTCATATTCTTTTCTATGGTAACATTCCTTTGCAAGTTTATGGACTATCGATGGCCTGACTAAATCAGCGTACGGATTAAAATCACTTGAACCACTTTTCGCAACAGCATTTAGTGTGGCGTCTACTATTTCAATACTTGGAGCAATCGAATCCCCTTGCCAATACTCCTTTGTCAACTGAGCAACAATTCTTTGGTAATCTTGAACTGTTAATAAATCGGTTGCCCTAAATATTGCCGCTTTGATAGGCTGAGAGATTCCAAAGTTTTCATCAGCAACTATTACTAAATTATTATCAATAAGATTCCGTAATTTCGGTGATACAATTTCTGGATCCTCCTCAACTGCAATACAAATAACATTTAATGGAACAAAATGTTCAGCCGCTAAATACCTCAATATTTTCCAAGAAGTATCGTCAAGATTAAGCTCAGTTATAAATTTGCTAAATCGTTTGTCCTTAAAGTCTTCTAAGACAGACTTATCTGCTAATAAATTTTTCAGGCCATATTCTTTGGCGAATGAAACACTAAAGTAAACCGAAGGTGGATAACCATCTAGGTACTGTACCAACTCTTCTAAGTCTGTTTTCTCTGGATTTTTTCCGATTTTTCTAAACAATTGTTTTAACAATAAAAGCGTTTCATTTCTGTCCAGTGGTGGTATTTTTTGCTTAACTACCCGACTTCCATCGATACAGTCAAGTTTCGGAACTCTTCTATGTATTATTGCAAGATAGTAATCATATTCCAGTGCGATAAAACGGTTTATAATATCGGCATAAACATTTAAATATTTCCCGTCGTCACTAAGCATTCCTCCTTGGTCAACCAAGCAAGGTAAGCAACTATTACTGCACATTAACTTAAACCTATTCACTATCTCCTCAACTTTTTTTTCATTGGGCAAACTCGCAAATGCCTTCATTTCATCAGATAAATTTTTAATTGAGCCTATTTCGGCAGTTTCATTTAATGCCCATACATATATATCATCCAGTCCCCTAGTTTCATCAATAAAAAAGAACGGCCCTAGATGCAAACCTAAATTGTCAAATGTTACTCTCTCTAAGAAAGATCTTCTCCCAATATTCTCGAGTCCCGATACAATAAAAATTTTTTTTGGCAATAAGTATATGTCCGAGATGCTTTCAACAAACTCTTGTTGTTGTGGTTGCCTTCCTATAAATGGTTTTGCTGCTTGTGGAGGAAAAATTGAGAACAATGCGTGTTGTATATCTCTCGTAGCTTGTGAAGGCCTTGTCTGAATAACAGCTTTACATGATTGCATCCATCTAGGTAAATTATCGTAAGTTACAGTGTTATCAATTATTATGACCAGGAATTTTTGGATTGTACCCGACATTATTCGCAATTCTGCCTGATTAATCTCGTACTTACACCAAAGCGACTCCAAAGAACGCTTTGAGGCAAAGAAAATAAATAAATCTGCTGAATCTAAACCTTTCAATATCTCTGTCCGGAAATCTTCTCCTGGGTTGAAAGTAACCTCATCAAAGATTATCTTCGCCCTGCCCAAGTGATTAGCAACAATGCGAACGTAATCTTTATCTTGACTTGAGTGACACAAAAATGCTTTTGGCAATATTAATCACTCCTCTATGTTAATAAAATTAAACAACCTAAACTACGCTGCAACCGGATGCCAATATTGGATTTTAAAATAATGGCCTCTCTTCAAAACATTAGCACGCCATGCCTGGACTGATTCTTTGCCGATTTTCCATAGAAAAACTTCCGTTCTCGAACCCAAATAGTTTACCGTCACGTCGTTATGGGTTCATCATTTGGGTTATTCCTTTTTCAGCTTTAAATCCTTCTTGGTTGCCAACCTGGTAGTTATACCAGACTTCAGATCTCACATTCTTGTCATGACAAGGCTGATGTCTATCTCTATGGCCACTGAAATCCACTCTTCGGCATCGCCCCATTCGATCAGTTCGATTTGTTCCTGTCCTGGGTCGCGCAATCACTCGTATAAGCATTAAGTCCTATGAACGATTCCCTCATGTGTTCTCCAAGAACTGTAATTGCCTTGTTTTATTTTAGAACATCATGGAAGATGGTGTAAAGTTTTGTCATGTGCACCTTTGCTTCTTTAGACCCATAACCCCCAAGTTCGGGAGTGCCCCGAAAGTTTGCTATCCCCTCCCCGGCCTTCGCTTCACGAACGTGATGAGCGCGGCCAGCACGAGCGGGATGATGCCGAGGGTCAGCACAAGGATCGGCCATACGATGTCGACGGAGAAGACGAATTCGGATTCCGTATGAATCATCGTTATGGACAGCAGGAAGCCGATGAACGCGATGGCCGGCAGCAGCAATTTGTCGTCGTTCAATCCGAAGAAACGAACCGTGACACAATTGAGAATGAACAATACGACGGCGGCTTTCATGAAGGAGCCGACCATCATGGCGATGCCGACAATGGCTTCGATCCCGACCAAGACATCGCCGATCTTGAGCAGGCGCGCGACGGCGTACAGCGAAAACTTCCGGGCGTCGGCCAAAGGCCCGAGGGTGATCACCGTAAGCACCGTGACGACAAGCAACACCAAGCCGCTGAACGCGGTCATCCTATACATCCATTTCCCCGCGCGCCGTCTGCTTTCCTTCCGCACGAACGGCAGGATGACCGCGAACATGAACAATTCCGCGAAGGGAAAGCCCGGCGAGAAGTAGGTGCCGTGCAGGACCGGCTTGAATCCTTCGGGAAAAAGCGGCAGCAGCATATCCCATTTTGCAAGCGGAATCGTGTAAATGAGAACCATCAAGACGGCAAACATCATGATGCACAGCAGCAGAAAGAACATCCGCCCCATGGCATCAATGCCGGTACGGACGGTATAGGACGCAACCACGATCGTAAGCGCATTAAACATGTAGATCGGGGTTTCGAGCATCATGGTGTTGATGAAGAAATTCCCGACCCCGAGCACGATATAGGCGAACATGAGATTGCAGCATCAACATGAGCAGCACGGCGGATACGCCGGCAATCCATCGTCCGTAGACGCGTTCCAGATGCGCGGTGTAGATGTCGTCCGGATAGCAGCGGAACAAATAGAGCACCAGGCTCAGCAGCAGCATGCTCATCAAGGCGGATGCGATGAGGGACAGCCAGGACATGTTGCCGGCGAACTGGATCATCGGATTCGGAATATAGACAATGGACGATCCGACCATAAAACTGACGTACAAGATGGCCAATTGACCGGCGCTGATCGTCTGCTTTTCATAAGCTTTCATGCCTGACGGACACCTCCGATCACCAGGTTGGTTTGAGCCGTGCCGCCATGAGACGAGGATCCGCCCCATCCGGCTCTGTCGGCGTCATCACGCAAGACCGTCCCGCCCGCCGGCGCCCTGTTTCGGCCGGCCCAATTTCCGCTTCACGAACGTGATGAGCGCGGCCAGCACGAGCGGAGCAATGCCGACGGTCATGACGATGGACGGCCATCCGACTTGAACGGCCATACGGAATTCGGACTCCGCCTCGAACATCGTCATGGACAGCAGGAAGACGATGAGCGCGATGGCCGGCAGCAGCAATTTGTCGTCGTCCAATTTGAAGAAACGGGATGTAATGTAATTGAGAATGAAGAGCACGACGGTGGCTTTCATGAAGGAGCCGGCAATCAGGGCGATGCCGACAACGGCTTCGAGCCCGACCAAGAATTCGCCGATCTCGACCAGACGCGCGACGGCGTACAGGGAAAACTTCCGGTCGCCGGCCACCGGACCGAGGATCATCACCGTCGTCACGATGACGATCAGCAGCAGGAAGGCGCTGAACGCGGTCATGGCAAACAGCCATTTGCCCGCATGCCGTCTGCTCTCCTTCCGCACGAACGGCAGGATGACCGCGAACAGGAACGATTCCCCGAAGGGAAAGCCGAACAAGAAGTAGATGCCGTGCAGGATCGGCTTGAATCCTTCGGGAAAAAACGGGAGCAGCGACTCGATCCGATCGATCGAGATGGACAGCAAGACAACCAGCACGACGGCCAGCACCATCGAGCACATCAGCAGAAAAAACATCCGCCCCATGACTTCGATGCCGTTATGAACGGCGTAGGCCGCAGTCACGATCGTGAGCGCGTTGAACATGTAGACCGGAGTTTCCACCATCATGGTGTTGATAAAGAAGTTCCCGATGTCGAGCGTGATGTAGGAAAGCATGAGGAACAGCATCAACATGAGCAGCACGGTGAATACACCGCCGATCCATCGTCCGTAGACGCGTCCCAGATACGCGGTGTAAATCTCGTCCGGATAGCAGCGGAACAGATAAAGCACCAGGCTCAACAGCAGCATGCCCATCAAGGCGGATGCGATGAGGGACAGCCAGGCCATGTTGCCGGCGAACCGGATCATCGGGTTCGGAATGTTGACGACGGACGATCCGACCATAAAGCTGACATACAGAATGGCCAATTGTCCGACGCTGATCGTCTGCTTGCCGAAAGCCTTCATGCCGGGCGACGCCTCCGTTCGGGGAACATCAGGTTTGTTCGAACCATTTCACCAACAGACGGGCGATCCGCCCGAGCGATTGATTGGCGAGATCATGCAAGTTCAGCCAATCGCTTTCGGTAAGATACATCACGCTCAGATACAAGGCGGGGACGCCGTACAACGCCAACACCCAACGCTCGCGCCGGCTGGAGCGTCTGATGCGGGATACGTTCACAACAAACAAGGCGATGCCCGTCAGAAGCAGGACGATTGCGCGTTCCGCCATGGACATCCGACCTCCTGTCCGACTCATTCTTCACCAATCTTGGAGAACGGGCTGGGGCTCATCATCTTCGAGTTCACGATGTGAACCTTGACATTGACCTCGATCGGCATGCGGGCAAATGTCTCCGGCCAATCCTTCTTGAATTTCTGCCACCGGGAAGGATGACGCAGATACAGTTTGTGCCCGATGCCGAGCACATCCGTCTTGTGCTTCTGAAGCAGGTCCAGGACGGATTCCATCTCGTCTTTGAAATGCTGCGTCATTTTTTTCGCGTAACGGGCTTCATCTTCCGGGTTCCGGATCGAGGTGCAGACCAACTCCCCGGCCGAACCTTCAATGTACACGTCGATGCGGGCGGACGCCGAGTCCCCTTTGAGCATCGGCGTCACTTTCGAATATGCCTTCAGCACTTCAACCGTTTCGCCCAGTCCGCGCGCTTCCGGACCGCACGGAATGTCGAGCAGCCCGTAGTTGTACTTGTTGGCGAGCAACAGCAGATACGGTGTCTTGTTGGCCGGAATTTTACCCACCATCTTCTCCGGAACCGCGAGCGCAATCCCTTCCACGACACTCTGCTGGAATTTCCGTTCGCGCTTGATGAGCGGCAGCATGGCGCTCTGGGATTCGCTCTTCAGCTGGAACGCCAGATCCAGAATGGTGGTGTTGACGGCCCTGCCTGCAAGGCTGGCCGAGAAATTCAACTGCTTGAATACCTGGCTGCCGAGCGTGTTCTCAATCATGGCCTCGCCGGTCAGGTAATCCCGCGCATTCCCTCTGGCGATCATGACCGATGTGCCGAGACGGACTTCCGGATCGCGGAAGAAAAAATCGAGAATGTCGCTCAGCCGCTCCTTTACGAGCTCTTCGCTGATCAGAATGATCTGGATATGGCTGAATTGCGAGTGGCGCCCGGTGATCGTCTTGTTTTTGCGGATGATGCTCGACACGCTCGCGCCTTCAAGCGTCACATTGACAAACGACGTTGTCTCGGCCCGGACGGAAGGCGCGCCGAATTGGCTGGCCGGCCTGTAGATCTGGGCCGTCACTTCAAGGGGTTCTTTCTTGCCTTTGTCGACGGCAAGCGCCAGGACAAAAGCCCGTTCGGTCAGCTCCATCTTGCTCCAGCATCCGGTCAGCATCAGCGCCGCGCAGACCCACGCGATCAGACAAGCCTTCGCCTTCATACCGCATCCTGCCCCGATTTGCGCAAGTCCGCGGACTCGACAATCAGGCTGAACTGACGGGGACGAAACGGTCCGATCGGATCGAAATACGGCTGCCCGAGCGAGCGGAGCGCGCACAGATGCATCAGAAGCAGCAGAATGCCGATCATGATGCCGAACCCTCCGAGCGATGCCGAGAGCAAAATAAACAGCACTTTCAGCAGCCGCATCGCGATCGCGAAATTGTACTGCGGGATGGAGAAGGAGGCGATCCCCGTCAGCGAGACGACGACGATCATCATCGGGGAAGCGATGCCCGAATCGATGGCCGCCTGGCCGATGATGAGCGCCCCCACGATGCTGACGGCGGAACCGACGGCCTGCGGCAGGCGTATTCCCGCTTCCCTCAGCAGTTCGAAGAAATACTCCATGATGATGACCTCGACGACGGCCGGGAATGGAATGCCCTCCCGCGTGTTCGTAATGGCGAGAAGGAGCACGGTCGGGATCAGCTCGGAATGGAAGGTTGTCAGCGCGACATAAATGCTGGGCAGAAAGAGCGAGATCAAGAACGCCGCAATCCGCAGCAGCCGGATCAGAAAGGTAAAGGCTCTGCGGTGATAGTAATCCTCGATGGACTGCAGAAATTCCACTAAAACCGACGGACAGATCAGCACCACGCCCGACCCTTGCGACATCACGATAATTTTCCCTTCGAGCAGCGCCAGGGTGGCCGCGTCGGTCCGCTCCGTATAGCGGCACTGCGGAAACGGAGACCAGGTGGAATCCTGGATCAGCTTCTCGATCATGGTCGTGTCGACCAGTTCATGGTCTTTGACCTTGACGATGCGCCGCTCAAATTCCTGCAGAACCGCTGGGGGGACGACGCCGTCCAGATAGCCGTACACGACCTCTTTCCCCGTTCTCCGGCCCGTGTTGGGGATCTTGACGATCTTGAAGTCGGGCGTCTGCAGGCGCATCCGCAGCATGCCGATGTTGAGCGACAGATTCTCGACCGTGCCTTCCCGCGGCCCGATCGACGCCCGCTCAGCGGACGGCTCCTCCACGCCCCGCGTTTCCAGCTTGAGCCCGTCGAAACTGACGGCGTGATCCCACTGTTCCATGAAAAAGACGACATGCCCCTGCAGCACCATGCGCACGGCCGACTCCATGGTGTCATGAATGAAATAGGAACGGTCGATAATGCCCTGAAAATCAAACCATTCCCGGATGACTTGCGTCGTGAGCGGATCCCCGTTCCCCCTCCGGCGCATCTCCATCTTCTGCAGCACGGACAGGATGTCCGACGCGCTCTGCTGGTCGGCAAGCGACTCGCAGTACACGATCCAAGCCGAGCAGCACATGTCCGGACCGGCGGCGATGCGTTCATAGGCAATGTCCGCGCATTGTTTGAAAATGTCCTTCAGACGGTTGATATTTTCCTCGGGATTTGCCGATATGGGGAGATTCGTGGTGGTTTGGGTCGTTTCGTTGTTCATGGCCGCACCTTGTGGATGGAATTTATTATCATCTTTCGCTCCTTTTCGCCCAAATATGCAGAATGGAAGCCGGTGGGCGTTTTGCCTTGGCCTTGACATAACACCTTTAGGTGTTATAATAAATGCGACACCTTAGGGTGTTACTTTAGAGTTTAAGGGGACAGATGGATGGAAACACGGAAGACGCTGCCCGAAATCCGGAAGGTCATCGTACTGGACGCGCCAATCGAGAACGTGTGGAAGGCCGTCGCGACATCGAAAGGGATTGCCGGATGGTGGATGGAGAATACGTTTGAGCCGGTGGTGGGCCATGAGTTCGTGCTTCACACCGGGCATTTCGGGGCTTCCCCCTGCAAGGTGACGGAGCTGGACCCTCCCCGCCGCGTCGGTTTCGACTGGGGAAAAGATTGGCATCTGACGTTCGAGCTGAGGGCGCTGGAAGACGGCAAGACCGAGTTCACGCTCATCCATTCCGGATGGGACCCCGGGAAGGTGACCGAGTTCGGCCAGCCGCACACCATCATTCGCGGCATCATGGACGGCGGTTGGGAGAAGATCGTCAAGCAGGATCTCCCCGCATCTATCGGAAGGATGGGTTGAATTGGCCCACCCCGCCGCGAAGCATGACGTCTTCCACGCCATTGCGGACCCGACCCGCAGAAGCATGCTGATTCTGCTGGCGGACAGGGAAATGGCGATTGCCGAGATTGCGGGACGTTTCCCGATCACGCGAACGGCCGTCAACAAGCACCTGCATGTGCTTGCGGAAGCGGGGCTTCTCCGCCGGCGGCGGATCGGACGCGAGACGCGGTACAGGCTTCAGCCGGAACCCCTCGTCGAACTGAAGCGGTGGCTTGCCTTCTTCGAGCAATGCTGGGACGAGAAGCTGGCGAGTCTCAAACATTTCGTGGAGTCCGCGAGCGAACAGCGCAAAGAACCGGGATAATCCCGGTTCTTAGTTGTCGGTGTCACTCGCACACAAAGAACTTGATCAGCACATGATCTTTGCGCCGCTGCCCGGTGCCGACGAACACGCTTCTCGCGAGCCAGTCATACTTGCCCTGCGCCACTTCAAACCTCGGGGTGGAGCGGAAATAGTATTGGTCCGGCGCCACATCCTCGCCCCGCGCCAGCTTCTCCATCACATCCGGCGGACCGTGGCGATAGCCTTTGTTCACAATATAAATGCTGACCCCGTCACCCGTCATCATCGTATAATGCGCTTCAATCTCGGCCACGCCGTCCGGCCGCACCAGTTGCCAGTCCGCCCCTCCGGGCAGAATGACGCCTTCCATCTCCGGTCCCGAGAACGTCCCGCCCAGAATCGGGATGAACTTGCGAACCCCCTTGGCCGTCGCGCCGACTTCCTGGACTTTCCCCACTTCGATTCGGGCCTCAAATGCCGGTTTCAGCGCGATCACGGTCTCACCTCCACCTGCTTCAGCCGGTTCAACCGCTCCTTGTCGAAACCCGCAATTTGCTTGTACCGATTGGCGATCTCCTCCAATTCGGCTTGCGAAATGACGTCTTCCAACCGATCGAATCCATGCGGCGCGCGCTCGTGAACGATCTGCATCACGATCTCCGGTCCATGCTGCCGGTTGCTGCGCACGATGGCCGCCGTCTTGTGAATCCGTTGTTGTTCATACGCGGTTAGCGCTTCCTCGAGGTTCGGATGCTCCAGGATCGAGAGATATAACGCTTCAGCATCCAGAATGGCTTGCGAAGCCCCGTTGGAGCCAATCGGATACATCGGATGCGCGGCATCTCCGAGCAAGGTCACCCGGTTGAAACTCCATTTCGGCAGCGGATCCTTGTCGACCAGCGGGAATTCGTAAACATACTTGGCGCCCGCGATCAGGGCGGGCACATCCAGCCAATCGAACTTCCAGTCCTGGAACCTGTGCGCGAAGTCGTCCAGATTCGCAAGCCGGTTCCAGTCGTTGCGGTCCGGCGCTTCAGGCACCGTCAGTTCCGCAATCCAGTTGATGTCGCACAGCCCCGACACGTCGGGAGCCGTAATCGGATACGCCACGAATTTCTCGTCCACATGGCCAGCCATGATCATCGACCGTCCGGACAGGAACGGCTTTGCCTTCGTCACGCCCCGCCACAACACGCGTCCCCCGTACACCGGCTTGTCATCCGGATACAACTGTTTTCTGAGCGCGGAGTGAATGCCGTCCGCGCCGATCAGGAAGTCGGCTTCCACCGTTACAGGCCGCTCTTCATCGTGCCGGTTCAGAAAATGGGCCTGCACCTTGTTGTTGCGCTGTTCGACATGCGACAAATGCATGCCGGTATGAAGGCGATGCTCGCCGATGACCCGCTTCGCCTCCCGGAGCAGGATGCCTTGCAGCCTGCCCCTGTGAATGGAATATTGCGGCCAGTTGTAGCCCGCGTCCAATCCGCGCGCTTCCCGCCAGATGAGCTGACCGAACTTGTTGTAGTACGACAGATCTTTCGTGCGAATGGCCGCATGGTCCAGCGCTTCCTGCAAACCAAGGTCCCACAATATGCGAACCGAGTGGGGGAGCAGGTTGATGCCCACGCCCAGTTCCTTTAACGTTTTAGCTGATTCATAAATTTCGACTTCGATGCCGGCGCGATGCAAATAGAGCGCCGTCGTCAGTCCGCCGATCCCCGCACCGGCAACGATCGCTTTCCTGATCCCTGACATGTGTGAACTCCCCTCGATCCATCAACGAAAATGGAAGTAAGCGCTTAGATTTCATTATATATATTAATAGCCAATCGCCGCCATACGCACCACATTGTCTGACGGATCAGCCTTTTTCCGGCAGCGCAGGCATGATCATCAAACAAAAAAACCGGGGCTACAACCCCAGTTTGCCGACCACATTGTTCGGCCCGGTGAAAAATGAGCTGCTCCGTGAGCGAGTATATCACCTTCCGCCTGTCGGTCTCGCTCGTCTTTTTGCTGATGATTCCCTTCCTTTCCAAATGGGCGAGCCGATCCGCCAGAACGCTCGGTCCGATGCGCTCCGCCGATTTCAGAAATTCGCCGAATGTCCGCTTGCCCAGCGCCGCCATGTCGCGCACGATGAGCATGGACCAGGTATCGCCGAAAATCTCCACGGTGAAATTGATCGGACAGCGGGATTTGATCAAAGCGAACTTGCCCGGCCGCGCAATCCGGACATTTGACTGGTCATATTGCAACTATTATAGTTAAAACATGAAGAACCATCGGAAATTCAAACGTTCACCGCTGGCCCTCGCCGTTCTGGCGCTGCTCTCCGAAGCGCCGATGCACCCGTACCGCATGCAGCAACTGATCAAGAAGCGGGGGCTCGGAGAAGTCATCAACGTTCGGCTGCGCGCAAGCATTTACCAGACCATTGAACGGCTGCTGCGATGCGGGCTGATTGCGGTACGCGAGACGTCGCGCGAGGCCGGACGGCCGGACCGGACGGTGTATGAAGCGACGGAGACCGGCAGAGCGATGCTCCGGGAGTGGATGCGCGATATTCTGGCCGTTCCGCTGCAGGAATTTCCGGAGTTCCCGGCGGCCCTCTCGTTTCTGGCCACGGTGGAGCCCGACGACGCGAGGCGGTGCCTGGAGGAACGGCAGACGGCCCTTGAATCGGAGCTTGAACGAATCGATGCCGTGCTGCACCGAAACCGGAACAGGGTGCCCAGATTGTTCATGCTCGAGTTGGAGTACAAGCGTGCCGTCACGGACGCCGAACTCGGGTGGGTCCGCTCCATTCTCGAAGACCTTCGTTCCGGCGAGCTGTATTGGGACAAAGCCTGGCTGCGCGAAGTCGGAAAGAAATTGGCCGATCCCGAATTGGGCGGCTGATCGTCATCCTGTTGCGATCGCGCACAGGTTTTTTTTATGCGACGGATTGTAATATGAAGTGCGACAGAAAAAAATAAAGAAGCCCATGGATGGATTCGTGTAAAATGGAAGTCGCCAAACACCCATTCGTACAGGAGGATCCATTCATGAGCTACTCCCATCTTAG